>Ga0080004_1179982_pt1 | contig 15262 bp, 11 predicted proteins | sample WasSprMetagenome_FD_69207 | JGI IMG/M metagenome (GOLD analysis project Ga0080004, IMG submission 69207) | Sulfidic aquatic microbial communities from Washburn Spring, Yellowstone National Park, USA - WS (SPADES assembly) (version 2) | ecosystem: Environmental > Aquatic > Thermal springs > Hot... | reverse complement strand
GGCGCCCCGGGGGCCGTCTTGGCCTCGGCCCAGCCCTTTTCCCAGTCGCCCCCCGCGCAAAACCCCGCCAGCCATTCTCCGGGCGTGGACGCCACTTTGGCCCTCACGTCCTGCCAGAGCACCGTCATTTCAGCACCAACCGGGCATCCAGCACCAGGGCGCCTTCGGGGGTAACCCGCAGCGGATTGATGTCCAGCTCGGCCACCTCCGGGTGCTCCTGCATCAGGCGGGAAACCCGCAGGACCGCGTCCGTCACGGCCCCCAGGTTGGCCGGCGCCCGACCGCGGGCCCCGCTAAGCAAGGGCCAGGCCCGGGTGCGGCGCAGCATTTCTTCCACCGCCTCGCAGTCCAGCGGCGGTAGGGCGAAACTTACCTCGCGCCAGACTTCGGTGTAGATGCCGCCCAGGCCGCAGAGGATGACCGGTCCGAAAACCGGATCCCGTTTGGCGCCGACCAGGAGCTCGACTCCGCCGGGACAGTAACGCTGCACCAGCCACCCGGTAAGGCGGGCTTCCGGCAGCCGGCCTGCCACATTGAGCCTGACGGCTTCCACCGCGCGCCTCAGGTCCTCCGGCCCGCCGATATTCAGCACCACCGCTCCCACGTCGGACTTGTGCGTGAAATCGGGGCTGAGGGCCTTCAGCACCACCGGGTAGCCCACCGCGGCGGCCGCCACCTCAACTTCCGCCGTGCTCCCGGCGATCCGGTAGGGTGCGAGGGGCAATCCGTAACACTCCAGCAGCCGCAACGCCACCACCGCCGCATCCTCGCCCCCACCGTCCCGGCAGGCGGCAGGTAGCCGAACCGCCTCCTCCCGGCAAACGTCCGGGGGTTCCGCTATGACGGCGGCTCCGCGGTCCCGTGAGCGGTGGCGGTATTCGTACAGCCGGGCCAGGGCCAGGGCGGCCAGATCCGGAGACCGGTACGCCACCACCACGCTGTCCTCCTCCACGCGGACCGCGTATTCGTGGCGCGCGGCCCCGAAAACCCACGCCAGCACCGGCTTGTGAGGGCAGGCCCGCGCTTCCTCCTTCACGACGTCGGCCACGCACAAGGGGTCATATTCCGGCGGCAGGTTGCCCCCGACCACGCAGAGCACCGCATCCACGTTGGGATCAGCCAGGACCTGACGGAGGGCACGGCGGTATACGGCGGGATACCCGTGCGCCATGGCGGCGGGCCAGATATCCAGGGGATTCTTTACTTCCATCCAGGCGGGAAAATAGCTCTGGAGCTCGCGGACCGTGGCCTCGGAGAACGCGGCCATCTCCAGGCCGTGGTCGGACAGGGCGTCCAGAACGGCGATGCCGCCCCCTCCGGTGAAGGTGATCACGGCCACCCGCCGGCCCGACGGGCTCTCGTACGTCGCGAAGGTCTTACTCAGCGCGTACATTTCTTCCACGTTCCGGACGCGTATCAACCCGCAGCGCCGGAAGGCCGCCTCGTAAATCTCGTCCTCTCCCGCCAGGGAGCCGCTGTGCGAGGCGGCGGCGTGGGCACCCGCCGGACTGCGTCCGGTCTTGAAAACGAGTACGGGCTTCTCCCGCGACACCCTTTCGGCCACGCGCAGGAAGGCCTGTCCGTCCCGCAGGCCCTCCATGTGCAGGGCAATCACCCGCAATCGGGGGTCCTGTCCGAGGTATTCCAGTACTTCGTCGAAGTGCACGTCGGCGGCGTTGCCCACGTCAATGGCTATGCCTACCCCACCCGTAAAGTAGACTCCCCCAGAAAGAAAAATGCCCGACTGGCAGATTATCCCGATGGGCAGGCAGCGCGTCATGAAAGGGACGAAGGAAGTGTGCAGGTTGACGAAGTTGTTGACGACCCCCAGGGTGTTGGGGCCGATGATCCGGGCGCCCCCCGCCCGTGCCACCTCCACCAGCTCGGCCTGCAGTTCCGCTCCCCTGGCGTCGGCGTCGGCAAAGCCCTGGGTGATGACGATCAGGCTGTCGATACCCTTGGCCACGCACTCCCGAACCACCGGCACCACCGCGTCCCGGGGAACCGCAATTACGGCCAGGTCCGGCGTTTCCGGCAGCTCCAGCACCGAACGGTAGGCTCTCAGGCCCAGGATCTCGGTGACGCGCGGATTCACCGGATAGTAGCGCGCCTGGTAGCCCGAGTTGAGCATGTTCTCCAGGATATTGAAGCTTTCCGGCCCGGTGCGTGAGGTTACCCCCACCAGGGCCACGGAAGCCGGCGCCAGAAACTTCTGCCAATTAATCTCCCTTCTCATTGATCCTATTCCCCCTGCCCCTCGTTGGCGAAATGTACCTACCGACCAGCAATCTCCTGTAACGAAATCGTAAATCAAAACATTTAACACGTCAAGTATCAGCCCACCGGTGCGGTAAAAACACGGACCCGACCCTCGTTTTTTACGGTCAGCTCTCCCCTCCCCACCAGGTGCACCAGGTGGGCCAGGGTCTCGGCCATGGCAAAGCGCTCCTCGTGCAGGGTGAGCCGGTCTCCGAAGACGGCCCGCGACACCTCGAAGGCCGTGGCGCCGGGCGCGGCCAGGTCCCGCATCAGAGCCAGCCGCTCCCGGTGGTGGGCCAGCAGCTGCTCAACCCGCTCCGCCAGGTTGGTGAAAGCCTCGCCGTGGGCCGGCAGGAGGATGCGCGCCTTAAGGTTCAGATTCTCCCGCAGGGATTGCAGGAAGTTCTCCAGGGGATCGGGATGGGCGAAGGGCCAGAGGCTGATATTGGAGGTGATCTTGGGTAACAGGTGGTCCCCGGAAAACAGGATGCCGTGCTCCGGGTCGTAAAAACAGAGGTGGCCGTCGGAGTGCCCGGGCGTCAGGAGCACACGGCACCTCAGGTCGCCCAGCATTGCCTCCCCGCCGGGCTCCAGGGTGGTGAGCGCAGGATGGGGGCTCAGGGTGGCCATCAGCTCCAGCATGTTCTCGATGACGTCTTTGGCCAGGGGCGGTGGCATGCCGTGCCGGACGAAGAGCTCCCTCACGGCCTCCGCGGCCGGCCGGCAGTTCCGCCAGTAGATTCCGGCCAGCCGGGCGTCGACGGCGCTCATGTACACCGGCGCCCCGGTTTGTTCCTGCCACCAGCCGGCCAGGCCGTAGTGGTCCGGGTGGTAGTGGGTGAGGTAGACGGCCCGAATATCCCGGGGCGCAATATTGTGGGCCGCCCTGAACTCCTCCCAGGCCGCCCGGGCAGGCGGAATGTTCAGGCCGCAGTCCACGATACACCACCCCTCGCGACCCTCCACCGCGTAGCAGTAAACGTGGTCCAGACGGAAGGGCATGGGAAGCCGCACCCGGTGTATGCCACGGTGTTCCAATTCCATGCTCGGCACCCCCTTGAGGTATTTCTCGGACTCCACCGGCCACGGTCGCCCTTGCGGCGCCGCCCCCCGAGGCAACCGGCTTCCGCCCCGGCGGGCACGGGCTCGGCCGGCTTTATCCCAGGTACAAGGCCATGTCGAACTCCCTGCGGTCGGTAGTGGCAACCGGTGGCCCGTAAGAAAGCCGGGCCCCCCCACAGACAGGCCCGGCTGACCTTACCTTCCGAAGCGCTCGAGGATCTTCTTCGGCGTGACCGTCCCGCGTTCGAACCGGGCGAAGTCCGGGTCGATGCCGGCCAGGTATCTGGCTATGCCCTTCAGTTTCTCGAGCGGGTACCTCTGCATCAGGGTGATGGTTTCCATCAGGGGCGAGCCGCCTCCGTGCACCCCCGCCACCTGCATGACGCCGGCCAGGTCGCTCACCAGGAGGTGCTCCAGCAACCGGTAGCACCGGTGGACCTTTTCCACCGCCACCCCGGCCACGCGCTTCATGTACTTGTGCAGCAGTTCGCCGTTCTCGGCGCTGAAAAAGTCCTCCTCATAGGGTAGCGTGGCGCAGAGCCCGCCGGCCAGGTCGGCCAGGATTTCGTACTCGTGGTAGATGTTCTGGCCCGCGTGCCGGCGGCCGACGTTGGTGTAGATTTCATCCGGTACCTGGGTGCCCGACGACATTTTTTCCGAAAACTCGGCGCTCGCCACCCCGGCGGCATAGACCAGCTCGGCCGTACCGATCAAATGGGAGATCTTTTCCTGGACGTGCGGGGCCTTCTCTATGCCGCTGTACTCGGCCACCAGGGCCGCGGCGCCGGCCAGGATGTCGGATACCGCGGGCTTGCAGCCGGTGTAGGAGTGCCGGTGAAAGTGGGCGAACAGGAGGGCCAGGAAGCCGGCGAACATGTACTCGCCCTTCATGAAGACCCGCTCAATGGGCACGAAAACGTCATCAAAAATGGTAAGCGATTCCGCGTCGCCGTAGTTGAATACGGGCGCGGGCAGCTTTTCCCGCCGCCGGGGCGTGGCCGGCCTGACCACCAGGCGGACTCCCGGATGGTCGGCCGGAACGGCAAAGGCCACGGCGTAATCCCTGTCCTCCGCCGTCATGAAGCGCGTCGGTATGACGATGATTTCGTCGGCGTAAGGTGCCGCGGTGTTGTGCGCCTTGGCCCCTCTGACCACGATGCCGTCCGGCCGTTCCTCCACGATTCTCAAATAGAGGTCCGGGTCTTCCTGCTGGTGGGGTCTCTTGCTGCGGTCTCCCTTCACGTCGGTCTGGGCACAGCAGCCCACCAGGTCGTGGGCCTGGAAGTACTTCAGGTATTCGATAAAGCGGGGGTAGTAACCGGTGCCCAGCACATTGTCCATTTCCTTTGTGACCACGGAGAGGGCGTTAAGCGCGTCCACGCCCATGCAGCGCTGGATGCACCCGCCCACCCGGTGGCACAGCAGGCGGGTCATTTTCTGCTTCTTGAGCAGGTCCTCCTTGCTCTGGTGGATGTGGCAGAAGCGGTTTACGGTTTCGCCCGTCACGTGCGAAGTGGCCGTACACAGCTCGGCCCACCCGGGATCGGCCGCCAGGGCGAAGGTCTCCTTCATGACGTTGATCCCCGGCCGCAGCCGCGGGTCCAGCCTGTCCACCAGTTTGCCCCCGACGTACACGTTGGGCCGCATCCTCATGAGTCTTTCCACGTACTGCTCTGGCGTAACGAGGGCCATGCCTCGAACCCCCCTTATTCTTCCGTCATGCCCGGCTCCCTCTACGAAGCCGCTGCACCGGCTTTGCGGCGTTCACGAATGTAATTCTTCATGTCGTGTGTGTCCGGCGTGACACCTTCTCCGCGCAGTTTGAACTTTTCAATTCGCCCGGTGGGCGTACGCGGAAGGGCCTCAACGAACCTGACGTAGCGTGGCACCCAGAAATGGGGCATATTTTCGAGACAGTAATCCACGACATCCGCCGGCGAGAGGTTCTCTCCGGGCTTGGGCACGACGACCGCCATCACTTCGTCCTCTCCGACTTCGGAAGGAGCGGGGATCACCGCCACCTCCTGGACCCTGGTGTTCTTGAGCAGGACTTGCTCCACCTCGTAGGAAGAGATATTCTCGCCCTTGCGCCGTATGGCGTCCTTGAGGCGATCTACGAAGTAAAGATAGCCGTTCTCATCAAAGTATCCGGCATCGCCCGTGTGGAACCAAAGACCCCGGAAGGCCTCCACGGTTTGCTGGGGCATGCCATAGTACTCCAGAAAGGTGGCCCAGGGTAGTTTCGGCCTGAGAACAATTTCTCCGACCTTGCCGGGCGGGAGAAACCGTCCCAGTTCGTCCATGATCTTTACCTCCACGTGGGGCCCGGGCAAGCCGCAACTCCCGGGCGGGTTCTTACCGCTGACGACCGTCCTGTAGGGGGAGGAAACCGGAATACCCGCTTCGGTGCTACCGTAACCGCCGGTGATCGAAAGGTTGAATCTTTCCCTTGCCAGATTCCAAATTTCCTTCGACGCGTAGGCCACCGCCACGAGCGGGCCGTGATCCTTTTCCAGCGGTGTGGGTGGCTGCTTTAACAGCATTTCAAGGATGGGCCCAACCGCGTGGAAGTGCGTGATGCCGTATTTCTTCACGTCCTGCCAGAAGGTACCAGGCGAAAACCTCTCCACGAGCACCATGCTCGCGTTGGCCAGCATGGACGCAACGGTGGCGAGGTCCAGCGCCATGATGTGGAACAAGGGCAGGTAAACGTATACCACGCTGTCATGCCTGATTCCGCCGGCATCAATCATGAACAGCGCGGTTGAAATGAACTGGGCGTTGGAGTCCACCACGACCTTGGAGGGACCGGTGGTTCCGGAGGTGAGGATCATGGCGCAGGGATCCTTCTCGTGTTTCTTCGTCCTTACCTCCGGTCTGGGCGTGCAGTTCAGGAGGTCCTCGAGAAAAACACAGCGCTTTCGGGGTTGGTCTTTGCCGTGAAACCTTGACTTTCCGATGACTATTACACCCTTTATTTCGTCCAGCTGCTCCTCCACGGCCAGGTAGGCCTTTAAAAGTCTGGAATCGACGACAAGGTACTCGGACCGGGAAGCCCTGAGGTTGTAGACCAGGGGGTCCTTAATGAAACCGGTATTGACCGTGACCGGCACCGCGCCCAGTTTCGCGACCGCGAAGTAGGCCATGAGCCACTCGGGCGAGTTGAAGGCGAATATGGCCACCCTGTCGTCCGCCCGGACCCCCAGTTCGTGAAGCCCCGTGGCCACGGCGTCGGAAAGCACGTCGAACTGCCGGTAACTGTAGGTCCTGCCATCCTCGAAAGTAAGCCAGGTCTTGTCTCCGTTTTCCTTGGCCTTTTCGCTCACCAGGTCGGCCACGGTAGGGTACCGTCTTATCGCTTCCTCGTAGACCTCCTGGGGATAAAAACCTTCCTTCTCGGTGGGATCGGGCGGAAAGACGGGGCTGCGCAACAGAACCACCTCCCGAATTACTCGATTACTCGAATTTGCCTCCCCTTCCCTTGCCCGCGACAAACTCCCGGGCGCCCCTATAGGGTTCACCGCTTTTGAGCACCTGAACCCCCAGTTCGGCTTCGAGCCGCAGGCCTTCTGCCAGGTCCTTCCCGAAACCTGAGTACACGGCGCGCCGGTCGCTACGCAAGCACATTTGCGGGAAACCGGCCAGTCTCTCGGCCAGCTCGAGCGCGCGTTTCAGGCTCTGTCCCCGGGGTACCAGTTCGTTGATCAGTCCGATGGCCAGAGCCTCCCGGGCATCAACCGGTCGACCGGTGAGAATGAGTTCCAGGGCCCTGCCTAGGCCCACAATGCGGGGCAGGCGCTGCGTTCCCCCGTCCACCAGGGGCACGCCGAAACGGCGCTCAAAGCAACCGAAGACCGCGGTTTCGTCGGCGATGCGCAGGTCGCACCAGCAGGCCATCTCCAGGCCTCCGGCCACGCAATAACCGGCTATGGCCGCGATGGTGGGCTTGCTTACCCACAGGCGCGTGAAGCCCAGAGGGCCCCACTCCCCCTCCACCTCGGCCGCCAGCGCCTCGAGGTCTTCCAGGTCCGCTCCCGCGCAGAAAACCTCGTCGCCGCCGGTGAGGATGCCGACCCGCGCCCTCTCGTCGGCCTCGAAGGCCAGCCAGGCTTCTCGCAGGGCCTGGGCCGTCGCTCTGTTTATGGCGTTGCGCACGTGGGGACGATTGATGCGGATGACCGTGACGGCGCCACGGGAAGTGATCTCTACCTCGGACATTGGCTTCAAGCTACCTCCCGAACGAGATGACAACCGCGCATGGGTCCAGCGCAACGGCACATGCAAAAATGATTCCCGGCCCGGACGGACCTCGCAGAAGCAGCGTGTGTACGGGGGCCGGGACACTCACGCAACTTACGTCTCAAAAGAAGAACACATCTGCATGCGGTGGCGTAAGGGAGCCTGAATTAGCCTCCCTTACTCGATTGGAAAACCTTTTGCCCTTCAGAACCCGGACGTGCCCGTCAGTTAGGAATTGTGGCCGCCACGGTGCCCACCGCCACCTTTTGCCCCGTCTGGTTTTCGCACCAGACCTCGAGAACCACGAAATTTTCCTCCTTTTTGGGGCGGGGGTGCTTTTCGGTAACCCGCGCGTAAACCGTTATGGTGTCGCCGGGCCTCACGGGCTCGATGAACTTGCCCTCCAGCCACTTCAGCCACCCGCCGCCCGGAAAAACCCAATCCGTCACGATCTTGCCCATGAAGGCCAGGGTCATCATCCCGTGGGCGATCGTGGTCCCCTTACCCAGCAGGTTGATGCGCTTGCAGTACTCCGGGTCGATGTGGATGGGATTGTAATCCAGCGAGGCCTCCGCGTTCTTGGTTATCTTTTCCTGGGTGACGTGTTTGGTCTGGGGCGTCAGCTCGTAGCCCAGAGGAATTTCGTTAAAAGTGAGCAATTTTCGCTCCGCCATTCTGTTCCCCTCCCTGGAGTTTCCAAAACTACTTCGGCAGGATCAGACCGCCGGTCCAGAGACAAATGGTCTCGCCGTTCTGGTTCGTGATGTGCATCTGGGCCAGGGTGTACTTCTTGTTTCTCTTGATGAATTTATCAATGAGCTTCACCTTGCAATAGATGGTGTCCCCGGGGCGCGCGGGCACGCCGAACTCCAGCCGCTGCCCGGGGTTGATGGCCCCCGGCATCTTGATCCACATGTTGGGCGGCGTGCTCGCAAAAACGATGGGCACCACGATGGTCGGCGGGGCGATGATACCGCCGAACTGGGAGTTCCTGGCCGTCTCTTCGTCCAGGTAGTAGGGGCTCAGGTCCTCGGTCCCTTCCGCGTAGAGCCGGATCCGCTCCTCGGTGAGGACGAAAGGCACGGTCTCGTATTCTTCGCCCACCACCAGCTCGTCCCAGCCCCGCTGCTCTTTTTCGTGCACGAAAAAGTCCTTCTCGAACCACTCCGGCAACTTTTCCGCCGCCACGTACTCCAACCCCCTGTCCCGTTTTGTAGTTGATTTGGTCAGCAGGCGCAAGGCCCGCGCTCACACCTTCCTCTCGCGTCCCTGCCAGTACTTTTCCCGCAGGACGTTTTTGAGCACCTTTCCGGCGGTGGACCTGGGCAACTCGCTTACGAATTCCACCGATTTGGGCTTCTTGTAGCTGGCCAGGTGCCTCTTGCAGTGGTCGATGAGCTCCTCCTCCGTGACCTCCATTCCGGGCTTCTTGATCACCAGCGCCTTGACAGCTTCGCCCCACTGCTCGTCCGGGACCCCGATCACCGCGGCGTCGGCCACCGCCGGATGCATGAAGAGAACGTCCTCCACCTCTTTGGGGTAAATGTTCTCCCCGCCGGAAATGATCATGTCCTTCTTACGGTCCACGATGTAAATGTACTGGAGCTCGTCCATCCGGCCCATGTCGCCGGTGTGGTACCACCCGTCCTTCAGCACCTCTTCCGTCAATTCCGGCTGCTTCCAGTAGCCCTTCATGACGTTGGCGCCCCTAACGGCGATTTCGCCTATCTGGCCCGGTGGCAGTTCCTTCCCGTCGTCACCGACGATCCTGACTTCCACCCCGATCATGGATCTCCCGGCGGAAAGCATGCGCTTCATCAGGTGCTCCGGCCCGTCCACCAGGTGGTCCTCGGGTTTGAGAATGCTTATGGGCACGAAGGTCTCGGTGGCGCCGTATATCTGGGCAAAGCCGCAGCCGAAAACCCGCAGCGCCTGAAGGAGGGGCTCGAAAGGCATGGGCGCGGTGCCGTAAATGATGGTCTGAAGGCTGCTCAGGTCGAATTTTTTCACGTCGGGATACCGGAGCAAAGCAAGAATCATCGCGGGTACCAGGAGGGGATGCGTAACCCGCTGCTCCTCGATCACCCGCAAGACCCTCTCGGGGTCGAAGGAGTCCACCACCACGTTGGTTCCTCCCACAAAGGAAAAGGCGAACATACCCATGGCGTCGCCGGCGTGGAAAAGAGGGGGCGCGTTCAGGTAGACGGTCTCGGGGTGCAGCCTCATTTCCACGGCGCAGTTGTAGCAGCTGGAGATCACGTTTCTGTGGGTGGTCATAACCCCCTTCGGAAGACCGGTCGTTCCCCCGGTGTAGCCCAGGATGGCCACGTCCTCCTCCGACAACGGCACCTCCGGCTCCGCGTCGGAAGCCATCTTGAGCAAACTTTCGTAGTGCGGAATACCGGCCGGTGCTGCGTCAATGCAGACCAGATGGGCCACGTATTCCAGGTCCCGTTTGATTTCTTCAATCACCGGAAGGTATTTCTGCCCGAAGAAGAGAGCGCGTGCCTCCGAGTGGTTCAGGATGTAGGTGAGTTCTCTTCCCGAGAGCCGGTAGTTCAGCGGTACAATCGGCGTCCCGGCCTTGGCGCAGGCGAAATACAATTCGACGTACTGGAAGCAGTTGTGGGCCAGAACCGCCACTCTGTCACCCCTGCGGCAGGGAAGCCCGGAAATCGCATTGGCCAGCCTGTTGATTCTCCTGTTGAGCTCGCGGAAGTCGAGCTTCACCGTACCTTCCACAACCGCCACCTTCGTCGGGTAAAACGCGGCGTTTCTTTTGGGAATGTCCCCCAGGAGCACGGCACACCCCTCCTGCCGTAGAGTTTTAAGCGGTACCGGAAAGGAGACATTGACGTCGACGTCGGTGTACAACCATTTTAAAATTTCCCGGCCGCCGTGTCAATCCCGGCGTGTCAATCCCGGACCCGGCCCGGTTGGAGAATCTGTTTCATCAGGAAATACCGGGGGAAAGTGTGGGGGAGGGAGGCCCCTACTGCACGTAAAGGGCGTGGTACCAGAGCTCCGCGAGGGTGCGGGCCACCTCGCCGATGTCGGCGGACTCTCCCTTGAAAAACATGGCGTAGGCGTAATGCTCGATCATCCCGGCCAGGGCCCGGGCGGCGATTACCGGGTTGACCTTCCGGCAGATGGAGCGCCGGATGGAGGCCTCGATGTTCTTCTGAATGCGGGACGTTATCTTGCCCACCAGCCGGTCCCAGAGGTCCGCCAGACCGGCGTCGGTTACCGAGGCCTCCTTCCAAACTTTGATAACCTTGTAATGCTGCTGGTAAGTCTCGAGAAATCCACGGATGGACTGCTCGAGGCTCAGGTAGCTGTGCCCCTTCCGCCAGGGCTCCTCGGTAATCTCGTAGAGGGCCTCAACGGCGCGCTCCACCAGTTCCACCAGGGCCGCCCTCTTGTTCTTGAAGTAGGTGTAGAAGGTGCCGTGGGAAAGCCCGGCCCTGGCCATAACGTCGTCCACCCTGGCCTCGAAAAAGCCCTTTTCGAAGAAAACGTCCAGGGCCGCCTGCAGGACCCTCTCCCGCGTTTTCGCGTTGCCTTTGCTCGGCACGTTTTCGCCCACGCCGGACCGCCCCCTTCGCCACACCCGCCCGGTTACCGTCCCAACGGACCGCCAATATTCTGCCACAAACGGCGACTGCGGGCAACTCCTCGGGCGGTCCGACACTCTTATCCCGCAGGTCGCATCATTCGGGAAACGTGAAGGGGAAAACAGGAGGACCTGAGCACGGAATTTACTCTGCGGAGAAAAGTACCTGCAAATCCTCGAGGGTCAGGTGCTTGGCGGCGGTGGTGGTCCCGGCCAGGAGGTCTGCCACCAGGTGTTTTTTTCGCTCCTGGAGCACCAGCATCTTTTCTTCCACGGTCCCGCGGGTGATGAGCTTGTAGCTGAAAACGGGTTTTTCCTGACCGATGCGGTGGGCCCGGTCCGTGGCCTGGTCCTCCACCGCAGGATTCCACCAGGGATCGTAGTGGATGACGTAGTTGGCGGCCGTCAGATTCAGGCCCAGGCCCCCGGCCTTCAGGCTCATCAGGAACACCGGGATGTCCTTGCTTTCCTGGAAGCGCGCGATGCGCTCCCGGCGGTCGCGCGTCTGGCCGTCCAGGTACTCGTAGCGCAGGCCCAGTCTGGCCAGTTCCCGGGCCAGGATCTGCAGCATCTCCACGAACTGGCTGAACACCAGTATACGGTGGCCCTCCGCGGTCAGGTCCGCCACCAGTTCGCGGAAGAGTTCCAGCTTGGCCGAGGCCCGCACCTGATTTCCCGGCATCTTGAGCAGCTGGGGGTGGCAGCATACCTGGCGCAGCTTGAGCAGGGCGTCCAGCACCGTGAGGTGGCTGCGGCCCAGGCCCCGCTCCTCCACGGCGGCGAAAACCCGCTGCCGGCAGGCCTCCAGCACCTGCTCGTACAGCCGGCGCTGGGCCGGGAGGAGCTCGCAGGTAACCACAGTTTCCACCCTGGGCGGGAGGTCCGCGGCCACCTGCTCCTTGGCCCGGCGCAGGATGAAGGGGTGAATGCGGCGGCGCAAAGCTGCAAGGCGGGCCGCGTCACCGTGCTGCTCGATGGGGCGGGCATAGCGCTCGGCGAACTGCTCGTAGGCCCCCAGCAGGCCGGGCATCAGGAAATGGAACAGGGACCACAACTCGGAGAGATTGTTTTCCAGGGGCGTGCCCGTGAGGGCCAGGCGATGGCGGGCCCTCATGCGGCAGGCGGCGCGGGCCGCCTGGCTGGCCGGGTTCTTGATGCGGTGCGCCTCGTCCAGCACCAGATAGTGCCAGTCGGTGCCGGCCAGCCGCTCTCCGTCCCGCACCAGCAGGCCGTAGGTGGTGACGGCCAGGTCGTACTCCCGCAAGCGTTCGAAGAGCCGGTGCCGCTGCGGCCCGACCAGGGCCAGCACCCTGAGGGCCGGGGTGAACCGCCGGGCCTCGTCCACCCAGTTCCAGACCAGCGAGGTGGGCACCACCACCAGGCTGGGAGCGGCGGCGCGGCCCCCTTCCTTTTCGGCCAGCAGCAGCGCCAGCACCTGCACGGTCTTGCCCAGCCCCATCTCGTCGGCCAGCACCCCGTGGAGCCCGTGGTCGCGCAGGAAGCAGAGCCAGTCGTAGCCATGGCGCTGGTAGGGCCGCAGGTCCGCCTTTAGCCCGCGGGGCAGGGGCGCGGCACCCACGCCGCCGAAGTGCCGCAAGCGGTGCAGGAACTGCCGCCAGTCCTCGTCCTCTTCCCGCACGGCGGCGGTGTCCAGCCAGGCGGCCGCAAGGGGCGCCTGGGCTTTAGAAAGGCGAAGGGTGCCCTCGGAAACCTCCGGAGTCCCCAGTTCGGCCACCAGCTCCGGTCCGGCCTCCCGCCATTCCGGGGGTAGGGGCAGGAAGCGGCCGTCCTGCAGGCGCACGTACCGGTGGCCGCTGCGCAGGGCCGGCAGCACCACCTCGGTCCCGGCCCGGCCCCCTTCCCACTCCAGGCCCAGCTCCAGCTCGAACCAGTCCAGGCCGCTTGAAACCCGCACCCGGGTGCGGGGCCGGACACGGCAGAGGCGGTAATGGCGCAGTTTCTCCAGGCCGTAAACCTCCCACTCTCCGGCCACTTCCTCTAGCCGCCACAGGAAATCCAGGGCCTCCTCGCCGGTGAGCACGAAAGCGCCGTCGGGCCCCACCGGCGCGCCCAGCTCCGCCAGCCGGCGGAGGGCCTCCCCTTCGGCCGGCACGTCGCGGTAGATCCAATGGGTCCCGTCCTCCCGCGTCACCTCCAGGGGCGCGAGATCACCGTCGCCGGCCGGAGCCACGGGCAGGGAACCCTCGCCGTAGGAAAAGGCCAGCCTTCCCACCAGGGCGCGCTTTTCCTCCCACAGGGTGAGGACCGGACGGGGCGTGCCGGTCCGGATGCGGGCTTCCAGGGAAGGCGGCGGGACCAGGACCCCGGCCGCCCGGAGCCGCGGCAGGTAGCGGCCCACGAAGCGGTCGACTTCTGCGGCGGGAACGGTGAAGGGCCATGCCAGGGCCGCGAAAATGACCTCGGGCGCGCAGGGAGCCACCACTTCCCGGAAGAAACGCTTCTGGCAGATGACCCACAGGCGGCCGGCCAGCAGGTAGGCCGCATCATCCGGGGGAGTCCACTCCCGGCCGTCGGGTCCGTAGAGCACCGCCCGCAGCCGCAGGTCCCCGGTCCCCTCGACGCTCAGCCGGGCCACCAGGGGCGGGCCTCCGAACGCGATGGGCTCTGTCGCGTCACCCCAGAAGGCGAAGGGCAGGTGGAAGAAAAGGTCCAGGGCCGTGCCGACCAGGGGCGCGGGAATCACGTACTCGGCGGGATAGCCCCGCTTCTGGACCAGCTGGAGCACCCACCGGTCGAGCTCCGTGGCCCCCGGGGGCCACTTCACAGTATAGGGGTACCAGGGGTCGAAGTGGAAGGGGGTCTCCGCGCCCAGGCCCCGCACTCCGTAGCGGGCCACCCCCAGGCTGAGGCCCAGGCCCTGTTCGTGGGGATAGAGCCTGTAGACCAGGTACCTCACGCCCCGCTCGGGCTCCGCACGCGGGAACTCCTCCGCGGCAACGGACAGGAGTTGCTCCCACGAGGGGGCGGGGGCCTGTGCGGCGCCTTTCTGCTTTGCCCGGCCCGCTGAGGCCGTCGTGTGAGAAGCCGGGGGCGCCGGGGATTTCCCGGCCGGAGGCTCCGCGGGTGCCGGTTCTGCCGGAGCTGACGGTTGGGGCCCCGAACCGCCGGGGGGTAACTGCCTGTCCGGTCCGTCCGCGCTCCCGTATACCTCGAAGTCCGCCCCGGGCCTCGCGGTCTCCTCCTCCCGCGCCGCGGCCAGTACCAGGGCCACGGCGTGCTTGCAGAAGTCGCCGTAGGGGCAGGTGCAGGCGGCCTCCAGTTCGCCGTCGTGCCGCCAGACCCGGGTCTCGTAGACGTGACCGTAACTGCCCCGTACCCGGCCGACGAGCTCGTCCCCCTCCTGGCACCACTCGAGCACGCGTCCCCGTGCCAGGTAATCCTCTCCGCGCCCGTAGACGCGGGCCGGCACCCTGCGGCGCAACCTTTGCCGGAGATCCTCGGAACGCCAGGCCATTCCGACCCCATTATACCCGCGGCCAGCCCGCAGGGCAACCCCCCAGCACGAGTCGTTTCGGCCAGCTCATCGGCACCGGCATGGTGGGCCTGGTCCGGCGAACCGTACTGGATGCCCAGGTCTGTCGGGTTTATAATTGTCACGAAGGCAGAGGCCGAAGCAGTTTTTCGCGTAAGGAGGTCTGCTCATGAACCCCATCCATAAGGAGCTTGAAGAGGTCATCGGTCGCCTCCCGTTGGAAAAGCTCGTGTTGCTGCTGGAGTACGCGCGGGTTCTGGAGCTGGAAGAATTCACGCAGGAGGAAATGGCCGACGTCGAGGCGGGCAAGGCAGAAATAGCCCGAGGCGAATGGGTCGACTGGGATGAACTCAAGAGAGAACTCGACCTTTAAGGTCAGAGTATCCCGCCGGGCTGAGAACTATCTACGACGCGTCGACCGAACTACCCAAAAGCGTATCGCGGCAGCCATAGAGGCCATCCGCCGGAGTCCTCTGTGCGTATTCCGACGTAAATCGGACACCCATTCCGACTAATTCCGACCACCTGTTCCGAGATAAATCGTCCACCCGTTCCGGAAAATATCGTCCACCGATTCCGGATTAATCCCGACCACT
>Ga0080004_1110204_pt1 | contig 15270 bp, 15 predicted proteins | sample WasSprMetagenome_FD_69207 | JGI IMG/M metagenome (GOLD analysis project Ga0080004, IMG submission 69207) | Sulfidic aquatic microbial communities from Washburn Spring, Yellowstone National Park, USA - WS (SPADES assembly) (version 2) | ecosystem: Environmental > Aquatic > Thermal springs > Hot... | reverse complement strand
GCCTCGGGGCCGAAGATCTCCACAATGCGGCCGCGGGGAACCCCGCCCACCCCCAACGCGATGTCCAGAGCCAGGGAGCCAGTGGGAATCACCTCCACCTCCGCCACCGGCTTTTCCCCAAGCCGCATGATCGCCCCTTCGCCGTAGGTCTTCTGGATCTGCTTGAGCACGTTCTCCAGGATCTCCTGGCGCTTGGGATTCCCGTCCTTTCTCTCCGGATTGCCCATGAAAATCGCCTCCGCTGTTATGGTAAGGGTCAAAAAGGGGCCGGGCAAGCCTCGGGAAGCACCAAAAATTCAGGGCCCAAAAGCTTTTGGGGATGAAGATCCTCTCCGTCAAAAGCGCAAACCAACGCTTGAGCTTTCACTCCCGCGCGAAGGGCCTCGCAAAAGGCCTGGCCGAAGTGCGGATCCACCTCGAAATTGGGGCCAAACCGCTCGGCATCAGGCCTTTGCACGACGAAAAGGACCAAGGCCCCTTCCCCGTTCTGCACCGCTTTCTGGAGCGCGCGCATGTGGCGGGCGCCCCGGGCCGTGGGCGCATCGGGAAAAAGGGCAACCCCATCCCGAACCAGGGTCACGGACTTCAGCTCCACCCAGATGCGCCTAGGGCCCAAGGAGAGGAGGAAATCCGCGCGTCCCTCACCCAAGCGCGGCTCCACTTGGGAGATTTCCGCGCCCGAAAACTCCGGAATCCATCCTTCCGCGAGGATTCTGGGGAAAGCGCGGTTGGGAAGAGTGGAATCCAAGGAGACCAGAAAATCTCCGAGCCTTGCGCCCACCGCCGTCCACTTCGTTTTGCGCCGCAAGCCAGCGGGCCGAAGGAGAACGGGCCTTCCCGGGGAAAGGACCTCCAAAAGCCTTCCCGGATTGGGAAGGTGGGCGAGTTCCGTTCTCCCTTCTACGCGAACGAAAATGGAGAACCGATTCGGGCGGGAAAGGAACTCGCCCCAGATCCTTTGCTCCCTCACGCTAGGGAGTGTGCACGAGCTTGTCCTCTGTGCAAGGCAAATCGGGCGGCGGAAACCCCAGCCAAGTAACCCGTGGAAAACGCGGCCTGCAAGTTATAGCCGCCGCTTTCCCCATCGATATCGAGGATCTCTCCCGCGAAGAAGAGGCCGGGCACAAGGCGGCTTCCCATGGTTTTGGGATCTACCTCGTCCAAATCCACTCCGCCACGGGTGACCATGGCCTCTTCCCATCCTCCCACCGCGGCCACGGGAAAAGGATGCCCGAAATCCCTGGCCAAACTTTCCGCGAGGGCCCGGCGCTCGTCCCTCGTGAGCTCCGCGGCTTTTTTCGCTGGGGAAACACCCCGGGAGACCAAAAGGGCTTGGCTCAGGGAGCGAGGAAGGCCAAGCTCGCAAAGAAAATTGACCAAATTCTTTCGGCCCAAGGAAGCGGTCCCCATCCGCAGGCGCCTTTCCGCCTCGGGAAAAGCCCCAAGCTCCGGAGCCAAAGCCACACGCAAGAGATCGCCGGGTTCCACATCCCGCGAAAGGTCCAAAATCGCCGGCCCGGAAAGGCCGCGGTGGGTAAAAAGGACGTCACCCACCTTGATCCGCACCTTGCGAGCGCGAAAAAGGGTGACCGTGGTCCCTCGAAGCGCGAGCCCGGCACAGGAGACAAAAGGAGAAAAATCCTGGGGCTTCACGATCACCGGTGCCAACGCAGGCCGCAGTGGGACAATCCGGTGCCCAAGGCTCTCGGCCAAAGCGTACCCATCAGCGGAGCCGCCCAAATCCGGTCGCGCTGGTCCTCCCGTAGCCAAAACCACCGCCCAAGCTCGCCCTAAAGCCTTGGAACTTTGGGAATAGAGCGCAAAGCCGGATGACCCCCTTCGAATCTTCTCCACTTTTGTGCCCAAAAGGATTGGCAAGCCTATTTTCTCCGCCTCCTCGATGAGGATTCTTAAAGCGTCCTGGGCGCTTCCGGTTTTTGGGAAAAGCCAGCCCTGGGAATCCGCGACCAGGGGAAGGCCGCGCTTTTCGAAAAAACGCGCAAGGTCACGGTTGGAGAAAGCAAAAAGGGCGGGACGGAGAAAACGGGATGCTGCGCCTTCCTTTTTTCCGCCATGATAATGGGCAAGGAGCTCTTCGATTTCGCCGGCATGGGTCAAATTTCCCCTTCCGCCTCCGGAGTACGGGATTTTTCCCCCGAGCCTTTCTTGCCGTTCGAGGAGCAAAACCTGGACGCCGAGATTTGCAGCGGTTAAGGCCGCGAAAAGACCGGCCGGCCCTGCCCCGACTACCGCCACATCCCAAACCTTGCGCATAAATCATCGTAACAGGCTTGCAGCCTAAACGGCTTTGTTCAAGAGCAGGAGCTAATCCATTGCGAGAAACTTAAAGCTTATCGATGTCTGGGACTGTGCCATCGGCCAGGCGCCAGAGTTGCTCGCCCGCGTTGGGAACCACCAAAATCCCTTCAGCTTCCCGGCCTTGAAAATCAGCGGGGTTGATAGTCTTAGGATCGCGGAAGCCCAAATTAATTCGACGACAGACCTCTTCCGGAATCCCCGTTCAATAAACAAGGCGTTCCTTAAACAAGCGAGGAAGAATTTCAAACCAGGCTTTCGCCCTTGGGGCGCACGTTGACGGCTTTGGGACCTTTGGGCGTTTGTACGATCTCGAACTCCACAGATTGGCCGGCCCTAAGAACGCGGTGCTCCACTACGTCGTTTTGGTGAAAGAAGATATCGCGGCCGTTCTCTTGAGTAATAAAGCCGTAGCGCTTTTGGACATCAAAACGCTTTACCTTGCCTGTGGCCATCGCCTCACCTCCTCTTCCAAATTTTAGCCGCCCTTGGCTTCAGATTGCCCAGCCTTGAAAAACGGAGAAGCCGGACAGCCAAAACAGTCTTTTCCATAACGGGGACACTCTGGGCAATAAGCGCCGCACGGCGCGCGGTCCCCGTACGGCTCAGAAAGCCTAGGTTCTACCCGCAAAGGAAAAGCGGGCCGATCCGTAACATACACAGCCGCTCGCACCAAACCCAATGTGATTTCCGGATTTTCCGCGACCGCCTTAAGCCACCAGGCGCGCTCGTCGTCGGAATAGAAAACACCTACCACCATGCGGCCGAAGGCAGCGAGAAAATACACATAAGGACATCCTGCGAAGACTTCCGCGATCTTCTCCGCCGCGGCCTCCGTGGGGGCTTCGCCCAAAAGGAGATAGCACTTTTGCTCACTCAGCGGCTCTTCCATAGCTGATAAAGTTCCTCCAAGGCCGGCTTAAACCTTCGGGAGAAATCCGCAAAGCTTTTCGGCTCGGGTTCATTGTGCACAGTGACGTAGGGAACCCGAAAACCACGGATGCTAAGATAACCGGATTCCTCGGAAGCCAAGCGAGACCAATCATCCGTGCGATACGTTTTGAGCATCTCCTCCTCCGGAACGGAATGGGTAAGAATACCATCGCGCCGATCTCGATCATAGCGGGCCAAGTTCCGCCTCACCGATTCCTCATAAGACAAGTGCAAATAGAGGATAGCGCATTCCTCCAAAACGGTGGGCACGAGGAAAGAAAGGGCCTCCCGGTACGCCCTATCGCCCCCACGGGAGAATTCGATAATCACCGTTTCCCCAGGCCTAGGGGGAGAAGACGCGATTTCTTGGTTCACCCTAAGAATAAGGAAGTTCCAAAGGCTTTGATCTTGCACCGCGTAATTTTCCCCAACGCGGCGGGAATGCAACCTCCCCCGCCCGAGTTTCTCCCAAAGATCGTCCTCGAGGAATTTCTGCCAAAGAAAGACAAAATCGTCCACAACCCGCAAGGCTCCGATGTGGTAGGCAAAAACGCGCTCAAAAAGGGGCATATGTTTCAAAAACTGGATCAATTCCGACTTCCCAGAGGCTGGCCGCCCAAGGAGGAGAAGGTACGGCAAAACTTGGGCCTCCGAATAAGGGTTATAGCGAAGGCCAAGGAGCTCGATGAGGGCGGACACTACGTTTTCGGGGGATTGGTCCGCCTGGATCACCTCCACTCGATCCCCTCGCCGGGCATGCCACGCGGAAAGCCAACCGGCCATGCGGGATAAGATTTCTTTGGGCACAGCATAGCGGGGGTCTCCGCGGGCCTCTTGGCGCAAAACGGAAACCTCTAAAGGGGCCTCCAGCCGCACAAAAAGCTCCGGCCGAAGGATTTCCTCTTCTAAAGCGTGAAAAAGCGTGAGAAAGTCCTGATCGTCCAAGGCCGCTGAATAAGCAGCGTGTACGCTAAGATGGGACTCCTCCACCACCGTCAAACCTTGAGAAAGGGCCTTTCGTATCAAGGACTGTCTTTCCGGCAAAGCTTCTAAAAGGGCTTTGCCGAGACGGGGCCGGTCTTGGAAAAGATCGATGTTTTCCTTTTCCGCTACATCCCTCACGAGCTCGGAGAGAACCAGGATTTGCCGGGGAAAATAAAGGCGCAAAAGAGCGAGGATCTCGCTCTTTCCGAGGGCGGGAAGGCCTTCCACGGCTACGTACATAAAAAATGGGCGGAGGAGGACTTGAACCCCCGACATCTCCCCCGTGAAGGGAGCGCTCTACCTGCTGAGCTATCCGCCCGCGCTTTCATTTTAGGGGGAAACCGGGGTGAGGCTCAACCCTTGAGGGAGCCGGCAAGAAGCCCGCGCATGAAATAGCGCCCAAGGAAGATGTAAACCAAAAGCGTAGGCAGAGCGGCAAGGAGGGCCCCGGCCATCTGCACATTCCATTCCACAATGAACGACCCGGCCAGGTTATTGAGGGCCACAGTCACCGGCTGCACCGCCGGGTTTTGCGCGATCGTCACAGCGAAAAGAAAGTCGTTCCAAATGGAAGTGAATTGCCAAATAAGGACCACGGCAAAGCCTGGAAGGGAAAGGGGGAGCATGATGCGCCGATAGACCCCGAGCAACCCCGCCCCGTCAATCCGCGCGGCCTCCACAAGCTCTTTGGGAACGGTAGCGTAATAGTTGCGGAAAATGAGGGTCGTAATGGGGATGCCGTAAATCACGTGGGTCAAAATGAGACCAGGGATCGTGCCGTACAAACCGATGCTTTTTAGGGTCTGCACAAGAGGGATCAGGATGCTTTGGTAGGGGATGAACATGCCAAAAAGGGCGAGGGTAAAAAGGGTATTGGCGCCGCGGAATTGCCAACGCGCAAAAATGTACCCGTTTAGGGAACCTAAGGCCGCGGAGATGAGGGTGGCAGGAAGAACCATGATGACGCTGTTCAGGATGTTGGAAGCCAGGCCCTGGTAGCCCATGCCCCCAAACAAAGCCCGCCGAAAGCTCTCCAAAGAAAACGTGCGCGGCGGATTCCACATGCGATAGAGATTGACCTCCGCAAAGCTTTTTAGGCTCGTTACCACCAGCACATAAACCGGCATCAGGTAGTAAAAAGCGAAAGCAATAAGCACGAGATACAAAAGCAGACGAGCAGGATTGAGCTTCATGCCTCCACCTCACGGCGAAGGCTATAGCGGAGGTAAGGGACGATGAGAATCGAAACGATGGCGAGAAGGATTATGGCAATGCCTGCACCTTGGGCAAAACGGTTGGCCCTGAAGGTGAGTTCCCACATGAAGTAGGCGGGAACATCGCAGGAATATCCCGGGCCTGGGCCGGTCATGGCCACCACAAGGTCGTAGATCTTAAGAGAAATGTGACCAAGAACGATGAGAGCACCAAACGTGATGGGCCTAAGAAGGGGAAGAACAACGAAGCGATAAATTTGCAGCTCCGAGGCTCCGTCTACCCTTGCCGCTTCCCGTAGCTCCTCGGGAATGCCCCGCAGGCCCGCAAGGTACATAGCCATTACGTATCCGGACATCTGCCAGATGGCCGCAACCGCTACGGCGATAATCCCGATCCGCGGATCCGTGTACCAACCTGTCTTCAAAAACCCTAAACCCATCATCTCCAAAAGAAGGTTGATCCCCGTGCTTCCCATCTGCGGGCTTCCGGGGTTGAGGAGCCAACGCCAAACCACGCCAGTCACGATAAAAGAGAGGGCCAAAGGATAAAGGTAAATGGTGCGAAAGAGCCCTTCCGCTTTGATGCGGCGGTCCAAAAGCACGGCCAAAAGGAATCCCAAAGTGAGGGAACCCCCGACGAATAACCCTGTGAACACACCGAGATTGCGCAGGGTGATCAAAAAGCGCGGGTTTTGGAAAAGGCGAAGGTAGTTGGCGGTTCCGACAAAGGTGTAGTCGGGAACAAGCCTATTCCAGTTGGAAAAGGAAACGTAGGTGGTGAGGGCAATAAAGGCGTAAACGAAGACCAAAATGGCCAGAGCCGAAGGCAGGACCAAGAGGACGCTCAGGATCTGGTCGCGCTTTCTTTTGAACCACATGACAAGAAAAAGGGGCCCGACTTTTGCCGTCGGGCCCCGAACGATCCTCCCTCACTTGCCAAGGGCGGCTTTCGCTGCGGCCACCAACGCCGCTTGCGTGCCCGCTATGTCCCTGGTGACGAGGAAGAGGTTGATTGCGTCCTTGAAGTCCACAACCCAGGACTCCGGAGCCGCCGCGCCGTGCATGACGCTGGGCACGATGGCGTCGCGGGCCCAGTCCTCCATGCACGACTGGAGATACGGGTTGAATTGAGCCCTCTCCTCGGCGGTGATGTCCGTGCGGGCGGGGATGGAGCCCTTGCGCATGTTGAAGGCGATCTGGCCCTCTTTGGAGCCGCAGACCGCAAGCCAGCCGATCACGTTGATGGGGTTAGGGGCGCGCTTGGGGAAGGCAAAGGTATCGGAGAGGGCGACGAATACGCCCTTCGTGCCGGGAACCGGGGCCCAGCCCACATCCACGCCCTTGGCCATGAACCAACCCATGGCCCAGTCGCCCATGACGTTCATGGCCCCGCGGCCAGCAGCGATGTACTCCAAAACCGTGTCCCAGGTGTGGGCGGAGTAGTCCGGGTTCGCGTAGTCCAGGATCTTCTTCAGGATCTCCAAAGCCCGGGTCACGCCGGGATGGGTCCAGGGCGTCGCGCCCGTCCAAAGGCCGCGGTACTCCTCGGGCGTGAGGGTGCTGGCGAGGATGGTCTCAAAGAGGTGCGGAGCCTCCCAGCCGCCCGCGTTGGCCAAGGTGATGGGAACGATCCCCTTACCCTTGAGGATTTCACAGATCTGGAAGAACTCATCCCAGTTCGCCGGCGGCTTCAGGTTGTACTTCGCGAAGATCTCCTTGTTGTACCAAAGCACGTTGGAGCGGTGAATGTTGACGGGAACGCCCCAGTAGTGACCCTCGTAGCGCATGAGATCCAAGAGATCCGGCGGGAAGACTTTGTCCCAGCCGAAGATCGCGTAGAGGTCATCCAGGGGCCGGAGATAGACCTCGGGGCTATAGCCCTCGACCTCAAGGCCGGCGTGGAGCTGGAAGGTATCCGGAGGATCGCCGGCAATGAGGCGCGGCTTAAGCACGGCCTTGAAGACGAAACCGGCTCCACCGGCTACGGTCGCGTTCACGATCACCACATCGGGGAAGTGTTCGCGATAGAGGGCGAACAAGGCCTCCAAACCCTCCGCCTCGCCGCCCGCCGTCCACCAGGAGCCGACCACGAGTTTTCCGCCGCCGAAGAGGTCCTCAACCCTGTTGGGATCCCAAATCGCAAGGAACGCCTTGGCCCAAGCGGCATCGGGGATCCAGAGCTTCGCGCCAGCCGGCAAAACCTCATCCAAGCGGGAAATGCGAACGAAGGTGTGGTCTACAAGGGCCTTGCTATTCGTGGCCCGCATGATAGCTGGAGCGTATGCGGAATCCCCGAAAACTGCGAGGGAAATATTCGCAAGCGAAGAGGGTTTGTCCAAAACAAGAGGAGCACCTGCTTGAGCCCAACCCAAAAGCCCAACCGCTACGAACACCGCCAAAAGCCAACCCACCTTACGCATCACGCTCTACCACCTCCTTGGGAGTCCGGAAAGGAATAGGCGGAAAAGACTTTTTGGCCAACCACCACCCCCTTTCCCGCCTAAGGGCGGGTGAAAAATTATAGACCGGGGCTTAACTTTCCTCCAGTTCCGAAAGGATGGAGGAAAGGGATTCGCCCTCCTTCCGGCGGGTGATCTCCACGAGTCCTAGCCTCGTGATGTCGATGAAATCCGCAGGGACCCGATCCTTCTTCAGCTCCTCCTTTAGGGCCGCGATAACCTTCTCCTTGTCCTTTTCGTTGGCCATGTCCACGAAGTCCACCACGATGATTCCGGAGATCTTGCGGAGACGAAGGATCCGGGGAATGAGCCGGGCAGCCTCAAGGTTGGTGTTCAAAATCGCCGCGGCCTGATTCCTGTGCTTCACGTCGGACCCTGTATTCACGTCGATGGCGGTGAGGGCCTCGGTCTCATCCACGGTGATGAACCCGCCGCCTTTGAGGGGTATTTTCCGTTCCATTACCTTCGCAAGCTCCTCTTCCACTCCATAGCGGGCAAAAAGCGGGGTTGTTCCGCGGTAAAGGCGCACCCGGGCCTTAAGCTTCCCCAAGTGCAGGTACTCCAGATACTCCAGAATTTCCTTGTGGGCATTCTCATCGTCCACGATCAAGGAATCCACGTCGTCCAAAAACCGGTCCCGCACGATGGTTTTGATGAGGTCCGGCGAGCCACAGAGAAGTTTGGGAGCAGAACTCTCCTCGGCAAGCTTTTGGATTTCCTTCCAAAGCCCAAGGAGATATTTGAAATCCCGTTCCAGGTCTTCCCTTGGGGCGTAGCGGGCAGCGGTGCGGGCGATGAGGCCGGCCCTCTCGGGTTTGAGCTCATGGGCAATTTGCCGGAGTTTTCGGGCGATGTCGCGCTCCTCGATGCGGCGGGAAATGCTCACCCGGTCCTCAGTCGGGAGGAAAACCCAATAGCGGCCGGGAAGGCTAATTTTGGTGGTGGCCTGTGGATTCTTCTCCCCCACCTCGTCCCGCCTTACCTGAACGATCAGGCTCTCCCCGGGCTTGAGGACCTTTTGAATGGGAGGGATGCCGCGGCCGGGCTCAAAACTCTTGGCCTTGAGGATCCCATCGCAAAGCTCGTGGGCGGCCAAAAAGAGGGGCTTTTTCTCACCCACCTGCACGAAGGCCGCGCCCAATCCCGGAAGAACCGTCTCCACCTTCCCCTTATAGATATTGCCCACAAGGGAACGGCGATCGGGAAGCTCGAAATGGAGCTCCACGAGCTCGCCATCCTCGATGATGGCTACCCGCTTCCTTGGGCCTTGGGGCGTGGACTCCACCGTAATGAGGATGTGATTCCCCTTGATCGTGCCGACCTCCTTGCTCGTTACGCCTAACCCGGCACCACGAGCCGGCTCAGGTCGGCCACCTGGAGGAAAAGGCGCGAAAGCTCCGTGAGGAACCCAAGGCGATTCCTTCGGATCCCCTCATCCTCGCACATCACCAAAACCTCATCGAAATAGCGGTCAATAGGCCCTTTGAGGGAAAGAAGCGCTTCCAGCGCGGCGGAGGGCTGATGCCGGGAGAGGGCATCCTCCACCCGGCTCTTCGCGGAAAGAAAGGCCTGCCAAAGTTCCCGTTCCGCCTCTTCTTGGAAGAGCTCCGGCCGGAAGCCCTCGATTTCTTGGCCGCGGGTGATGTTGCGCACGCGGCCGAAGGCCAGGGCCAAATCGGCTAATTCCCGCCGGCCAAGGAGCCCGGCCAAGGCCTGGGCCCTCTCCCAAACCCCCAGGAAATCCCCGCGCTTTTGGGCGAGCACCGCCTCCGCCACGTCGTAAGGAATCCCCCGCTCCTCCAGGGCCGACCTCAGGCGTTCCCAAAGGAATTCCTTCACCACCTCTGCCGGCGCTGTGCCGGGATACCGCTTAGCCGCCTCCTCAATCAGGCCAAAAAGGTCGAGCCTGAGGCCTTTTTCCAAAATGATCCGGACCACCGCGTTTCCCCGCCGCCGCACGCCATAGGGATCCCGGGATCCCGTGGGCATTTCGCCCACCCGCAAAGGTCCAATCACCCCGTCCAGCTTTTCCGCGAGGCTCAGGGCCAGTCCCAGGGGCGTTTCCGGAAGGGGATCGGCCTTTCCCGCTGGCCGCACGTGCTCCTCGATCGCTTTGGCCACCTCCTCCGGCTCCCCATCGAGACGCGCATAAATTCCGCCCATGATCCCTTCAAGCTCCGGGAATTCCCGGACCATTACGGTGAGAATATCGGCCTTGCACAGGAGGGCTGCGCGATCCAAGCGATCCGCGGGAAGGGAAAACTCCCGGGCCAGGTGGCGGCAAAGGAAACGAATGCGCTCCACCCGGTCCCATACCGTGCCGAGCCGGGCCTCATACACGATTTCCCGAAGCTCGGGAACGCGGCTTTCCAAAGTCCTTTTCCGATCCTGGGCGAAGAAGCCCAGGGCATCCCGCAGACGAATGCCCACGACCCGCTCGTAGCCCCGCCGGATGATCTCCGGATTCCCCTCGCCTTCGGCAAATCCCAGGAAGATTTCGGCGATTTTTCCGCCCCGGGTATAGGGCACGAATTTCCCTTCCTCGCGCAAAGCGGCCACCACCACCGGCTCGGGAAGCTCCAGGAACTCCTTGGGGATCCGCCCCACCACGGGCTTGGGCCATTCCGTCTGCCCAAGGATGAGGGTCCAGAGAGCCTCGGAAAGGGCGGCGCGAGCCCCATACTGCTCCTCAAGCTTGCGGATTTCCGCACGCAAAAGCTCGGCCCGCTCGAAGGGGTCCGCATAAACGTGGGCTTCCTTGAGCCGTTGCACGTATTCCTCTGGCCGGCTGAGCTCCACAGGGCCGGAGAGGAAGCGGTGGCCGAAGGTGACGCGGCCGGCGCGCACGCCCGCAATTTCCAAGGGCACCACTTCCCCATCCAAAAGGGCCACCGCCCAGCGGATGGGCCGCAAAAAGCCGCCGCTTTCGTCCCAGCGCATGGATTTGGAGCAGGGAATCGCCCTTATGGCCTCGGGGACGATTTCCCTGAGGATTTCCGCCGTGGGCCGGCCGGGCCGCTCCAAGCGAAGGAAAAGGTATTCCTTTTCGCCCACCTTTTTTCGGATCAGATCCTTCGAGGAGGCACCATAGCGCCGGAGGAACCCAAGGGCCGCCGGCGTCAAATTTCCCTGGAGATCCAACGCCGCGGCGACCGCCGGGCCCCGGATCTCCTCCACCGCGTCTTCCTGGCGTTCCGCAAGGTCCTCCACAAGGAGAGCGAACCGGCGCAAAGTCCAAAAGAGGTAGGCTTTCCCATGGGGAACCCGGGCCTCGCGGAGGCGGGAAAGGAGGTTTTCCCGAAAGCTTTGGGCGATGAGCTCCGCTTCCTCTGCGGGGAGATCCTCAACCCCGACTTCGATCAGGAACTTGGGCACCCACCACCTCCGCGACGTAGGTTTCCGCGCAGGCCCGGGCCAAGGCCCGCACCCGGGCGATGTAGGTTTCCCGCTCCGCTTGGGCTAAAGCCCCGCGCGCATCGAGGGTGTTGAAAAGATGGGAACAGCGCAGGGTGTGGTCGTAAGCCGGGAAGACCAGGCCATGAGCTAAGCACTCCTTGGCTTCGGCTTCGTGAAAATCGAACATCGTCCTCGCCCGCTCAACGGAGGCCTTTTCGAAGTGGTAAATGCTGAACTGGCGCTCCCGCTCGCGGAACATCTCGCCGTAGGTGAGCCACTCCGCCCAACGCAAATCGAACGCGGATTCCACGCCCTGGAGGAAAAGGGCAATGCGCTCCAATCCATAGGTGAGCTCCACGGAAACGGGGTTCAAATCCATCCCGCCCATCTGCTGGAAGTACGTGAACTGGGTGATCTCCATCCCATCGAGCCAAACCTGCCAGCCCACGCCCCAGGCGCCTAAAGTAGGGGACTCCCAGTCGTCGTGGGCGAATTTCACGTCGTGTTCTCTCAGGTTGATCCCCACGGCTTCGAGGGAGCGAAGATAAAGCTCCTGGATGTCGGCGGGCGGGGGCTTGAGGATCACCTGGTACTGGTGATGGAGGCCGAAGCGGATGGGATTTTCGCCGTAGCGGCCATCCGTGGGGCGGCGGGAGGGCTCCACATACGCCACCCGCCAGGGCCTGGGCCCCAAAACCCCAAAGAATGTGGCGGGATTGAAGGTTCCCGCACCCTTTTCGATATCGTAAGGCTCCACGATGGCGCAGCCCTGCTCCCGCCAGAAACGGTGGAGGGCGAGGACAAGGTCCTGGAAAGTCTTCATGCTTGCTTGGCCACCTCGACGACCTTTTCAAACGCGGCGGGGTCCCGAATGGCCAATTCCGCCAAGACTTTGCGGTTTAAGCCCACCTGGGCCCGGCGCAAAGCGCCCATGAACCGGGAGTAGTTGAAGCCATAGGGCCTCACCGCCGCACCGATGCGGATAATCCAAAGCCGCCGCATTTGGCGCTTGCGGAGCTTGCGGGAAACGAAATGGTGCCGCAGGGCTTTAAGGAGGGATTGCTTGGCAATCCGGTAGCAGTTCTTCCTCTTGCCCTTGAAGCCCTTCGTCAAATCCAAAATCTTGCGACGTCGGCGGCTGTGTTTGACGCCTCCGCGAACGCGCATGTTCTCCTCCTTAGATCTGCAAAAGTCGGCGCATGATTTTCTTGTTCGCGCCCGTTACCTCTACGGGTTTGCGCGCCTCCCGCTTGTATTGGGGGCGCTTTTTCGAGAGTTTATGCACATAGCCGGCCTTGCGGTGGAAAACGCGCCCCGTGGCCGTTACTTTGAACCTTTTCGCCGAAGCTTTGTGGGTCTTTCCGGGCTTCATCCTCCGCCTCCTTTCTTGGAGATAGGGGCCAAAAGGATTTCCAAATTTCGGCCGCGCTCCATCGGGTCCTGCTCCACTTTCGCCAGATCTTGGGTGAGCTGAGCGATCCGCTCCAAAAGCTCTTTCCCCTTCTCGATATGGATGATCTGGCGGCCCTTGAAGAACACGACCGCCCGCACCTTCATCCCCTCCTCCAGAAACTCCCGAATGCGCTGAATCTTCGTCTGGAAGTCGTGTTCACCGGTTTGGATGGTGAACTTGACCTCCTTAACTTTACCGGCTTTGGGCTGCTTTTTCTCCCTCTTTTGCAGCTGATACCGGTACTTCCCAAAATCCACAATTTTACAGACCACGGGATTGGCCTCCGGGGCCACCTCGACCAGGTCCAAGCCCCGCTCCCTCGCCAACGCCAAGGCCTTTTCAATGGGGGTGACCCCGAGGTTCCTTCCATCGCTGTCGATGAGCAAAACCTCGCGGGCCTGTATCTGTTCGTTTACGCGAAACTGCCGCTTAATGGACCAACCCTCCTTTCCCCGCCTATTCTAGGGGCGGGGTCCTCCGGGCGCCATAGAGCCCGTGTTCCCGAATGAACCGATCCACCGCTTCCGGGACGAGGCCCGTGGTGGGAAGACCCAACCGATAGCGCCGCCTCACCTCCGAAGAGGAGAGGGCGATGGGCGCCATGTGGAGAAAGTAGAGCTCCGCCTGATCAAAGGGAGGCTGGGAAAAACGGCGCATATCCACGCCCGGCCGCGGGGCAACAATGAATGGGCAAAGCTTGAGCAGCCTGGGCCAATCGTGCCAAATCTCGATTTGCGAAAAGATGTCCGCGCCCACGATGTAGACCACGCCCTCCGGATGCTCTTTCTTGAGGAGCTCGATGGTGTCCACGGTGTAAGCGGGTCCGGGACGATCCAATTCCGCCCGCGAGACAGAGAGACCCGGCCGGCCGGAAATGGCCAGCTTCACCATCTCGTAGCGCAGCTCTCCCGGGACGCCGTCAGCCACCTCCCGATGGGGCGGCTGCCCTGTGGGGATGAACACCACTTCCCGCAGGCCGAACTGGCGCAGGGCTTCCTCGGCCACCCGGAGGTGCCCCATGTGCACGGGATTGAACGTCCCGCCGAAAAGGCCGGTCCTACCCGACAAATTCAAGGGTTTTCCCTCCGATCCTTACCGGGTGGCCCGCGGGAAGGCCGCGCCGCCGCAGGGCCCGCACGACCCCTATCCTCTCCAGCTCCTCCCACAAATATTCCCGCGCATCCGGAGTGGAAAGATCCAGGCGCCGCACGAGGCTTTCCACCGCTGGACCGCGCACTTCAATCCCTTCCTCCCCGCCCACCACTTCATACGGCGGCGGCCCCGGCGTGAGGTCCCACACCTTCCGCCGCGGCTTTTCCTCCGCCTTTTGGGGAAGCTCCTGCAATTTTTTCCACAACACTCGCACGAGCTCGCTCACCCCTTGACCGGTAAGGGCGGAAATGGGGTAAAGGGTGATCCCCGCTTCGGCGAACCTTGCCACCTCTTTGGCCACATCCGAGGGCGTAAGGAGATCGATCTTGTTTCCCGCCACCACTTCCGGCTTTTCCCGCAACTCCTCCCAGGCCTCGAGTTCCTTGCGGATCGCAAAGTAGTCGGAAAGGGGGTCACGTCCCTCCACGCGGGCCAAATCCACAAGGTGCAGAAGGAGTTTGGCTCGCATGGCATGGCGCAGGAATTTGTCGCCCAACCCCTTCCCTTCGTGCGCGCCCTCGATGAGCCCGGGAAGATCGGCCATGACGAAGGAGGAGAACTCATCCACTTTCACCACGCCCAAATTGGGGGTGAGGGTGGTGAAAGGGTAGGCCGCCACCTTGGGCTTTTTGTCGGAAACGCGGGAAAGGAGCGAGGATTTTCCCACATTGGGGAAGCCGATGATCCCGACATCCGCCAAAAGGCGCAGTTCCAGGCGCAGCCACCGTTCCTCGCCCGGCTCTCCCAATTCTCGGATCCGCGGGGCCTGCCGGGCGGAGGTGACGAAGGCCCGGTTTCCCCGGCCGCCCCGGCCACCTTTGGCCACCACGACTTCCTGCCCCTCTTCCACCAAATCCGCGAGGATTTCCCCCGTGTGAAGGTCTTTCACCACCGTGCCCACCGGAACGAGGATCACCAGGTCTTCCCCGCGTTTTCCTTGGCGGTTATTGGGCCCTCCGGGACCGCCGTCCTCGGCGCGGAAATGGACCTGCTGATGAAAGTGGGCGAAAGTGTTGACGGAGCGGGTGGCGCGCAGGATCACATCCCCGCCATCTCCGCCCCTGCCGCCATCGGGGGAGCCCTTGGGGTTGTAGCGGGTGCGGTGGAAGCTGATGAGCCCATCGCCACCTTTTCCGGCCGCGACGTGGATGACCGCTTCGTCGAACCCCACGCCGCTACTTTTCCCCCTCGAGGGGAATGACGTTCACGTAGATCCTCTTTCGGCCGGCGAATTCCACGATCCCGGTGGTGGTGGCATAGATGGTGAAGTCCCGGCCCATTTTCACTCCCCGGCCAGGATAGAACCGGGTCCCCCGCTGGCGGACAATGATGCAGCCCGGCCAGACCAGTTCCCCACCGAATC
>Ga0080004_1157727_pt1 | contig 15278 bp, 17 predicted proteins | sample WasSprMetagenome_FD_69207 | JGI IMG/M metagenome (GOLD analysis project Ga0080004, IMG submission 69207) | Sulfidic aquatic microbial communities from Washburn Spring, Yellowstone National Park, USA - WS (SPADES assembly) (version 2) | ecosystem: Environmental > Aquatic > Thermal springs > Hot... | reverse complement strand
GAAAGAGTGGTATTTAAGCTTTGCGCCAAAATTGCTGGAAAGTAATGGTTTACTGCAAAAATGGCAAACTGGTTAAAGTGCGCAAAATTAATCGCGTGCACGCATAGAGCCTGTGGCCGGCTTGGTTGTGGTTCCGCTGGGGTGTGGCGGCTGGATTTCAAACCCCCTGCTCGGGTCGACGTCTCTTCTCGTGAGAACTGGGAAGCTTAACCTTCTCCTGGACGCGGGAGAGTGCGTCTACTATGCGTTGAGAAGGTGCGGCTTCGACGTTGGGGATGTGGATTGGGTGCTGGTTACGCACGGGCACGGTGACCACGTGCTGGGTCTCCCGACGCTCGCGCTTTACGCGAAGCGCGCCGGCAAATTGCTGAGGGTTGCTGGACCTCCTAGCGTGGATGTGGGGAAGCTGCTCGAGGTGGCTGGTGTACCCCACTACGCGGATGCTGTGAGCTTCAAGCTGGTGGAGCCTGGCCCGGAGCCCTCGCTGGTTTTCGAGGAGGAAGGCGTGAGGGTTTACGCGGCGACCGCGGACCACGGCGTCCCCGCTCTCGCCTACAGGGTCGAGGCGGACGGCTTGGCGGTCGCGTACAGCGGCGACACGAGGCCTTGCGAGAGCGTCGTGCGGCTCGCGAGGGGTTGCAAGCTGCTGATCCACGAGGCTTCAATTAGCTTCGACGGTGAGAGAGCTCACGCGCACGGCCACTCCACGGCTGTTGACGCGGTCGAAGTGGCTAAAGCGGCGGAGGTCGAGTACCTGATGCCCGTGCACTTTTACGTTGAGCCTGCCGTGATCCCAGGAGGGGTCAAGATCGTCCTCCCAATCCCCTGCACGCCCGTGGACGTGGAAGCACTACCTTAGCTGCCTGGGGGATCCCGCGGTGAGCAGCTCGACAGCTCTTTTTAAAGGGTTGAATTACTAGTTGAGCGTGGAAGCCGGTGGACCTCGCGGCCGCAGGTGGAGATGGGGGTGGAAGGGGCGGCCCCCGATGCCGTGGAGGCACTCGCTGGAGGTTGGCGAGGAGGTAATCTACGTGCCGATGCGCGCGGCTCCCGGCGTGGTGCCGCCCAACTGCACCGAAATCAGCGCTGAGGAGCTAGAGGCTTTGAAGCTCGTGTACCTGGACGGCTTGACGCTCGACGAGGCAGCCGCTATGGTCGGAGTTTCGAGAACCACGCTTTGGAGGGCGCTTGAGAGCGGAAGAAAGAAGCTCGTGCAAGCGCTGGTCGAGCAGAGACCTCTACGCCTGCTCCCTTCGGGCTCGAGCCCCGAGCAAACCGAGTAGGAGATTAAAATAAAAAAAATAAGAATTCGGGATATTGACCTTACGCGGTCGCTGGAGCTGATGGTACTGTTTTGAGAGTGCTCTCGAGCATCCTCCTCCATGTTTCCATCATCGTTTTGAAGAACTCTAGGTAGTAGAGCGCTGAAACCCACTGGATCCACAGGTGGGTCCACGCGTAGATTAGCGCGATCGGATCGTAGTAGTAGCTGTAGGGTGGGGGAGTCGCGTAGGTCCAGTAAGGCGCTGCCATAGCGTTCACCTGTAGGGTGGGTACCAGTACGGTGCCCAGTAGGGAAAAGCGTATGGGTAGTAACCGCTTACAGGTGGCGTTTGGTAGGGCCAAGCTGCGTACGGGTAGTAGCTGTAGGGTGGAGCATAGTAGGGTCTGTACCAGTACCAGGGAGCCGACCAGCCGGGAGCTCTATAGAAGGCCCAGCAGGCGCCTCTACCGTAAAGCCAGCCTGGTCTCTGCCATGGTGGCAAGTAGCTGAAGGGTCCTCTGCCCGGCCACCCGCCTGCCCAACCGCTTCTACCTCCCATCCAACCGTAACCCATACCGGTCTCGTGAGGGATATGTCCCTTTACTATATAAGCTTTTCTCTTTCAAAAGCCATCTAAAGACGCTGAATTTATAGAAAAGTTTATATGGTTATGAAACATAGCCCACCTATGGGATACGGCTGGTGGTACCGAGAGCTTGAGCGAGCCAAAGGGCAAGGCCAGCGGCAGGCACCTCCTGAAACGCCCCCGCAGCTGCCACCGTTTCCTCTGCCAGCGCAGCCGGCTGTAATCTACGTAGCAGTACCGATGCCGATGCCCTTCCCATTCGCCCCCCAACCCTTTGCGCCACTTCCACCGCTATACCCGCAAGCTCCCGAAGAGGAGCTGGCGATGCTCGAGAGCTACCGCGACATGCTGGCGCGCGAGCTTGAACGCATCGAAGAGAGGATAAAAGAGCTGAAGCAGCAGCTCGGTAAGGGAGCTGAACAGCGTTAGAGTTTTTCAGCCTGCCGCTAACTCCCATTTTTTTCCTGTCTTCATCCCACCGGTGAGCAGTACAGCCCGGCTTGCTCGAGGGTTGTACTAGCGCGCGAAGAGGTGCCGCGCGAGCGATGCTAAAAGGGGTGTTACGATGGCTTCGACGAAAGCTGCAGCGGCGAACAGCGCGAGCGAGATGGCGAAGGTTTTCGCGAAGCTTGAGAGGGTTTTCCTCCAGGGTTCCTTTTTTCTGCCTCGGGCGGCCCGCCAGATCGCTAGGCCCAGGGTGGTGGAGGCTGCTGCCGCTAGAAGGAGAGCCGGGATCTCGAGGATGCCGTGGGGCAGCACGGACGCCATCGCGACAGCCCAACCGAGCTTGCTTGCCGCGTAGGTTAGCGCGATACCCAGTACGACTCCGTTGGCGAAGACTAGGAGCCCGGGTGCAACCACGAGGGGGGAAAGCAGGGCTATTATCAGGGCGACCCTAGCGTTGTTGAGGAATATGCGGAGGGCGAGCTCGAGAGGGTTAGAGGTGATTATGCTCTCGACCAGCTGTTTCGCCTCCTCGATGACCATCTCGGCCAGCTGCTCGGGGGCTTGGAGACCGACAGCTATACCCGCCAGGTAGGCTAGCGCCATCAGGGCGATCAGCTTCCTAGCCACGCTTGGAGCTGGAGAAGGCTGCTGATATGCGTTGCGCGCGGCCCTTTCCCTCAGGCTTTTCGCTGACGCATAGGATCTTCTCGAGGAAGGCTGCTATGTACGCGGCTTCGAGCGCTTTCACTTCGGTTCTAGCGCCGGAGTGCCCGCTCCTCTCCTCCACCCTCAAGTAGACGGGGTGGCCGAGCCGCTTCGCCTTGGCGGCGAACTTGAGCGCGTGGGCCGGGTGAACCCTGTCGTCGTTCAAGCCCGTGTAGACGAGGGTGGGCGGCATCCTCCGGTCGCGGGGCACGTTGTGGTAGGGGCTGTAGCGGAGCAGCACCTCGCGCATCTTCGGGTCCTCCGGGTCGCCGTACTCGGGGACCCAGTACCTCCCCACGTAGAGCAGATGGTACCTGAGCATGTCGAGCACCGGGTAGCCGACGACCGCCGCGTCGAGCAGCTCCGGCCACCTCGTCGCCACCGCCGCCACCGTGAGGCCGCCGTTGCTGGACCCGTACGCGGCCACCTTGAACCCGAGCAGCTTGAAGAAGCGGGCGAAGGCTGCGAAGTCCTCGAACGTCTTCTCCTTCCCTTCGAGCATCGCCGCCCTGTGCCACGCCTCCCCCTCCTCGCGCCCACCCCTCGCGTTGACGACAGCCACAGCGCAGCCGAGCTCGAGCAGGTGGTGGAAGAGGGTTGAGTACGTGGGCGTGAGGCTGACGCCGAACCCCCCGTAGCCGTAGAGCAGCACAGCCTTCGGCTGCTTCTGCTTGGTGATGAGGAAGCCGTGAACCCTTACCCCATCCCCGCTGCGGAGCCACAGGTCGACCACCTCAATCCCTTGAACAGCCTCGCTCACCTCCACCGGTTTCGCCGCGCCGTCTTCAACGAGCGCGATCAAGTGCCTGTGAGCGGGGCTTGTCGCTAGAACGAGGAACCGCCCCTCGAGGGCGTCGACGCGGGTGACCGTGAGGTGGCGTGCAGGCATCTCTACCTCTTTCCACCCTTTGAAGGGTAGGCTGGAGAGGCGCAGCCTGTGCCTCGCGTCGGCAAGTTCGACGAGCAGGAGCGAACCGTCTGACGTGAGCGCGTGCTCCACCGGTCTCTCCAAAGCCTCCGCCGAACCGTCCACCACCAGCTCGTCGCCTTCCGGTTTCGCTCTCAGATAAACGGGACTGTTCGTCCAGCCGACCACGCTGATAGCGTAGTCGCCTTCCTCGGCGAGCTCCTCGCTCCACGACCCTGTATCGGCAACGTAAAGGCGCGAGCGTGCCCAACCTTTACCCACCGTGATCGCGGCTTTCCTACCGTCTGGGGACGGTAGAACGTGGATCCACTCACCCGCCTTGACCGAGCCGCTGCCCCAAACCAACCGCTCTTCGCCGTTCCTCAGCTCGACGATCCTGTCGGTTGGAGCGGCTCCCCCGTCGGGCGGGGGTTCTCTACGGTAGCTCCGCACGTACACTAGCGCCCCGTTGAGCGCGCAGAGGTTTCGCGCAACCCCATCGATCTTGTGGATTGTCTCGCCGCTCCGGGCGTCGACCACGTAGGCTGCGCCCTCGTCCGCCCCCTCGACGGAAGTGTACACCGCTAAGAGATCGTCGGCCAGCTCCACCCTGGCGATGCCTGTGACGACCTCGCCTTCAGGAGGGGTGAAGAGCTTAACCCTTTCCCCGTTCCACTTTAACAACCAAACCTCGTCCGTCAGCCCTTTATAGAGAACCGAAACTCCGCTGCGGAGGAGGGCGGCGCCCGCAGCCCTAGGCACTTTCGCGAGCTCCAGTATCCTCTTGTAGTGGCGTTCGACCTCGGCACCAAAAGCCTCTTCAACTTCCCTGTTGAACGCTTTAACAAGCTCAACAACTTCGGGTTTCGAGAAATCTTCCAGCGATACTAGCTGGTCCTCGCCCCCGCTCATGCCTTAAGAGTTCTTTCCCAGTATAAAGGTTTTTCCACCCCCCACCCACTAGGAGTCTCAGCGTGAAACCGGTTTACAAGTGCGCAGTCTGCGGCAGCTTCACCGAGGAGCCTGTGCACTGCGGGAACCCTGCGGTACTGCTGCTCGGCGCGGCCGAGAGGGTTAAGTTGAGCAAGCTGGTGAGCGGGATCCTGAGGCACTTCCACCAAGCCCTTGGGGTCGAGCTGGATGCTGAAGGGTTCGCCGACGTGAGCGATCTGGCTAAAGCGGTCAGCGGGAGGGAAGGTTACGAGTGGGTGCGCCCGGAGCACATCGTGGCTCTCGCGCTGCTGGACCCGAAGGGCAGGTTCGAGCTGCGCGGCAACAGGATCAGAGCCCGCTACGGTCACAGCGTGCGAGTATGCGTCAGGTACCCGGAGGAGTACCCGGACACGCCGCTCTACCACGGGACCTCCAGGGCGAAGCTCCCCTCGATACTGGAGCGGGGGCTCCTGCCGATGGGCAGGCTGTTCGTCCACCTCTCGGTAGACCCCCCGGACGCCGCCCAGCGGGCGGCGAGGTTTCCCGACCCCGTCGTGCTCGTCGTCGACCCCCGCAGGATGCGCGGCCGCGCGAGGCTCTACAGGGCTAGCGCCAAGGTCTACGTGGCGGAGCGCGTGCCGCCCGACTGCATCGTCGCAGTGCTCGATCGCACTAAGCTAGCTGGCTTCGACCGCGCCGGCAACGGCGGCAGCCAGCCTCCTTAGGGCTTGGGCTGCTTCGCTGGTGGAGGAAGCTACGTACTCGACCAGCTCACCCTTATCGATGGCGTCGGCGAGCTCTGGGTCGAGCGGGATCTCGGCGAGGACGCGGCTTTCGCCGACCTCGAGCTTCCCCAGCGGTCTGTGAACTGCGCCGCAAGCGGGGCACTTGAAGTACGCCATGTTCGCGACGACCCCTAGGGGCTTGAGGTTCAGCTCCCTCGCGAAGCGCTCGGCTTTAGCCACCACGTGCTTCACGAGCAGGCCGGGCGCGACCACCAGGATCGCGTAACCCCCCTTAGCGCCCAGAGCCTGAGCGATCGTAAGCGGCTCGTCGCCAGTGCCAGGGGGCAGGTCCACCACCAGGTAGTCGCGCTCGCCCCACTCCGTCGCGGTCAGCATGTCGATTATCGCCTTCGCCTTGAGCGGGCCCCTCCACACGAGCGGCGCCTCCTTGTCTTCCGCCAGCAGCTCGAGAGACATCACGGCCACCCCGCGCGTCTCGGGGGGCACTATCTTGTCCCCTTTGATCCCAACCTGGGCTTTCTCCAACCCCAGCATCCAGGGTATGCTGGAGCCGTGGATGTCAGCGTCCAGCACCGCCGCCCTCTTGCCGAGGAGGCTCAAACCCACCGCTAGCGAGGCCGAAACCAGCGATTTCCCGACACCTCCCTTGCCGCTTAGGACGACCACGACGCGCCTCACTCCAGCTAAGCTCGCCCTCACGGAAGCTTGCACTCGCTCGGGCACAAAGGTTCTGAAGCTTCCGGTTTAAAAATCCACCGTCATCCTCATTGTGCTCTTCTGGTTCAAGGAAACTTTGATAAGGTGGCTGGTCGGAGACCGCTCTGTGGTTAAACACTACGATATGGTCGTGATCGGGACTGGCTCTGCGATGAACATAGTGTCAGCTCTTCTCGAGAGGGGTTTCAAGGGGAGAATCGCGGTCGTCGAAAACAGCATGGTCGGCGGCATATGCTTAACGCGCGGCTGCATCCCTTCGAAAATGCTGCTCGAAGTGGCGAGGAACGTGAGGAGGATCCGGGAGGCGCGCAGGCTCGGCATCGAGGCGAGGATCGAGTCCGTTGACTTCGCGGGGGTGATGGAGCGCGTGTGGAGCAGGATCTACGGGGAGAGCAGGGAGATCGAGGAGTCGCTCAAGCGCCACCCCCGCATCGACCTCTACCAGACCACGGGCGCTTTCGTGGGCGACTACACGATCGATGTGGGGGGTAGGGAGATCGAGGGCGACACCATCATCCTCGGCTTGGGCTCGAGGCCGGCCGTCCCGAAGGTCCCTGGCGTAGACGAGATCGACTACTACACTAACGACAACTTCTTCCGCGACCTGCGCGCGCTGCCGAGGAGGACGGTCGTCGTGGGCGGCGGGTTTGTCGGCTTGGAGCTGGGTTTCTTCCTAGCGATGATGGGCAGCCAAGTCACGGTGCTCCAGAGGAGGGATCGTGTGCTGCCCGAGGAGGAGCCGGAGGTGTCGGAGCTCCTCGAGCGGGACCTCTCCCGCTACATAGACATCCGCACCAATCACGAGGTGGTCGAGTTCAGGCGGAAGGGCGACGTTAAAGTCGTCGTGGCCGAGAACAAGCTGACCGGCGACAACGTGGAGTTCGAGGCGGACGCGGTGCTGGTAGCCTCGGGGAGGGCCTCGAACGCGGGCATCACGAGGGTGGAGAAAACGGGGGTCAAGACGGACGAGAAGGGGTGGGTGGTCGTGGACGAGTACTTGAGGACGACGAAGGAGGGCATCTGGGCGCTGGGCGACGCGACGGGGAAGCTGATGTTCAAGCACAAGGCGAACTACGACAGCATCATCGTCTACAGGAACGCGTTCCTCGGCCAGAACGTTAAGGCGGACTACCACGCCGTCCCCCACGCCGTGTTCACCGAGCCCGAGGTCGCCAGCGTCGGCCTGAAGGAGCGGGAGGCGCTGGAGAAGGGTTACGACATCTTGGTCGGCTACGCCGACTATGGTGAAACGGCGAAGGGCGAGGCGATGATGGCTGAAGGCTACTTCGCCAAGGTGATCTTGGACAGGGAGACCTTCCGGATCCTGGGCGCCCACATCGTGGGCCCGGAGGCTTCGATACTGATCCAGGAGGTGGTCACGCTCATGTACACGCACGAGGGGAGCGCGGAGCCGATATACAACGGGATGCACATCCACCCCGCGCTCTCCGAGGTCGTGGAGAGAGCCTTCTACCACCTCCACGAGCCCGGCGAGTGGCGGAGGCACTTGCACGCCCGCTAGCGCGCTACAGGAGCTCGGCCGCCTCCTTCAGCTCGCTGAAGTTCACGCTCAGCGTCACGTAATCGCCCAGCCCCTTCACTTTCGAAACGTCGACGGCCCCCCGCGGCCTCAGGGCTAGGCGAGAGCCTAGAGCCTTCGCAGCATCCCTCTCCAGCCGCACGATCAGCTTAGCAACGCGCCAATCCTCCGAAATTTCCACGTCGACGACTTCGCCGACGTAAGCTCCATCGGACGTGATGACCTCTTTGCCGAGCAGGGACTTCAAGCTGACCATACGCTCTTTTCTTGTGGTACGGATAAAAACCTGACGCTCCATAACCTTCCTGCCTGCGCGCGCTTTTTATCTCGCGCCGCCCAGCCCTACCCGTGTGTAGAGTTGCGGTCGTCGGCGCCGGGGTGGCCGGCCTCCTCGCCGCGCTTAACCTGGATTGCGAGGTCGACGTGTTCGAGGCGGCGAGGCCGGGGTTGCGGGGGAGGAGGTGCACCGGCGTCGTGTCGAGGGCTACGCTCGCCCGGCTGCCCCGCGCCGAGCGCTTCGCGCTGCAGCGCTACTCGGCTCTCGAGGTCGCGGTGCCCGAGCTGGAGCTCCGCCTCTCCCTGCGCTCGCGAACCCCCTTCGCGTACAAGCTGGACAGGAGCGCGCACGAGCTCGAGCTCGCCAGGATGGTTGAGGGCAAAGGTCACCGCTTGCTGCAGCGGTCGCCGGTCCGCGCGGTGAAGCCCAGGGCGGGCGGCGTCGACCTGCTGCTCCCCGCCGGCTGGAGGCGCTATGACGCTGTAGTGCTGGCGGAGGGCTACCCTCCGACCCTCTCCAGGGCGCTGGGTTTAGCCCCCGAAACGGAGACGCGCGTGGGGGTCCAAGCGCTCGCGCGGGTCGGCGGGGCGCTCGACCCTGAAGCCCTCTACGTCGCGTACTCGCCCAGGATCCTGAAGGGCTTCGCCTGGGTGGTACCCCTCGGCGGCAGAGCGCTCGTGGGGGGTGCGGCGCCGCGCGGGCTCGACGCGCTCGGGGGGACGGTGAAGCTGTGCTCGAGGCTGTTCAAGCTGAGGATCGAGGTCGTCTCGGAGCCCTTCGGTGGCTACGTCCTGAGGGGCTACCCGCGCTCGCTCGCGAGGGGGAGGGTCTTCGCGCTGGGGGACGCGGTTGCGACCGTGAAGAGCTTGAGCGGCGGCGGCTTGTACGCGGTATCCGTTCTCGCCAAACCCCTCGCGGAGGTCTTGGAAGCGGTCGCTGAGGGGAGCAAGCCCAGCAGCGGGAGCCTGGCTGAGATCGGTAGGGTGCTAAGGGTCTTGCGCCGCGGCTACCTGCTCGCGGAAGCTCTCGACAGGGCGATCGCCAGCTCGCCGCGTATCAGGTTGAAAGTGGAGGCTGAGGTGAAGGAGCTGGAGTACGACGATCACGCGGCAGCGCTCCTCCAGGCGATATCGGGGGTGAAGGGTGTGAAGCTCGGGAGCGAGCTTTAAGAGGGATAAGGACGGAAAAGGCAGAAATACTCCGCGCGCGTTAAGCGCATTGTGGGGAGGGGTAGGGTCGTTCCCGTCAGGTTAGACCCGGAGCTGCTGGAGGAGGTAGACGCGCTGGTGAGGGCTGGGGTTTACGCTTCGAGGAGCGAGACGATAAGGGCCCTCGTGGAAGCCGGGCTGGAGAAGATTAGGCGCGCTCGGTTGATCGCCGAAGCTGTTGAGAAGCTCTTCGAGCTCGAGAGGAGGGAGGGCAAGCCGCCTATCGAGCTGAGGGGAGGGCTGCAGCAGCTGCTGGAAGAAAGGGAGCGTACTAGCGCGCTGTAGAGCCGGCCGATCAGGGGTTTTGATATGATTTCAAGGAAATCAGGAAGGCGCTCGGGCTGAGGTTGTCCTCATCGAATGACGGGCCGGTTCAAGCCCACAGGCCCCGGTTGAGGAAGGGCACGAGCGCCATCATCACGGCTAAGCGCGTGAGCTCCTCCCTCGTGACCTTCCCGCATGTTAGCAGGCCGACGAGCCCCTCCGCCTCGCCCACCCCCCTCCTGCCGAAGAACCTGTCCACAACCTCCTCGAGCTCGCCCGCCTCGCCCTTCTCCAACGCTTCGGCGAACCTGGGGGGTAGAGGGAAAGCCGGGGAGAGCCCGACGCCCACCCCGCCACCCTTGCCCGCGACGACCGCGATCTGCACTTCGATTCGGGTGCCGGCGAGGCTGAAGAAGCCGGCCTCCACGCCCACCCCGTAGTCGCCTTTCTCAGCTTCAAGCGCGCGAACAGCCCTGTTTAGCGCGCCCTTCAGCGTCTCCTCGAGCCCGACGGGCTGCCTCGGAACCCCCGGATCGACCGCCATCCCCACGATTTCGACCTCGCCGAAGAACTCCCTGAAAGCCCGCTCGATGCCCCTCAGCTTCGCCGGGTTCCTCGTGCCGGCGGCCACCCTGAGCCGCCCACCAGACCCCGCCACGCGCCGGCTTTACGCTGCCTCCTCTTAAACCCCAATGCGGTGCTCGGGATGCCGCGCAAACCTTTTTACTGAGCGCGCGAGCGCCTTTCGCGTGCTGGGGGTTTTCGCGAGGAAGCGCGGGATCGAGCTCGCGGTTAAGCTTCCTTGGAAGGTAGGAATCGTGGCTTTCATGGCGAACCCGCTGGTGCAGAAGGAGGACCTGCGAGCGATCGAGGAGACCTTGCGCGCGCTCGCGGGCGACCCGGTGTTCGACCTAGTGGAGCTGCAACCTTTGAGCGAGAGCGGCTGGGCTGCAGCTAAGCGCGTGCTGGAGGGCTCGAAGCTCGAGCTGGCCGTGGGGGCTCAACCGGTCGTGCTCAACCAGGGCTACAACCCATCCTCCCTGAACGAGGGGGAGAGGAGGAGGGCCGCCGAGAAGCTGATCGAGATCGCTAAGGCGGCGGCTGCCCGAGGCGCGAAGGCTGTGGCGTTCTGCAGCGGCCCCGACCCGGGCCCCGAGAACAGGGAGGCGGCGAAGGCCGCGCTCGCGAAGACGGCGAGGGAGGTGGCGGCGCAGGCGGAGAAGCTGGGGCTCCTGGTGCTGCTTGAGACGTTCGACAGGGAGTGGGACAGGAAGCAGCTGATCGGCCCGCTGAGGGATGCGGTGGAGGTGGCTAGGGAGGTGAGGGGCGAGTTCGGGAACTTCGGACTGCTCTGGGACTTGAGCCACGCCCCCCTGCTCAACGAGAAGCCCTCCGACCTTTCAGCCGCGCGGGAGTGCCTGCTCCACGTGCACATCGGCTGCGCGAAGCGCCTGCCCGACGGTCGGCTGGTGGACACGCACCCTGGCTTCTACAGGCCGGGCGCGATCAACGGGGTCGAGGAGGTGGCGGAGCTCCTGAAGGTGCTGCTCGACATCCGGTACCGGGGGGCCGTGAGCTTCGAGGTGAAGCCGGAGGAGGGGCAGGTTTGGAGGGAGCCCGCGGAAGCGGCGAAGAGCGTGCTCTACGCGGCGTTCGCTAAAGTCGTGGAAAGCGTGTAACCGCCCGGAGCGGCCGTTTCTAAACTATCGCTTTTTCGTTGCTTAACTTGGAGCAGAAGTAAAGCGCAGCTTACGTTGGAAGCAGCTTCTGCACGATCTCCGCTACCCCAGCGCCGCGGGGTTTCGAAGCGACGTAGCCTCCTAGGCTCTCTACAAGCCTCTTCACCGTCTCCTCGGCGTTCTGCACGGTTGCCGGCTTGAAGCCGTAGCGGCCGTCGAGCATGGGTATGTCGTTGCCGGAGTCGCCAACCGCCACCGCCTCACCTGGCTTGACGCCGAACACCTTGCAGACCTTCAGCAGCGCAGATCCCTTGTCGCAACCCTCGGCGAGGACGGCAACCACCCTCCCGTTCCTGATGCTGTGAAGAGGGAGCCCTGCGAGAAGCTCTTCCATCGCTTTTTCCTCGGCCTCCGCGCTCGCGACATCCTCGAATATCACGGCGAAAAGGCACCTCTCCAGCGCTTCCTCCTCTCCGACGACCCTTACGATGCGCGCGCCGGTCGCAACGAGCCTCGAGACCTCGCTAGCCAGCAACTCCTTCGCCCGCTCGTACGCTGACCGCCAGAGCGCCGCTAAGCGCTCGTTGTGCTCGTCCAACCCCACGTAGCGGCCTCCTCTGAGCAGGAAGATCCTGCACTCGTCGGTTATCAGGAAGTGGGGGTAGCCTGCAGCGGGCCCTAGGCCGTTGGCGGAAAGTATGCGGAGCTGGTCGGCGAGGCCCCTGCCCGAAGCGGTGCCGACGATTACGCCCTTTTCAACTGCCTCTTCCAACGCTTCGATGGTCTCGGGAAGAATCCTTTCGCCCGGCTCCAGCAGCGTCCCATCGAGGTCGAGCGCAAGTAGCTTCACGGGGTCCTGCGCTCTGGAAACGCTTATTACTTTAGCGTGGGCTTTGAGCGCGTGAATAGGCTTGTCGTGGCGATCGCGGTCGTCGCCGTCGCGGTAGCTGCCGCTGCCTTCTACTTCGCCTTCCGGGAGCGAGAGACGCTGGACTCCCTTCTCGAAAAAGCGAGAAGGGGTGATAGGTTCGAGGTGCTGGTCGCAGGCTCGAGCGGTGGGAGCGTGCCTGTCCGCTACACCTGCGACGGCGAGGACGTGTCGCCCCGCGTCGAGTGGAAGGGGTTACCGGCTAACGCTAAGAGCCTCGCGCTCATCTGCTACGACCCTGACGCGCCGAGGGGGACGTTCGTCCACTGGGTGCTCTACAACCTACCTCCGAGCCTCCCCGGGCTCCCGGAGAACCTCCCGAAGACGGGCGTTGTCGAGGGCGTGGGGCTTCAGGGGGTGAACGACTTCGGCCGCGTGGGCTACGGGGGTCCCTGTCCTCCCAGCGGGACGCACCGCTACGTGTTTCTCGTGCTCGCGCTCGACTCCGAGCTCGGGCTGCGCGAGGGGGCATCCGCTTTCGACGTGCTGCGCGAAGCTCTACCGCACGTGATCGGGTACGGCGAGGTTGTGTTGAGGTACTCGAGGGGTTGAAGCTTGCGCCGCGCACCCGCCCTCGCCCTAGCTTTCATCTTTGCCTTAACCGCGCTAGCGCAAGCTGCCCCGAAGCTCGCTATTACCCGAGTGGAGATAGGCAGCCTGGTCGGTGGGACCTTCGCACCCAGACCGGACAGGATTTTCGAGAACGGCGAGGCTGTAACCGCCCGCGCGGTGGTCAGCGCTTCGGGGTTGGAGGGGTGCAAGCTGTCGGTAGAGGCTCGGTTGGTCCACCCTCTCGGCGCGACCGTAGCGGCTGGTCGGAGCGAAGCGCAGCTGGACGGAGGGATCGAGTGGGTCTTCTCCTTCACGTTCCATACGTCACCCCAGTTGCCGAGCGGCTACTACAGGGTCGAGGTGGCGGCGGAGGCTTGTGGGGAGCGGGCGGAGGAGTGGAGTCTTTTCTACTACAGTGGAGTTGCAGCCTTAGAGAACTACGTCGAGCTCGAGTACGAGCTAGTAGTGAAAGGCAGCGGAGAAGTGGAGGAGCTACGCATAGCCTTGCCGAACGACCCTACGCTCGAGATGAAGGCTGGACCGCTAGCAGTCCCCAACCCCCTTCGAACATTGGCAGATAGGTTCGGCAACTCGTACGCTGTGTACGGGGATTTGAGGGTGAACGGCGAGCTGCGGGTAAGCGTCTACGCTGCCGCCGTCCAAGGCTTAACCTTCGTGAATGCCGACGCGCCGCTGACAGCGCTTCCGCCGAGGGGTTTGGCGGAGTTCCTGAAGCCGAGCCCCTACATCGAGTCCGATGCTTCGAGCATCGTATCCCTCGCTAGGGAGCTCGTGAGCGGAGCTCGCACCTACAGGGAAGCGTTAGCGCGCATCGCCGATTGGGTCTCCTCGAACATCGCCTACGACGAGAGCTTGAGCACGCTGCAAAACTACAGGGAGCTAGGGGCCCTCTGGGCGCTGAACGCGAAAAGGGGCGCGTGCCTCCAGTTCTCCAGGCTCTTTGTAGCGCTGGCGCGCGCTGCCGGCATTCCAGCTAGGCTCGTCGAGGGCTTCAACGTGCAGCCGCCTGGCCTAGAGGGAGGCAGGTTTACGCACGCGTACGTGGAGGCTTACATCCCCGGTTACGGCTGGCTGCCTCTCGAACCGCAGCGAGGCGGTAGCTGGTTGGGTTTCGCCCCTCCAGCACCGGGTTACATAGCGCTCGTGAAAGGAGCTGGCGAACCGATGGAAGGCTTTGAGGAAAGCGCTGGCGGTATCTCTATCTTCGTACTCCGATACAGGGGTTCGCTGAGCGCCCAGTTCAGGTACAAGGCGAGAATAGCGCCTGCGAGCCCGCCGCCTCCAAAGCTTGAGCTTAACCTCCGGTTGCCATCCATGGCGCACTACGGCGATAACCTTTCTCTGCAACCGCTCACAAAGCCAGAAGCCGGGTGCGAAGTGACTATTACAAGCCCTAGCCGCTCGACCCCCTTGAGATTGCCGCCCGGCGGGAGGGCCGAGATCGAGCTAAACGAGACGGGAACCTGGTTCATCGAAGTGTTCGCGTGGAGGAACGGCTACATCCCAGCTTACGCTAAGGCTTCGGTCGAAGTGGTGCCGAAGCCCCTCAACCTCTCAGTCGAAGTTGAAAACGCATACCTGCTCGAGCAGCCTCGTATCGTTGTGAAAGTGACTCCTCCCGTTAAGGGCGTGCCGGTGCAGCTCATCGCCGCAAGCTGCTACGTGGTCGAGCGGTTCTCGCTGGTAACGGACGAGCGCGGGATCGCGGAGGCGCTGCTGGAGCCCCAGCTCCTGCCTTGCCAGCTGAGGGCGCTGGCCTCGATTACCCACCCCGGCTACAGGGCCGAGCCCGCGGAAGTTGAAGCGTGGCCTCTTCCACCCCCGGAGCTCGTGGCAGCCGTTGCCGCAGCGATCGCACTCGCGATATTTGTTAAACGGAAGAGGAAGCTTTAAGCTACTTCCAGAAAGATAGGTTGAGCTGACCTGTGGGATATAGCGTGAACGACGTACTGAAGGAGCTGGAGGAGAGGGAGAAGGAAGCTAGGGAGATGAGGAGGCAGGGGGCCGACTGGAGCTACATAAACTCGCTGCCGCCCCGGGTCGGGGCAGCCGTGGTGCTGTTCATAGAGAGCGGGGACCTCAGGCTCTGCCAGAAGCTTTCGGGCCTCGACCTCGAGGACTTCATCGAGGTTCTCAGGAAGGCGAACGTCTGGGTAACGTAGCGCGCTAAGCTCCGGTCAAGCTCTCAACGCAGTCTACCGGCTCTGTGTTCAACCAGCTTACGCGCACTCGCGATCCCGACACCTCAACGGAGCAGAGGGGGATCGCGCTGGAAACAGCGCTCATCATTTCCACGAAATCTTTGGGGTTCTTAGTTATCAAGCACGCATCGTTCGCTTTCGCCGTTGCTAAGATTATCAAATCTTGATGCCGCCTTTTTATCCAATCAGATCCTTTCACTCTTTCTATCCTGTAGAACCAGCCGGCTGCGATCTTCAACACGTTGAGATCCCAGCACTTTACGATCTCGTGACCGGCAACTTTCAAGATGCGCTCGATGTATT
>Ga0080004_1113318_pt1 | contig 15286 bp, 18 predicted proteins | sample WasSprMetagenome_FD_69207 | JGI IMG/M metagenome (GOLD analysis project Ga0080004, IMG submission 69207) | Sulfidic aquatic microbial communities from Washburn Spring, Yellowstone National Park, USA - WS (SPADES assembly) (version 2) | ecosystem: Environmental > Aquatic > Thermal springs > Hot... | reverse complement strand
TGTTTTCCCCAAAGCCTTTATCTCGCCGACCTCGACAACATCAACTGGTATGCCTAGAATTTCTTTAGGCAAAATTTCCCAAGGTGAAAGGGCATTTAGCGGTAGCTTCTTTTTGACGTATATCCTTATGCATTGCTCTTCGGGAATCACTATTCCTGCCCTAATTCTTGGTCGGTAATTTTTAGAAAAGCCGATAACATTAGGTATGGCCAGTAGCTTCTCAAGCTCTTTTAATACATCGATTGGTAACATCATTTCAGACACCTAATATCAGCTTGAGCAAAACTGCCAAAAGTGTTGACGATATGAAGCCCGACAAGACCCACCACTTGTACTTGTCTATGTCCCTTTTAAGGGCATCAAAACGCCTGAAGACCTCCTTCAAGTTGTCCTTTAGGTCATTTATGTCATCCTTCATATCGTGAATACTTGTCTCAAGCATGGTTAGCCTCCTCTCCGTCTCAAGGCGGAATTCTATGAAATCTTTTAGTATCGGGTTCTCATCCTCCTTCTTCGACATATTAATCACCACCGCCCTTCAGGGCATACCAAGTCGTTGCTATGCCCGTACCTAGACCAGCTAGGAAACTTAAGACTGCCGTTACGACGTACTTAAATATCTCAATGTCGTTAGCAAGGTAGGCTAAAACTGCCGAGCAGATGATTATTATCGCCAATAATATTACTAAACTCCAGCTTAACTTTTTTTCTAGCGACATTTTGCTTCAAAGACTCAAAATAAGGCTCTATTAAATAAAGTTTTATCGTTAGAAGCTACCTTACCGTCTTCTTTATCCATTTTGTCTTCTAAACCTCATATTTAAATAAAAGTTTATTAGACACAATATACATAATATACACATGGATAGTGAGATGAAGTGCAAATACTGTGGTGCTCAAACAAAAGATTTACAGGTACACCTAATATCAGTTATACCATTAAGATACGTTATGTTATGCAAGTACTGTCATGACGAGGTTCATGGTAAAGGGCTGAGACTAATACAGGTATTCAAAGAACACAAACCAATAATAACGGGTGGTTCACAGCATGGAAGGTATAAAGCAGATTTCCAATTAGTTAGAACAAGAAACAAGATAGAACTAGAGAAGATAAAAGAATATGTTAGACAACTAAACCAGAAGTTCCCCAATGAAAGATTCTACGTTAGGAAGATGAAGTATAAAAACACTACTCTGTATGTTTTGGCAAAACCAAAAAAGAATGACAGGCCAGAAAACGGTAGAAAGAGGATACCAATATACTTCGACATAAAAAACCAGAAAGTGTATGTGGAAGAGAAAGATGTACAAAATTATCCAAGGCTTGTAAATTACCTACTAATGAGGGCTTTAGGTTCAATAGGTGTGGCCAAAGTAAAATACTTAAGGATTCAATCTGGGGCTTAGACCATGAAACGGTACAGATCTGGATATATAATTGAGTTGAAAGCCAGAGATGAGCTTAGGAAGATGGGCTTTACAGTTATACGTAGTTCACGTAGCTTGACACAAGTTGATCTTGTGGCCATAAACCCAAATACCAAAGAGATATGGCTAGTGCAATGTAAGAAAGAAGAAGCACCTAGAGACCCCTCAAGACTTCAATATAGGTTTAGAGACCTCAAATTATTCGAGGGAACATACATATGTAAGCCATACGTTTATATGAAGAAGGATAACAGGTATCGATTTCTGGAGGTGTAGGGGTGTGGTTAATAAAGCTTCAATAGCATTCGTAATACTGTGTCTAATATCAACAATACTGTTAGGGATACACTACATATCAGACTACTTCAACTGCAAAATAATGCTAGGCTTCGACAACCTCCTAAGAAACATAGCAATGTTCGTAATAATAATAATTGGCTGGATTCTAACTAATGCACTACTGATACTATCGTTGTATGCTTCAATCAAACATGAATCAGGGCATTAGTAGAGACTTAAGCCTAGCCCTAACCCTGTGATGTATGCTCTCAACCTTCATGGTTCTAATCAAGTCGTCAGCAATAATTTCAGCCCTCTCTCTAATCTCACCTTCAGGTATCAATGGGTTAGTTACTTCTATCACACTTATGCATACTTCGGTTAAGTCTTTTTTCAATTGATCTTCAGTTATACCTCCATGACGGAACATATCGAATAAAAAGTTTATAGTTGAAGCTACATCCATCCTAACCTTAGGATCTCCTATGCCTGAGATTAAAGCTCTAATCTTACCCCAGAGGGTCATTCCACCTAACCTTCTATTCAAACTCCTTTATAACTGTTCCACACTTTGGACATCTAACCCCTTCAATTATGTCTACTGCTATACGTAGGAATATGTCTTCTTTTCTAATATTGGTCTTGGCCTCAAGTTCTTCAAGCTTTTCCCACAGCCTCCCTGGAATGATTATTTCAAGCTTCCTTACTGACATTTTTCATATTCACCTCATACTATATCCCTGTAAGGTACCCCATAAGCTTTAGGATCATATGCGCAGCAACCTTTAAAACTTTTGGATCGGAGTTAGGCTTCTTCTCCCAAATCTTCAATTCTTCATCAATTATCCTCATCCACTGTCCCATCGTTTCTTTCTTTAGCCTTCTCCAGAGTCTACTCATAAATCTTAGTGATTGTAAACGGCTATCGCCAACTAAACCAAAAGCATCGCAAATGTAACGATTAAGAGTTTCAATCATTACTCTAATATGATGGAAGTCTAGATTTGCCATTTGTGATTGTTCATGTAGTTCTTTGCCTCGCTTGGCTACCCACTTCTCCCACCTTCTACGCGCTTCTTCTTGAAGCCTTACAACATTTTCTGCTAAAAGAATTTGGTAAAAGACTGATTTATCATTAATGCTCTGAAGTGTTAGTGGTTCATTTGCAAGCTTAACGATATTGGGATAAAATGCAAAAGGCCTTCTTCTATAAGTTAATTGTAAAAGTATTTCTTTAGATCCAAATGTGCTTCCAGCCCCGTCTTTGAGTTTTGGGACACCTTCATCCTTATGACCCAGATTATTACTATCCTTATTCACTTCCTCTATGCCTCTGTTTCCATTAGTGTTACTCACTTCTTCTTTTTTTGTGTAGCTCATTTCTCAATACATAAAAATGTGTGCGGCAAGTATATAAAGATAATAGTGTTATTCTTATCGAAATTGAACTTCAATAAGATTTAAATAATACATTATGCGTCTTACACATGGAAAAGGTAAGGTGAGAATAGAGTATGCCACTTTACAAGACAGGCTTAATGATGTTCGATAAGTACAGCAAGAAATACAACCCAACGGTAATAGGTACTAGGTTTGGAGACGTTCAGGCAGTAGCATTGGCAAGAGCACAAGCTGGACTCGCCGCGGTAGACACAATAAGAGCCTTAATCAGAGACTACCTTGATGCTCAGGGAATTACGGGTGGCGTTAGGGCCACCTACCTAGCCTTCGGGCTAGCTTTATGGAAACACGTAGAGAGACAGGGAGGAGCCGCCTCAGACAAGATCGCAACTGGTCTAATAGCATACTTCAAAAATGCATACGGGTTAGATGAAACTAAACTTACAGACATAGCTAATGCAATAATCGTCAAGGTAACAGCAACGCCGTAAAATAGCAAATAGAATGGCAAGCAGTCAATAATACACTTATCTCTTACTTCCCTCTCTATTTTTTTGTATGGCCAGGGCTGATACAGTAGTATACATATACCCTATGGCCAAATGGGTTAGCTTCAGAAGTATTGCTGAATCCCATATCAAAGAGCTTAGGAAATACTACAACGTACAGACGTTTGATGAAGAATCAGCAACAATCGTATTCACGATACTTTTATACACATACAGCCCGCCAATCATACTTCATCCATTCTTCTACCCAATAGCTAGATATGAGAAGATACTCAAACAGAAGCTTAGCAGAATCCAGAATATAATAGGCGTAGATGTAGCAGACTCAACCCACATAACTGAGTATGCAGTACAGCTTACAGAGAATGCTGAAGCTCTGATAGTTCCATCAAACTTTTCTAAGAATGCATATGTAAGCTCAGGATGCAAGAAACCAATATATGTAGTAAATCACGGAGTTCCAGATGAATGGATTGGCAGAATCATTGATAAACCGAAAGCATTAAAGCAATTGCTAGACTACAAGAGAGAATCTGGAAAGAAGCTTATACAGACATGGGCTATGCATAGCTGGTATCGTAAAGGCGAAGACTTAGCATATGAGGTATTCAATAAGCTTGTAGAAGAGAGGAATGATGTAGCATTGGTTGTTAGGAAACCAGGGTCAATAGACGTATACGATTCAAAGATAGCCTATTCTACGATCGAGGGGTCGAATACTTCTCCATTAACCGTAAATGCTAGACCTAAGCTATCAATACTGTCCTTATGGCTTGAAGACTACAAGATAGAAGAATTGATGAGTATATGCGATATATTCCTACTAACAAGCAGAGGGGGAGGCTTTGAGCATCCACCATTATTGGCCATGTCTAAGGGGGAAGTAGCTATAGGTGCAAGGGGAGGTGCATGGGAAGACTACATACCCCAATGGCTACTCATAGATTCACACCAAAGCCTACAGATATTGCCTGGAAACCCGATACATGATGGTGTAGGCGTAGAGATTGAAGTAGAGAAAGCAGTAGACAAGCTACATGAGATAATTGACAACATGGATGAATACAAGTCTAGGATAGCAGAATACGTAAACGAGAAGATTAGGGAAGAATTCACATGGTCTAAGATAGGCTTAAAACTTAAAGAGATAATAGGAAGATACATATATGAACTCACAGGGAAACCAGTTCCAAGTATAAGATGATTGGGTGGTCATTATGGATTACGAACAACAGATGCTCCAGAAGCAGAAGTATTTTAATAAGACGTTATCAGATAATGCAATATACCTAAACACAACTAGAACTATAGATGTTGCACCCCTATTCGCAAGCAATGTATGGCTTGATGTAACGGGGATGGATACAGCAGTCATAGGCCTAGGATTGCTAAACGTTATAACACCAGCAGAACTACAACCATTAACCATAGCATTCGATTATAGATCTCCAACTTTTGAGGAAATGATGCAAGGGATATGGGTTGTATTTGAAAGATTGGACTTCAGCAAGTTGTACGCATTCATGACAGATTTAAACGCATACGTTATAGCAAACTTCAAAGAACAATTCCAACCACAAGTAATACAGAAGATATATCCTAAAGCTATCTATGGAGTAACACCTTATGGTAGAGGATTCTACGACCCAGTAGTAGCGAGGGAATTCCTTAGATCTACATTCTACCGTCTAAGACTACTCAGAAAGACAGATAAATCATACTTAGACACTATGGATAATGCCTCACAGAAAGCAGGGATAATAAGTATTGCTAAAGACCACATATTCAATAGAGAATTCCTAATAGCTTCTGCACAAGAATATGCTTTCGTACTAGGATTAGCAGTTTTAGGAAGGAGTAGGCTAACAAACACTCAGAATGGATGGGGTATAGTACCTATAAAAAGGTCTGATGGTAAGATACTTGATGTAAAATTCAGGACGCTTGACCATCTACAGCTTGGATTCATACTAGGAGTAACGCCTTTAGGATACGGTATCTTACTACCAAAAGAATCAATATACCAATTGCCTGAAGGGAAGGAGAATCCACCAATAATTGATATTATAACAAACAAAGCTAGGAAAATATCTAGAAGTATTGGATTAACAGCTTTTGGATATGCAAACTACAATAAGCCTGAGGAGATGACAGACTACCATAAAAGTGAGAGGACAGCTCAGTATGACCAGTTGATGGTCGATAGGAGATTCATAGAAGACTGGGTTGAGAAGCATATACCTCCTGAAGAAGCAAACCCAATAAGGGTAAGACAATACAAGAATGCAGTATTGCAATTGATTTCATGGAAGTCTAAGCATCACAGTTGGGGGTACAATGGATGGGAGGCAATGACCGAAGACCAATTTAAAGCATGGTGGATAGATAACTGGAAACAACAAAGCTTAAATGAGACGACGTTAAACAATCTATACGAGGGGATAAAGAAATGGCTACCAATGTTGAGGGAAAGAAAACTAGACTTGGGAAAGAAAGTGAAAGAGACTCGCCAGAGGCTAGCGTTGCTCCAACGAGTACTATAACACAGCACGCGGCAGTATCTCCAGATATAAGAGACCAGCTAACCCTACTAATGCAAGACCTACTCCTAAAGACGCAGGAACTCTCTTTTGAATACTCAACACTAGACTGTGATGATATCAAGGAATGCCCTCTAGCAAACAAGTGTAAAGAACTATTCAGGACTACAAAGAAGATACATGAATTCGTTAAGAAGATAGCTCAACCACCAGGAGCAATGTAGGTGAATACATGTGTCCACATCCCAAGTCCAACTCCTACCAATTTTTTTAGAAGTAGATGGAGTACCAGTAATGCTCATAGAAGTATCAAAACAAGAACCATTATACGGCTCCCCCTATTACATAACATCAGTAAAAATTATCTACAAGGGGATACATAGCAGGACATTCCCCTTATTCGTAAGAGACACTAAGGAGCTTATAAATAAGCTAAAAGTGGAAATAACAAAGATAAAATTCATAGAGTATATGTATGGGTTGGATGAAGTTAAGAGGGTGATATCATGATGGATTCTGAACTAAACCTAACAAGAGAAGACATAGAAAATATAAGCAGGAAGCTTACACAAGTACTCATAGAACACATACCACAACAAGAAAATACTGCAGAAACAACAATATTACATATGTACACGATAGTGCCTCAAGAACTCATAACTCAAACAATAAACCTAGATATGCTTGCTTCATCAGAATTTGGAATAACTGACATTCTTGGACAAATATCTGGATGGTTTCAAAGCGTAGCAAATTGGATAGTTTCAAGCATAACTGCATTCGTAGCAGGTATAAAAGAAGCGATAATAGGTTTTGTGAGAAGCGTTGAAGATCATATACTATGGGCTATCGCAGACTTCACAGCAAGAGTCATAACAAAACTAATTGATTATATGGGGCCGAAATTCATACAGTTAGGATACGCTATAGCAGATGTTATAACAAAGATAAGTGGTGCCATAGCTTCTGGCGTAGTTGCAATCTCAAGTGCAGTATCTACGTCTATAAACATGGTTGCTACTTCTTTAGCAGCTGGAATAGCTGCAGTAGGTACATCAATAGCCATGATTATAAACCAAGTAGCTACATCACTATCAGCAGCTATAGCAATGGTTGGTACAACAATATCAACACAGATACTGAGCCTTGGACAAGCGTTATCACAATCAATATTAAGTCTTGGAACATCACTATCAGCAGCTATAGCTAGTGTTGGAACATCTATAAGCCAATCGATACTAAGTGTGGCCACATCATTATCCGTATCTATACACCAAGTTGCTACAGCAATCTCAGGTACAATAGTATCTATGTCAACAGCCATATCAGGTGCAATAGTACAATTATCTACATCATTCGCAACAGGTCTAAACCAAGTAGCTACATCACTATCTACAGCAATAACTAATGTGGCCACAGCTATATCATCTTCAATAGCTGCATTAGGGTCATCCCTTGCAGTGGCTATAAACCAAGTTGCTACAGCTCTGTCTGGAGCAATGGTACAATTATCCACGGCTCTATCTACAGCCATAGCGCAAGTAGGAACATCAATAATAAGTGTTCTAGGCGGTATGCTGACTACGGTAATAGCAAACACGTATCTGATTATGGGGAAAGTAGATGTAGCAGTAACTATAATGCAAGAGTACTTCCCAAGATTCACAGAGGCTCTATCTACTAATCTAGTCAAAATCTCCATGGCTATCAGCGAATCATCCTCAATAATGCTGGGAGTATTGGTAGAGGTCTCCACACGTATTAATGAAACAATAGTTACAAACTTTACAGTATTCATAGACGCATTTACTAAGACTATGGAGAAAGTAGTAGACTTCATACTTGAAACATCAGACAAGACAACTAAGATTCTTGTAGATAACATGGTTAGAACGATAGGAGCAATAGCTCAGACAGGTGAGATGCTAGCTTCAGCACTAGCAAACATCCACAAAACCATAACAGACAGCATAATAGCAAGCTTCGAGAATACTTCAAGAGCAATAAGAGAATCATATGAGAAATTCATGGATACGCTTAGAACTCAGTTTGAGAAGCTTTCAGATGTTCTTAGAGACCAGTATAGGAAAGCAGTAGACGCAACACTTGAAACAGGTAATAAGACGATAGACTTCATAAAAGAATCATCTGATAAGATTACGGCGACATTACTAAAAAACTTCCAAGAATTCATGGGAACTCTACTCGATGCAATGAAAGAAGTCCAGAAAGATTTGGAAGGACTAGCAAAATCATGGCAAGGATTCGTTAATGCAGTACTACAGCTTCCAGATAGGCTTGAACCAGCACTAAAGAAGCAGATGAAAGAATTATGGAGAGTATTATTTGAAGAACAGCTACCAGGATGGAAGGTAGTCTGGGAGAAAGTCCCCGAATTCTTCCAATCAAAATCAATATCAGGTTTTGATGCTTTGACATTGAGTTTAAAAGCAAGTGTAACAGCAAGACCATATGCTAGCATCAATATAGGAGATGTAACAAAATATTGGGTAGCATCAAAGGAGATTGCCCTAGGTAAGGTTGAGAAAGAGCTTCCAGCATGGCTATCAAGCCCATCATTCCTTTTTGAACCTTTGATTAGTGCTTTCGTCAGGTTTATTGAGCCAGCTATTAGTGATTTATGGGAAAAGATTAAGAGTGCATTTGAAACACTTACAAATACAATAGTAAATGCCCTAAAAGCATTTGCTGAAAAAGTTTTTGAAGCATTCAAAAACATACTTTCAGGGATAGCTAAAACTCTAATGGATTCTATAACAGGTCTCTACAATCTACTTGAGGAAGCTGCTAAATCGTTAGGAACATTCTACAAAACAGAACATAAAAAAGTCGTAAATCAGATGGGCGTTGTAGTTAAAGATGTTGTTATGCCTCAATTAAGTGGTCTGCTCAAAGAGTTTGAGATTTCGTCCCCAGAATTCTTGAAGATTGAGAAAGTAGAAGAAACTTTAGTGAAATGGAGTACCTCATCACTTGCATTAATAACTATGCCGTTCTGGGCACAGTTACCTGTAAGGATGCTGAGGAAAGCTCTACACGCCCTGGGTAGCTACCTCTACGGTCAATCATTACCAATATCTGCGGCCTTGAAACCATTTGGTATAGGTGTCTCTATCAAATTTGATATTGCTAAAGCCTTAGGAGCTGGAATATCCCACTTCTCAAGAGAACTAAAATACTTCCTTGATAGGGTATTTAGTGCATATGCATACGGTGTTGGAATATGGTCTTCACAACCAATATCTAAGATACTAAACTACTTCTTAAGAAATATAATTCCAATAGAGATTCCAACAATAGACCAGATGACTGAGATAGTTAGGAGAGCAATGTCGTTGATAGCTGATAAGAGGGAAAAAGACTTTGAAGAATTGCTCAAGCTAGCAAAACTATATACTGCTGTACAAGGATTCCCAGACACAATACTAAACCTACTATACTGGAAGGAAGATGAGTATAGTGTAACGATAATAGATAGATTCCAAAAGGAGAGGAAGATACCTCTAAGCACGATGTACGTTCTCCCCTCACCATCAGATGTAGCTAGGATGGTTATAAGAGACATAATCCTAGAGCCTGAAGCTATAAGAAAGATATTTGCCGCAAGAGGTATGAACAAAGACATTGCAGACATGTACTATCTACTTCACTTCAGATACCCGCCACCTGAAAGGCTATGGACTTTCTACACTAGAGGCATAAGTGGATTGCTTTGGGCTAGACTCTCGCCAGCAGAAGCAGACATAGTAAATAGGGAAGCTCAAAACATTGGAGCATTTGCACCAGTATCACCAGCAGAATTAAACTTCGCATACGCCGCACTAGACAACCTCCTCAAAACATACATGAAATGGCACGACTACGCTAGATTCAGTTATAATCAAGGTTGGCCATCAGACAACCTCATAGTAATAGATACGCTTGCGGATATACCAACAAAGATTGACCAGAGGTGGATGGTTAGGTTTGGACTATATGAGCTTTTGAGTGAGAAAGGCATTAAACATACCTCTGAAGTTAAGGACTTTGTATCGAAAGTAGTTGAAGGAGCTGCTAAAGGAAAGATAACCCTTGACTTGACAAACTTCTGTAGAACCCTACAAGCTACAGGTCTCCACCCATACTATGTACCAATAACTGCTGTAGCTGAAACGATAAATGCCATAACTGATGAACGTACACTACTCAGGACTGGAGTAATGAACCTATTCAAGGAAGGATTTTTCAATACCTCATCTGTTATGAAGATGCTTACAGGTGTACTCACGGTAAGCTTCAACGTAGCATACTTCAATCCAGAAACTGGACAATGGTCTACAGGTGTAATAAACGTCCCCCTAAGATATTTGGAGATGGAAGCTAGACTGATAGGTTTAAGAGCTATAATGGATAGAGCATTAGACATCCTCAGAGATATACAGAGGGATGTATTGACTGGATACCAAGAATTCATAATAGAAACATACGATGAATTCAAGAATAAGTTTACACAAGTAATAAACAATATAAACAAAGTGTATGCTTCAGACTACAAAGCAATTACAGGCGAATCCCCACCAGATGAGCTAACCATAAGATTCATAGAAGAATACTATAAGCCATATACAGATGCATTAAACATATGGAGAGATATATGGACTGTTAGGAGAATTAGGATGTGGACTCAGAGATGGCTTGGATGGCTGATGTATAGGATTGGATATGGTGTAACGAAGAAGAAAGAGATAGAAGCGCTTGTAGACTACATGGTTAAAACATGTAAGTTACCACAACTAGAACGTGAATACATCTCCAAGGTAATGGAGTATATGATGAAACTTTCCCTAAGGGAATACATACCTACACCCTCACAGCTAGCAACGATTGCAGAATACATTAAAATAAGTGATGATACGATAATAAAAGCATTTGAACAGAGGGGAGTTCCAGAAGAATGGACATCTTTCTGGAAAGACTACATAGAAGTTAGACCTCTAGCAGACGATATTAGAGGTTTACTATCATCGTATAGAAGATTGCTTATCTATGCTAAGAAATTTGGCAAGATACCTAGTGATATTGAGGGTACGGTTAAAAGTCTAATGTCTGAGATAGGCTTCACAGATAAAGAAATGGCCATATTCGACTTAAGAGTTACGATAGAAGAAATGCTAGCTCAACTGAAAGAATATGTACCAACACCTATGCAGATGGCTACGCTTTCAGAATACATTAAGCTTCCAGACGCCCTAGTAAACGCGGCTTTCGAGATAAGGAATGTTCCACCAGAATGGAGAACGGTCTGGAAAAACTACATAGATATAAAACCGTTAGCAGATGACGTTAGAGAACTCATAAGAACATACCTTAGGGCAATAGAGTATACTGAAGAAGCCAAGGGGATGTTAGGGGTAGTGATGGGTTATGCACAAAAGATAGGCTTCGGGGCTGATGAGATAAACATATTACAGACAAGGGTTAGGCTTGAAGAAATGATATACAGCTCAAGGGAATACATACCTACACCTTCACAGCTAGCAACTATAGTTGAGGTTCTACCGCATGCAAGAGAATACTTTGGTGACATAATGAATAAACGTAGAGTACCTGCTAACTGGCAGAAACTATGGGCAGAATACATAGACATCAAACCATTAATAGACGACCTCAAGAAATTCCTTAGAGGGTCTGAGCAATTATACGTAAAATTCATGATTAAGAAAGACGACTTTATAAAGATGATAACAGACGTCTTGAACAAGCTTGGATACACAAAGGATGAACAAGACCTACTACTCAAGATAACAGAGCTTGAGAGGTGGAGGAATGCATGGACGGAGCTGATAGGCTCAGTAGAAAGATTGGTAAGCTTATCAGAGTATAGTCCAAGAGCTTCAAAATATGCATTGGGAAAGATGTATGAGATGATAGACTCACTACCAATATCGCAGGCAGATAAGCAGGAGCTGAAGGCCATGTGGGAGGAATACATACGTAACAGACCAGTCAAATCAGAAGCTAGAACATACATAACACAGCTATCAAACCTATACGCAGAAGGACTGATAAGTGATGCAGATTTAAGCAAAGAGCTTGAAGCAATGAAGCAGTGGGGATTCTCCGATAACGAGATAATGTTCTACAAAGCTAGAGCCGCATTAATGAAGGCTAGGAAGATGAAGATACCGATAGGTGGATGAAATGTCTAGATGGAAGCTATATTATAAAGGCGCAGAAATCTTAGAACCTGCTGAATGGAATTACCTAGTAGATGCATTGAATGAACTGGACGGCAGAGTTGTAGGAGGTAAAGCATCATTTACAGGCGATGGATCTACAACAACATTCACTATAGCTCACGGTCTAGGTGAGATACCTCTAACAGTAATGGTTGGTAAAGCAAGCTCAGGGATACCAGACATAGACTATTTTACAGCAGATGGATCATACATAACTGTTGTATTCAAGTCCCCTCCACCATCAGTAACATTCTACCTCTGGTGGATAGCTGTAAAGACACCCTCAACACCAACAGTCTAATCAACCTGCGCTCTCTATATAACATACAATACTTCCTTGTAGAATCTACGCAATTCCTCTATGCTTGCAGTCCACAGACTTTTGTCAATTTCAATCAGAGATATTTCGATAGACTTCAAGCAGTCAATTATTATATTGTGGTCTCTTGTGGCCACAACATCACCATACTTAACTTCTGATAGGAACTTCAATCTATTCTCAGCCATATCTATATTTTCTTCAAGAATCTCCAACCTTTCTCCAAACTTAGCTTTATAGTATTCGTATATCTTCTTTAAAGCTTCCAAGGCTACTGAAACATACTCTCTAAACGTATTCGTATGGTATGCTAGAACATACTCTTCTTCAGATACATATTTCATCTTATCAATCAAATCCTTAAGCCTTACTAATTCTTCTTCTATTAGAGTCATGTCTGCTACCTACTCTTCTCTAGTGTAAAGTCATATTCAAGCTTATCACGTCTAGATACCGTAACCCTCTTTGAAACATAATCTCTTACACCTATTGTATCACGTAATGCCCCTGGATACTTAAGCCCCAGAATTCTCCTTTTAATCCATTGGAATAGATTGTAGAGCTTCCTGCATGCATCAACCTTAGTATTATGGTATTCTTCTTCAATTATATCCCACAAGTTCTTGTATTTGTCTGGTAGGAAGTATACACGTGGAATCTCATCACCTGTAAGCGTATAACCAACCTTGGCGACAATCTCAGACACTCCAAACTTTTCTACGAAAGGCTTTGTTCCCTTCTTTTTCACATATTCGCCTACTGCTTGCTCATCTTTTAGAATCTTCAACATATGTTTACTTGCAAAATCTCCTATATATCCAGAATCATATACATTCTTGGTAGCATCTTTAGCGATAGCTTCTACTGTCGTCAGAGCCTCTGGAATACTCTTACCCATCCCCTTACCAGTATAAAACTCTCCGATGAATGTATCAATATGCGTCATAACAATGCTTTTAGATAGCCAGTCCGAAGAAGAGAGGCTGTCTGAAACCTTTACTCCCTTCCCCTTACGTATGAAGTCGTTGATTCCAGGTGTATCCCTAAGCTCTAGATGTATAGATATGGTCTTAGTCATATAATCTATTGAAGACATGCTATCAGCTAACGATTTGCAAGGTTTGATACGGCTGACATCTGATAAATATCCAGTCTCAAGCAAGCTCTTACCAGGTCTTCTATGAATATAATCTGTTGGAGAGAAGCTATCTGTAACTTCAACCTCATATTTTGCTGGAATAATAGCATAATCTAGGAGTTTAGCAGGGAGACAGCTAAACATTCTTAAATACCCCTCCTACTCAAAAAGAATAAAAAGAGCTAGATATAAAAATACTGTTGATGAATGCGGAAGAGGAAAAGAAACCAAAAGAAGGGGAAGTAGAAGTTCTTGCTGCAATTGGATGGATAGAAGTCATAGTTAGAGATAAAGATGGGAAGATAAAATACTGCTTTCCAGAAGTAGAGGAGGAAGAAGAGGAAGACTGCATATTATCATCCCTACCGTCCAAGATACCCGACTTCTACTGGCGTAAAAACATAGTTACAGATGCTGGCATAGCTGCAGTAATAAGACTTATCTTCTCAGGTTTAACTGAGGGTAAGTTTGGATACATTGCGATAGGGACGGGTACTACATCAGAATCCGCCTCAGACACCGCCCTCCAATCAGAAATAAAGAGGAAGGCGGCATCCGTAACGCAGATCACGACAACCATAACAGGAGACACCGCAAAGCTTGAAGCAGAATTCTCATCAGCAGATGGACTATCAGGCACAAGCACGGTATCAGAGACGGGAATATTCAACGCTTTAACTGGAGGAATACTCCTTGCAAGAAAAACATTCCCAGGGGTAACATTAAACTGGGATCTAGGGGACTCGATCCTCATAAGATACTACATACAGATGGTGAGAGCCTAGATAGGGGTGATGGCCTATCCCCGTAAGGATAAAAACTAAGATAAGGTATCAAGACTCAGTAACACCATCAGCATTGAACACGGAGACAGACCTAATAAACCTAGCAGACCAGACAGACGACTACATAGTTGAAGGATACATAGACCTAAAAAACATGGGATCAGGTGATACGGTTATCCTAAGAACCTACATAGCTGTAGATGGAGTGAACCAAGACAAAGCAGATGAATTATCGTTTTCAGGCTCACAGGACATAAAAGTAGTAAGAATACCTGCTGTAACAGTAGCATACAATGGGAAGTTTAGAGCAACTGTTACACAGATTGCAGGAGCAACATTAAAATCCTTCCCCTACACATTCATAGTACAGGTAATGGAAGCGATATAGTATGAGCTTTTGGCATCCTAGAAAGCTTGAGGAAAAGATGTTCATTGGAGGACTCTTAACTCAGTATGTAGATGATGTGTTAATCGCAGATGAGGGCATAACTGGGAGCACCAAGATAAAGAGTCGTTCAATGACTAAAGATAGGCTGGCTACTGATACGATCAGGCTTGAGATACCGATAACACTTACGAGATTCCCTAAAGGGCTTGATGCGGCTTCAACTGGAGTGAAAGATGCGTCAAAAGCTATACTCATAT
>Ga0080004_1110251_pt1 | contig 15291 bp, 15 predicted proteins | sample WasSprMetagenome_FD_69207 | JGI IMG/M metagenome (GOLD analysis project Ga0080004, IMG submission 69207) | Sulfidic aquatic microbial communities from Washburn Spring, Yellowstone National Park, USA - WS (SPADES assembly) (version 2) | ecosystem: Environmental > Aquatic > Thermal springs > Hot... | reverse complement strand
CCCTCCTCTTTGCAAGCATCTCTTTTACTATCCGGACAGACTCGAACGCGTCCCTACCCCAGACATCTGCGCCTATCTCTCTTACCCATTCCTCAGTTACAGGCGCACCCCCAGCTATTACAATTACCTTTTCTCTAATACCCCTCTTCTTGAGCTCTTCTATGACGTTTCTCTGCTCCAGCATCGTAGTAGTCATGAGCGCACTCATCCCGACAACGTCCGCGTTATACTTCTCGGCGGCCTCTGCGAACCTCTCGGGAGGCACATCAACGCCAAGATCTATTACCTGGAAGCCCTCAGCCTCGAAGACAGCCGCCGCCAGATTCTTGCCAAGCTCGTGTATGTCTCCCCTCACTGTGCCAAACACAGCTACACCCGTAACCGGAACATCAGATGACCCCTTTATGTGTGGCCTTAGAACATCCATGCTAGCTCTAAAAGCCTCAGCCGACGCAACCAGCTCGGGGATAAAGTATTCGCCCTTCTCGTAGAGCTCTCCCACGTGCCTCATAGCTGGAACAAGTATGTTTGAGATTATCTCTCTGGGAGACAGCCCCTCTTCCAATAGCTTTTGGGTAGCATCAGAAGCAAGCCTATCATCGCCGTCGACAATAGCCCTGTATAGCACTTCGCTTGCATTCGACATAGGAATTCTGGGTCCAAATGAGAAACCGATTTTTAAACTTGTCTACTTCATTACTCTAGGGCATGAAGAATTCGAATCCTCAAAACTTTTCAACCCTTCTTTGCTTAGTTTTTATTACTTGCCGTGCACCATTTCAAGGCCTCATTTAACGACAAGTAAAGTGAGCCCAGGTAGTCTGCTCATTAGAGTCTAAGGTAAAAAATGTACTGTGTTAGCCAAGGAAGCCTCTTAGCTTTCCCATTTCTACTGCAAGCTGTTTTGCCATATCTAAGTTACCTCTAATCAATTCTTCCGCAAACTTTGATGAGAGACTTGCATGCTCAATATTCTGCGAATATTTACCTGCAAAGCTTCCGCACGCGACCTCATAGTCCAGCACGAGTTTCTTAACGCTTTTCTCCGGCAAACCCAGCGTTGCTAACAAGCGGAATACTTCATTGTTCAAGAAACTGCAAGCATATGCAAAATCTCTTCTTAGAAGCTTATAAGTTTGCTCTACTATGCTCAGTTCCTCCTCTGTTAAACTCTGGAGCACACCTGCACCGATTAGCTCCGGCGGCAAGCCAAGCGAGTAGAGTGCTCCTGTAAAGGGTATAGCTCTCGGCAGGAGAGTGCCGCTAACAGCCCTAGGATAGCCGAAGAGTCCAATATGAAGCTTCCTCGCCCGCCTAGCGGGAATCGCCTTCGAAGCCGCATTTACGATATCAGCCAACACACCCACCCTTGACTGGTACTCAGACATGAGCCTCTGAAGAAGAATCCCCGGTACACTCACCTCTTGCGGATCCCTCACTGTAGAGTTGTTCAAGAAGGCTATTGCCTGCTTAACCTTCTCCTCTGGGTAGTCGTACTTAAATGCACTTTGAACAGTGTATGTAGAGACCCCACGATATTCTGTGAGCACTTCATGAACTCTTAGTGGCGTTAGTCCTCCCCTGAACGGAGGAGGCCCAGCCCCTAGGATAAAGTATATCTCGAAACCCCCTTGCTCCGCCAACATGTATATCCTGCTCATGGCAACCTTTACAAGCAGGACAGCAGCAAGCAAGCCATAGTTCAGTGCGGGGTCCGACCTTGCAAGGAATACCCTCAAGTACCTAGGCTTGTACTCTTCGACATATTCCCAGAGTATCTTCTCTGGATGATAAAGTGTATTGAAGCTCTCGAGAAGAGGGATAACCTCCACTGTCTCAGGGTAAAAATCGCCGAGGACTTCTCCCACATCCACGCCGCCAAGCCTAGCCTCATCCCTCTTAGCAATTAAGACCTCATAGTAGCTCTTGACAAACTTCAGCTGGCTAGCTCTCTCAGTCAGTGGTAGAACCACCTCGAATACCGGTGCAATTCGTTCACCGTAGAAGCTTGAAGCAACGTCGGAAGAAAGAGGAATTGACTCGAGAAACTCTGAGAAAACCTTCTTCTCGACGACTTCCACCCAGGGATTAGGAAGCCTATATGTCAAGAAGACGTCTCTCCCAACTACCCTCTCGCGGAAAAAGTCAGGGTAAAGCTCAAAGAGCTTTCTCACAACGTTTAACTCTACGTCTTTGCCTTCAGCGTCCCAGAGACATTCCTCCACGCCCAAACTTTTGAAAGCATAGTAGACCTCGAAAATCTCCTTTTCACCTGCGAGGACCTCTTCAGTGGCCCAGCTTGGAACGTTGGCGTTGTCTGGGTGCTGGGTAGACATCGTTCTTGGAATCTTTCTCATATTACTCCAGGTAGCCTAAATAACAAAAATATGTTTTGCTTGAAGATAGACGTATAAAATTATAAATTTTACTAAATTAATTGAAACTTATACATGGGAAAGAAAGTTTTTTCTATTAGAAATCATGTGTTATCTGCTCGGCATACTGAAAGAAGTTTATGAATCTCTAATGCAAATTGCGTGGCCTTTATGCCAACTACAATTTTAGTCTTGAGCTCTCTTAGAGCCTTCCCACGCTAGAAAAATACAAAAATTAATCGTTCTACTCGCAAAACTTGGACTCCTCAAAAAAGGCTTGTTCCGATGCTACAAATTCCCGTAATAGCCTAGCCGTAGCTCTATAGTTTTCTAGCTTAGCGTTTTCCTCGAGGCACCTCGAATATCCCTCAGCCCACTTTCCAATGTGTTCTTGGAAAAGCTTCTCTTGGAGGCATAGATACTCGGGTTGCCGGGGACTGGAAGCAACGAGGTAGTACATTAGTTCGAGCTCTAGGGCTACATGTTCTAGGGGCAAGCCAACGTCGGGGGCTCTGTCTAGGCCGGCTTCGCGGTAAATCCTTAGAAGCGAGTCATAGTTGTGGCCGTAGATCGTTCTCTCACCGGTCGCCCAGTATGTCTCGAAGGGGGGACACTTGAGCTCTGGGTAGTCGTTCACGAAGAGCCGGGTATACTCTTCTTTCAGGTCTCCTTGAGGACTGTCCCAGGCAGTTATCCATGCGTCTACAAATTTGTCTATTGTCTCGGGATCCATCTTGACTAAAGAGACTTGTCTGACGGCTGGCAACAGTGTTTTTAGCTCGTTCTGGGATTCGAGGTCGCTCGGAGTATAGAGGGCTAGGCTCAGAACCTTGTACAGGAGTGCTCTCTCCTCAAAAATCTTTGGGCTTAACAATTTGACTACCTCTTCAAATAGAAAGGAAAAAGAAAAAAATATTTAATTTAATTTCACCAGGGTAGCTCCATTGCGCCGGCATATACAAGGAGATACCGTGCTAGGAAGCTTTGCAGGATGAGTAGGACTGCAAGTATGAGGAGGTTTGTCTTTGAAGGCTTCTTCTTGTTGTAGAAGTACACGGCGAATGGTCCAATGAAGCCCAGCAGGTACAGCAGGAGTGTTGCCCACATGTACTCGGTCAGCATTAGCTCAACGGAGAACCTGAAAGCCTCAGTCGAGATGTTTGCCAGTGCGAAGTAGAGCGTCATAGTTACGAATGCCAAGAGGGTTGTGATCATCGAGAAGTTGACGAGCTCGCCTGGCACATCCTTCTTAAGAATATAGGCTACCAGTGCGTAGAGGCCTACTCCGCTGGAGAGGGCTACGAGGAGGAAGAGCAGTGGTGTAGCTGGGCTCCTCCACAAGTGGATGGAGCTACGGGCAAGCAGTGTACCAGTGTAGGTCATGACGAGGAATGAGAATATAGAGCCTAGTGTTCCTAAGATCTTCATAATTTTCTCGTTAGTGGCGTAGGGTAGCTTTATGAGTCCGGGTAGAGCGAAGAGCCCGCCGAAAAGCAGTGCGAAGACGTTGAAGAATACGCCCCAAGTCATAACTGAGCCGAGGTTTGGCGTAAGCATGGTGTAGAATGCGGCCTCGGGCTTGCCGAGGTGTGTTATGAGTACGAGTAGACCAAGTAGCAGGGATACCATGCCAGCGAGGGCCGCCTTGATGTTGAATTCCTTCTCGCCCTTTAGGTAGTAGAGGAAAGCTATGATGAAGGTTGCTACACCCATTCCTCCAAACGTCAAGTCTAGCACTATTTTAATATCCCAAGCGTGTTGCGGCTCTATCATTCATCCTCACCTCTTCCTCATGGGAAGAATATAAAACACCTTTGGCTTTGTTCCCTCCTCCTTCTTGAATACAGTAGTTGCGCCAGAGTTGACCAGCTTGGATATGGCACTGTTGGGGTCATCGAGGTCTCCAAACAGCCTCGCACCTGTCGGACACGTAGTCACACATGCAGGATACATACCCTTCTCCAGTCTGTGCTCGCAGAACGTGCACTTGTCAATCGACCTCAAGTATGGGTCCCAGAACCTGGCACCGTAGGGGCAAGCTTGGACACAGTACTCGCATCCAATGCATTTTGTCTTGTCTACTAGAACAATGCCGTCCTTTGTCTTGAAGCTCGCACCTGTCGGACATACAGATACACAAGGCGGGTTCTCGCAGTGCTGGCAAATCATGTGGGTATAGTAGACGGCTACGTTGGGGTATGTTCCCACAATATAGGTGTTGACGTAGGTTCTCTTCTTGAAGTTCTCAAGAGCCGGCAGACCTTCCGCGATAGCTTTGAATGCTTGCTCCCTGCGGTTCTCGGCTATGCATGCCATCACGCAGGCTCCACACCCGACACATTTGTTCAGATCTATTACCATTCCATACCTGGCCATACCCATTCACCCCTTATGCCTTCTCAACACGAACAACAACTTCCTGTGACATGATTCCACCCGCCACGGGGTCAGCCTTTACGCTTGTCAAAGTATGGTATGGTACACCGAACTTGGTAAAGTGCAGTGCCTCGCTCTTGTGGCCAAAGTCGCTTGAGACCCAGATAGTGTCTTCTCTGACAAGGTCTGTCGGGAAGGCGACAGCCTCCACGCTGGCTCCCGTCTCAACACTTATCAGCTTTATCTTGTCGCCCTTCTTTATGCCCAGGCTCTCAGCAACGCTCCTGTTTATCCATGCCATCCTCTTAAAGTCGGGAGTCAGCACTGACAGGAACGGCTCGTCGGCGGTAGACGTGTGCGTCATGGTGGGGACACGCCCATACACCACATAGAAAGTTGTCTTCCCGTCGGCCTTGCCATATACCTCTGGCTCTGCCCATGCAACTATGGGATCCCAGTACGGCTGGTAGCCCTTCTTTGCCTTTATGTTGTTCAATGCGAAGCTAAATATCTCGATCCGTCCAGACGGGGTCAACAGCTGGCCGTTTAGCGTCTTCTGTATCATTTCCTTGCGGAGCGTCACAGCGTCCTTGACAACGATGAGTCCCTCGCTCTCGAGCTTAGCTACGTCGAGGTTCCTCGCCGAGGCTTGTACCTTGCGTATGCCTTTTACCCCTTCTTTTTCATATGCATCTTTGAGCTTTGCTCCCATTGCCTTTGGGTCAGCGGCTCCTAGTGCTTTTGCGAAGTTTACCCAGAACTTGTTATAGTAGTCCTCGCCTAGACGTTTCACTATGCCTACGACGATGTCTATAACGTGTCGTGTATCATAGAGTGGTTGCACGGCTGCGACACGTGTATGGAAGCCTACCACGGGCGCATAAGCCATTCCATAAAGGGGATCATCCCGTTCAAGGAAACTATGCTCGGGCAATACTATGTCGGCGTATAGAACAGTATCGTTCGGATAAATGTCTACAGCAATAACCTTCTCCAGTTTCTTGAAGGCATTCCTCCACCTTGTAGAGTCGGGGCCTGTCATAGCTAGGTTTGTAGTAAACAGGAAAACAGTCGAGATCTTGTAGGGGTCCCCCTTCTCGATGGCGTCTAGGAAGCCCTGGAAAGTAAAGCCCTTAGAGGCCATGGCTACGCCCTGCTTTGTCCCCCATATCCTCATTACGCTTTCCTCGCTGACGTCTGGAGTTGGTGTAGCTGTGCTACCAACACCTGTAATTATTATTCCGTCCTTAATTAGGCCACCAACAAGGGCATTGAGGATAGCTGCCGCCCTCCAAGTCATAACGCTGTTCTTATACTTGGGGTCGTGCCACCCAGTGTCTACTGCGGCTGGCCTAGTCTTTCCGAACTCTATTCCGACTTGCCTAATTGTAGCGGCGGATATGCCCGTTATTTTCTCTGCCCATTCTGGAGTATAATCTGCTACTTTTTCCTTGAGGAGCTGGAAGACGGGCTTTGCCTTCTTGTCTCCAACCGTAAACTCGCCCTCGAGGGCGGGCAGTATAGCTTCTTCGTGCTTGACTGCCTTGTTCTGTGCAAGGTCCCAGACAAGGTACTTGATCTTTCCAGCAGCGTCAGTTCCCGCAGTTAGAGGCGTGCCGTTTTCTGCTACAAGCATCGGTGCGTTTGTAAACTTTCTCAGGAAGTCTGCGTCGTAGAGCCCCTCAGAAATTACGACGTTGATTAGTGCCAGTAGGAAGGCTAGGTCTGTTCCAGGCCTTATTGGGAGCCAGAGGTCAGCCTTGGCGGCTGTCTCGCTGAAACGCGGGTCAACAACTACGAGCTTGTAGTTTCCTATTTTCTGGCCTGCCCGTGTCCCGTGCACCACAGAGATGCTTCCAAAGAAGTTTCTCCTTATAACAACGAGATACTTTATGTTTTCGTAGTCTGTGAGAATCTGAGAGTGGGCGCCTACACCGATAGCACTAGACCACCCGAAAGCTTTGGGGAAGAAGCATGTCGCTCCGGGTATTCCTATAGCATTGGGAGTGCCAATTGTCTCTGCAAAGGCCTTCATTAAAGGCTCAAGGTAGAGACAGAGTGGCCAGCCCCCGAGCATGGCAACTTCCTTTATTCTTCCCTCAGAGATCAGCTTCTTCAAGTGAGAAGCCACTGCGTCGAGCGCCTGGTCCCAGCTTGCCTCCGTGAAGCCGGTGAAACTTCCCCTCTGTCCGGGGTCGTTCCTGATAAGCGGCTTTTTCAGCCTGTCCGGGTTATATGTCCTAAACAGTGCAGACTGGCCCCTCGCACATATTTTGCCAAGGTTTATAGGCCCCTTTGGATTACCCTCAATCTTCTCAATCTTGCCGTCTCTAACCCTAACCAATAGCTGGCACGCTGCAGGACACATCATGCATATTGTGGGAACCCACTTCTCCTCTCCCTGGGCTTCTGTTTTCTGTGTTTGGGGCTTGAGAAGCCTAAGTGTAGGTGTGGACATGGTTGCTGTTACGCCGACGATCCCAGCGGCCTTGAGGAAGTCTCTGCGGCTTAAACTGGTTCTGCTGGTTGTATCGGTCATACAATATATTGTTTGTTATTAATCAATATAAATGATTATGTAAAAATATTAATATTCCTGGACGTGAATATCGTTTTTCATACATATATTCTTAATAACATGTTTCTGGGATCCCTATTTCTTCCTCTTCTGTGGAGCATCATTATAAGCTGAAGTATTTCGCTTGTCTCGGTTGTTGACTTGCGTCAACTTTATATATTTGACTCTAATTCATTATTGTTGGCGATGACACGTGTCAACAAATTTGGAAAAGATAGAGACATTAAAAAGAATTATAAAGCTATTGCATGAGGGGAAAAGTGTCCAGGAGCTAAAGGAACAATATTCAGATCTTCTTAGACAGGTTTCACCCATCGAGATACCTTTCCTAGAGCAACAGCTAGTAAGAGAAGGACTTGTGTCGGTGAACGATATACTTAAACTGTGCGATCTACATGTAGAGCTTTTCAGGGAGTCACTCGAAACCAGGACACTGCGGGGAGTGCCTAGCGGTCATCCACTGGATCTCTTAATGAAGGAAAACGACTGGATTGCAAAGAGGGCCGAGATCCTTGGAATGTATGCCTCCTCTCTATTGGCGGCTGATCAGGCCAGGGCTACTGGTCTTCTGGAAAACATTAACAGGATTCTAGGCGACCTGAAAAAGTTGAGGCTACATTACAGGAAGCTCCAGATGATAGTTTTTCCCTACCTTGAGAGGAGGGGCATCATAGCTATTCCAAGAGTCTTATGGGGAAGAGAAGACCAAGCGATCCGCAAGCTACGTGAATTGTCAACAGAGATCGATTCCAAGCTGAAGAGCAAAGAAGCTATAGACTACAAAAACCTTGCTGGCCGCCTCTTAGAGCTCTCCCGTGAAATACAGGACTTGGCTTTTCGAGAAGCCAAGATTCTATTCCCAGCACTCTGGGCGTTGCTTGGCGAAGGAGAGTGGGTTGCGATACACGAAATTGCCGGCGAATTCGGCTACATTGTGGATGTCGACATACATGCTTGGAAACCTAACGTTGAGCCCGTACTGCCCTACCAAATCAAGCCTATAATAACAGATGAACAGCTAGCAAGGGTTCCCGAAGAATTCAGACAAGTCGTCGCGGAAAAACTGGTGCCAGACGATTATCAAGTAAACCAAGATGGAGACCTAAACCTGTCGACGGGTTTCCTGGACAAAGTTGAATTGGAAGGAATATTTAAGGCTCTTCCACTAGAGATAACCTTTGCCGACACAAACAGGCGAGTGAGGTTCTTCACCAAGAGCGAGATAGCGGAAGGGTTCCCCAGGGCGAAAACAATTATTGGCAGGAGGCTAGAGTTCTGCCACCCACCAAGGCTCGAAAACTATGTGAAACTAAACGTCGAAATATTAGAGCGAGGCCAAGAGAGATACAGGGTCTTCTGGACCAGGATGGGAGACAGGATACTCCGAGTAATTGTTTCTAGGGTAAACGATTCGAATGGACAGCTAGTAGGCATTTTGGAGATAGTCGAAGACTTCACTGAAATTCTTAATAACAGAGACGAAATATTAAAGAAAGTAGTGGTACTCTAGCCATGAGAAGCATATTTGAACTTGCATACCGGTACATCGAGCCCGCAGTAAGGAGACAGCTCGTCCTCGAGCTCTACAAAAGAGGCGTAGAGAGGCGCAGAATAGTAGAGCTCGTCGGCATATCGTCCTCGCTCGTTACCCGTTACATAGCTGGGCAAAGAGGCAACATGCTCGACCTAACCCCCTACAGGGACGTAACCATGCTTATATCTCAACTCGCCGAGAAATCTATGGGCATGTCAAAGGAACAAGTAGAGGAACAAATATACCGCATTGTGCTCTACTTTTTGTCCCACAAGTATTTCTGCAATGTGCACCGTGTTCTTGTACCGGACATAGACCCGACAAAATGCCAAATATGTCCAAGCCTCTTCAAAAACTCTTCTCTAAGCCCAGAGCTTAGATAGAGGACTCAAAGTAGCATTTTTCTATATCAAGAAGGACAATGGATATTATGGCATTTAGTTACGTTAGATTAGGTCTACTTCTTCGAGATCCCCGAGTTTAGCCTGTTTTGCCTTGAGCCGTCTTCTTCTCTGCCTTATCCATACAAGTGCCTCATTAATGCTTGGAGCCCTCAAAATGGCCAGCTCGTTTTCCCTTGCCTCTACAATAACGTATCCGCTTTCTTTGATGCCATATTTTTCCCTAAATATCTTGGGATGATTATTTGTCCCTTTGGGCCCACTTTCAGTTTTTGTTTAACCCTTTGGTAATACATATTAGACCAAGGATAAATAACTTACCCTGACGCAATTATTACCAAAGATTTACTGTAAAATGTTGTTAACGTGGCCCTTTACTGATACCCTTAGTCTACCAAACCAAAATAGGAAGGTTGTTTTCTAACGAGTTTCCTTTAATAGGAGTGGGTTTGCCATTGCCTTGACGACTGCCTCTTCTGACAATGGGTCGTCGGTGGGATAGTCTGGGTCCATTAGTAGGGGCAGGGCGAAAACATCTTCAGTTGTGAGCATTATTGGTATATCTTTCGTATACAAGTTGCCTTCTATTAGGCCGACCTTGATTGGCCCCCTGGCTGTAAGAAATAAGAGTAGAGAGTTGTTGCCTCCCTCAACCTTTACTCTTAGCTTGTCAGCTCTGGCTATTATCCTCGTGGTCTTTATGCCTGCCCGTTTGCCGTTGCCCTCGGCCTCGTACTCAATCAGGGGTCCATTAGGCCCGCTTGTTATTACCACTCTTCCCTGCCTGATCGCATCGAGGAATGCCTCCTCCGTCAAGCTCTCCATGTATAACAATGTCGTCGGCTCGCCCAGCCTGGGGATCCCCTCCTCGTGCCTTATCTTGTGGGCATCGCTCCCACCAATAGCGACCACGTTTCTACCGCTACTAAGAAGCTCGACGTACTTCCTCAGGGAGAGATAGTTAAAGTACTCCCACATTGTCTGCCAAGCCTCCATCACCCAGACTTTTTCCCAGTTCCCCAACAGCCAAGGATAGTCCGGCTTTGGGTGATTGATTGACGCGATGTAGCCATACTTCTCGGCCAGCTCTATTATCTTGGCCATATCACTCTCAGTTCTCGCGCGGAAGTCTATCCATTTCCGCACACCAAACAGGTTCATGTGCCCATAATACGTGGTTATCTCCATCCCGGGAAAGATTTTCGCCGGCCCCCAAATTTCCAGGCATTCACGCACGTGGCGCGCGCTCATACTCCGCTATTTTTTGCTCGAGCACCGCTATTTTCCTGTCCAGCTCTTCATTTTGTTGCTGGTACTGTGTCTTCTTTTTATCCAGCTCGCTCTCTCTTTTTCCAAGTCTGCTAGCTGTTTCCTAAGCCTCTTCAAGCTGGACTTCAGCCTGGCTGTCTCCGCGATGTCGGGTAGAGCCTCCTTTACCTCATTTATACCCTCCTTTATTTCCCGCTTGCGTTGCCGGACATACTGCAACTTGTCATTCAAGCTCCTAAACTTGACCGACACTCCTAGTCACCTCACCCCGTCACCATAATAGATCTTTAGCTCGCTCCTCTAGTTCTTCAATCTTTTTCTGCAGTTCCTCTACCTTCGACCTAAGAGATGCAACCTCTCTCTCGAGGCGCACCTTTTCTTCTCTTAATGCTTCAACTTGCCGTTCAAGCGCATCTTTCCGTGCCTTTAACATGCCGTATGTCTGCCTAGCCTTTTCAGACAACTTTACACTCATATGCCTTCAAGGAAAGAGAATGACCAGAACTATTTAAACATTCGTTATGCGGCACGTAGCCAAGTGACAGTTATATATGTAGAAAAACCAGGATCCTACATGGTGAAAAAATGACCAAAACAAAACTAGTAGCCATAACAATGCTACTAGCAGTATTGATGCCACTACTTTTCAGCTTCACGGCATCAGCACAGCCAAGCGCCGCATTCTATTTCTATACGCCTGAGGGCTTGAGCCCGGGCTCAAAAATACTTGTCCACGTAGAATTGGAACAGAAGCTTGACAAAAGACTAAGCCTTGTTTTTGCAAGAATAGTTTCGATACCAATCTACATTGAGACCGCAGATGACGCCCAGATTGTGGAGCTCTTGTTGCTAAACGAGACAAAAAATTCACTTAGCTTGTACGTGGATGCATTGAGGCAATACGTGTATAAAGGGATAATAATACAGTCCACGGACACCTATGGTTTTGTCATAAAGCCTGCCATCCGCGGACACGGCATATATAGTGAAAACATTACTTTCACAATACCGCAGACAGCTCGATGCGGAGACACACTCTTCTTATATTTTCATGTCACTGTAGACGGCCACGACTATGACATTCTTAGACCAATAGGAGTCGTATGCGATGCCTTTAGGCTTGGCGCTTACACTGAAAAACAGATAGCCGACCTACTGAACAAGTACCAAGCCGCCTTAAAGGAAAATACAAAGTTAATAGACCAAACAACCGACCTAATGAGGATGCTAAGTAAATGTTCATCCGAAAAAACATATCTCAACAACACGTTACAAGAAAAAGAAAAAGAAATATCGACCCTTAGCTCACAAGTCGGAGAGCTACAAAGACAATTAAAACAACAAATGTCACAAAACGAGACATTGACAATCTTACTGGCATTTACCTTCGTAACCATGATATTAATAACTGTCTATCTTGCTAAGCGTCTCAAAGGCATGAAAAAGTCACTCCAATAACGAATATTTAAATACTTGATTTTTCTTTTCTTTTTGATCCCGCATGTCTTCGAAAATGTCATTCAAAGATAGGGTAAACCAGCTAAAACAAGTCTACGCGCAGAAAAAATCAGAACTACAGAAACAAGTGGAAAGCCTTTCTGCCAGTATACAAAACCTGCAGAACGCGCGCGATGGACTTTACGCCAGAGGGGACATCCAGAGGTATAAGCAGGAAGTCGCTCCTTTCCTTGTCCTGGGGACTAATAGTCCCCGTGAAATCTAGACAAGATACGTTCACAAAGTAGAATCGTTTTCTTCCCATAAATGTTTTTTGTAAATATGGCAGTCAAAATTGAACGTAAACGAGAGGCTTTTCGGCAAGTGCGTCGTCATTTTTTCTTTTCTACCCCAAGATACCTCCTTATATCTGGCTTGGCTAGGATGAGAAACATAGCTACAGAGTATAATACGCCGAGAAGGCCCCATAGGTCTCCCACGAGAATAGTCGAGACACTGACAATGAGTACCATGGCTTCGATGATAAATGTTAGCCACCACGCCCACGAGCCGCCCATCAAGAGGCTTGTCCCGATGACAATCCCAAAGAAACTTGCTAGGAGTAAAGTTATTCCCATAATTGCGTTTTCAACTTTGTAGGAAAAACATGTAAGAAAGATTATACCAGATACAAAGCCGAGAAGTCCAAGCAATAGGTGGAAAACAGAGATATACATGATAATCTTAGGTTTACCTCTCAAAAATTGGGCAAGTTTCTCCGTATACATGTGTCTGAAACAAAGAAAAATGATTTAAGATTTTTTCATGAGAAGAGATCTACACATGCTTGCTCAGCCAGTCAGCCAGATCCCTGAACACTTTTTCCTTCTCAACTTCGTTGAAGATCTCGTGTAGCATACCATCATAAATCTTTAGGGTCTTGTCCTGTACGCCTAGCCCCTCAAAAAGCATCTTAGAAGCCTCAACAGGGACAAGGCAGTCCCTAGACCCATGCATCACAAGCGCCGGGACCCTTATCTTTTGAATGGCATCCCTGGCACCCAAGACCCCGCGGGAAAACTCGAATAGAAGCTTCATCGTCACCTCTTTTAGTACAAGGGGGTCCTCAATGTACCTCTTGCCCACCTCTGGATCCGTTGACAGGCACTCAACCTTAACTGGCAACTTCACCCTAGACTTTGGAGCTATCTTGCTCATCAACGAGACCATTATCTTGTCCCTGGTAGATGCCTCCAGCTGGACAGCGGCGCCGCTCGTTATCAGCCCGTTTATTTTGTCTCCTAGAACGCCGGCGGTATGAACAGCTATGAGGCCGCCCATGCTGTGTCCCAGGAGGAATACCTTTTTGTCTGGGAAAAACGTCTTAACACTCTCAAAAAATGCGACAGTGTCTTCTACAAAGTTTTCGAATTTGTCGATGTAGCCTTTTTCTCCTTGGCTCTTGCCGTGGCCCCGTAAATCATACATGTAGAGAGCATACCCGTTTTGTGCTAGAAAGTTTCCAAGATTATGGTAGCGGCCCGTATGCTCCGCGAAGCCGTGTACACCAACTATGATTGCTCTCGGTTCTCCCTGGGGAATCCACTTCCTGTAGATCGTAGAAAGACCTGTGGATAAACGGATGCTTTCCTCGCTCACGTATTTTTTTACTGTCAAAAAATATTTAAACCGTTTGCCACCTAAATGCTATTGCGTCGTAAATTGTGTTCAAAGTTTTTGAGCCACAAATAAGAAACTATGCCAAATAACGTATCTCCTTTCGACAAAAATTTATATTCTACCCCAAAGCAATCCAACACATGGTCACAACCAGCGAAATACTCTGGACACTAGGCCTTTTCGCATGGGTAATGTTCGTCGTAACAGTCATTGCCAAAGCCACCTACAACTTCTTTGTAAAAAGGGGAAACCCCCAACGCGTAGCAATATACTATGCTAGAAAAGTCATACACATACTTGCTGGAGGCGCAGTATCGGTAATTATAGCATACCTACCAATATTCTCCTCCCCACTAATGCCCTTCATAATGGCCCTCGTCCTCGCACTCCTAACATACCTCCCACACAAGACAGGCAAACTGATGTACTGGTTCCAGGACCCCGAAAACATCTACGAGGTCGACTTCTGCATAGTCTGGGGCATATTCACAGCCCTTGGCTGGTACGTGGGCAAACAGCTAGGCTTCCAGAACCCCTTCCTCTTCCCAGCCCTACCACTCCTCATAATGGCCGTAGGAGACGGGGTCACAGGAATAGTCAGAAACAAGCTCTTCAAGAGAAGGGTGAAACACTGGAGCGGCAACCTAGCAATGTTCATCGTTTCAGCCGCAATGGCCATAGTCATGGGCTTCGGCATACCAGGAATACTTTCAGCACTCCTAGGAAGCATAGTCGAAAAGTTTGAATACATCGGGAAAATAAGGCTAGACGACAACATAACCGTCCCCACAGTATCCTTCTTCACACTATACGCCCTAATGCTCCTACTCCCAACTCCATAGCCCTACAAATCGACAGAAAAACAACACAAAATCTTCAAGCCTTTTCTTGAAAATACACAGGCACAAGGTACACCGGAACCTCTCCCCTCGACGACTCAAACAAAGGTGTTATACAAGCCCAAGCTGTACCCTATACTCATAGTTAAATTCTTTATAATTTTCAGGCAAACCCATGTTAATGCTTAAATATTCCTCTTTTCCTATAAAAATATGGAAACACTACAAAACGAACTTAAGTTTACCACAAGATTCTTCAAAGAAGAAAATAGAAAAGGCAAAAAATTCACTAGCGAATTGCCAATAATAATTGGCGGAGCTATAGTTGCCCTAATTGGCGGAGCTCTTGCCTATATGTTCCTTGGTAAAAGAGATCAAGAAGCACCTCAAATCGATAAACTAGACTTTAGAGATAGGGTTGAAAGAGGACAGTCTCAAAGTATATTGGTCTGTGCAAAGGAGCAAAATCCAAACGAATATGCAACTTTAAAGTTAAACGGAACTTCTATAGAACTTCCTTTGAGCGAGAGAAGTAATGAAGAGGTTTGCTATTCTGCTTCTTTCGACCCAAGCAAATATTTTAGTAGAGAAGGTGCAGTTTCTGGCCAATTAATCTTGACTGATAAATTTGGGAATTCTGTCAGCAAAGATATCCGTTTTCTCGTTAATCTAGAAGCTCCGAAAATTGAAGATGTGAAAATTGATAGAGTTGATGTAGGAAAATACAAAATTTTAGCTGACGTTAAGGATGAGAATTTGAAAGACGTTTATGTTGTTTTTGATAACAATAAAATTCCTCTTT
>Ga0080004_1108410_pt1 | contig 15296 bp, 15 predicted proteins | sample WasSprMetagenome_FD_69207 | JGI IMG/M metagenome (GOLD analysis project Ga0080004, IMG submission 69207) | Sulfidic aquatic microbial communities from Washburn Spring, Yellowstone National Park, USA - WS (SPADES assembly) (version 2) | ecosystem: Environmental > Aquatic > Thermal springs > Hot... | reverse complement strand
GAGAGGCTTAAGCACACCGGACCCTGGCTCTGCTACTACTGCGGCGACTGCTCCAAGAGCTGCCCTAAAGGTGTTGAGCCGGGTGAAGCCATTATGTCTATGAGACGCCATCTGATAACAAGCTACGATTGGACCGGTGTCTCACGCCTACTCTACACCTCTGCGAAGGCATCAGCGCTAATCACCTTAGGTTTGGCGATTCTAGGTATACTCTTGGTGTGGTTCCTACACGGTCCTGTTGTCTTAGATAGGGTTGACCTCACCTCTTTTGCGCCAGTAGAGATCGTGCATACCGCTGATCTAATTTGTGGTGGAATACTTGGTGCCATACTTCTCAGCAATGTTGGAAGAATGTATTGGTTTACGGTGAAGAAGAGTAGTGGTAATAAGCGCATACCTCCAATTGCATACTTTAAGGCACTTAAACACTTAATCACAGAATTCCTAGTGCAAGCAGGCTACTCTAAATGTACATCAAAACGCGCTTGGATCAACCACCTCATAACCATGTGGAGTTACACAATAGTGTTTGTACTCTTTGCCGTCCTACTGCCTTTCTCGCTACGCAACGAAACCCTTCCATTAAATAACCCGATACGCTTAGCTGGCTATATCGGTTTTGCAGGCATAGCCTATGCAACACTATACGCAATCATAAGCAGGTTGTTGAAGAAAGAGGAGTATAGAAAGTACTCTCACCATACAGACTGGATATTCCTCCTGCTGCTCCTACTTATAGCTACAACAGGCATCCTCATACACGTCTTCATCGCAATGAATATGCCGTTACCAACATACATTAGCTTTGCAGCGCATGTAATCCTTGATCTACGATTGTTGATTGAAGTTCCATTTGGAAAATGGTCACACTTGGCCTACAGACCCTTCGCAGTTTACTTCACCCAACTTAAAAAAGAAGCGGGGCTTCTATAGTTGCTTCCACACGCCACTTCTTAATCAGATGAATGTTTGTGGGGTCGTATCAACAATTTCCACTTTGAGATCAACATTGATGACTTTTAGGTGCTATACGGTGGATTCTTCCGAGTTTATGAAGAAAGGTTAACTACTTGTAGATGTTTCTTCAACTAGCTTTATGAAATATTTGTGGATTCTGAGGTCGCTAGTTAGCTCCGGGTGGAAGGATAGACCGAGTATTAAATCTTGCTTTACACCAACTACCGTTGAGCCGAGCCTACATATCACCTTCACGTTTCCGCCGACTTCTTTGACCACCGGCGCTCTTATGAAAACGGCTGGGTAGTCGCCGCCCTCTACCCCTTCAACTCTCAATCTAGCTTCAAAAGATTCTCTCTGCCTACCGAAGACGTTCCTCTCAACAGTAACATCTAATAGACCTAGTAGCGGCTGCTTCACCTCACCAACGGCCCTATCATACACCCTTTTTGCGAGCAGAACAAGGCCAGCGCAAGTGCCTAGAATAGGCATGCTCTGCATCGCCCTCTCTCTGATGGCGCCGAAGAGGCCTGTGAGTAGGGATGTGTACCCTATTACCGTGCTTTCACCACCTGGGATTATAAGGCCGTGTATGCTCTTAATCTCCTCAGTTTTTTTGACGAGAACCGCCTCTCCTTCCCTACCTAATTCTTTCAACGCTTGGTTAGTTGCTGCTATGTGCTCCTCTATCGCGCCTTGTATACCTAAAACACCTATTTTCAGCTTCAAACCGTTCCTCTTTCCTGCATCCTCAGCTCAAGGTTCTTGATGTCGAGACCAAGCATAGACTTGCTTTCGTCGATCATCTTCTGCGCTTCTGCTACGGTCTTAGGGTCATCGTAGTAGGTGGTCGCTAAGACTATCGCTCTAGCCCTCTCCTTTGGGTCGGCTGACTTGAATATACCTGAGCCTACGAAGATGCCGTCGCAGCCCAGGTTCATCATAAGTGCTGCGTCAGCTGGGGTAGCTATCCCTCCTGCTGCGAAGTTCACAACAGGAAGCCTACCCAGCCTAGCGGTTTCTAAGACCAGATCGTAAGATACCCTAAGGTCTCTTGCCGCTTTGATGAGTTCCTGCTCATCTCCGCTCTCGTAAAGTATCCTCAGCCTCCTAATCTCGTTGTTCACAATCCTTATGTGTTTGACGGCTTCCGCAACATTCCCGGTTCCAGGTTCACCTTTAGTCCTAATCATGGATGCGCCTTCCTCAATCCTTCTTAAAGCTTCGCCCAAGTCTCTGGCTCCACATACAAAGGGTGTTGTGAAATCCCATTTCCAGATGTGCCGCTCTTCATCGGCTGGTGTAAGTACTTCTGATTCATCGATCATATCTACACCGATCTCCTCAAGAACCCTAGCTTCATAGGTATGGCCTATTCTACACTTCGCCATCACCGGTATTGTTATGTGGTCTAAGATTTCCTCAATAACCTTTAGGCTGGCTGTCCTTGCTACACCACCAGCCTTCCTCACATCATAAGGCAGCTTATCAAGAACCATGACTGCGACTGCGCCTGCCTCCTCGGCTATCTGCGCCTGCTCAACGTTAGTGACATCCATTATTACACCATGTTTCTGCATATGGGCGAAGCCTCTTTTCACGAGCGCCGTTCCCCTTTTAACTTCTACACCAGCGATATCCGCGGCTTTAACTCCTTTTGCGTAACCTACTGTAGCCACGAGAGAGATCATCAATATTGCGTCACAAACCCCTTCGATTTATGTTTATCGCCTTAAGTGTGTAGCGCTGTAAATAGTTAAACTAGATGAGGAGGTTTTCCTTCACACTTTTAGAGAATATTTTTCGGTATGATCTTCGACACAACGCGGACAAGAGGCACAGATACAATAAGACCAATGGTAACCTGCCCAATATTAATCGGAACCTCCACAAGCGCAGCCCCTAACCCGAAGAGGTATGTCTCGTAAAGGAAGTAGCCTAGGACCATCACCACACCGCCAGCTAACACTATACCAACAGTCCAACCGATATATGGATCTGTGACGAAGCAGACCAGTATTATTAAGAGTAGAGTTAAAGCTGCGGCTATAGCCCAGAAGATGAGTGGGATGAAGAAAGTAAGTTGCAGGGAACTTAGCGTCGGGAGTCCTAAACTTAGCTCCACTTCTCCTGAGTAATAGTTTGCTCCTACTGTCCACACAAGCAGACCTACAGCTACAGCTGCAGCTGAGCTGAAAACCCTCCACGCGGTCTTTGGATAGTGCACAATCTTTCTACTTAAGTAGCCAACAATAAATCCCTCCGCGCCCTTGATCACAAGAGTCGCTGGAGCATAGTGGGTGTAGCCTAACGTTATATCAGCAATCATAGAACCTACGCCGCCTGCAAAAGCCCCTACAGCTGGACCCATGAGGAGAGCGCTTGTATACACCATAATTTCGCCTACATTAAAATATCCTCGAGTAGCGGGCACATAAACACTAAAGACCATAGTGGCGGCTGCGACGAGAGCCGAAAAGATTACCATCTCAGCCAGCGTTCGCCTAGTTGCTTTCAACCCGCTCCTCATCTCGATGATCGTGAGCGGGGGACACGATATATAAGAGTAGTGCCGTTTGTTTAAGCAGCCTAGTGGAGGGAAGGGGTAAGTTTATGCTTTGCGGATATGCTGGCAGAATTCTGACGATAAATCTTCGTAATAAGAAGATCGTGAAAGAAGAATTGAAGGAGGTGTGGTGCAAGAGATATGTAGGCGGTAAGGGTTTTGCGGCAAAGATACTCATAGAAAGGAGCAAGAAAGGAGCTGATCCTTTAGGCGAAGAGAGCCTCTTAATCTTTGCCGTCGGTCCTATGAATGCAAGTTTGGTCCCTGGTTCGAATAGGTTGGGTGCTTTCTTTAAGTCCCCCTTAACTGGCATCTGGGGTGAGTCGTATTGTGGGGGGCAGATCGCTACACAGTTCAAAAGAGCAGGGTTTGAAGTATTAGTGATAACGGGTAGGAGTGATGAGCCAGTATACCTTCTCCTTGATGACGGTAAAGTTTACATCAAGAGGGCTGATCACTTATGGGGTAAGGATTCGTTCGAAACCCAAGATATCATCGTAAAGGATCACGGTAGCGATTTTCAAGTGGCGGCTATCGGACCTGCGGGTGAGAATCTTGTGAAGTTCGCCTGTGTGGATCATTCTAAGGGTAGGCAGTTCGGTAGGTGTGGCTTAGGCGCTGTTATGGGTTCTAAGAAGCTGAAGGCTATCGTGGTTCGAGGCAGCCGAAGATTTGAGCCAGCGAATATAGAAGCTGTGGAAAGGGTAAGAAGTAAGGTTCTTGCTGAGGTTAAGGAGAAGCATAAATCACTATCAACATACGGGACACCCGGGATTCTACCTGTCGTAAATGAGGCTGGCGCGTTACCAACCTACTACTGGAGCGATAAGCCCTTCGAGGACTATGAGAAGATCTCTCCAGAGCTCTTGAAGAGCAAGTATTATAAGAGTAGGAGGAGCTGCTACGGCTGCCCTATAGCCTGCTGCCAGACATCTGAACTGCGAGATAAGACGCCTCTGAAGAGCGAAGGGCCAGAGTATGAGACGCTATACGCCCTTGGCTCACTATGTGGTATCACTGAACTTAACTGGGTAATTAAGCTTGGCGATATGTGCGACAAGCTTGGGTTGGATACCATCACAGCTGGTAATGTGGTGGGTTTCGCTATGGAGTGCTATAGACGTGGCGTTTTAAGCAAAGAGGATTTCGGCGGCTTGGAGCCTAAATTCGGCGACGCTCAATCCGCCTTGGATCTCATAGTTAAGATAGCCCACAGAAGGGGGATAGGTGCGGTGTTTGCTGAGGGTGTGAGGGGGGCTGCTCGTATAATAGGTCGTGGTGCTGAAGAGTTTGCTGTTCACGTTAAAGGTCTTGAGCCTCCTGGCTACGATCCTAGGGCGCTTAAGGGTATGGCTTTAGCGTACGCTGTTAGTAGTCGGGGTGCGTGCCACCTAAGGCATATGGCGTATAGACCTAACCTTTTAGGTAAGCATCCGTTTAGACCAGAGATTAAGGTGAGTAGGTTTTCGTATGAGGATCAGCCGCAGATAGTTAAGGAGCTGGAGGATTTCTACACACTAGTTGATTCGATGATCTACTGCCACTTCCTCTGCCTACCTATCACTGGACCTATACTCTGGGACGAGATGCTCGAAGCCTTTAACGGTGTCACTGGTCTAGAAATGGGGATGGATGCCTTTAGGGAGTGTGCTGTGAGGATAAACAACCTTATCCGCCTCTATAACCTCAGAGAAGGTGTACCACCAGACACAGAGTACCCAAAGGTGTGGTTAACACAGCCTCTTAGAAGAAAGGGGGCTGAAGGCGAGTTAGTCAGCGAAGAGAAGCTCCAGGGGATGCTGAGGGAGTACTATAAGCTTAGGGGGTGGAGTGACCAAGGCGTACCAACAGACCAAGAAGCCGTCGACAGCTGCTTCAAAATAGATGGACTTAAATAGGCATAAACCATAAACTTTCATAATAAAGAGCGCGGACTGTCGGATGATGCGTAAAGCCTTCAGATGGAGGGGCTTCCTCCAACCCCAAAGCTCTTCAACGAGTTGATGAGGGGTTGGAGCGGTTTCACCCAGACAGGGGAAGAGGCTGATGAAGGCTCCGATGAACTCAAGAGGAGCCCAAAGCCGATGAATCCCAAGAGCTACATAAGTCTATCAAAGACCACGTAGCTCAGAACCCAAATCTTAGCTACATAAGGAGAGCTTCAACACTCTTTAAGCGCTTCGCCACAGGATCTGGCGCTAAACCTAGCTGCTCTAACGTGACCGAGCCCAGTAGGGCTACCTCTCCTTCCCCAAAGACAACTGGGGTTGCTGTAGCTCTAAGACCCTCTAACTCTACTCCAACCTCACCCAACGGTCTTTCTATGAGCCGACCGTCGGCTAATCTAAGCTTGGCGGTTCTCAAAGGGGTAACAGCAAGACTACGCAAGAGGCTCCCAGGCAGCACCGTGTATGTCGATCCTGTGTCAACAAGCATATCTACCTCAACCTTCTTTAATGGGTTCTGAGGGTTCCACACAACACCTTTAACAGCAAATACACCCAACTTCGGCTTCAGCATATACGTTGCTGCACCTAAACTTAAGGTTAACTATCTCACCTCAACAGAGGTCAAGGGTGCAAGAAGCGTCAATAACCGCTTCATATCGCCTGGTTTATTGAGCTGTAGAAGCTTTTATAGGAGTAGTGTAGATAGGAGTGTTGATCAGCTTTGATCAGTAAGGGTCTCGTGAAATCTACTGTTAAGGAGCTTCTAAGGTTGGCTTCCATCGAACTGCCTAGTGACGTTAAGAAGGCTTTAAGGGATGCTTATGAGCGCGAAGTTGAAGATGTGCCTAAGATGCAGCTTAAAGCCATATTAGATAACATCGAATTGGCTGAGAAGACAGGCACACCTATGTGCCAAGACACAGGGGTGCATATAGTCTACGTTAAGTTGGGTGAGGTAGAAGTTGAGGGGCTAGAGGATGCGGTGAGAGAAGGGGTTGCTGAAGCCACAACAACTATACCACTTCGCCCTAACGCGGTCCACCCGCTTACCAGAAAGAACCCTGGCACAAACGTCGGCTTGAACATGCCATATATTCACATCGAGAAGATAAAGGACGGCTTCATGGAGATTACGGTTATGCCTAAGGGCGCTGGCTCTGAGAATATGAGCGCTCTGGCTATGCTTACACCAGCGGCTGGGCTTAAGGGCGTTAAAGAGTTCATCTTGCAAACCGTTGTCAAAGCTGGCGGACAGCCTTGCCCCCCAGGTATACTAGGTGTGGGTATAGGTGGGACGGCTGATGTGGCTATGAAGCTCGCTAAAGAAGCTCTGCTCAGGCCGCTAGGCTCAAGGAACCCCGATCCTGAAATCGCTAAGCTTGAAGAAGAGCTTCTTGAAGCCCTAAACGGCTTGGGTATAGGACCAATGGGATTGGGCGGTAAGACCACTCTGCTTGGTGTTCACATCGAAGTCGCCTACACCCATACAGCCTCGTTACCTGTTGCTGTAAACTATCAGTGTTGGGCTGCTAGGCGGGCTACAGCTAGAATCTATGCTGATGGTAGAGTGGAGTATATAACACATAAGAGGAGGTGAGAGGAGGTTTGGGTGAATATAGGCTGACTACGCCGCTAGATGAGAAGACTATAAGAGAGTTAACTGTTGAAGATGTGGTCTACCTTAGCGGCACAATATACACAGCAAGGGATGAGGCGCACATACACATCCTAGAAGATCTAAGAAAGGGGCGTGAAGTCAAGATACCTCTAAAAGGCGCCGTAATATACCACTGCGGTCCCATACTCAAACGTGAAGATGGTGGTTGGAGGGTAGTAGCCGCTGGTCCGACTACGAGCACAAGGATGAACCCCCTTGAACCAGAGTTTATCGAAAAGATGGGGATAAGGGGGATTATCGGTAAGGGAGGCATGTCTAAGCGTGTTTCTGAAGCGTTGGTGAAGCACGGCGCGGTCTACCTCTCGTTCACAGGAGGGGCTGCTGTGCTCGCTGCCAACGGTATAAAGGCGGTTAAAGGCGTCTACTATGAAGAACTGGGCATGGCTGAAGCGGTCTGGGTGCTCGAGGTTAAAGACTTCGGACCACTAATAGTCGGTATGGACGCTAAAGGCAACTCAATATATGAGAAAGTGGAGCTGGAAGTAGAGCGAAACGTGGCTAAGGTAAAACAGATGCTGGGTATCTAAGCGATCTGGTAGAGCCTACGCCGCGCATCCCTTAGATCAGTAGTCCTCTTAATAAGACCCTTACTGAGCAAAAGCTTCAAAGCAAGTCGAGTAGTCCTAGGGGGGAGTAAGGTCTTCTCAGAGATCTCCCGTTGCCCAAGCGGTCCTTCGTATTCGAGTGTCTTCAAAACGAGCTTTGCACTCGGCGGCATCTTAAGGAGCTCCTCAGCGAGCTTAACCTTTCGCCTAATCTTGCTCTCTGTGGCTGAGGTGCTTCTGAGCCTTATTAGCTTGGCTGGTGCGGAGGCTTTCCTCGCTTTAATCTTGTTCTCCACCTTTACCCTCATTACACCGTCTAAGATTACTTCGCAGTTATATCTGCTGTTTATTTCGTTAATCTCTATGGTTGAGGTGTCGTTAACTACGAGTGGTCTGCGCGTCACATCAACCGAGTTCACGGGTACAAGGAGGAAGACAGCGGCCTTCGGATGCACCATAGGTCCTCCAGCTGACATAGCGTAGGCTGTTGAGCCTGTAGGTGTTGCTACTATGAGCCCGTCTCCATAGTCTCGCCAGACGACTTCCCCATCAACCTTCAGCAAGTATTCTATGAAGGACGCACTTTTGCTTGGGAAGAGGGCGGCTTCATTTAAGACAGGAGGTAGGGTTTTATCATCGACTACAACTTCAAGCCTAGCTGCCTCTTCCACTAGATAGTTTGATGTGGCGATATCTTTGAGAGCTTGTTTAAGGTTTGAGACTCCTACCTCGGTTAAGAAGCTCTCTCCATCCGCTTCACTCACCCCCAACACAGGTACGCTCTCTGAACCCATCTTCTGAAAGACGCGGAGAACGTCGCCGTCTCCTCCGACCACGAGAGCCATATCGTAGGCTTTTATCTCCTCAGCGCTAGGTGCTTCAGTAATGTTGTAGCTAAAACTGGCTTTCTGAAGCGCTTCAGAGACCTCTCTTATAACAGAGCCTAGCCGCCTCCTAGGTATTACTAGTATCCGCATACCTGCCCTATCAGCTCTTAGGTTTGTATTAGGTTTATCGCTATATTACCGTGAAGGAGGTTTCGAGTAGCGGAGGAAACACTCGACTCAACCTTCTTACTCTGGTTTAGGTTGCGGTGCTATGCGAAAGCAAAGAAGTAGACTATGGGCAGAAGAATCGTGCTTCACAGCAGAGGCTCGGGCTATACAACTCTCTGTAATGGTGAGAGGGTGTTAGTGGAAGAAGAATGGGTTGTCTTTTATCGTAAATACGTAAATTAAGGCAGCTATGATCCAAACACAGATAAACATAATCTTCCTACCATTTGAGATAGGTGAGACGTCATCCAGAGGCCTCATCTCAGGACTCTTAATAGAGAGTATAAGAATCAATAACGCCATGAGCTGAAAGCCGGCTACAAAGAGAACGATAACACTGGCGTAGGTAAGAACCTTATGTAACTTTGGGCTTAGGACAGCCCTGGCTATGTGCCCACCATCGAGCTGCCAAGCGGGCATGAGATTTAGGAAGGTTATCAAGAAACCTAGTGATGAAGCAAATATTAGGGGCGATAGAATGAGACCTGTACCTGCTCTCTGTGGTGCAAGATTAGAGAGAAGAAAATCTGTGAAGAGGTCTATGTTGGGTACTATCTGAATCTTACCAGCGGCTTGCAGTTTACTCAACTCCTCGATTGGTACAGCGGCTGACGTTAAAGCTCCTCCTACCGCAACCAACAGCGTAACAGCAAGCCCAGCTAACGGCCCTGAGATACCTAGATCAAACAGCATATCTCTGTTAGCTGGGGGCTCACTGGACGCTATAACCGCGCCTAACGTTGGTAGGACTCCTGGTATACCTGGTATGAAGTAGGGTGGTGATGATTGAACCCCGTGTATGGCTGAAGCTAGTTTGTGCCCCATTTCGTGCACACCTATTATCCCCATTATCCCTAGCACATACAAAACGATCATGAGCGAGAGGTTGCCTGGGTATTCTGAGGCTTTGAAGAAGCCGTCTGCTGTTACGGTGCCTAGTGTAGCTAAGAGTAGGATAAGATTTAACGTCGGTCTTCTCGGCTTCGTCAAAGGTCTTCTGAAGGCTATTAGAGTTAGGTATTCTCCGCTTCTTCTTAAGACTGCGAAGTAGCCTAGCGGCTTGATCTCCTTAAGCAGCTTGAGGAAAGCTTCTTTGTTCCCCTTATCCTCCTCTACTTCGAACTCAACAGCACCTTGCTCTCTAAGATAGTACTTTCTGGTGCGGAATAGGGGCTTGATCTTCTCCGCTACCAGCCTCTGCTCATTGTAGATGCTGCTTGACTGGTCTTCGCTCAACAGCCAAATGTATAGTCTTGATGGTGCTGTTAAATATTGTGGTGCGGAGATGGGTTTATGTGTATGTTGATGGTAGGGTCTTATCTGACATGCAACCTATGCTTGCTCGTCGGGTAGGCGAGTATCTGATTAGACCTTGTAGAGAAGACGATATCCCTAATGTGATAGCAATAAACCTGGTCTCTTTACCCGAGCATTACGCTGATTACTTTTTTGAGGAGCTGAGACGAGAATCGCCCGAAACATTCCTTGTTGCCGAGAAGGATGGGCAGCTTGTCGGCTACATAATGTGTAGGATCGAATATGGCTTCTCTAACCTAAAGAGGTTCAATCTTGTGAAGAAGGGGCATATAGTATCAATAGCTGTCCTAGAGCCGCATAGAGGCAAAGGTATCGGAACCGCTCTGCTGCAAGAAGCGATAAAGGCGATGGCGAAGAAGAAGTGTGCTGAAGCCTATCTAGAGGTAAGGGTGTCTAATGAGAGGGCTATTTTACTTTATAAACGCTTGGGCTTCACGATAACCTCTAAGATCGAGTTCTACTATAGGGATGGAGAAGCAGCCTACGTCATGACCCTACCCTTAGATCGAGAAAGTGTTGGAGGGTAAGTTGGCGGCAACCCTCTTAGAGTTTGCGGAGGTCTGTGAGAAGATCAGAGCAACCTCAAGTAAGAAGCAGAAGATTAGCATAGTAGCGAACTACCTACGTGGGCTCAGCAGAGAAGACCTACCCTTAGCCTGCAGGCTTCTAACAAGCAGAGTCTTCCCACCTTGGGACGCTAGAGCCGTAAACATAAGCTACTCCACCATCATAGATGCTTTGAGAGAGATTACAGGCATCGATGAAAAGAGGCTAAAGGCAACCTACCTCAAATACGGCGACCTAGGCTCAGCGGCAGAAGAGCTTATGCAAGATAAGAAGGTAACTACACTTCTACAAACCCCGCTTACACTTCAACACGTGTATGGCGCATTAGATAGTGCTGCATCAAAGAGAGGCGAGGGTGCAGCTGAGCACAGAGAGAGGGTCTTGAAGGGTCTTCTCGCCCTCTGTCGCCCCCTTGAAGCAAAGTATCTTATCAAGGTGCTGTGTGGGGAGATGAGGATAGGTTTAGAGGAGGGTTTGCTCGAGGAAGCGCTTGCTGTAGCCTATGGGCGCAGCTTGGAGAAGGTTAGAGAAGCGAGTTTGGTGGTTGCTGATATCGGTGAATGCGCCTTGATCGCTTTAGACGGAGCCTTTGATTCACTCAAACTTAGACTCTTTCACCCAACCAACTTTATGCTTGCTGAGGAGATGAGCTCTCCGCAAGAAGTTGCGGAATATTTCCGTTGCGAGCTTTATGCTGAGTACAAGTATGATGGTGTTAGGGCTCAGATACACAGCAGCGACGGAGAGGTTCGCATCTTTTCACGCCGCCTCGAAGACATCACAAACAGCTTCCCTGAACTACACATACCTGTTGGTAGAGATGTGATATTGGATGGGGAGATAGTGCCATATAAGGATGGGCTGCTGCCTTTCCAGAAGCTGCAGCAGAGGCTGCACCGCAAAACGATTACGCAAGATGTGTTAAACGAGACACCAGTAGTCTACTTCGCCTTCGACATACTATACTACAGCGGCGAAACCTGCATCGACAAACCTCTCGAAGAGAGGAGGGCGATTCTCGAATCACTCGACCTGAAGCCACCCTTCTACTACGCTAACCAGATGAAGGTTAGATCTGAGGCTGAGATACGGGAGGCTTTCGAATCAAGCCTAAAGCTCGGTTACGAGGGGCTGATGATCAAACACCCAGACTCAGAATACACGCCTGGGAAAAGGGGGAAGAAGTGGGTTAAACTCAAGAAGGAGCTCGCTACACTCGATGTTGTTATAGTTGCTGCTGAGTATGGGCACGGTAAGAGGGCTGGTCTGCTCTCAGACTATACATTTGCGGTCAAGTCCAAGGAAGGGCTTAAGGTTATAGGGAAAGCTTACAGCGGCTTAACAGACGAAGAAATACTCGACCTAACCGAGAAGCTAAACAAAATCACGATTAAGGATCTTGGGCACATGAAGATTGTGGAACCAAAGATCGTCTTAGAGATAGCGTTTAACAACGTACAGCGAAGCAGCAGACACAACAGCGGCTACGCGCTGCGATTTCCAAGAATCAAGAGGATAAGGTGGGATAAGAGTGTAGAAGAGATCGATACGTTAGATAAAGTTAAGGAGATCTACGAAAAGCAAACACGGAAATAATCATTTAGTTTGTTGAAGTGAGAAAGCCCACTTTAACAAACTCCAAACATCTTACATTAACCCCTCCTACACTTCGCACCCCTTTTATATCCCCTAGGATCTCTGTCACACGCAGGCATGTACTCACAGCACAAAGTATCAGAAGCAGTCAACCACACTCGCTAAACAATAGGTAGCCGTGGTTTCTCCAAAATGTTATGTTGGAGAAGATTAAAGCAGTGTTATCGGATGAGCTGGCTCAAAGCGATAGCCCAGTAATAGCGCTCTTCTATGCCGCCTACTGCCCCTTATGCTTGGGGGTTTGCACCCATATTTGAGAAGTATAGTGTAAATCAACCCTATATCTTCGCTAAGGCAGATATTCCTGACAACTCACACCCCTACTGGGATAAGTATAAGATCAACTACGTGCCCACAGCCATAGCCTTTAAGAGTGGTCAGATAGTGGCTAGAAGAGACTCGAAGGCTGGTGCGGGTCTTGGTGAAGAGGATCTACTTAAAGAAGTCTCCCCCAAACTCTCTCCTCCTAATGAATCTGCCAAAACCTCTTGAGCCAAGCACTACCCCATCCTCCATAACCACAACACCCCTCACCACTGTATATGTGGCTCTACCTTTAACCGACCAGCCGTCGAACAGCACACACGCTCTAGCCTTTGTGTAGAGCCTATCCACCCTAATCTTATACTCAGCCCTCAGATCTACCACCGTTAGGCTCCCTTCAGCCCCCTCGATGACTGCTCCCCTCGCTGGGTAGAGGTTGAAGAGCTTTGCGGGGTTGGTTGACATCAGCTCAACAAGCCTCGATAAAGTTAGAACCCCTTCATTCACTTTGGTGAGCATCAGCGGTAAGCTCACTTCAATATTCGGCGCACCAGAGGGCGCCGCCCATATATCTCCTAAACCAGCGTCCTTCTCACTTTTTTGATGCGGAGCGTGATCGCTACCTATACAATCTATTACACCCTCCACCAGAGCCCTCCAGAGAGATTCTCGATCTCCTCTTTTCCTTAGAGGCGGGTTGACTTTAGCATAGGCGCCTAAGCGAAGTATATCCTCCTCTTTTAAAAAGAGGTAGTGAGGGCAGGTTTCTGCAAACACATCCAACCCTCTGCTCTTAGCCAACCTAATCTCCTCAACTGCGCCCCTAGTGGTTACATGGAGTAGGTAAAGTGTAGCACCGGTTTCTTCGGCTACATCTAAACATGTTTTAACAGCCTTAACCTCTGCTTCAGCTGGTCTAGATTCACAGTGAGCTAAGGCATCCTTTCTGCCAGAAGATATTAGTGTAGAGGTTAAACGCTCAATGATTTCAGGATCTTCTGCGTGCACCGCTAAAGGCACTTTTAACCTTGACGCTCTAGCCATAACCTCAGACAGCTCTCTTTTACTATTCACATATAGCCCAGCGGCTTCTGAAGAGGGTGGGTACATCCAAGTCTTGAACACAACAACACCTTCAGCGACCAAATCATCCATCTCATCAATACTATCTGCGCCACACCCAGCATAGAGGCAGAAGTCCACAACAGCTTTTGATTCAGCCTCTCTAACCTTCGCTCTAAGTGCATCGCTGGTTGAGGTTGGTGGTATATTGTTTGGCATATCTGCTACAAGCGTGAAGCCACCTGCTGCGGCTGCGCAGCTACCTGTGTAGAAGTCCTCCTTCTCAACGTATCCTGGGTCGCGAAAGTGAACGTGTGGGTCGATCAAGCCTGGTAGGATTATTTGCCCTCTGCAATCCAGCTCTTTTTCGCCTTTTGGGAGGTTAGGTTCCTTGGCGACCTTCACAATCTTCTCTTGGTCGATTGCGACACCAGCTTCAAGAAGCCCCTGTGGGGTGAATACGTAGCCATTCTTTAATATTAGGTCTGCTTGCAACAGCAACCTAAACTCGCTCAAACAACCTTAATAAACCAACCTTTACAGGTTTGCTTGTAAAACAATCGCCTATATGGCGGAAGTTGTAGGATATGTTAAGATGCTACTTTATAATGATGAAGAATAGTTTAGGGACATTCTTATATAGTGGCTGGTATTACCCTTTGGTTGACTAGTAATACGGTGAAAAAATGGTAAGTGAGACCCTGCTCAAAAAGGCGGAAGAGTTTCACGGTCATATCTGCCCATTTCTAACACTAGGCTTAAGGGCTTCTGAATTGGCTATGCAGAAGGTAGGTCTTGTGAAAGCTGGTTTAAGCGAAAGTGTTGGTGAGGAGGTTCTTGCTATCGTTGAATGTAACAACTGCTTTTCTGATGGTGTGCAGATCGCTACAGGATGCACACTCGGTAATAACAGTTTGATCTACTTGGATGTTGGAAAGAATGCTGTGACGCTTGTTAGAAGAGGTTCGTGGAGAGGTGTAAGGGTTTATGTTGACGCTGAGAAGATCAGGAGTAAATACTTTACGAAAGACGCTTTAGATCTTTTTGAAAAGGTTGTTATAAAAAAGGAGGGGAGTGAAGAGGACCTTGAGAAACTGCAGGAGCAATGGTCTCAGATAGGGCGCTCTATGCTCACCATCCCAGAGGAGGAGTTCAAGATTGATGCTGTTGAGGTTGCGGAGATTGAGAGGGCGCCCATCTTTGAGAGCGTCAGGTGTGCAAAATGCGGCGAATTAGCGATGAGTACGAGGTTCCAATATGTGGATGGTAGAGCTGTTTGCTTGAGCTGCTTAGGTGTGTGCGCAGCGGTCGTAGGGCGAGGCATTGTGCCGGACTTCAGAGTCCCGTTAATGCGCGGAAGGTGAAGGGCTGTGAAGAAGGGTTTAGCCAAGGTCTACGCACTAAGCCTGACAGTAATCGTGGTTGTAGCCGTGGCAGCCGCAGCCTACTTCATATTCTCCAGCAGCTCTACTACTGTGCAGCAGCAAACCACCACGCCGCAAATACACTTGGTCGACATAGTTGGGCGGAATGTCACAATACCTAGAGGCGTTGATCGGATTGTAGCGATAGGACCTGGGATGCTTAGGCTTGTATGCTACCTAAATGCGACGGACTTGCTTGTGGGTGTGGAAGAAAGCGAAAGAAGCTGGGGGTCTGCTGGTAGGGACTATGCGATGG
>Ga0080004_1157373_pt1 | contig 15300 bp, 19 predicted proteins | sample WasSprMetagenome_FD_69207 | JGI IMG/M metagenome (GOLD analysis project Ga0080004, IMG submission 69207) | Sulfidic aquatic microbial communities from Washburn Spring, Yellowstone National Park, USA - WS (SPADES assembly) (version 2) | ecosystem: Environmental > Aquatic > Thermal springs > Hot... | reverse complement strand
TCGCCCAGACACTAACAAACGGCTTTGGCTCAAACGTACCATTTGAGGTGAGCTTCAAGGCATCCACAGTGCCGGGCACGCACACAGTGGTTGTGGGGTTCATAGTTGTGCCAATAATGCCGACCGGTGGTACAGTCGCAATGCAGGGGACACCGAGCCAGGCATACTTGATTGATGCAACAACTGCCACATACCAAGTCCAGTCATCATCGGTAAGCAGCGGCACAAACATACAGGTCGGCGGGTATATACCGACAGGCACGCCGTCTTCAAGCAATAACGTGGAGTGTCCGGCGTCGAACCAGCTTAGTGTATCGCCAACAAACATCAACATAACAGCTCCACAGGGCGGTACGGCTGATTTCAAGTTCTCAATAATCAACGGTAGCCCATACACCATCTCGGTATCGTGCTCGTACCAAGACCCATTCACGCAACAGGTGGTGAGCCTAGGCACACTCACAGCACTGCCAGGAGGCAGTGCGCAGTTTGAGGCATCTATTGCGGTGCCATCCACGGCACAGACGGGCACGTACAACATACCCGTGGCGTGCAACTACGCAAGTACGGACACGGGGACAACATGCGGAACTGCGCCTTCGCCCGCAGTGACGCTGGGCGTAATACAGCCACAACAAACTACACCACCTTCTGGGCAACAATCAATCACCGGCTACGCACAAGGACTGACAATAACATGCAGTGGCCTGTCGAGCGGGATAGCCGTGTGCCCAGGCGGTATTGTCACTGTTAATTGCAATGTGACGAATGCCCTACAGTACCCGGTGCAACTGATGGCTGTGGTGTACGACGCAAGCGGCGCACCAATAGCCTCACTGCAACAGCCGTACATTGCACCGCCGGGCGCATCAACGCTCAGCCTACGGTTCATGGCACCCAACACAGTAGGCACGTTCATGTACAACCTCCTGGTCATGCCGTCCAGCACAACACCACCAACCTCGCTACAGACATGTGGCTCGCTGAACCCGACGCAGTACTACCTATGCCAGTCATTCGATGTAGCCGTGACAAACGCCACATGCGCATACCCAACACAACAAGCACCAATGCCGGCACCAACGCCAAGCGTATCAATAAACTTGACACAAGTAATGGCCTCAGTCACGCAGTTAGCCATTGTGGCGGCGATGTTTGCAATGATAGCGTCGCTTATAAGGAGCCTGCGTGCATAGTTTATTTAATGCTTAAAATTTCCTACCTACTGAATGGGTAGCTTTAGTGTTTTGAATGAGCATGTCTTCATGGCTAAGAAGATACTGCTCGGGAGTATCAGGGCCTATGTTAATTTAAACAATGTGTATTTGTTTGTGTGGGACGACTACGCGTTTCTAGCGAATGAGGTGGATCTCGTGAGGGTTGGGGGTATCTACTACATTGCGTTCTTCCTAAACTTACCGAGCAGGTGGTACTACGAGTATGCGGAAGCCAAAAAAGAAAGGCAGAGTCGCACATTGACGTTTACAATACCGCTACTGTACGATTTGCCTCCATCGTTCAGTGTAGATGAGGAGGTCGTCAAGCAGGCGTTTGCCTTCCTTTCTGGCGGTGCTGTGCGGGAGAACAGCGTGAGGATGCCTGACTCATTTGTTGATTCAACATTTTATACGTACGTGTTCCTCGCATCGCTTGACGCGTTCTTATCAGGCGCATATGAGGCGGGCAGAGAGACGGAGACGTTCAAGGGCTACTTCGTAAGGATGACGCAGCTCTTCATGCCGATACAATTGATAGGCAATGTTGATACAAGGACGATAGCGAACCCATTGGTCAGGTGGATTTATGTGAAGACCGATGTAAACCTCGCTGTGGCGAGCGCAATGAGTGGTTGTGGTTATGCAGACCCTTCAGCCATACTAGACCCCTCAATCATAGACCAGGACTGTGCACAGAAGGTTGTAAAGCACCTGAAGGCGCTGATAAAGGGGATAAACATATTGAGGTACAAGAAGTACCAAGTCCTCAGCTCCACAACCCTAACTTAACGACGTTGCAACCTTCGGATTAGGACTGTAATGCCCGTCCTTATTAGGAACGCAATTAGCGAATACACCGACAGTATCACAACGAACCATGTAAGGCTAGACGCGACGTACACCGACAGCGGTATTAAGCCGAGCAGCTGGTATATGAGCACAGCCATAACTATAGCCACACCAACAATGAAGAAATCCCACTTCATAGCCAACAAAGCCTCAGTAACAGCCTGCCTTACCCACGAACCCTGTGCCAAAACAACCCGCATACCAAAGACGTTTCACAGCACTAATTAAAAACATTCTCATGCATAGGGTGCTGGCTCTTTTTAATTGGTTAATAAATATCCATGCGGGAGAAATATGAGCTTCGACCTAACCAGCCTAATAAATACGATGATAAACCTTGGGATGGTAATGGTAGTGCTGGTTATGGTGTTCCAAATAATCGGCAGCTTAAGCAGGGCATTCGGCGGCGGTGCAGGCGGTTGGCTGTAAGTTTATACAGTTCAAAACTCAAAATAGCGTAAAATCAAATTTATCTTTTTTATTTCCATCATATTTACATTATATATGTCCTGGCGCGGTCATGCTTTGTGGCTACGAGTAAGGAATAATCACGCTTTTAGGTACATGTACGCATTGGCATTGTTTCTGGGCTGGATTTCTGGGCTGTCAGTTAGGGCTCATTTACCATTTGTATTTATAATGATCGAAGTTGGTGGCTTAATACTGTGGATCTTGTATGAAGCACGCTTTGCGAAGGCAACGCTACTGGCTTGGCTCATTGGAATACCGCTGATGGTTGTAGGCGCCTTGTCAATATATGCATTGTTTGTTCTGTTTACGCTAAACATACTTACCATCTTGGCAATTGTAGGCGCGTTGGCATATGGTATCTTCGGAGTGATCATAAACCTAGATGCTTTACATGAGTTTGTCGCAAGCATAACGGCAAGCAAAGTTTTTAAGTAATAAGTTTACCTAACCTGCGATGGCGCTTAGGTTCGACTATGTAGTTACTGCGCTTGGGAAGGAGCCGAGGGAGGCGTATGTGATTGATGCAGCACAAATTGCGTGGTGCCCTGCGAGGTATATTGTTGGTGTGAATTTCGAGGAGAGCCCGCTCTTTGGTGTAATCCTTGGTTTGCTTAAGGATGCTGGTTATGAAGTAAATAAGGATGAGTGCGTGCAGTACACGCAGTACAGGGTTTGTGGGAGGGTTCATGCAATAGCCGTATTGCCTAAGTACGTGGATGCATACATAGTGGTTAATTCAAAAGATGAGCTTATTGACTATATGAACTACGCCTCAGTCATTGCCTGGGTTCTGAAGAAAAAATACGGCGCACAGGCAAAAGTGAAGTTGCTAATACAGGAGGGTAACGCATTAATTGTCTGGGGGAACCCACCGACTGTTCCAGACGAGCTTGTCACAAGGCATGGACTCATTGTAACAGTTCCAATAGACATACCAGAAATGAACGACCAAGCAATTGACCAGTTCATTAGGTACTACACAGCGTATAAGGAGTACGCGGTTCTACCAATACACAAGGGCAATTATTGTGCAACATGCCCACTGAGGACATCGTGTATAGAAAAACTCGTGCCACCAAACTCAACTAAGCAGGTAACTACGACTAGCGCACCAATAACGATGCAACCCAGTAAGGAGGTTGATTCAATAGACAGCGTTAACATAAACGAGATAAAGGATGCCGTGAGGAGGCAGGGCGAGGTCGTGCTCAAGTTGAAGGATGAGTCGTGGGACAAAATAGGCGAGCTCGATAAGAAGCTGAGGAATGAGGGGCTGATGATTATGTACAAAATAACGACAGGGCAGTTAGTGATAACGCGCGCAAAACGCGAAAAGAGACAAGCACAGCAGGAACAAAAAGAAACCACCTAAGTAGTAAAAACGTGTTTTTTATTTCACTAGGCTATGTTCAGTGATGGCGTCAGTCTTAAGCGAGATTTCAAGGTATTTGCACGAAATGTACAACGCATTTGAGTACAGGGTTTACCCAGTTGTTGCGTTTGAGGAGACGCTGTTCTCAACGAACATAAAATCATCAATAGGCACCGCATTCCCCGTTGCTAATTATGGCAGTGGGACGTTGTTCGTAACCGCAAGTCATGTGGTTAAGGATTACGAGGACGTGTTCTTACTGATTCAGAGTCCGGACAACATGTCTATAATACCTGCGGAAAAATCCCTGGTTTTGTGGCAGATGGGTAATAACATATTCGACATAGCAATACTCTATACAAGTAGCGTTAAAGTTGAGCCAATGAAACTTGGTAACAGCTTGCTTGTTAATAACGGCGATGTAGTTGTATCAATGGGTTACCCGCTCGGCATAGTTAGGAAGCCGACAATAGTTGAGGGGTTGGTTTCAGCCAACGACCTAGAATTAATTACACAACTCGGTATAATGCATGGAATAATACAGACGACACTACCGCTGAACCCAGGCTTCAGTGGTGGGCCCATATTTAACGTGAACGGTGAGGTGGTTGGCATAGCGAGGGCAGTAATAATGGGCGCACAATTAATGTCGTATGCAACGCCAATCAACTTCATAAAGCCGTTTGTGAAGTCTGCAATAGAGACGGGGACGTTTAAGTACCCATCGCTTCAAGTAGTTACCGTGCTATACAATCCACTCATGAAGGAGTTGTACAGGACACGCTACCCAGCAGTGCTTTCATGCGCGTCATCGCTCAGGCTTAATGCCATGAGGAGCATAGTTGTCGAGAGCTACAACTCGGACATACCGCCGTGCTCCGCCGTGCTCTCAGTATCGGTCGGACCAACAACCATAAACAACCCAACGCCAGCCCAAATAATACAAGCCCTATACGAAGCGTATTGGGAAGGAACACAGATGGTCATGACATTACAAACAACGAGCGGAGTAATAACAATCACACCGAGATACATTCTAAAAACAATTTAAACAATTAATACTGTTTGTCGCAATAATACACTTGCCAAATTCGAGCTCGTCTCCGCATAAATTCTGCCTGTTTGTATAAAAAACGAGAGCCCAATACCTTTACACTCCATAAATTCTGTTGGGCAAGTATCTGATGTTAAACCGAGTCCCTTCTCTGACTGGCTGGAACTGAATGTATACCTTAACCAAAATATTGGGGTTGGCTTAATTAATGTCGGATTTATTACTTCAGTGTCGTGCCCTATAAAGCCTACAGGAACTGTGGGTATTGGATAGAGTGGTGTAGTGCTGATGCATTTAAATATCGACCTTGTACTTACTCCAAACAATAAATAATAAATAACGTAAGTACTGAAGCTGGAAGGAACAACGGCAGTAATACACGGAGGATAAGGAGATAGGCATGCTGGAGATACCCTGAAAGCTCCTTCTTTGTAAAAACCCCTATCTTCTGATTGACACTTTATTATTGCTGGTTCCATAATTTACCATCTTGCTGTAGCAATTTAACGCTTAGTAATTAAAAACACTCTGATAATGAGTGGGCAAACCTCGCCCTATAGGTCGGAGAGACGGTCATTAAGTTAGTTTCCTAAACAGTGTTATTTCGGAGATGGTGAACAGGTATAGCGTTATGACGAGGATTGTCGTCAAAAATATGTCTGGTCCGCTCAGTAGTGGTGTTATTGATGTTACGGAGTTGGTCAGCGTTAGTAGGTCCGCGGTTATAAACCTTAGCACCATGATTTTCCAAACCATGGCTAGTGAAGCGGAGATAACGGTGTATATGTAGGGCGCATTAACACTTATGCTTGACAGGACTTTGCTGGCTGCAGCATACGGTAGGACATACGTAAGGGATAGCATGGACCGCTCAAAGAAGTCACGAATATACTCCAGTACGGAGTTCCTAGCCTGAACCAGGGGTTCAACCCTCATTCAGCACCGACCTCCTTATTTAATAAGTTCTTGTACTGCATAAATAAGTATGTTGCAATACCTGTTGCAATCGGTATTACAGCAATTTGTACATAGCTTGGTGCGTTTTGGAACGAGTTGATGAAACTGTTCAGCAAGAATAACCCGGCACTGAGTAGGGCAACTCCAGTCCCAGCGATAATTACGTACCTAACTATTCTAGGTTGCACGTTTAATTATAAAGGTAATAATTAAAAATGCTTTATTCTTCATTTATAATGCGGGTATGATGAGCGATAAATTCATTAGCGAGCTCCACAGGGTTGAGGAGTTCAACGGGATGAAAGCAATAGCTGACGCTGTACAGATCGTCGTAACCGGCACCATATTTAAGGAGACGCCGAAGGACCCGCGCTCGCTTAGGTTGAAGGAGCTACTTGCATTGCTGTTTAAGAATGTAGAGGTCAAACCAAGGAACAACGCAGTTACGTTTAAGCTGGTGGAACCCAACAACCTAACGCTGACCATATTCTCCACAGGCAAGTTCATTGCAAACAACGTGGCCAACATCGGTGATTTGGTTTATGTGTACAAGGTGATTTATCAGGCGGTGGCTGAGGCGTCGTCTGATGAGTACGTAAGCACAGCTATAAACCACGTAACAAAGAACAGGAGGTTGCTGCTGAACACACTGGCGCGTAATGTTTACCCACTGTTGGTACACCCGAACGAGTTGATCAAATACATATCGATAAAGAACATGGTGGTGAACGTAGCAATAGAGCCACATCCAGATCCAGCATTTGTGAAGCCGGTGGTGGATAAAATACGGAGTAATAGGCAGTACGGATTCACGCTTAAGTACAGGGAGAGGTTCCCGGCATACATAATCCAAGGCAGGGTGGGGAACAAAAAGATAAACGTGCTCTTGTTCAACAACGCAAACATGGTGATAGCAAACGTACCGTCAATAAACGACGCATTAAAAATAGCGAAGCAAATCATGACATTAGCATGGCAACAATGACCTCTTCCTGCCCTTAGGAGCGAGGCTTGCCCCTGGGTCAAACCGAAGGTGTAAAAAATAAAGCGCATCATTTGGAATTGCTGGGAATTTTTATTTGCAATTTTCGCCTTACGCTTGATGAGTGAGTGCAACTTTGTTGAGCCGTTGAAGAGCTGGGTGCTAAGTGGTGGCGTTATGTTCGAGGATATGGTGAAGAACGTTAACGTATCGCTACCGGAGGGTCTTGGTACTGTGCCGTTTGGCAAGGTCTTGCTTGAGCATGTATCTACACAGCTCAATCAATTATTGACATCACCACTACCTGTCGAGTTCGCTAAGCGCTATCGAGTAGTTAGGATACCCGAGGTATATGTTTTTGCAGTGCCTCCTGATTTTTCATCAGTGTTCTACTCATCATACAACGTAACCCCAATAGCCTCGCTAGTTAAGTTTGCAGGGCTTAATACAGGGTGTGTAAATCCCAACAATTCCCTGCTCGCCGTTCCCTACATGTTCCAAAGGTCGATACTTTATATAGCTCCGTTCAACCAAACAACTGCGCTACTAGGAATCCTGGGCTTCATGTCCGAGGGAGAGCCAACACCTCTTGTGCGTGTTATGAAGTACATAGCGGACAAATCGAAGGGCGGCACTATGAAGTTTAAGGACTTTAAGAGGCTGATTGAGATAAGCGGGTTCTTTAGATACATCATATACTTCAACCCGCAAGGCATAACTTCAACCCCATTCCCAGAATTCCTAGATGAGCTATTACGTGTTGTGTTTGCGTAATTGGTATGGGTAGGCGTTTACTTTACTTACTCATTCAAAGAAACCTGCTTGCAGGTCTTGATTGGAGGGTTGGGCTACCGTCCGTCCACAGTTATTCATCAATAACGGATTACCTAAGGGACTTCGGGATTAAGTACACATCCTGCTTCACTACAGAGGATGTTGCTGGCTGTGAAACATCCCAGACAATGCTGATTCCAGATACATACAATGCAATAATACTGCGCCGTCCTGAAGGACGAGGTTTGTCGTTAATTATCAATAAGTACATCCAATACCTATCGCCTGGCGGTTCAATATTTATCGACAACGAAGTAGTCTATACAAGACCGCGTGTGGTAATTAACGTACCATGTGACGCATTGACAACACATGGTGGTTCACTATCGCCAATCGAGCTGTACTCAATTGACTGGGAAATAATTGGTTGCAAGGACGTAGCAACAGCCAGCCAACCACCTAGTGAATCAGCAAAAGTAATCCATGTGTGTGACAAGGATGTAAAGCATAATTGTGTAGATCCGATCGTGCTTGCCATAAGGCTTAACAGATTCGCAAGCATTATTGAGCAACCTAGCGAGCCCTAAGAAGCCTAAACAGGTTGTTTATGAACATTATTATGGATACTGTTATTATGGTTATTGTCAAGTATGTAAAGGGGTCGGCATTCCATGCTACGTACAGTGTTACGAATACGTAGGCAATCACAATTACTGCACCTACTATCGTTTCTACATACCCAATGTTCACGCTTCATGTTGTTAGGTTAAAAATAAAAGCGTGTACGAGTGGGGTTAATGGGGAATTTATATTTAATTAAACACATAATTCGTGATGAGGCTTGATACATACGCAATAAAGGATCTGGGATTTCCACAGGTTGTTGAATTAGTACAGAGGACTGCGGAAGCCACAAGTAGCGTGTTTATGAACGTGACCAAGACCGTGTTTAGCGCTGTGATGATTGGGGTAATAGTTCTAGGCTTCATAGGTTTTGCAATGTCGTTCTTCGCAGGTCTCGCAATATATCAAACAGTGCTAGCGACAATGGCTGTAGTTATTGCGTTCACCTTCATAGTGTTTGGTTTAGCCTGGGTCATGCGCCAGGCAATAGCCAGCCTTAGGAGGTGAGAACCATGGCGGCCCCTGCATTCACACAGGTCTTACCAACCGTGGTGTTGATTAACGGCAACACGGCATGTTTCGTGCCGAGCATGCAGTTCACCCTTCAGCAGACCGCGTCTAATGTGCTTTCCGAGATAGTGACGCTAAGCGTGCTTAATCAATCTGTCCAGTCTTCGTACTCAATAGTTGGCGGGCAAGCAAGTGGCGTAATTTCGTTAAACCTAAGTTCCCTGGCCAACACAACATCTACAACGTCCGCTACGCCGGACGAGTCTGCATCACTTGTTCAGGGACAGGCGTATCAGTTGCAGAACCCAGGCCTCGTGATCCTGCACTTAAGCGATACTACACCGTTTAGTGCAACAATAACAATAGCTGGGCAGAGCATAACGGTTCCGGTGGCTACATCATACAGCGGAGGTGGCGTTTACCAGGCATGCTTCGCCTTTAATGCAAACACAGCGACTACGGTGACCTTTACGTCATCTTCATCCACAACAACCGCATCGCTTTATGAATTCTACACGCCACAGTCTAGCTGGTTCACCACAGCCACGTTGAGCTGGGTTGATAAGCTACAGTTCGGGTTCACTAACTCGCAAAGGGCGAGCCCGTATACAATACAGGCGTTAGTACCGCTCAACCTAACACCGCCTGTGCAAGTATCATCTACAGCATTATCGGTCAGCTACCGCTGAGCCTAATTAAAACATCACATGTTTATTTGTTCTAAAAAATTTTTATTTACAGATGGCAATTATAGCGATGCCCATCGCAGACCTAAAGAGGGCTCGGGAAACTGCTCAGAATGCAAGCTCTGTAGCACCTACTCAAGCAGTAGCGCCGGCACAGCAACAGGCCAGGCCCACCTCTACGCCGCAGAAGGTGGCGCAACAAACCAAGCCAGCTAAGGCAACACCACCTAGAGCCATTAGGATGCGCCCAGCGCAACAGGAGGGCGGTACTAACATTAGGCGTGTCATCACAATGATGATGTCGCTGATGGGCGCAATGATCGGTTTATACACCGTCGTCTACGCAATGCAGATAGTCTACTCAGTAACACCTGCCCAATTGGTCGGCACACCAGTCGCGTTCTCGCTAGGCTGAGGGGGTGGTTAAAATGGCGCTTGACGCAGTGGCCGCGCTTGAGGCACTTGGGAATATAATGACTCAATTAATGAGTTTGACGATGATCAGCCAAGCGTTTAGGTTAATGGTGCAACAACAGGCAAGTGGCGAGGAGGCGTACGTTGCAAGGGCCCTTAGGTACATTGACCCAGACGCATACAACGCAATAAGGCAGTCAAGCATAACCAGGGGCTTCAAAATAGCTCTCATACAACAGGCAGGAGAGGGGGAGCGAGAGCGGTTGCGCAGGGAGGCGGAACGCAGGAGTGAGCAACCGTGGGTGGCGCCGACCGTGCCATCATCGATTTGCGAAGAATTGCCGGAGAACCTACCAGCGCTGGCTTATGAGTATGTACAGTATGCAATCACCACGCCGTTTGTCCATAATTGGTCGATGGCACTCAGTGGCAATAGGGATATGGCGATGACCGCCGTGGTCGGCCCATGCACTAGGATAGCAATGGCGATGGTCGCAGGCAGGCTTCTGTACAAGTGGTTCACCGAAACAATCATGGGCGAGTGCGGTTCATCCGTTGAGCTGGAGCCTACAAGAGTTGCGACATTCGTCGTAGCCGCAGTACTGAGGAACCTGAACGTCACTCCAGAATTAGCTCTCACTTGTAAGGATGATGTGGAGAAGCTAAGTAAAATAGAATTCGGTCTCTAACCCTTTCTCGCCCTAATGGGCGAGGTTTGCTCAATCGTTATCAACTTTGTTTTTATTTGTTTGGGTTTGTTTTTCATGAAATGAGTGCCGGAAGTAGTCTGCTCAATTTGCTTCTGAGGAGTAGTATTGGTGAGCTTCAGCCGTTGGATGAGGAAATAATTAGGGAAGCGAAGAAATTCATAGGAATCAATGGGGTAATCGGATTCAGTAATTACCTCAGGCCCAAGATTAAGGGTGGTAAGGTAGTGTTTTCACAACCATCAATTAGGTTTTACGTATTGCGTAAAATCAACAAGAAGCAATTAGTTGGTGGCGGCATACCTGAGGAGATAGGCGGGATACCAACCGATGTAATTGAGATAGGCGGTATTGTAAAGTCCATGGTACTTACGCCGAAGAATTTAACGGGCGCATCATCAACGCAGGGCTACCTATGCGTTTACTGCACGAGGTACAGGCCGTTTCCAGCAGGGGTAAGTGTGGGTAACGCGTCAATATCAATACCGTCGTCGGGCACCCTGAACTACTTCTACGTTGACCAAAACAACGTATTGTACATAGCCTCCAACTCACACGTCTTTAACCTACTTAATATGGGCTCGGCAGGTAACCTGATTACACAACCAGGGCCACTGTACGGTGGGCAGTCGCCGAATGACACAATTGCGGAGTTAACGTGGTTTGTAAACATAGTGCCGGGTCAGGAGTACATGAGCGACTTCGCAATAGCTAAGGTTACGAATACGAACTATGTAATATCAGTAATTGGCTACGGACAGCTCAACAACTACCTAAGGAGCTCGTCTGACTACCATAACGGAATGAGCGTCGTGCTAGTCGGGGCAACAACAGGCGTTCAGCAAGGAACCGTGTTCGATACATGCGCCACGCTCAGTATAAGCTATGACCAAGGCCCGGCGACATTGAACTGCATGATGCTGGTGCAGTCGTCAACAGGCTCCGTAATGGCGGGCGATTCCGGAGCGCCCGTGTTTACGCCATCTGGCTCGCTTGCTGGGGTACTCGTTGGTGGAACAACGAGCGGCAACGTCTGGGCTGTGTCACCACTGTACCAGGCGCTCAACATGGCCGCCGCCAATGGGTATAACCTGACTCCAGTAATACCGTTGCTCCCAACTCCACCGCCGAAGATAACCCAACCAACGCCAGTCAACCTAGCCACTGCCCTGACAGTACTAGCAACAGAGGCGCTGGCTGCGTCATTCGCATCCAACATGGTCAAGATAACGGTTCAACGATACGTGTCCGGTAAAGGTAAAACTTAAAACCAAGCAATAATCACACACTCGGTGTGGTGTTCCGTAGTTTGGCGGTGTACTTGTTGTAGTAAACTTTTTATTTAGATGCGTATACCATTATTGAATGCCTGGGTTCAGCGATGTTGATGAAGTGGAGGGGAAGAAACAGGATCAGAATCAGAAGGATCCGATCGACCTGCTCCGCGAGTGGGTTACGTTCAACAAAATTGTTAAGCTATATGACTGCGGCGAGGAAGACCCAAGTTACGGTGGAGTGTACTGGACTATTTTGGAGCGAGGACAGTCAAGTACAGATTTCACGCCTATGAGGCCAAGGCCTGGGCAGTGTAAGGTTGTTAGTACGCTAGTCAAATCAATTCTGGAGAGCGCAAAGCAATCGATTGATAAGACCGACATAAACATTATATACGAACCACCAGGCGTTGGTAAAACAATGATGTCGCTCGTTGCAATGACGAACATAATATCGAAGATTTTATTTGACGACGCATACAAATCAATACTTCAGGACAGGAATTTCCTAAAACCTACGGTGTTTAACCAAAATCAAGGTAATGTTGTTGTGGGTACAATGATCGTACCGTTATCATCACTTGCACAACAAATAGCGGAGGATTTTACACGCAAGTATGCTGTTGCGATACCCACGCCGGACGGGTACGCAGGCGTTATTGCAGATATTGTGTTGATTATAGGCAAAAGGAACTATGTATGTCCATATTTCTCATTACCTGACAAGATAGTGCGCGCTGATGAGCCGGGCCTATACTGTACAGAAATGCCTGTAGTAACTACCATAAATAAGCGATTAGTTAAGTTCATTGCAGACCCAAATTATGTGCTATTCTCAGCAACGCGGGGACAGACCGACTTTGAGTCAGGTAGTTCGTTTATCCCAATTAACAAGGTGCAACTAACCGACGCATTAGTAAGGGAGATAGAGAGCATACATGACGCATTATCCAACATGCATGGCTCGACAAAGACTCTGAAGCTGGCATACAATGCCGATGGCAGGTTAAGGGATGCGCTTGAAAATGAATTGAAGAACAACACAGAAATAATCGAGTATCAAGCGGCGCTCGGCTCGCGCGTCAGGGTCATTATCAGGAAGGAACCGCCTCCTATGTCTAACAAGGATGATTCAAAACAAGGACCGACAAACTATGGCATTCACATGTGCGATTATATTGGTCAGTTCTACGGGATGTTCCATTCGTCGTATCCTCTAATACTTGTTATGACGTATGAGGAGTGGCTGGCGATGCTTAGGAATGGCAAGTTACCCGTCTCCATTGTGATGACGATTGATGAGATTGACGAGTTCATTGAGAGGACATACCCACACATAAGGATACCGCATAGTTTTTACGACGAACTTGAGGCGTTGTCCGCCAGGCATGGTGAGCTCGCTGAGTCTCAAAACTTGGTGACCTTTTTTAAGACTTCTGTAAAGAACGTGCTTCCATTAGATAAAGTATATGATATTGAGTTATTGATTAAAAGCCTTGCCGACAAACTTGAATTGTTAATAAATGTAGACAAGGATGCTTTGCATGCATATAGGGAGGTCAAGAGATTGTACAACGAGGTGCAGTACTTAAGGGAGTTGGCAACGGATAGGTTGGTGTTGGTTCGTGATAATGATGCCAAGGAGGATATACTAACAATAGCACGCTTCCATAAGTTGTTCACGCATGTTGCTGGCGCGTCCTCAAGCATCCTCATACACATGACAGCTACACCACTGCCGGAGCAGATGGCGCACGAGATATTTGGTGCGAAGCAGGTAAGGTACATACAAAGCAGGGATGAGTTGTACGGATACGTCATAATACCGAACGATAGGGACGTAATGACGTACAAATACCCAGGCAAGTACATAAAGATGCTTGCTAAAAAGAAAATGACGGAAGACGACCTATATAAGACGGACATGTCTGTCCTGATCGATATTGCAAACTACGTATCGGCATACCTTAGGTTAATTGTGCTTGCGCACAAGTATGTAAAGCAGAAGTATGAGAAAGAGGAAATAGGTTCGTCAAGGGTTATCGGCATACTGAGCTCGAACAGCTTCGGCGAAATGCTTCTGAGGACTATGCACAGGTCGTCGAGAATATCGGAGTTAGCCACGCTGAACCTGGTAGACGTTGCTAACCTACTAGGCGTAGATGTCTATCTACTCTTTGGCGATGTCTCGCTGAAGATCTCGCCAGGCGGTAGTGTAACTGATGTATCGAAGGATACGATGAACATATTGATGGCGTTCAGGAGGAATCACGATCCAAACTTCGTAGTAATAACAAGCAAGGTAAACAGGGGCTACGACCTATACGGTGGCGGTGCAATGGTTATAGACAGGATGCCGAACCCAGCTATGACCAGTTGGAGGGTTCAGCACATGCGCGTACTTGACAGATTCAAAACGAATGAGCGTGGCGAGTACTCGTTTAAAGATACTTATACTAGGTTTGCAGCCAGGAGCACAGTTCTACAGTACATAGGCAGGATGCTTAGATCGCCGACAGACAAGGCGGTCGTTATGTCACCCGACATGCGCCTCATGGATATCATTGAATTAATGACAACAATAGGGATAGACACATCTGAAACTAACAACGACGGCAAGAAACCACTTAAAGTTAAGGCGTACATAGCAAAATCAGTAGTAGACCCACTTCAAGAGGATAAACTACAACCATTTAACAAAGCACTGATGAATGAAAAATACGACTGGCTCTCCACATTCTACGGCGTAATCGTCGAATATCGAAACAAAACACTCACGCTTTAGGTGTTTTATTTTTTATTTTATAGAAATGTATTGGCAATGTCCGAGACTGGCGCGTCTGGGATATTGGCGTTGGGGCAGATGCTTGGAATGATTGTGTTACTCGAAGTGCTGGTGCAGGCATTCACTGTACGCCAGACGGTGCAGAAGCCCTTCTACATCTACTCGTCATCGCAGTTAAACCTGACAGGAACGACAACCCTATTCAGCACCTCAACTGGCGGCAAGCTTGAGAGCATGAGGATAGTCACGTCACAGAACGACTTCTCACTAATCCTAGTGATAGACGGCAACCAAACAGTTATACCGAGCTCCGCAATCATGAACGGCGCAGTGCCCATGCCGGGCATATCCTACGTGCCAACGCAGGACACCACAACATTCGTAATAGCGCTGGACAACATAGAGTTCTCAAAATCGCTACAGGTGGTCATACAACCAGCCACAACGCTGACGATATACTCAATAACAGCCAAAGGATACACGCTGGAGCAGGTGACGAGGTTCGGGCTTGCCTTAGGTTAATACGGTTTTTGCCGCCGTCTCTTTCTCGGCGGGTCTCCCCGGGCTCCCTCACCGCAGTGGCTCCCCAACGGTCGCCAGGGGTTCACAGCCCTACGGCTCTCG
>Ga0080004_1118818_pt1 | contig 15311 bp, 15 predicted proteins | sample WasSprMetagenome_FD_69207 | JGI IMG/M metagenome (GOLD analysis project Ga0080004, IMG submission 69207) | Sulfidic aquatic microbial communities from Washburn Spring, Yellowstone National Park, USA - WS (SPADES assembly) (version 2) | ecosystem: Environmental > Aquatic > Thermal springs > Hot... | reverse complement strand
TCTTTTTTAGGATATAGAAATTCTATTAAAGAATAGCCTGGAAGAAAAAGAACGAATAATGAACCAAGAATATATCTTAAGTATAAGATTAATAAAAATGAAGAAAAGTATATTGAAATTATTGTTAATGAAAGAAGAGCTAAGATAATCCAAAAATCTAAACTATAAATTGAAAAAATATAATGAGAGAAATTTTTTGGAGGAGATGGATCTTCTAAAATAACTAATTTATTTTTAATCATTTTGAATAACTCTTTTGCAGATTCATTGCTCTTTATTCCAAAATTTTTGCTATTTGAAATAAGTTCATTTACTGTAATTCTTTTATTTGAATGAATTAATTCTTGAATTTTATTTTGAATTAAGTTTTCACTTTTATTTATTCTTGAATTTAGCTTAACTATATATCTTGATTTTAGCTTTGACCAAAGAATCCAAATATCTTTTCTTAAATAAGAATATAAGCTAATGCTTCCAATGAAAATAACACTTAATGTGATTATGCTAAGATTAAGTTGTTTATTTCTATTTTCAATTCCAATTCTAGAAACTTCTTGTTCTAAAGAAATTGATTTATTAATTAGACTACTAGCTTTAGTATATTCTCCTTTTTGAGCATATTCAATAGCTTCATTTAATAATGAAACCATTTCACTTATATTACCCCCTGAACTTTCTGCTTTTCTTACTGCTAGAAAACCTTGTGTTAGTAAGCTATCAATTTCACTTGGAATTTCTTGAAACTTTTGATATCCAATAGCACCTGAAGAAGTAATGTTAAGCCAAAGTTGATTCCATCTTCCATAGTAAGTGAAGCTCTTAGTAGTTTCATTGTATACCCACATTTCAATAATTAATCTTTTATTAATTCCAGGAGTGTATAAAGTTATATCAAGAGGGTAAATACAAGTAGAGTTATGAGTAAGTATTCTTCTTACTTCCATTATTGGAGTTGAGTTTAATGGAGTTGTTTCATTTATAATTGAAGTTTTGTTTCCTAGTTTTATGAGTATTCTATAGTAAACTGACTTTCCTTCATGGTTTCCTAAGTAAAGGTAAAGCTTGAATGGAAAGCCTGCAATTACTTCTTTTGGATAATCTCCAATTTTCATGTTCGGTCCTAGGATTCCAAGCTCCGAAAATGGTTCAACAACTCTTCCACTGTTTATGAGTTGAACTATTGCAAAAATAGATGCAACTATAACTATAGCAGCAATAACTGCAAGAACTTCTTCATCTAGAATCCAGCTCAATTTTATTCTTTCTTAATTTATATATTTATTTAAACTTTTAAGCTTTATTAAGAATTATAAAAATAAGATTTAGATTTTATATGTTTCCTTTTCTGTAACACTAAACAAGCTAAACCAGGTTCCACAAAGTTTTCCCGATCGATGCTTTCTCTGCTCATTCTTTCCCAATAAAACTTTCCTTTAATTTTCCTTGGATAAAAATAATCTTCCCTTACTATATGGAAGTTTTCTATAAGCTTCTTTAACTTTTGCCTATTATAGTTTCTTTCAAAGCTACTAACTTTAAATGGGCAATTTCCTATGTATGGTGTTGTTACTATAATGATTCCTTGCGGCTTAAGTATTCTGTACAATTCTTTCATAGCTTTCACATCTCCTTCATCATCTAAGATAAGTTGGCCATATGTACTTAACCAATATGCTCTATAGTAGAGACTACTAAAATTGCATCAACATATCGTTTGGTAGTTTCGTATCGAGTATATTTCTTTTAACAAATAGCACCCTTCTATTCTTAAATGGATAATCTCTAATGTCTAAGCCTATAACTCTAAATCCTCTTGCAATTAACTCATGACTTAGAAGACTTTCTGCACATCCAACATCTAGAATTAACGCATTTGGCTTAAGTCTCTTAATCTGTGTTAATACCCAAGATATTCGATAGCTCTTTGGCTACATAACCCCTCTTGTAGTGATAAAATTTTAATTCGCATGCTGAGCTTAAAAGCAACTCTACCTATAAAAGAAGATGAAAGAACTATAGAAAGAAACCTGCTAATTAAACTTTCTTCTCAATACAGCAATAAAAGATGACAATAATTTTATAATCATAGAATTCTTAATAAGTTTCTCTTATAAGTTTTGAGATAAGTAATTTTAATCTATGCGTACTTTCTAATAGAACTTACTAGATTTTTGCTTGTTGACCTAGTTAAAGGATTGTTTACAATTTTTTAAACTAGCAACTTAGTCCAAGTAGCTACTGGTATCTTGTAGAGGTACTTCAACCAATCTTTTCTTGATTACTTCATTAATTTCATAGCAAGATTTAAACTAGAAGTACACCTTAGTTTTTAGCAAACTTAAAAGTTTCTTCTGTTGTCCATTGCTGAATAGTAAAGTACTCGTTTAGTGTGTAAATTCGCTCCTTATAAATGGCGTGGGATGCTACCACCATACCTTTACTTTGTAGAGCTCTTCCACATACTTCTCCGGATTTTCAAGATGCTCAAGAGGTGAGAAAGACAGCGCAGTTCACCAAACCATCATGAAAGAAGAGATGGTGGACATCCGCACACATCCTTTCAATATAACGAGCTTTCAATTTCCTTTAGCAGCTTCTTCTCTACGCCTAGGGCTATAACTAGATGTTTCTCGTAGGTCAAAGCCTTGCTGAGGAGCATTGCACTGCACTTCCTGCGTTCACAAATTACCTTTGCGTTACCAACATAATATTTAAAGTAGCTCACATACTTGTCCATTCTTTTCTCATAAATGTGAAGCTTATCCATTAAAGCCAACCACCACACAATAGAAGAGCTTAAAGATGTTCAAGTGCTAAATCCTAGTGTGTTTCTCTTGTGAGTTTTGATGTTAGGAGTTTGCCTTCGCGTTTGTTAGTTAGGATTTTTAGCATGTTTGTTGAGTTGCTCTTGTAAGGTTGCCTCATACACTTTCTTTATCACTTACCAGTACTTTTCTTTAGCATGATTAGTGAAACTTTTGGCTTTGATAAGAAACATCGTAAATTAAATATGAGAGCCGCGCAATTCTTCTTGTGGAAAATTTTATAGAATGACATTGCTAGGTCACGGGCCCATTTTGTTAGTGGCAATCGTGGGTAAATTATGGTAGCATATATTTTTTGAAATGATAATAAAGAAAAGAGCCTACTTAATTCTTGAGGGGTAAACCTGCTCAAATTATCAATGGGGTCGGGATGGTAAGGATATATTAAAGGTACCGTTATTAGCAGATACCCTCCTTCACGAATAAGCGAGGAAATGTTAAAGATAGTTGTTTTTAAATCTAAAACGTGTTCTAGTAGATTAGTGCAGATAACAAGGTCATATTTTTGAGACAAAGTAAATCTCTCACTGGATATGTCCGCTACAATGTCAACGCCTGTTCCTTTTTTAAGATCCATGTGTGAAATTTTCACTCCTTTTTCACGTAATGGTTGGAAAATATTTTTGTCTATGTGGGACTGAGATACTGTTCTAAATTCAGAAGTGGACGACCCTACATCCAATACATTACTTAATTTACTTAATGTGAGTATTTTTTGTAAAACTATCTTGATATAGATAGATTCTTCGAGAAACATGACCTAGCTTAATTAAGAAGTGTCAATAACCACAAAGAAAGAACCTTGAGTTATAAATAATATTTCTTTGAATGAACATAGAATGGAAGTTTGAGCTGAGGATGTACCCCCTCCAACCAACTCTCAAAGCTTTTACGTAAGGTAAGATGAAGTAACCAGTGTTTATCTCTGCTAATTCATCTGTGAGAATTATTGTTTGCAAATTTTGCTTTATGTCCATGTGTACTGCTTTATATGTCAATATCGCGCAAGTGTAATGATCTGTATAAACTAAGCTTACCTTGTGAAGTAGAAAGAACAGGATTGGCTCATTCGTCCTTTGATAAAAGTGGTTATAATCAGCTCCATATTCTAGAGAAAATGTATAACTACGCATAAAATTTAGAATTGGTAAACATATCGCCAGAGCAATAGTGATTCCAGCTAGAATCTTGCAAATTGTCGATTTGTTTCGACTGTTTTTAGTTAATATGGGTGGCCAAAGATATGACATAAAAATGAATAAAGCTATCGACAAAATACGTTGCAGTATCCCTCCAAAGCCTATGAATAAGTAAATTAGAACCTCGAATATTCCTGCGACAAATAGGGATAGAATAAACCAGAAGCGCGTGTCTTTTTTAATTGTAATTAAATTTTTAGATTTATAGATGATTGCGAAGCTTAAAAATAAATACGTTATGAGTACTAGGCGGTTAAGTGAGCCAGTAATCTGTATAATAGAATTGTTAAAGTAAGGGTTGATTACTGCATAAGTGCTTGGCTGACTTGTTGCCAATATAAGGTTTTTCAAATATGTTTGTATATCGAAGAGAATTTGTTGAGGCGGAGTGCGCACCGCATTAAATAGCGCTATTTGTACAGCAGTTTGAGTATAGATAATAACTTCTAGGCTTATGAATGTAACAATAAAAACGATGACTAGCCATAATCTTTTGGTTCTCAACCTACATAGGAACATTAATATAATTGCGGATACCGCTGCCGTATAGTGAGAAAATGTAATTGCAAGAAAAAGTAGAATCCATAATATTATCGTAATGAGAGACTCGTTATTCTGATGTTTAAGGATTAAATAGGCAAACAGAAAGAATAGTGAGAAGGCAAAAGAAATATAATAGGATTCAAAGAAGAAGTTCATGGATAAGGTCGAAGCGAATAACAAGGTGAAAATTGTTCTGTTGAGAACTGAAGTATTAATCGTCTTTAAGATTAGCCATAGTGAGAGAAAAGCTAAAAAAATTGGTATAGGCCAAAAAATTAGCGCATCAGGTTTAACTCCACTAACCGTAGAAAGGACGGCGAAAATCATATGCGGATAAAATCTATGATAAAATTCTATTAAGTGCAAGACAAAGAAACCAGATACACTTAATTCACCAGGAGTTCTTCCATTGATTATAAGTTCCGCGGCGTTAATGTTGGTGAAGCAAAACTCGTCGACTGGCTGAAAAGGTAAGTATACAAAGAAAAGGGCAAATAACGTAAGAGTTGCTATAAAAATTGGGAGGAAATTTAACCTAAATTTTGTTTTATCCATTGGTAAGCAGTCTCTTAAAAAGGATTATGTAAGCGTTTGTGGAACGATCTAGCATGCGTGGTGATGTGTATTAAAGAGATTAGTATATACAATACGTATCTTGAAGGTTTCAAGATAATATTTGTAAGAATGCTTTCATGATATTATCTTTGTTTAGTATTGTATGAGATAAGTGATGATAGACTTTATTTACGTGTTGTGTTAGTGACAAGACATCTTTCTTAGTCATTGTTGATACGGTTAGGAGTCTTTCATAAAGCTCTTCGGAATTTCCGGGGTTAAATAAGAATTTCTCCAGTTCAGTGGATTCAACCAGCTCTGATACTCCACCCACTTTTGAAGACAATGGGATAGTTTGAGTCATCAACGACTCTATGATAGCATAGGGTAGTGGTTCTTCCCATATTGATGGGAAAATTAATGCCCATGCTTTCTGATATATTTGCATTAATTCCATGTATGGTATTCTTCCAGTTAATTGAATTGCGTTTTCATAAGATCTATTTAAGCTAGTAATGCGAGAAATGTACTCTATGCTATAGTTGTTTGTGAAAATAAATTTAGCCCTACCTCCTTTCTTAAGAAACCTTGTAACTGCCTTAAGAAGAATGTAAAATCCCTTTAGGTAACTTTCCCCACCCAAATATATAAAAGTCGGCTTGTCTGCAAACTCTTTATTTATTTGGGGTATTGGTGGGGGAGGGTTATAAATTATCTTAAGCCTGCCCTTTATTTCTGGTAGTACTTTCGCCAGCAGTTCTGCTTGTCTTTTTGATACAGCTATGATTACATCGGCATCTTGTATCCACTGAGAAATAAGAAGTGAATGCAACGAGTCTCCTATGTTAAGTAGCACTCGACTGATACTTTTATATTCTAAATATTTTGTCTTAAAGCTATTAGAAATTAATTTGCTGAGAGTTGGATTCTCCAAGCACGTTGATAGTATTGTTGCAGATGGAGAAACTGGTTTGTAATCATGTAAATGAACAATAACTTTCTTTTTAAGCATTTTTGCGACAGGAATAAATGTATAAGCATATACGATGTATACGACGTCGTGATTCTCCAATATTTTTCCATATCTTTTTAACACTAGTGATAGTGATGGAAGCCTCCTCTCTATTATTCTCACAAAAGGATCCACAATGTATTTAACGTTGGATTTTCTTACCGTCTCAAGATTTGTAGTGCCAGTCAATACAGATAACTGCAGGTCTTCACATTTCGAAAGCAACTTTACCATCAAATGTGTGGCTAAGGACCCACCAGTACCTTGAGGCCAGTACGTTGGAGTAACCAAAAGGATCTTATTACGATTTTGCATATTATAAGTTGAGGATACTTTTATCTATATAAAGTACCATGAAGCTTGGAGTTTGTATCGGTAGTCTTAAAATCCCAATATTATTTGAATACATACGCTCTATAAGAAAAACCTCTTTTCCCATTTTTTTCATCCAGATGTTTACTTCATGAAATGTACGTGAAGGAGTTTCAATAAGAATATACTTAGCATTTTTAATTGTACTAATACCGCTCTTTATAACATCAATCTCCCCGCCATCTACATCTATTTTTATTATATCTGGTTTTATCTTTAGCTCTTGTATAATATCATCCAAAGGTTTCGATTTAACTAGAACTTTTTTAACATGAGATATACAAGACTTCAGCAAGTGTTGGTAGCAATAATTTACCTTACCAGTTGTCTGCGAAACCAGCATTTGCATAGTGCTTACTTTATCAACTACATTATTTATGTAAGCATTCATTCTAAGTAAAGCTATGCTTAGAGCATCAGGCTCTATCGCATATATCTTAATTCCTTTCTTAGCAAGTGGAATAGCATATGATCCCACGCCTGCACCAACATCAAGAAAAATCATTCCTGGTTTTGCAATCATAAATATAGTGCTAAAAGATTTTATTTCACCGATAAGTGCATAAAATAAAACTCCTGCTGGAGCTATAAGCGACACATTCTGCGATCCTCTAATAATCCATACTTTACTGCGCCACCTCATACAAGGAGTTGGATGAAAAATGGGGTATGCTATATCAACTAATGGACTCTGACGTATTAAAATTCCTAAAAAATGATTTACTATATATGAATATACACTTTTAAGTATCTTTATCATCTTTATCATCTTTATGATTTTTCTCATTTTTAAAATATTATTCCTCTTAGTTTTATCGTTCAGGAATTAAATATTTATGAGGTACAGCATACCCAATGATGTATCCACAAAGTGATGCAATATATATAATTTGATTCTTATATCCAGCATATCTAAGCGTCGGATACTGCCCTGGCAATAATCCTTGAATAGTTCTTCCTAACAAATACACAATCAATTCTGATGGTTTCATAGCTTTCGTGGTTCTTATTCCAGCTCCATTCCATGCGGTCTTATTTATTAATCTTCTCAAATTTGCTGTTAAGCCCGGAGCGTGAAGTGCTAGTGGCTTGTTGATTTGAATAACTAAATAACCCTTTTGTAAGATATGTTGTGTCAAATGATAATCTTCAAATGCCATCAAGCTTTTCGGCGGGCTCCAATCAATAACGGCCTTCCGTCGAACCATAGTAGCTATTGTTCGACCACGTATCGAACTTAATCCCTTAAACGCAATTTCCCATAGAGTTACATCCCCCCTCTTTTTTACAAGTTCATACTTCTTTGAGAACGGGCGGTGAAATCCAGTTAATGGGTAAATCATGCCGATCTTAGAGGAAGCAGAAATTAAATTGAATAAGAAAGTATACCAATTTCTTGAAACTATCACATCATCATCTATGAAGCCTATTATATCCGTCTCTGCATGTTTTAAGCCAATCATTCGGGCAAAAGCTAAATTAGCCTTTGAACGTATGATCGTAGCATCTGGGAAGTAACTCTTAATTACATCTAAAGTTCCGTCATGAGAATATCTATCCACGACAATCAATTTGTTTACTGGAACTAAGTTTTTTATTGCGAAAAGGACATGTGTAAAAAAGGGCTTATTTGAATTCCATGTGGGCATTACAATATCAATTTTATCATGCTGCACAGAATCACCGCTCATTAATGTATGAGTGCCACAACTTTATTGTACTCCTCGTTCACAACGCTTTCCCAGGATGAGTGCGCTTTTAGGAGCATCTTAGTATAGCTGTCTATCTTCTTAGGTGGCTCTTTTAAAGTTTTAACAAGAACTTTAGCAAGTAGGGTATAATTACCTTTAGGTACTAGCTTGACTAAAGAACTACATGAGTATAAATATCTTAGTGCCGGGATGTCATATGCTATAACATTTAGTCCCATAGCTAGTGCCTCCAAAACAACTAATGAAAAAGAGTCCCTATAAGATGGATAGATAAGCAAAGAATGCCGTGATGTTATGTCAAACAATTTGTCCTGGGGTACATAACCCAAATAAGAGATGTTTTTAACTTTACTGCCCCTTAGCATCTTAAAGAATCTCTTCTTGTCATATTCCTTATCGAATCTTCCTACTATTGAAAGCTTAGCATCATGTACTTTCTCCATCACGTAGCCCCATGCCCTAAGTAAATCGAGCATCCCCTTCTCTACGCTAATTCTGCCGAAATATATGGCAGTATAAGGATTCTTCTCAGAACCGGAATATTTAAATATATGCTCATGTATAGCGCAAGCAGGGAAGAGAATTTTGATTTTCATATTATCCAAATTAATGAATCTCAATATGTGTGGTGATTCAAGGATAGGTTGTGGGGAAACTGTAAGGATGCCCTTTAAAGTTGTCTTTCTCACTAGCTCTCTGAATAATTGTATGCTGACAAGTTTTTCTGGCAAGTTAGAGCCAGTATCTAATTGAAGTAACACGATACTATAACTTCTTTTATCTCCAAGATAAATGGCTGTCCTTAGGGCATCAGGTGTTTCATGCATCGAATAAATAACATCCCAAGTGTAAGAAGCAAAATACTTCTTAACTCTATCGCAAAAATTCCTTTCAAACACCTCCACAGCAGTTGGCCTAAAGCACTCCATAAAGCTCCATAATACACTTTTCATTAAACTGTTCTTTAGCTCGTGGAGGATTACCTGCTTATTTATCTTCAAGGCTTCAATGAATACTTTCTCGTTAAATGTAAAGGAATAATTCGACCTCTTTAGAAGGTCATTGATATCATTCAGCGCTTTCTGAGAAGCTTCCTCAACAAGATCTCTCTTAATTAGAGTAGCATTTTCTGAGAGCTGCTCAAGGTAAAATTTAATTGCAGTCCTAATGGCATTGGCAGGTATGTAAACTTCTACCTCAAACTCTTCAGACAATCTTTTAGCGAGTAGAGGGAGCACATTATAAGACCTCCTAAAACCTCCAATGCCTATATCAAATGGCATCGTTATTATAAGAAAGTTCTTCATTTATCAATACCTGAAGTATGTAAGAAAGTTAAACACTCACTTATCGTAAACTTGGATGTATCTACGAATTCAAGGTTTAATATTTTTCTAAATAATTCATAATAAGGAAATAGAGTAACGATAAGATCTTTTTCATAAGGTTTCCTTTTAACTAAAATGTCCACATTAGCCGTTATATAAATTGGCCTATACTTTAACGCTAAAATTAACATTGTTCTGAAAACAAATGACCTTATAATGCTTTTTTTTGATTTTAAGCCTCCAAGCACCCAAACAATTAAATCCACTAAGGATCTTTCACTAATAACTACATAGCATAGCCTATATAAGTAATAGTAAAGAAGAATAAGAGGAGTTACAGATATAAACTCTATTAAAAGCCAAAACTTCACTAAATGCTTTGGTATCCACACTTTGTAATAATGTAGTTCTTCGCCGTGAAACTTGAAGGCTCTCTTAAGAAACATAACTAGCAGGTATGCAAAAGTATGCGTACCACGTATCCTAACAACCTTTACCCTACAGCCATTACTCTCTAATCTCTGTCTGAGGTTTAGCGCCAAAGTTGTTTTCCCGCTTCCTTCAGGGCCTGCAAACAATATTAGAGGCTTCAAGGTTTCAACTCACAAACTCTAAAACATCTTTCGTTATGTTTTTAGAAGTCTCCGCAAAGTCTTGAACCGTATAGCTCTTAAATGACACATTATCGCCGACATATTGCTTAAGAATATTTAACATGATTCTGGTCGCACAATTCCTGAACGCGATGTGGTTCACATCAACCAAACGCGTTTTCTCCCTAAGCACCCAACCCCTAACAGACTCATCAAAGATTCTGTCCATATGTATTACCAGAGTCTTATCCTTCTTGATAGACGATAAAACTACACGAAACGCTAGACTATAAAAAATCTTGTATATACTCCCTACACCATGATCTGGCCTGCAAATCCTTCTCGCGAAATATAGATAATCGACAATAGAATTCAAGTAATATTCATCGAGGAGAACTATATATCGGTGCCTTTTAAATTTGTTAAAGAGTGCGAAAATTTTCAAGCTGACGAGATATTTAATTGGTATGTAAAGTGTGTCAAGAAATTGCATAAGATGCAAGTACTTACAGAAAAAACCCTCATTATTAAATCTTATTGTTAAATAGTAATTTCCTATATACCTATACTTAAGCAATGACGTTACGGTCCTCGTTAGAAGGTAGGCAAAGCCATGATTTATGTTAATATCAACATACTTCGCCATAAAACCTCTTTCCTTTAGGATTTTCTTTAAAGCTTTTGCTGTAGAGGTTTTTCCAGAGGCTATAGAACCAACAAATATGATTAGGGCCAACCTTTCACTCCGAAAATTTCTTCACTAAGGGTTTCGCGCCTACAATGTAATAAATGAGGTTGTCTAAGCCCTTACTTTGAAGCAAACTTAGAACTTCTGACAGAACACTGGATAACGATTCATATCGTAGCTTATTAAGGGTCATCATAAAGTACGATGGTATTAACGTGTTAATTCCAGGTCTTAGGGGAGTCTTCTCATAATTTATTGCCGTGAAAACTCTCTGCCTAAAACTGTAATTAACCGAGCCGAGTCTTTTATGCACTTCTTCATCAAACTCACTTAATAAGGACATATACAGAAGCAGGGGGGTTAGCAAACCCCAATTTCTTGCGTGTTGAATTAACACGTTAAACTTAATGTCGTATTTATCGATAGTTAAAGCAAAGTCTAAGATATCAGCTAAGGTTATGTAAAGATCCTTTACTATGCTATGCGCAACAGTTAACATGAGGCTGTCCAATGGCGAAGTTGTCTTAATGCCATCCAATTCTACAACGTTCCTGAAGATTACGCTTTTAGGATAGTATTCATAACTAGCCGCCGCAACACTAGCATGCAACTCAACATCAACGATAACTCCATTTAGAGAAAGACTCCACAAATGCTGTTCCAAAGCCTCCCTCCTCTTTCTATAACCGATTTTGGTAAGAACCTTTTCAGCACTCTCTAGATCCTCTCTACTAAGGACTAGGATATCAAGGTCAGCGATATCTTTTGGAAAAACCGTAACCGTCTTAAAAAATACAAATCTGATATCGTGCGACGCCATTGCGCGCGATATTCTTCTTGCCTCCTCAAAGTATATCCTATATCTTCGCAATCTCTGGTCGAGAACATTCGATTTATATGAAAGAGAGCAACATAATTCAGCTAGTCCAACCAAGAGCTTATTAAGCCTAAGAAACTCGATGTCCGACTCTAGTATTTTTATCAGTAAAGGTAATACGGCCTGGTTATTGCTATATTTGTTCTGTAAATAAAATTCTTTTAATACCCTAAATAACCATCTGTACTTATCGCGAACATTTATGCTCACGCAGACCGCCTTCTTTCACCTAATTTACGCTTTATTATGATAGGAATGTAGATTATAGCTCCAATAACCAAACCTGATAGTACAAGCATATTTTCAACTATTATGCGTAATCTGTTGCTTATCGGGTTTATGTAATTGCTTTGGAAGTTTTGAGTGTTGATGTCGTCAATGTTTTTTCTGCCGTGCATGTAGATAATTTTCATATAATACATACCGCTTCTAAGCGCCCGCGAAAGGGTTTTCCTCCATGTTCTTGTTGGAACATGAACGACCGGAAAGGCGTTAACAAATCTTATTTCAATGCCTATTTTCCTTAAGCGAGCAAAGAGCTCCGTATCCTCGCGAACCTTAAAACTCTCATCAAACCTGACTTTCTTAAAAATGGAGGCGTCGCAAACTAAATTGCAAAGGTTCAAGTCCGTTGGATTGATTTCTAGGCCCTTCAAAACAGCATTCTTCCTAGCATATTTCACTATTTCCTCTAGCCAATTATTGCTTAGCGGAAACGCATCAGATTCAACGAACACCAAAATCTCGCCCTTAGCCCTTGAAATGGCATCATTCCATGCTTCAGGTATTGATCCTTTAGTTGACGTAACAAGTTCAAAATCACGAAAGGTTTGGTTAGCTAAGGCTTTATGTAACCTTTCAAAATCAGAGTCCTTCTTTGCAATCGAGATAACGCTAACTTTTGGCATACCTAAACTGTCCAACTTTAGCGGCAACTGCTAACATATTCATTCTGAGCCAAATGAGTGGTAACGCGTTAAATATGACTACAAAGAATTTGCGATTAGGCAACCTAAGCATAAAGCATTTATCATAAAAAACATTTGCTGATATAAAACCGGCTTTTTTAAGTACATGAGTCAATTTTTGTTTATCATACGATGTGATGTGGCCTGGGATCCAAAAGTCTCGATGTTCAGTTGGAGTTACAATTACAAGTTTATTTTTTATTACGCGTTTGATTTCTCTTAATACAGCTATCGTATTTGAAAATGGAATATGCTCTATGACATGGGAGAAGAAAGCTCCATCAATAGAATTGTCTTTAAAAGGAAGATGTAAAACATCACATTGAATTACATCAAACCCGATACTCCGCAGGGCAATTAGGGAGGATCTATTAAGATCAATGCCCAAAACTGCCTTATTCTTGCCTTTTGCAGCAATCATAAAGTCTCCAAAGCCACAACCAATATCAATAATGGAACTACATTCTGAATAGTAAACGTTAATCAACTCGCTGTAAAACCACTTACGCAATACCTTATGATGAATAATCTTCCTTTTTAGCATCAGCAATTTTTCCAAGATGAATCCTAACTAGTACGCTTAGAATTAAAACTTTGTTGAGTGTCTCTTCATTACGTTAGACTTTACTGCTTCTCTGATGCCTCTCATCCAGGCCTTGCCATCTTCTCCTGCTAGAGCTAACAGTAGTGCTGCTGTGGGCAAGAATTTGTAGAATGTTCTTATCCAAGGGGGCGGTTTAGTATACTTTAGTGCTTGGTAGATTCCTAGTGTTGTCCTAGCCTTGTAGGCTTCCTCCTCTTCAGCGTCGGTTGTCCTCTCGGTTGTTACATACGTCTTTGTACAGAAGTGTGCACGGTATCCAAGTTCAAGCGCCTTGAAGAGGATATATGAGTCTTCAGCTATGCATGGTGGTATTGGCAAGATACGCTTGAAAGCATTCCGTCTCACTAGCATAAGCTCCCCGCTCGCGAATATGTGAAACTTCTTCCTTATGGGATCGGCGATCCTGTAAAACTTGACCTGGGGACCCCTATGCACGTTCACTTTGCAATAAACGACATTTACTTCACCATTTAAGTGACTGAGAGCATGTTCAAAGTTGTGTATCCTCGTGTCAACATCATTCAGCACAACAACCTCAGCATCCCTGGGCACGAATTGGCTACCAAAGTTTATGGCATCCCATTTTCCCCTAGCTTCCCTGTAAACAACATTTGGATGGTTTACTTTTTCACCGCAGATAATAATGTAGGGCACTTGCATATTCTCTAATTCTATGATTTTCTCTTTTACGTTTTGCTGGTTTCTAGCTGGAATAATGAAGAAGGGTTTAGTAAATAGTTTGGAACTATTAGTAGTGTATTCGTGAATTAAATAGCGCATTGCTTTATTACAACGTTTACGACGATTATATGACAAATGAAATGTTTGAACCATGTAGCTTTAAGCTTATGCAGAGACCTCTCTCAGATAGCAGCTATAGTTTTCATCTACTTTTATGTTCCACATTTTTGCAACTATCTTGTTTTTCGCATAGTAATAGTAAGCTAATGACCCAAAAATGTATTCCAGCTAAGATTAGTGCTATTAGTTCTAACAAGACTTCCTCAGTCTTTCCATTATTCTATACTCAAGTCTCTTCAAATATAATACAAGGATTGCAAGTAGAAAAGATATAAATCCTACTCCACTTAAGCTTATTCCAATTATTGCCCAAATATGATGCTTTATGCCATTAAAAATTAGTTCGTATAAAACATATCCTATTATTGCAACTCCTGGAACTAAGGTAGCTGAGCTTACTGAAAATATGAAGAAAACTGGATTGTATCTCAACATAAGTCTTATCACACTAAATATTATTGAGAATCCATAGTGGCTCTTAAGCTTTGGATCACCTATTCTTTTCCTATAGTTTATGTCTACTTCTCTTATCCTTTTGCTTGTTGTTGCAACATGAGCAGCAACTTCAACTTCTACACTAAACCCTTTGCTTTCAAATCCAATTTCCTTTGCAACTTCTGTTCTAAGCAAGTACATTCCAGAGCATACATCTCTTAAGCTTGTTCCAAAAAGTAAATTGAAAACCTTAGTTATTATCCAATTTCCAAATCTATGAATTTTTGGAATGTTTTTTCTTTCTCTTACTCCTATTACTTCATCATAATCTGAAAAATCTAAGAATTTTTTTATATCTTTAGGATCATAAGTATAATCTCCATCCATAATTATTAGAAATGGAGTTTTAACAAGTTTTATTCCAGTTCTTATTGCATCTGCTTTTCCTTTTCCTTCTTGAAAAACTATATTTACATTCTTGCTTCTTACAACTTCTATTGTTCCATCATTTGAATATCCATCTACAATTAATATATTATTATAACCTTCGCTCTTTAATTCATCTATAACTTTTCCTATCGCTTTAACTTCATTTAAAGTAGGAATAACTATTGTTAAATCTTCCTTTTTAATCGATGTGCTATTAATTTCTATTCTTAAATTATTATTGATTGAAACATTATGAAAATCTTTAAATTTAAAAGAATCTTTCTTAAACTTAAGAAAGAGAAATGGAGCTACTATTAAGATAAGAGAAACTATGAAACCTTCACTTGTAAATATTGGTGCATCCATTACT
>Ga0080004_1113466_pt1 | contig 15313 bp, 14 predicted proteins | sample WasSprMetagenome_FD_69207 | JGI IMG/M metagenome (GOLD analysis project Ga0080004, IMG submission 69207) | Sulfidic aquatic microbial communities from Washburn Spring, Yellowstone National Park, USA - WS (SPADES assembly) (version 2) | ecosystem: Environmental > Aquatic > Thermal springs > Hot... | reverse complement strand
TATAGCAGAGGCTTTAGAAAGCAAACCAGAAATTTTAACAAGCTTAATAATTAGATTGGCTCCTTGGGATAGATTTGCAACTAAAGAAGATATTAAAATGCTTATTGAATTATTTAATAAACGGTTTGAAGATTTAAAAGCCTATAGCGATAAACGGTTTGAAGATTTAATAAGCTATTCAGATAAGCGATTCGAGGAATTAAAAAGTTATAGCGATAAAAGGTTTGAAGATATTAATAAAAGATTTGAAGCTATAGATAAAAGGTTTGAGGATATGAACAAGCGCTTCGAAGATATGAATAAGCGTTTTGAAGATTTAAAATATTATGTTGATCGAAGATTTGATGAAGTTAATAGAAGGTTAACATCTGTTGAAAGGATTATGCTTGCATTCAACATTCCAATTTTAATAGCCATATTAACAATGCTTATCAAAACCTTTATTGGGTAAAGGGATACCTAAAAAGGAAAATAAGCTTGAAAAGCGAAAAGCATATAACCTTTAAATCGAATAAAACATCCATTATATTGCCGGCTTATAATGAAAAAGGCAGAATAGCGGTTGCAATCCAAACATTATTAAAGAAACTTGAAAACCTAAAAGATTATGAAATAATAATTGTTGATGATGGTTCAACTGATGGAACAAAGGAGGAAGCATTAAGGATAGCTGATGGAAAACGCGTAAAAGTCTTCAGTTATAACAATAATGTTGGAAAAGGCTTCGCTATTAAATATGGTGTTAAAAAAGCCAGCGGTGAAAACATAATTTTTTTAGATAGCGACTTAGAGGTTAAGGCTGATGGATTAACTAAATTTATTGAGGCTTTAAGGCTTTACGATTTGGTTATAGCATCGAAAAGGCATCCTGAATCAAAGGTTGAGGCGCCGCTTGCACGGAAACTTCTTAGCTATAGCTTTCATACTTTAGTTAAGCTTTTAACAGGCATAAAGGTTTCGGATACGCAGTCTGGGTTAAAAGCTGGAAGAAGCCAAGCTTTAAAAAGGATATTTGGGCTTATGTCTGTTAAACGATATGCTTTCGATGTTGAAATGCTTACTATAGCTAAGCTTTTAAATTATAAAATTAAGGAGCTTCCGGTTGAAATTAAGCTTAAGGGAATGTTTAGCTTAAGGGAAGTTATACGAATGCTTATTGACCTTTTAGGTATAGCCTATAGGCTTAGGGTTAAGCGTTGGTATCAAGCAAACTTGAATAAAGAAAAAGCTGAATACAAGCCTATAATAAAATGGTAGCCTTTCGAGGTTAAACGCTTGGTAGATTTAATTAAGAGTGTAACGCTTGGAACAAGCTATATAACCTTAATGAATGCTGCGAATTTAGGAGTATCCTTTGCCTTCTATGTTTTAATTGCAAGGATTCTAACAACAAATGAGGTTGGCGCTATTTCCCTTTTATTCATGGTGATGACTGGCTTTAACACGTTAACCTTGCTAGCGTTAAATGCAGCTATTATAAAATTTGTTTCTGAAAGCCTTGGCATGAATGATGCTGGGAAAGCTTCAGCTGCCTTCTGGAGAAGCTTTAAGGCAGCTTCAATAGTTGCAATTGCTTCGTTTATGCTTGCAATTTTTATTCTGCCTTATATTAGCTTAATTGTTAAGCTTGATGCCTTCTTAATATTCATTGCCTTAGCGACTGGTTTAATTTTAAATTATACAAGCCTTTTTGGCGGAGCCTTTTATGGATTATGGCTTTATGGATTGGTTGCTTTGCAAAACATTATTTATTTTGGTGTTGGTCGATTTTTAGCTATAGCTTTAGCTAAATTTGGGTTAGGGATTCAAGGCGTAGCTTTAGGCGTGTTAACTGGTGCTTTAGCTTGCTTAATTTATTCGATTATCGCTTTTAAAGGGAAGCTTAAGCATATAAAAAACGATTCTTTCTCAATAAAGCTTCTTTTTAACTATAGCTTACCGTTGTACGCAATGAATATAATATCGTATGCTCAAGGTTGGTTGGATATAGCCCTTCTTTATAAGCTAACCAGCGATTTATCAGCTTTAGGTGTTTACTACCTGGTGGTTTCAAGCATTTCTGTTTTAACGCTTATACCTAATTCCTTAGCTTCAGTTCTTTTTCCAACAATGAGTTATAGGCTTGGAGAATCCGGTGTTGAAAGCGTGAAGGATATGCTTGAACCTTTGATACGCTTATCGCTTTTGTTTATAGCTCCGGTAAGCTTGGCTTTAGCGGTTGTTTCTCCAACAGCTTTAACAGTTGTTTATGGGGCTAGATACGCTGTTGGAGCCATAGCCTTAACAATAACATCTTTAGCTGCGATACCCGCCTCTCTTTATGCTTTATTTGCCTCAAGCCTTCAAGCTTTAGGTTATACAAAACCCATAGCCTTAGCAGGGTTAATTTCGATATCAGCTGATGCTGCAACTTTATGGCTTACTGTACCAATGCTTTCTGGAGTTGGAGCAGCCTTAGCTAGAGCCTTAATGGCAACAACAGCTTTCACCGTGGTTTATCTTACTATAAAATTGAGGCTTAACTTTAACCCTAAAGGTTTAAAGCGAATAATTCTTTACGCTATTTTAACAGCTTTATTTCCGCTTATTTTAGAGCGTACACTTGAGATAAACGCTTTAGTAAAAGGCTTCTTAGAGCTTATATCATTCTTGATCGCAGCTATAACTTTATTGAAAGGTTTAAAGCTTTTAAACAGCTTAGAAAAAAGCTTGATTGAAAAGGCTGTTCCAAACGCGTTAAAGCCTTTACTTCACCTAATTTTTTAAACATGGATTTTCGCTAGTAATGAAGCTTGGAATTTACGGTCCAATAACTCCCGAAGCCCTAGAAGCGTATAAGAAGCTTAACGTTAACGAAGTCTTCATTAGCATTGATGAAGCGATGGAAAGCATGGTTAAGCAAGCTAAGGAAGAGGGCTTTAAGGTTTACATTTGCATATGGGCTTTTAAAGCTTTAAGCGAAGCATATGGCGTAGAAAACATTTATGGTGAAAGAAAACTTTGGATGAACGCTGGATGCCCAAACAATCCAACATTGAGGGAACATTGCTTAAACCGCATTAAAAAGGCTTTATCAAGCCTTGGGGTTGACGGTGTTGTTTTGGATGGTATTCGCTTTCCATCGCCTGGAAGCGGCATATCCACCTTCTTAACTTGCTTTTGCAATCACTGCCAAGAAAAAGCTGAAGAGCTTAATTGCAATTTAGCTGAAATAAAACATTTTTTAATGAAGCTTAAGGATCCAACGCTTTTCATTAAAGCTTCCCTAACCTATCCTGAAAACTTGAATCCTTTAAGTGAATGGTTAAGGTTCCGCTGCTATTCCATAACTGAAATGGTAAAAAAGGTTAAGCTGCATCTTAAAGATGTTAATCCTGAAGCGAAGCTTGGCGCCGCAGTTTTCACGCCTACCCTCGCCCCTTTGGTTGGACAGGATTATACTAGCTTAGCTTCATATTTGGATTTTATTCAACCTATGATTTACCATAAAGGCGATGGAATAGCATGCATAAACTTTGAGTTAGCTAAACTTGTGGAAGAGTATTCTAAATCTAAATTGGAGGAAAAACGCTTTTTAATGGAGATTTATAGGGAAACAGGTTTTAACGGTTCCTTAAATAATTTGATCGAGAAAAGTCTTCCAATAAAAATTGTAAGTTTAGAAGCCATTAAAGGAAGAAGGCTAGTTAGCGGGTTAAAGTTTACACCGATAATTTTCATCCTTAACGAAGATAAGGCTGAGATTGAAAAGCTTAAAGCGGAGGCCTTAAAGGCTGAATTGGATGAGCTCGTCTACTTCATGTATTTTAAAGGGTTAAATTGAACGATAAAAGCGAGCCATACACTTCAATAATAATTCCATGCGAAAGCATAGATGACTATGCGAAAGAATGCGTAGGCTACTGTAAAAAGCTGGATTATGGCACCTATGGGATCATCGTTCTTCCAGACGATTCAAATGAAAACCTAGAAGGAGTGAAGGTTATTCTAACAGGCAATGTAACGCCTGGAAGAAAGAGGAACATCGGCATGAAGCATGCAAAAGGAGAAGTTTCTTGATCTGCTTGGCATCGCATACAGGCTTAGGATGAAACGGTGGTATCAGCGTGGAATCTCTTAAAATTCTAATTTTTAACTGGCGCTGCTGGATCAATCCGCAAATGGGCGGGGCAGAGGTTTTCACCAGAGAAGTGACAAAACGCTGGGTTAAAGACGGTCATGAGGTTACATTATTTGCGTCGGAATTTCCAGGTTGCAAGCGTGAGGAGTTTTTGGACGGTGTCAAAGTCATCAGGGCCGGCGGCAAGTATTCGATTTACTGGAAAGCTAAAAAATATTATAAGAAGTGTTTTTCAAAGGAAGGTTACGATGTTGTCATCGATGAAGTTAACACTAGACCTTTTCTTACGCCGAAGTTTGTGAATAATGGAGAGAAAATTGTTGCTTTAATTCATCAGTTAGCTAAGGAATACTGGTTTTACGAGACACCTTTCCCAATAAGTTATATTGGTTATCATTTCCTTGAGGATAGGTGGTTAAGGAATTATGTGGATGCGCCTACAGTTACAGTTTCTGAAAGCACAAGGCAAGACTTACTAGACTTAGGGTTTAAGAAGGTTTTCGTGGTTCCTGAAGGGTTAAACTTTACTCCTTTAAGCGAAATCCCAGAGAAGGAAGAATATCCAGTTGTTGTTTATGCTGGGCGTTTAAAGAGGGCTAAGAGACCTGACCACGCGGTTAAGGCTTTTAGAATTATGAGAGAGAAATTTCCAAACGCGGAACTTTGGATTATTGGAGACGGCCCCTTTAGAAATGGTTTGGAAAGGATGGCTGGAAATGGTGTCAAGTTCTTTGGTAGACTTCCAGACAAGCAACGAAGAAATCTTTTGGCGAGGGCTTGGGTTCTGGTTAATCCAAGCGTCAGAGAAGGATGGGGATTAAATGTGATTGAAGCTAATGCGCTTGGAACGCCATGCGTGGCTTACGATGTTGCAGGACTACGAGACAGCGTTAGAAATGGCGAAACGGGACTGCTTGTGCCTAATGGGAATGTGGAAGCCTTTGCCAAGGCTATTATAAAGGTCTTGCTGGATGACAAGTTAAGAGAGAAACTGAGCAGAAACGCCATAGAATGGGCTAAACAATTCAACTGGGAAAAAACAGCAGAAGAATTCTTAAAAATCGTTAAAGATGCTGTGAAATGAACATAGTAAACATTGCAAATAAGTTTCTTCATGTTAAAGGAAATCTGCTTAACATTAATTTTAAGGTTAATGAAAAACTCTAGAGCGTTTGTTCCAGACAACCAACTATTTGGGGCGATTAAGGATTTCCTTCTGAATAGGGAGTATGAGTATCTCCCAGAGTTTGAGTTGAATAGATTTGAGGGGAAAAGAATTGATAGATGCTGGCGCTCATGTGGGATTATTCTCTTTGGTTGTCTCAACCTATGCAAGGGAAGTAATATCAATTGAATCATATCCTGTAAACTTTAAATTGCTACAAATTAATCTCGAAATAAATAAACAATGCTCGGGAAATCCCTATAAACAAGGCGTTGTGGCGGAAAAGCGAACTTTAACTCTTTATGAGGGAAGGCATAGCGGAGCGCATACGATCCTTAAAAATTGTGGCAATAGAGAGTTTAATGTAAGTTCTAAGTTCAATAACTTTAAGAGATATTCTTGACGAGTTCGGTGAAATAGATCTTCTGAAGATGGACATAAAGGGCGCGGAATTCGAAGTCTTGAATAAATTAAATAGCAAAATCCTTGAAAATATCAAAAATATAATTGCTGAGTGCCACCTTGAAGCTGGTGATATTAGCCAACTTAAAAAAGTTTTAAAAGGAAATGGACATTGTATAGAGATGTTTACAACACCATTAGTTAAAAGAGAAGCTAACTATCAAATTAAAGTTAAGAATCTTAATGGTCTGAAGGCATTTAGAAAGCTTGTTTATACCCTATCCGCTATAGTACGAGCAAAAGATAGCTCACTGAGAATTTTATTTGCTAGACGATAAAATGAAAGATGATGCTTTAGTTTCAGTAGTAATTCCAACTTATAATTCAGAAAAAACTTTAGTCAAATGCTTAGAGTCGATAAAAAATCAAACTTACAAAAATGTTGAAATTATTATTGTGGATAAGTTTTCTAAAGATAAAACAGTTGAAATTGCCCATAATTATGGCGCCAAAGTTTTTCAGTTGAATGTTGAAAGAGCTGAAGCAAAAAACTTCGGTCTGAAAAAAGCTACTGGCAAATACGTTTGCTTCATAGATTCCGATATGGAACTAACCAAAAATGTAGTTAAAGAAAGCGTCAACTTAACAGAAAAAGATGAAAAAATAGCTGGGATAATTATTCCCGAAAGATCTGTTGGTAATTCCTTTTGGGTAAGGGTTAGAGATTTTGAAAGAAGCTTTTATGCTAACACTGAGATAGAATCTGCAAGATTTTTCAGGAAAGACTTGGTTGATAAAGTGAATGGTTTTGATGAAGACGTCGTATTTTTTGAAGAGTCTACTTTACCACAAAAAATTGAAAAATTAGGTTATAATGTGAGAAAAAGAATTAGCTCAGTAATTTTGCATATTGAAGATAATTTCTCAATTCGGAAATGGTTAAGAAAGAAATACTACTATGGCAAAACACTTCATAAATATAAAGAGAGATGGCAGACAACATCAAAACAGATAAGTGTTTTTTACAGATTCAAATTGTTTCTTAAAAATAAAAGATTCTATTCACAACCTTTGCTAGCTTTTGGGGTAATAATTTTAAAACTTTTAGAATGTGTTTCAGCTGAGTTAGGATTTTTAATGAGTAGGTGGGAAAATGAAAAAAATTAGAGTCGGTGTTATTCCCGCTGCAGGTCAAGGTAAAAGGATGGGGTATTTAAGTTATATATTACCAAAATGTTTATTTCCCTTATATGATAAACCAATAATTGACTATATTATTCAAAACATGAAAAATATAGGAATTGAACAAATTTACATACCAGTTTTTTATCAAAAAGAAAAAATAATTGAATATTTCGATACTATCGAGAGTCATGTGACTATTGAATTTATTAAACTTGACCAATTAACGAAAGGAATAGCCCTTACAATAGAGTCTGCTAAACAGTTTATTGACGAACCATTTATGGTTATACTTGGTGATGATTGTACAATAACACCTTCCCTTCAGAATATTGTTGACACATTTTTTAAGACAGATGCTATTGTAGTTGAGGGTGTAGTCAAAGAAAGTTCAAAAAATGTATTAAAAGCTACATGCTGTTTAAAACTTGATAAGAATAAGAAAATATTAGATATAATAGAAAAGCCCGAATCACCAATTTCAAACATCAGAGGTACGGGCATATATGTATTCAGCCCAGAGATATTTGAATTCATTAAAATGACGCCTTTATCTCCTCCTAGAAATGAAGTAGAGATAACAAATACAATCAAACTTGTAGCACAAAAAGGAAGAGCATATGCGGAGTTCATTAATGGTGTAAACATTAACATAAATACTCCAGAAGATTTGCTAAGAGCATGGATTATAATAAGAAGATTTAGAAACAAGTGTAAATTATGAAATGGCCTTTAGTTAGCATAGTTTTATTAAACTATAATGGAAGAAAATTTATAGAATTATGGTCGTCGTTATTCAAAGTTGAGTATCCTAACTATGAAATAATTTTTGTAGACAATGGTTCTTCAGATAAAAGTGATGAATTATTTGAAGAAATGTTATCTAAACACCTTGACCGAAGAGTTAATGTTAAAATAATTAAACTAAAGAAGAATGTAGGATATTCAAAAGCAAATAATATAGGTGTCAGGAAAGCAAACGGAGATTATATAGTCTTACTGAGTAATGATATCGAAGTTGATAAGTATTGGCTTAAAAATATGATCGAATTTTTAGAAAAGAATGATAAGGTTGGTGTAGCGCAACCATTAATGTTTAGATATCAAAATAGAAAATCTTATGACATAACGTTTGGTTTTATTGACGTTATTGGGAATATTTTTAGTTCCCTTGATGTCGTACCTAGAGATAAAATAAACAAACCATTTGAAGTGTTTTTCTGTGAGGGTGCATCCATGTTTATAAGAAGGAAGGCTCTAGAAGAAGTAGGGTATTTATTTGATGAAGATTACTTTATGTATTATGAAGATGTAGATTTTTGTTGGAGGGTGCGTAAAAAAGGATACAAAATTTGTGTTGTACCTTCTTCAATTGTGTACCATGTAAGATGTGGAACAGTTAGTGGAGGTAGGAATCCTCGCTATCAAGTTTTATTCATACGGAACAAGTTACGCACGTTGTTCAGAAATTATAATACAACTAGCTTAATTAAGTACTTACCTTTAGCTATGATTATGGAATTACCAGAATGCTTGATTTGGATATTTTCAAAGAAGAATTATCAGATTGGATTAGCCGTAATAAAAGGTGTCCTTAATTTTCTTTTGCGACTTCCTAATGAGATAGAGAAAAAACATGCAGCAAAATCTATACTTGCTTCCACAAAAGAAAATAACCAAAGTGAAATAAATAATCACATTTTGTCCCTCAGAAAATCTTTGAAAATTATATTAAGGAAACAAAAATTAAAATTATATTAAAAAATGAAAATGCTACCTTTAGTTTCGATCATCGTCGTAAGTTATAACGCAGGAGAACTTCTTCTTGAAACTGTAAGTTCCATAGTGGCTTGTTCTTATCCTAAAAATAAATTGGAAATAATTATAATTGATAATGCCTCCAAAGATAGAAGTATACAAATAACCTTAAACAAATTACAGAAAAAATTAAACGAAGTTAAAAAGTTCATGGTTATAAAAAATAAACAAAATAAGGGTTGGTGCAAAGCGATAAATGAAGGTCTTAAACTCGCCCAAGGAGATATTATCATCTTTTCTAATCACGATGTAATATACATTAAAGATTCGATTTATAAGATTGTGAATTATCTCATGAACAATAAAGATATAGGTGTTTGTCAATTTTTCTCTCTTCTTTCTTCAGGAGAACCAGATGTCGCAGCTTGTTATCTTGATCGTTTGGGCTACGCTTACAATTTTTTATCGAGTAATCCTGTTTTTGTAAGTTTTGGTGAAGCTGTCGCAATAGCTGTCAAAAAAGAGGTTATAGAAAAAATTGGGGGTCTGGATGAGGATTATTTTATTGAATACGAGGATCAAGATTTTTGTTGGAGAGCTCTGTTAACTGGCTACAAAATTCTTTTTTGTCCAGAAGCTGTAGTATACCATTATCGTGGTAGTATACAAAAACCAATATATTTTCTTCGAGAAGAAAGAGTTATGTTATATACTAAAAACCATATAGCCACTCTCCTAAAAAATTTAGAAATTAAAAATCTCTTATTTTATCTTCCTCTTGTTCTTACCATCGAAATAGGTAAAGCAATGTATATTTTAGCGTCTAAGAGGAATCTAAAATTGTTCATCAGAATTCTGAAAGGTATCCTTGCGCCTTTCCTAAATTTGCGTTCAGTGGTCTTAAAACGACAAAATGTTCAAAAACATATTCGAAGAATTCCCGATAAAGAAGTATTCAAATATTTTGTACCGTTTATGTTAAAACATCAATTAAATTATCTAAAATATCAGCAAGAAGGCAGAAGATACTTGATTTCGGTAAATCCTTCGTTAAAAAATATGTAAAGCATAAAAGATGGTAAGTGTTTATTATGATTGATGTCATCATAGCTTCACTTGCTTGGAATGATGAAATGACAGGACCAAATATTAGAGTTTTTTCAATTGCGAAGTATCTTGCAAGAAAAGGAAAGAAAATTAAAGTAACACTAATTAATTACCAACGATCAAAAATAGTTAATGGATACGAAATTTTAGGTATTTCTTGTCTACCCTTGCTCTCTTCAGAGAAAATAAAAAGAATTAAAGGGCTTACATTTATTGCGACTTTATTTGCAGAAATCTTTTATTCGTTAGGAATCTTTCGTTTAATTAAAAAATTAGAACCAAAAATATTATTAGTGGAAGAAACACATAGCTTAGCAACACCTCTTTTGATCAGTTTGAAATTTTTGTTTAAACTTTATAAAAGTCATACATCAATAGTTTTGGATAAGCATAACATAATCTATGAACTTCTCCATCATTTTCCCATTCCACAAATCTTAAATTTAGTGATATTCCACATCGAAAAACTTGGAGTAATGATTTCTGAAAAAGTGATAGTTGTATCTGAAACTGATAAAAAACTGATTAGAAAGTTATACAAAAGGGAAAAGAATGTTTTTGTGATTCCTAATGGTGTAGATTTAGAAAAATTTAAGCCAAATAAGATGGAAGGATTAAACCTTAAGAAAGAACTTGGACTATTAAATAAAAAAATTATCCTTTCGCTTGGTGGTCTTAACTATTTGCCAAACTTAGATGGTGTGGAAGTATTTATAAATAAAATTTTACCTACAATAAGGGAAAAAACTCCTGATGTTGTTTTTGTGATTGTTGGCGAATGTCCTAATGTGATTCTTAAAAAATATAAAAAAATTCATTCTGTCATCTTTACAGGTTTTGTAAAAAATGAAGTACCATATATTAACGCCGCAGATGTATGTATAGCACCACTAAGAATGGGTGGTGGAACTAGACTGAAAATACTGAGTTGCATGGCTTGTGGCAAAGTTGTTATATCAACTCCCAAAGGAGCGGAAGGTCTAGAAGTCGAAGATCATAAAGATATTATAATAACAGAACTGGAAAATTTTTCTGATACTATAATTTATTTGCTAAACAATCCAAGAATCAGAAATAAAATAAGTTATAATGCGCGAAGAAAGGTGAGTTTAATGTATTCTTGGGAAGATTTAACAAAAAAATTGTGTAGTGAGCTTATAGGGATTGATGAAGGAAGTAAAGAGTAGTAAAATGATCGGAAAAATCGCATTTCTAGCTGGTTACGACCCAAAAAGCGTCGTTGCCACGGAGAAAAGTCTTTATTTAGGTGTGTTGAGACCGTTTGTGAACTGGGCAAAGGCTTTAGATAACTCAGTTCTAGTGGTATACAAAAGTCCAGTCAGAAAGGAGCTTTTGAACCACATTACGGTTATTCGCACACATCATATGGACGAGTTGGTTAGAGCGTTGAAATATAACAATGTTGAAGTTCTAGTATCTGATGATTATATACCCAGAATGGATCTTTCTATTAGAATTGGGAAAGAGATAAATTTGAGAAAACTCATTTACGTTCAAATATTATATGGTGTGCGTCCCTTAATGAGATGTTTAAGCAAAAATGCCCTTGACCTAAAAGCCCGAGTCGGAGTTTCGGTTCTCTCGCTAATCCCCTTCAGATTGATTTCAGGAAAATACTGTAGTTTTCTCAAGAAGTTCGATTATGTGGTAGCGAACAGCCGCTTTACTGCGTCACTTTTACATTGTTTATATGGCCATGAAGCCAGCGGTGTAGTTTATCCACCTGTTGATGAAACTATTTTTCGACCATATTTAACGAATAGCGTTGCTAATCAAGTTATATTATATTCAGGGACCAATGCGTTAGATACGAACCCTGCATTTCTGAAACAACTTTTTGAGCTTCTCGTCAATTCAGATTCTGTAGATAGGTTAAACATTTTGGGTAAAAGCAATTATATAGCGATGCGTATGGGCAAACTGGTGAACCATCCCAAAGTAAACCTCGTTTATGGAATAGGTGATGACGCTCTTAGGGTAATGTACTTCAAGAGCACCCTTACGATATGTCCGCAGGAATGGGAAACTTTTGGGTATGTTCCAATAGAGTCAATGCTATGCGGTACGCCTGTTTTAGCTTTCGCCTCACAACCCTTTAGCGAACTATGCGAATACAAGGATGGGTGCTATTTGGTCTATAGTAAAAATTCTTTCTTGGACAACTTAAAGGAATTGCTCGCAGATATGAAACGTTTACGATTGATGAAGCAAAAATGTTTACAATATCGTGAAGATCTTTTGGAGAATGTGTCACAAACACGATCTGCAGAAAGACTTCTGTCCATCCTTGGTTGAGGTAATAAAAGACCTCTGCATACGGAGTAGATTTTAATGAACGCAAAATTATTGGAAAAACTGAAGATAGCTTTTTTAATTGTAGGTGGCATGGTTCCACTACTTTGGTGGAGACCAGGATACATTATTGCGAAAGGCGATTATTTTCCATTCTGGTTTAATCCTTATAGGACATTGAGTAGCGATGTTTATTTGTGGTCTCCCCATTTTATGGGAAGTATAAACACTTACGGTTCCTACATAATGTATGGAATCCTATGGCTCTTCTTAAGGTCATTAGGATTAAGCATAGGATTCATCCAGATATGCATTCAAATCCTTCTCCTTACTGGTGCTGGTCTTTCAATGTACTATTTGTCGAAAACAGTCCATCGTGAACTAAAATTATCCCCCATAATTTCTAGTATTTTCTACATGTTCAACTTCTTCGCCTTAGGGAGTAGATTAAATGAAGGATTCGCTTGGACCTATACATTCTTACCCTTACTCTTGGCTTTACTGATGAGAATTATGGAAACTACGAATCAGCAGAATCAAGCAGTAACAAACAAATATATCATTTACTTCGCCATTACATCAACACTAGCATTGTCTATCGCCAGCCTAAACCCAGCAAACATAGTCCTAATCTTCTTCGTCCTAACTTCCATATTCTTCTACTGCCTAATCACACAAAGAAACCAAATCCGCCTCCTGCTCTTGAACCTAACAAAAACAGTCACTCTCTCTACCCTCCTCAACATATGGTGGGTAATCCCTCTCTTAAATTACTACCTTTGGGCGCCTTCAGCATTTAACCCAGAAGTTAATGTAACCGCCTGGGCATGGACTCACGCCAGAGCCTCTTTCCTAAACCTTTTTCGGCTCAACGGTGGCTGGAGCTGGCTCCCAGAATATGTTCCCTACATTGACCTCTATTCTAACTCTATCTTAATTGTATTGACCTTCGTTCCTTTCCTTATAGCCGCCATGGCTTTACTCTTTAAAACAAACAAAACTTGCTTCAACACTTACCTCCTGCTCATTATCTTAGTATTTCTCTTCCTCGCCAAGGGACTTCACGAACCTCTAAGCCAGCTGAACCTCTTACTTTATACATATATCCCAGGCATGGTAATGTTCAGAGAACCTGTATCCAAATTTACCATGGCCATAATGCCGTTCTTAGCCCTTTTAATAGGATACGCAGTCGATTACATTGCTAACATAAAAATGAGCGGGGTCAAACTTACCAAATTCATCAAACCACTTACCGCAATTTTCATTATCACTACCTTTATCGTAGCCGTATATCCACTTGTAATCAATCCTATCGAAACAAAGACACAATGGCTTCCCTTTTCTTCATATGTGAAAATTCCCGATTATTGGTATGAGGCTATAAACTGGCTGAACGGTCAACCCGGAGACTATAAAATTCTAATCACTCCACCTGATGACTTCTATCAAATGCCTTACACATGGGGATACTATGGAATAGAATTTTTCATTGGTTTAATCCAAAAACCTGTCTTGTTGCCAGACTTCAGCTATAAGACAAATTCTGAAACTTCCGCGACATTACAATACCTTTATAACACTATAAAATACAACAAAACTGCAGAATTCAAAACTCTCCTAGACGTTCTAAACATCAGATACATACTCCAACGTAACGACATACAATATAACTTCGCAGGCAGAAACATAATCTCACCAAACGAAATGCAAACGTTCCTCACTTCACAACCCTATATCCATCTAGTTCAAAAGTTCGGACAACTAGACATATATGAATACATAGAACCCAAACCTTACATTTACATTCTAAACCCAACAATACTTCAAGTGTCAACAAAAATTGAAAACACAAGTGCTCTTCAATATACATGGAACTTTGCAACCCTAACAGACATACAAGAATGGCAAAACATCACAGGTCTAAACCTAATATTTCAAAACATAGCTCTAGAACAACCAGCAACAGTCATAGATTACACAAAAGTGAACCCAACAAAAATAACGGTAACCATAAATGCCACAAAACCATTTATCCTTGCCATAAGTGAAGCCTTTAATACTCAATGGACAGCGTACGTAAACAACAAGCAAATCAAACCCACTTCTCTATACTTATGCATAAAAGGCTTCTACATAAACGAAACAGGCACATTAAATATTGTTATCGAATATGAGCCTCAACGCTGGTTTAACTATGGATGTGCTATATCCATAGCGACATTTCTGGCATGTACAGCTTACCTAGCCTATAACTGGCTAAAAAAAGTCATATTGAAAAGAGTTTATTGGGGAGCTTAACGGAAAAAAGATATCAGTGCTAGGTTTAGCATTCAAACCTGAAACAGATGATATGAGAGATGCTGTATCCATAAAAATTGTTAAAAAGCTTCTTGATGAAGGTGCATGCATAGCGGTTTATGATCCAAAAGCCATGGAAAACGCAAAAAAAATCTTTGGTAAAGGCGTAAAATACGCTGAAAGCATTGAAGATTGCTTAAAAAATTCAGAATGCGCCCTAATAGTTACAGAATGGGAAGAATTCAAAAACCTAAAGCCTCAAAACTTCATAAACCTCATGAAAATACCTGCAGTTGTTGATGGTAGAAGAATATATGATGTGGAATCCTTTTCTTCTAAGCTAAGGTTCGCAGCAATAGGGCTTGGAGAAAAAAAATATTATAATCCTGCATTAGCAGCAAACGCTATAATCCAAAAAAACAACAGCATACTTCTTGTTAAAAGAAGCATAAAACCATTCAAGGGCTTATGGTCTTTGCCTGGAGGCTTTATTGAATATGATGAAACCGTTGAAGAATCGCTTACCAGAGAAATCGAAGAAGAAACAGGATTAAAAATTAAACCATTAAAGGTTATAGGAGTATTTTCTCATCCCCTTAGAAGCCCAGTTAAACATGTAATAACAATATGTTATGAAAGCATAATAGTTGGCGGCGAATTAAAGGCTTGCAGCGAAAGCGCTGAAGTAAAATTTTTCCCAATAGATAACTTGCCAAAGCTAGCATTTGACCATGAAAAAATTTTAAGAAACTACCTTAAATTGAAAAACACATCTTGCAGCAACAAAAAGCATGCAGCATAACATTAAATCAAAACGCTTAAATATTTAAGCTTAAATTTTATTTTTTTGGCGAATTTTATTGGCTAAGAAGATTGCTGAAAAAATTCCAACTTGGATTTCAAGATTTCTACTGCCTGAAATTAGAAATATAGTTAAAGAAGAAATTTCAAATCAATTAAAACCA
>Ga0080004_1102767_pt1 | contig 15314 bp, 8 predicted proteins | sample WasSprMetagenome_FD_69207 | JGI IMG/M metagenome (GOLD analysis project Ga0080004, IMG submission 69207) | Sulfidic aquatic microbial communities from Washburn Spring, Yellowstone National Park, USA - WS (SPADES assembly) (version 2) | ecosystem: Environmental > Aquatic > Thermal springs > Hot... | reverse complement strand
GCATATTGATGAAGACATCGGCATCAAGAACGCATTTGGCAACCTCATCAGATTTGAGAACCTGTCCCTTCGGGATATCAACCCTCCTATAAAGATTGCGGTCGTGTAGGGGAAGGAATTCTACTTTCTCCTTTTCAACAACCTCTCCCAAGCCGTTTACTTTCATCGCAACCTCAGGCGGAGCCAGGAAATGTTCAGCCACGATAATCTTCTTCGCTCCCGCCTTCTTGCAGAGCCTTATCATTGCTTGGAGAACCTCGGGATGAGTGTTCGCCCCTACCCTGGGAGGTTGAGCGAAGGCGGCGTTTGGCTTCAGGACAACCGTTGAGCCCCTCTTTACGAACCTTCCTATCCCTCCCAATTCATTGAGGGCTCTCTCAAGCATTTTCTCAGCATCGCTTCCCTTAACAACAACGAGATTGGGGTAGGACTTCGCGGCGGAAAAGCCCTCCTCCAAAATGACCTTCGCTCCCAAGGCAGCTAAGCCAGCCTGCCCGAGCTTTTTCAAAAACTCTCTACGCGATATCTTCATAAAATAGCACCTCCTATTTGACTAAAATAATAAAGAAGCAAGAAAAATAAGTCAAGAAAATTTTTTGCTCCCATATGAATAATTTCAAAAAGATATTGGATTTGCTAAGAAGGAAGGCTTTTCGGTAAACGCGAGCCCGCCTTGGGCGGGCTCGCAATCTCAAAAGGGATTGCTTCGTCGCTTCGCTCCTCGCAATGACAAGAAGGTGTATCGTTTCGCTCCTTTTAGTTTCAATGCAGAGGATTGGAAATTAGAAGGAGCTCCAAATGTTATGGAATCATACAAAATATTGACCTTAGAGGGAAATCTGGTAAAATGAGTAAGGATGAATGTGAAGATAAGCATCGTCGGAGCGGGAAGTGCCGTTTTCTCCCTCGGGCTCATAAAGGATATATGCCTAACGCCGAGCCTTGAGGGAAGCACGATAAGCTTTATGGACATAAATGAGGAAAGATTGAACGCCGTCTACACTCTTTGTAGGAGATATGCTAATGAGTTGGGAGTTAAATTGAATCTGGAGAAGACATCGAGCCTCAAGGAATCATTAGAGGGAGCGGATTTCGTGATAAACTCCGCCTTAGCGGCGGCACACGATAGGCTGAAGGAAGGTTGGGAGATAGCATTCAAATATGGCTATAGGTTTGGTGGTAGCTTTCACATCGTTCACGATGAGGCTTTCTGGATTAATTTTTATCAGTTTAAATTATTTGAGGAGGTTTTGGAGAAAATCTTGGAGATTTGCCCCTCCGCTTGGTATATTCAGGTGGCGAATCCCGTCCTCGCTGGCATAACCTATTTATCAAGAAGATATAAAGGGGCAAAGATTGTGGGGCTTTGCCACGGCTTCATGGGGATTTATAAGATTATCCATCTACTCGGATTGGAGGAAGAATATGTGAATTTCCAAATCCCGGGCGTCAATCATTTCATTTTCCTCACGCACTTCACCTACAAAGGTGAGGATGCCTATCCTCTATTGGATAAGTGGATTGAGGAGAAGGCGCCCGAATATTGGAAGACCTGTGGTTTCGGGGATATGATGGGTCCCAAGCCAGTTGATGTTTATAAGAGATTTGGCTTTTATCCCATTGGTGATACAGCAACGCCCGGTGGAGGAGCTTGGCCTTGGTGGTATCATCTTGACGACGAAATGGAGAGGAGCTGGAAGGAGGACCCGAAAAATTGGTATGAAGGCTACTTCATAGGTGGAAGGAAGAGGGTTGAGGAGATGATGAGGCTGGCGAAAGACGAATCGGTTAAGATAAGCGAGGTCTATCCCCCCAAGAAGACGGGGGAAATCATAATCCCCATCGTTGAATCCATAGCGCTTGATATTCCGAGGGTATTTCAGGTGAATATAGCGAATGATGGACCGTTCATTGAGGGGATACCGCAGGACTTCGCCGTGGAGATTCCCGCTTTGGTTTCCAAGAAAGGAATTCAGGGAATAAAGGTTGATGGATTGCCGAAATCAATAATCGTTCTCATTCTGAGGGAAAGGGTAGCTCCCGTGGAGATGGAGCTATCTGCCTATATTGAGGGGAGCAAGGAGAAGCTCCTTCAGCTGATTCTAATGGACCCTTGGACGAAAAGCCTTGAGCAAGCGAAGGCGTTCCTTGAAGAGATTCTCTCCCTTCCCTATCATAAAGATATGAGGGAGCATTATAAATGAGATAATTTGAATGGATGAAAGGAGGAAATTATATGATAGGAAAAGAGATTAGAATGGCGAGGCTGTTCAAGTCCCAAACAAAAAGGTGTGTTCTCCTCACCTTGGACCACGGGATATGCATCAAGCCTATGAAGGGGATAGAGGACCCAAAGAGGGTGGTGAGAATAGCAATTGAGGGAGGGGCGGACGCCGTTTTACTTACTCCCGGAATCGCCAAGCTCGTCTACAGGGAAATGGCGGGAAAAATCTCCTTTATGTTGAGGTTGGATGGAACGGCAACCTCAATAGGACCGGATTTAACCAATGACCGCCTGATTTCCTCCGTTGAGCAGGCTCTGCGATTCGGCGCCGATGCGGTAGCTACATTTGGCGTTATAGGCGTTCGGAGGGAGGCGGAACTCACGGAGAAAAACGGCAAGGTGAGCGAGCTCTGCGACCTCTGGGGGATGCCCCTTATGATTGAGATGATACCCGCGGATATCCTACCCCATCAATTTGAGACGAGGGCGGGAAGGGAATGGCCTAAGGACCCAGAAATCATAAAGTTCTCCGCCAGAGTAGCGGCTGAAGTGGGAGCGGATATAGTTAAGGGCTATTACACAGGTGATAAGGAATCGTTCAAGGAGGTCGTTAAATACTGTCCCGTTCCCTATATGGTTTTGAGCGGTCCAGCCTCTGATGACCCAGAGGTGCTTTTGAGAGTGGTGAGGGACGCAATGGATTGTGGAGCTGGCGGGGTATCAATGGGAAGGAACATTTGGGAGGCTAAGGAGCCGGTTGCCCTTCTCAGAGCAATATGCAGGATAGTTCACGACGATGTCTCCGTGGAGGCGGCGCTGAAGGAATTGGAATAAAGAAGCGGGTGTTCCTTTGATTTAGAAATATCTCTCTGCCGGGCGACAACTTTTATGGGGGATTCTTTAAAAAGGAATCCATTTATCTGGGGCTAGCTTCAAGAAAAAGCCTTCCTCCAGAACTGGCGAATCGGGACCGCTAATTGATTTAGAATTAAATACAACATAATCGGTATAACCCCTATTAACATTAAAGATATTTTTCAACAAATTCGGCTCAAAGGCGAGATATATCTCCAAAAATTTCTCCCTATTAAATGGGTTAGGCATAATGACATCAATCCCCAAATCCTTCCCCTTGTAAATCCTTCCCCCTATCTCAATGTAATCAGCCCCGATTTTGAAGGGCAATTCGTCCTTAATCATCTGCAATATCTTATTTGAGTTAGAGAGGCTGACCAAAACGATGTTTTGCTTCAATTCCTCGGGATGAACATCCACATCAGCTGCTATGCCGTTAATTCTATGAAAGAAAATCTCCTCTGTTTCGCTGATTTCAGATGTCGCATTTTTACACTCTTCTTTTTCGGAAGAGTTCTTCCCCAGCGTTCCATATATGAAGAGAGGTTCCTCTTCATCCATCTCGAAGTCAGAGAAGGGACCGTCTATCGGACCAATCACCTTAGCGGAGATATTTCCTTTTCTTTTGGGAGATATAGGCTTGGGTTTTATCGTCTGCCGATAACTAAGGACGAGGCGTGAAGTATTCGCCTTCTCCCAACTGCTCAACGCCTTCTCATACTCTCCAAGCTGGAGATAACATCTCCCAATCGCGTTCCATACGAGGGAATTATTTGGGTTCTCCTTTACTATCAATTCGTAGCGCTCTATCGCTTTTGGGAAAGCAAATTTATGCTCGTAGCATCTTCCGATGAGCCGCATAACATAGAATTTCGTCCCCTGCGTCATCTCTTGCTCATTATCCCTTAAAAACTCCTCCAAGGTTTTGATAGCAGAGTCGTAATCACCCTTATAATATCCCTCTTTTAACTTGGCGTTCAGTATATTTCCCAAAACGCGCTCTCTACAGTTAGCCTCTTCTTTAACTGCATCCTCAGCGAATGAGCTCTTGGGGTATTCCTTCACCACCCTTGAGAAAGCCCCTTCTGCCCTTTCGTAATCCTTCAGCTTTTCGTAGCGATAGACGATATTCATCCAGCTTCCCGCATTTAATTCATAGGAAGTAGAATAGCCTATAGCCTCTTTCTCGTAATATATCGCGTCATCTATGTCTCCCCAATCCTCGCATAATTTCGCCAATTCCCTCAGTAGCGAAGCACAACCTTCGTTATCTCCCCTTTTCCGAAGAGATTGGATTCTCGCAAGATAGTCCGCTTGTTCTTGAGAGAATTTTTCATAAAGGGATTGGCATTCCCTTATCTGGTAATCTATAGCCTTTATCAATTCGTCATTGCCTTTCGCCTTTATCTTCGCAGTTTAAAAATCGCTTAATGCCCTGCTAAACCATTTCTTTCCTTTATAAGCCAGACCCCTATTGTAATAAGCATAGGAGAGGAGCTTATCGCTTTTGTATTGATTGACAACTTGGGAAAATTTATCAATAGCTAAATCGTATATTTCGCCCCTGAGGAAGATGACGCCTATTCCTATGAGGGCTTCCCCCATCACATCTCCTTTCCCCTTCTTTGCTAAATTCAGGAAGCGCTTCGCCTCCTCCTTCCTGCCAATCGCAAGATAACATTCTCCTAACCGCAGGGCGGATTTAAAGCTCAGTTCGTCCCATTCCTTCCTATGGAAAATCGCGCTGAAAATGGAAATCGCCTTCTCGTAATCCCTCTTCTGGAATGTCTTCTCCCCCTCCTCAAAGCTCGCTTCTGCGGAATAACAAGCTATAACGGAAAAAGAGAAGATTGCGGCTAAAAAGGATGGAATCAATTTTCTCAACGGGAAATGCTTTTTCTTAGTCATTTGTTTCTAAAATAATTATGAATTGAAGATTTGTCAATGCTATAAAAATGCTCTTTGGATTTGCCTATATGTTTTAGAAAGAGATTGCCACGCCCTCCTTCGGCGGGCTCGCATCTATGGGTATAGTTTTTTGATATGACATTTTTCTCTTCCACTCTTATAGAACCATCCTATATCCCCAAATTATAAAATTTATTTTTGACCTAAACGATACCTCCTTTTCTTCTCTCTCAATTAGAGAAGAATTAAATTTTATGGACCATCGCTATTTCTAATTTTTATCCCTTCTCCGTTTAAAAAACCTATACCCATGCCAGCAATGACAATCTCTCCACTGTCATGGCGAGGAGCGAAGCGACGAAGCAATCCCCTTTTTGTCTTTTTAAAAGATAAGATTGACACAGCTTCCTTTTGGGAAGCCTCGCAATGACAAGAAGCAAGAAGGTGGTGCCGTTTCGCTCATAGTAATGTTGTGGAATTATACATCTATTTGACGAATCATCTAAAATTTTTATAATTTTTAATTGCTGGGGGATGGTGTAATGGTAGCACACGGGACTCTGGATCCCTTGGTGAAGGTTCGAATCCTTCTCCCCCAGCCAGAAGGTGGCCCCATCGTCTAACCCGGACAGGACAACGGGCTCTCAATCCGTAAATAGGGGTTCAAATCCCCTTGGGGCCACCAATTTTTAATGCCTTATGCTCACCGAACGCGGCGGCAAACCGTAAATCCGCCTCAAAGCATCCTCTTCCCCCTCCGCCTGCGCCAAGTGCTTGTTAATCGTCAATTGATAAGTGAGCATCTTCATTATATAATCCCTATCCTTCGTATATATTCCCTGCCTTATCCCCGCTATAGCCTTTATGCTCTCCTCAAACGCCGTTTTGTAATGATAGTGAAGATTTAAGCAAGGAGGCGGAGGGGTAAGGGAGAGCAGCTCCTGAAGGACTTTCTGCTTTTGTGTTATGTAATAATCATATACCTTCAAGCTTTCCTGTGCCTGCTGGTCTCCCTCGGGAGAGAATAGCGATTCCATCAAATTCTCCAATTCCTTTTGCGCAACATCTACCTTCTCCGTTTCCTCCCAATCCTGAAGAACTTTTTCCAAAGCCTTGAGATAAGCTATAACTTCTTCCTTATAAGGAAGCTCCCCGCTCGGAGGCTGGGCAGTGATTAAAGGCTCGTTCACGAGATTGGGAAGGTAGGGCTGGGTTTGGAGAATTGATGGCGCCTGCTGTGGCAAGGGAACATTGGTTTGTATAATCAAGGGCGCCTGCCTGGGCAAGGGAACCTTAGCACGCAAAATGGAGCTCTTGCTTCTCCTCGCAGTATAAAAAAACCCTCCCGCGAGGAGGAGCAGGATGAAGAAAATCAAAAATAACCTTTTCCTTGTTAAACGCTTCCTCTTCCTCTCAATATCTCTCAACCTTCCCTCGGTATCCTCTCCTCCACTGGAGGCATAGGGGAGAAGTTGTAATGGGGCTCCGTTTGATACCAGTAGGCGACAGAGGAGAGGTCATCCCCTCTGTCATTCGCATGCCCATGCTCTATCGTTACCCTTATATACTTGTGGAAGACAATCGGCTCCTCTATGTGGAAGCGATAGGCGGAATGCTTGCCCGTCCAATCCTCGTTCCCCTTGAGGGGAAATCCGTGATATGGTCCGTAGAATTCCCTGTTGAATCCCCAAGCGGCGCAGAAATAATCCTCCGTTCCCGTTCCGTGAAGGGAGGGAGGCCAGACATCGTCATCTATGAAAATCATATCATCTCCCTCTCCCCACCAATCAGGAGCTAAACCGTGAACGCTGAGGATACAGCCAACGAAATGCCCCTGCCCTTTCGCCTCCAGAATGAGATAGTTTTCCTTTCCCGTCAGATTTATCCCATCCTTTATTGGCTGGGGATTTTTCTCCCTTCTCCACTTGGCGTGGAAATAACCGACATCCTCAAGTGGGGAATCGTAGATTTCGTAATCTATGTGGAAGTAAATACCTAAGGGGACACTGCTTTCGTTCACGACCTCAATCCTTCCGCTCTTATTGAAGGGCATAGGGAAGTAGCAGTTGAAGCCTTTATCGCAGGTCATCGTCAAGGGGAGGGAGATGAAATGCTTCGCTATACCGTGTCCTATCCCGAAGAAATCGCCGATGGGGGAATCAATGCTTGGGTCTTCCTCCCCATCCCAATAGGCGCGGAGGAGGGTCGTGCGGAGATAGTGAGGGTCTTGGGAGAAAAGAGTCGTCCAGATATGCTTGATGCAGGCGGGTCCTTGTATATCGGCAAGCACCTTTCTCTCCCCCGGAGCCACCTCCCACCAGTCCTTATTTCCGCCGGTTGTGTCCCAGCTTGAGACCCTTTTGACCCTATATTTGCGAAGATAGGGTAGACCGGAAAGCGGACTTCCGAAAAGCGGAAGATTTTTCCCTTTTTCCAAAGCCAAATCCTCCTTTCTTTTTGTAAAAATCTTAAGATAAAATAACAAGGCAGTCAAATTTAAATGTCTCGGGTTGCCAGTGAGAAAAAGCCATAGCTATCAAAACCTGAATAATCTCAAAAAGATATCGGACTCGCTAAAAAGGAAGGGGATTTTGTCATTGCGAGGGCTCCCTACGGGAGCCCGTGGCAATCTCAAAGGAGATTGCCACGCCTGACCGCCAAAGGCGGTCAGGCTCGCAATGACAAAAGGGCGGGTCCTCGCAGAGACAAAAGATAGACCTCAAAAGTCTGTCATTGCGAGGCTCCCCGAAGGGAAGCCGTGGCAATCTCGGTTCGCAAACCTAAAGGTTTGTGAACTGCGTTGGCGAAAGCCAATCTCGTTCTCCAACCCTGTTGGGTTGGAGAATGTGTTGGCGAAAGCCAATCTCATAAAAGAGATTGCTTCCTAGGGAATGTAATGACAAGAAGGCGAGGTCGTTTCATTCCTTTGCAATGATAATACATAAGTAATTATACAAAACCTTTTCTTTTCCCATTATTTGTTTTATATTTAATTTGAGATGGAGATTAAAGAGAGATTTAGCCATCCACTTAGGGAGAATTTTCCCCTCATTCTCTGGAAAACGACGGATTCTCCTTCCCATCTCCCACCATCGCTTTCCTATTGGAAAAATATCTGCTCCGGCATCATTATTGAGGCTACCCCTAAACAGAAGGAGATAATCAAGCGAATTTGCTCTTTAGCGAAAGAAGAAGAAATCCCCATCATCCTTTCCCTTCCCCCTTTCTCTCCCTTTACCTCCCGTTTGGAAGCGACGAGAGCGAGAGCCAAGGAAGGGGAAAAAATTGAATTAGCAATTAAGGATAAACCCCTTTGGATTGGAGCAATCTCCTTTCGCACGCCGAATCAACCCACAATCCTTGACCTTAAGCAATTCTATCAGGATGGCTACTTAAGATGGACTGCTCCTGCCGATGGATGGGAAATCCTCATTATATCCTCCTCACCCGGGGAAGGAAGGGAGAACCCCATAGAAGTTGCCAACTTCTGGATGGAGGAATTAGCCGAGCTAACTCCTCCTCTATCTGGTTTTTATATCCCTTCTTTGGAGCTTATCCCCTTTCCCTGGCGAGACGATTTCCCTGAGGAGTTTCAAAGGAGAAGAGGATATCCATTCCAACCTTCTTTCCCTTCCCTTTGCCTTGACATTGAGGAAAAATCCCCTAAATTCCGCTATGATTTTCGCAGGACGGTTTACGAGATTTGGGAGGAAAATCTCAGAGCGATTAAGAATAACATAAAGAAAAAGGGGCTTTCCCTGCTTGCTTCCTTTGACTTCCAAGAACACTGCTGGGGAGAAATCCTCCTTCTTTCCTCCCAAATCCCTTCCTCCGTCTTAGCCCCTTCCCTCAATCCCCTCTTAAATGAGCTCGCTACGACCCTCCTTTCCTCCGTCTCTTCCCTCCTATTGAAGATTGAACTCCAATGGTCTTCCTCACCCGAGGAAATAAAGAGAGAAATCAACCATTTCACCTCTCTGGGAATATGCGGCTCTATATTTTCCCTTCCTTCCCCAAAGGTTGATTCCACCCTCTGGGAGAAGCTCCTCCCCATATTCTCCTCCTATCAATCTCGTCTCAATTTCCTTTCCTCGCAATTCCCCAAAAAGAAAAAGACGGTTATGCTCCTTCCCCGCCTTTCTCTCTGGACTCATCAAAGGTTGGGAGAGGACGATGAACATTTCCGTGCCATTGAGAGGGACTTATTCTTCCTTTCCGAGTTGCTTCATAAAATACATTACGATTTCTCCTTCGCTGATGAAGAGGAAATTCCAAATATTCAAGAGTTGAAAACGGTCATTATTCCCTCAACAACTACCCTGAAGAGAAGCACCTTGAGATGGTTGGAGAGATTTTATGAATCGGGAGGCAATCTCGTCGCCCTGGGAATGCTTCCCTTTCGTTCGGAGGAAAAGAGGGACACGAGTTTGGAAAACGATGTCCGCTCCCTATTCAAGGTTAATGTGGAAGATATAAACAATTTATATCTCGTCTCAAGCGCTATGGGGATGGGGAGCGGTGTTGTTTATGCGATAGGGAGAATACATCCCATATCCCAGGGGAAGATTTATTCCTACCAGCCAGCTGTCAATCCCGATAGGGGGGAAGCTCTGCGTCAAACAAGGCAAATCCTTCGCAATTGCTCTCCTCCCGACCTTGATTCCCTCCAAGAGGAAATCATTTGCCTCCCGAGAGGAGATTCTTTGTTTCTATTCCTCAACAAGGGAGAAAAGCCCGCGAAGCTGAACGCTATGCTTCCCATAACAGGAAAACCTTACGAGCTTGATATAGAAAAAGGAACGATTAAGAAAATTTATAGCTACTCCTTGATGGAAGATGGGAGAATCATCATCCCCTTAGAGCTTCATCCCTCAAAGCTCTTCGCCCTTATTATTGAGGAAGGGGAAGAGGCGCACATAGACCAAGCAAATTTCCTCGTAGAAGATGTCAGGATAAAAGGCGAGAGAATGGAGATAAGGGGATGGCAAAGGGGAGAGGAATCCTGTTTCGCTGTCATAGAAGTTAAGGGGGAGAGAAAGATTGTGGAGGTAGAACCTTCTCCCTCTCTCCCCCCTATTAATCTTCCTATGGAATGGAGGATTGAGCCCGAGGAGGCAAATATTTTGCCTCTAAAGAAATGGGATTATAAGATGAAAAGAAGAGGTTTTCTTGCTCGCTTTTTGGGGAAAGAGGGAAAAGAAGGCTGGGCTCCGCTGCCTCCGCATTATACGCCCGAGGGCGAGGTTTGGTATAGAGCTTCCTTTTCCCTGAGGGAGATTGTGGAGGATATCAGGTTATGTGTAGAGCATCCCGTTGAGTCTCTGCTCATCAACGGGAAGAAACTAAAGTTTGGAGACGAGATTTCCCTTAAGGGTTATCTTGAGGAAGGCGCTAACTTTTTGGTTTTCCTTATAAATCACGCCAAATATCCTTCCCTTCCCCAGGCTTATCTCAAGGGAGACTTCTCCCTTTCCTTTTTAGAGGGAGAGTGGGTCATAGGGAAGAGGAAACCGAGCTTGGAAGTGGGTTCCTGGACTGAGCAGGGATTTCCCTTCTATGTTGGAACAATGGATTATATAACGAGCTTCTCTCTCCCACAATCCTATATTGGGGAGAAAGCCATCCTTTCCCTTGGTCAAATCAAGGAAGCGGTGGAGGTAGAAGTGAATGGGAAAAGAGTAGGTTATCTCTTCTCTTCCCCTTGGGATTTAGAGATAGACGATTTCCTCAGGGAGGGAGACAATGAGATTAGATTGAAAATAACGAACTGCCCGCCTTCAACCTTTGGAGAACAGTGTAAAGCCTCGGGATTGCTATCCCCTCCTAAAATCGTTTTCTTAAAAAGGGTTCAGATTATCATCCCTTAATCTGTTGTGGCAAAATCAAGGTGACATTATAAAAATATGAGATTATAATTTTCAAAATTATTGAAAGGAGGTTGAAGGAATTGAGGACTATCAAAATACTGCTCTCTATTCTCTTGGTCCTTCCCCTTCTTGGGGCTAATTTTGAGTTCACTAAGGAGAATTACGCTGGTCGGTCGGGGATTGTCCTCGGTGGACTGGGAACGGGAACGATAGAAATTCGCCCAAATGGAGCGCTTGAGGAGTGGCAGATTTTCAACAATACAGCAAACCCCTATCCCAGTCCTCGCAGCTTCTTCGCCATAAGGGTCAAACAGGAAGGGAAGGCTCCCATTGCGAAGGTGCTTCAGCTAACTCACGAGACTTTGCCAACTGTTGAAAAGATATCCTACAAAGGAGAGTTCCCCTTTGCCCAACTTCTTTATAAAGACAAAGAATTGCCAATCCAAGTTGAAATGACCGCTTTCTCTTCCTTCATCCCTCACGATTACAAGAACTCCGCTCTCCCCCTCGCTTTCTTCCGCTTCAAACTGAAGAACACTTCAACGAGAAAATGCGATGCTTCCCTCCTTTTCACCTGCCAGAATATGGTGGGGATAAGCGAGGGCTATAGCGGGAAGGTTGCGAATAGGTTGATTGCCCAAAAGGGATTTTATGGTGTCGATTTGAGCGTTCCCGTGGGAGAGCCTGCTTACTATTCCCGTCCCATAAGGGTGCTCATAATCTCCCGCCCGGATGTCCCCGATTTCCGTACCCAACTGGTTCGCGCAATAGAGGCGAGAAATCTGGAGATAAGATGGGTGAGAGTTGATGGAGGAAAGGTAGTTTTGCCAACAAGAGACCCTGCTCAATTGAAGAGAGATTACGACCTTCTTTGGCTCGCTGAGACGACGAGGATGGCGGAAAGCCTTGGCGAGGAGAATATGAGGGTCATTCAGGAGGCGGTGCGAATGGGGATGCCCTTCATCTTAACCGGCGGTTGGGATTCATTTTACGGCTTCAACGAGGAACGCTGTGGGAAGTTGGCTGGAACAATCATTGAAGAGATAGTGCCGATTAAATTCAAAACGACCTTTGATGCGATTAATCAGCCGATAGATATGGTTATTAAGGACGCATCCCATCCCATTTTCCAAAACTTCCCTCGGGAAGCCCTCCACTTGGGTGGATACAATGAGATTGCCGGGCTAAAGCCCGGAGCGAAGGTCCTTATGACTTCCCCAGATGGCAAGCCCCTTCTCATAGAGGGAAGGTATGGAGATGGGAAGGTGCTCGTGCTGGCAACCGCCATTTGGGGAGGCTGGCCAGCTAATAGCACATCTTGGGCATCCCTTCTGCGAAACATCGTAGCCTACCTCGCGGGCGCTCAGTATGGTTCGCCAACCGGTCTTCCCAAGGATTCGCCCACGATGGGCGATATGTTCATCGCAACGAATTCACCCGCCCAGCCATCTGTTTGGGAGGATTATGCCTCTCTTTGGAAAGATTTCACCTCTCAAGGAACTGTAAATCGGAAGGAGGGAAGGGACGGGTGCTTGAGCGTGCAGATATCCCTTGCCCCAAGGGAGGAGAAGGAGGTATTGTTCCTCCTCTCCTGGTATTTCCCCAATCTCTACGATTCCCAGAGGCGTCTTTTAGGACATAAATACGAGGAATGGTTCAAGAACGCTGAAGAAGTAGCGAAATATGGCTTGGATAATTATCAGCGTCTTTACACTGAATCCCTTGTCTTCCACGACGCCTTCTATTCCACACTCCCTCAATGGATTGCCGACGCTATTAACTCCCAGTTCACCACTCTCTACAAGAGCTCTTGGTGGACGAAGGATGGAACATTCGGGATTTGGGAAGGTATGAATGCCTGTTGCGGTCTGCAGACAACGGATGTGAGCTATTATGGTTCCTTCCCCGTCCTTCTCTTCTTCCCCGAGTTGGAGAAGGTCGAGATAGGGTTGACCGCTCGTGCTCAGAGCGAAAAGGGAGAAATCCCCCATTTCTTCCCCGCTCGCTTTGATGTCCCCGATGGCTATTGGCGAATAGATATGGAGCCGCAGTTCATTTTGATGGTCTATCGCGATTATCTCTGGACGGGAGACAAAGCATTCCTCGTGAAGATGTGGCCTCATATCAAGAGAGCGATAGATTACGAGCTCTCAATAGATAGCGATGGGGATGGTATCCCCAACATAGAGGGTTCCGCTCTGACCTACGATGGCTGGCCTATGCATGGGACGAGCGTTTATGTAGCGAGCGTTTGGCTTGCTGGTTTGCGAGCGGCAAGCGAAATGGGGAAGATAGTGGGCGATACGGAGATGGCTAATCGCTATGAAGCCCTTTATCGCAAGGCAAGGGATAGCTTCATCAAGGAGCTTTGGAATGGAGAGTATTTCATCCTTTACAACGATGTGGCAACTGGTCGCAAGGATAACTGCTGTATGCTTGACCAGATGAACGGTCAGTGGTATGCCCATATGCTTGATTTGGGCTATATTCTTCCCAAAGATATGGTTAAGTCGGCGATTACTGCTTGTTATAAATACAATAGAAAGCCAGTTCAAGAGGGGATGGCATATGTAGATTGGCAGAAGGGCGAATGTTGGGTGAACGGCGCCTGGCCGAGGGGAGGAGCAACGGTTCCGGAAATTGGAGGACAATGGGGTTCCCCTTGGACGGGAACGGAACATATGTTTGCCTCGCTTTTAATCTATGAGGGAATGGTTAAGGAGGGATTGGATGTATTTAAGGCGGTATATGACCGCTACAAATATGCTGGCTTGACCTGGAATCACATAGAATGTGGATGGCATTACTTCCGCCCAATGGACTCTCTAACAATCCTCCTCGCTTTGCAGGGCTTCAACTACGATGCGCCAAAGGCTTCCCTTTCCCTTAAGCCGAGATTCAATTCCCAAAATCATACATCTCCCTTCGTGGTTCCCACGGGTTGGGGAATCTTCACTCAGGAGAGAAAGGGAGGCAAGCAGATTAATACGCTCACGCTAAAGAGAGGGAAGCTCGTTCTCTCCTCGCTTCGCCTTCAAACCGAGAAGAAGCCGAGCTCTGTTATGATTGAGAAGAGGGCTAAGAGGGCAACGAGGATAGAGGCGAATTTCAGCTGGAAAGATGGCGAGCTCGTCCTCACTTTTAGGGAGCCTCTAACCCTCCAGATGGGAGATAGGCTGTATATAGAGATGTGAATTTTAGGAGCTTCCTCGTCCTATGGCTTTTAATCGTAGCCGGGCTATGCTTAGCGAGGCAAAGCCGTCTATATATAGCTTCCCAACATAACTGGGAAGGGAAGAGGGGGTTCTATATAGATTTTGAGAATTCATCAGAGGGAGAGGTTTGCCATTTGGCAAACCTCTCCCTTGTCCTTGCCATCGCCGATGGGGAAAAATGGCGCTTCCTATCCTTTAAACCCCAATGGCAAAGTGAAAAGGAATATTCCTTAAAGGCGGAGATAAATAGAGAAACAGCGAGAATCTGGCTTGATGGCAATCTCTTAGGAGAAAGCAGGGGAGGCTTCCTCCCAGCGGATATAGGGGAAAGGAAGGAAGGCTTCGTTCCAGCCGATGAGGTTATTTGGCTCAACTATATTCCCCTTGTATACAGAGGAAGACAGGATTATCTCGTCCTCTTAAAGGACATTCAGCTGGAATCTGGCAATCAAAAGCTCAGTTTCTCCTTTCCCCAATCCACTCCCCTTTTCCTCTTTGAGCCCCAATGTCCGAAGAGATTGAAATGGAAAACAGAGGGTGAAATAAGAATAAATGCTCACTTCAAAATAATCTCCTATCCCGAACTCAAAAGCCTCTCTCCCTTCATAGACCGTTATGGTCAATGCAGATATGCGGAATGGGAGGGGAAGATTAAAAGCGATGAGGATTTGAAAAGGGCTTGGGAAAAGGAAAGGGAGATTCTCAAGGAATGGGGGGAGCCTAAGGGATATGACCGCTTCGGAGGATATGAGCTTTTGGGATGGAAGGAGAAGGGAACGGGATTTTATAGGGTCATAAAGAGGGATGGTTATTGGTGGTTGATAACGCCGGAGGGAAATCCCTGTTTTTATTTTGGGCTCTGTGTTGTCCCGCCCGCTCCCTGGGAGATTATGACGCCGGTTTCTGGCAGGGAATTCCTATTTGAGTGGCTTCCATCAAAAAAGGGAATTTATTCCGAGGCTTGGGGGAAGGGATACTGGGGCGAGAATGAGAAGGATTTCTTCTGCTTTCACTATTCAAATATGATAAGGAAATATGGAAAGGATTGGAGAAAATTGGATGATGACATCACGAGAAGAAGGTTGAAAGCTTGGGGATTTTCCGGGGTTGGTAAATGGGGAAAATTGGAGGGGATGCCCTATTTTCCCGTTCTGGGAAGAGGAGATGTGCCGAGCCTCGTCAGCCATCCCGATATCTTTGATGAAAAAATAAGGGAAAAATTCAGGGAAGCGCTTCGCAGTCAAA
>Ga0080004_1205613_pt1 | contig 15319 bp, 11 predicted proteins | sample WasSprMetagenome_FD_69207 | JGI IMG/M metagenome (GOLD analysis project Ga0080004, IMG submission 69207) | Sulfidic aquatic microbial communities from Washburn Spring, Yellowstone National Park, USA - WS (SPADES assembly) (version 2) | ecosystem: Environmental > Aquatic > Thermal springs > Hot... | reverse complement strand
CACCGTGGCCAGCGAGATGGAGAAGGGGGGGGCCGGCGGCGACGGACATGCGCCCCCGACCGGAGGCGTCACGTCCACAGACGCGAGAGGCTCTATTGACTTGGCTTCGGCATTGGCCTGCCGCACCGCGCCGTCCCAGTCCCGCCAGAGGCGGAAGAGGAACTCCGGGCTTGAGGCGAGCCTCACGGCGAAGAGGGAAAGCTCGGCGAAGCGCCCCCTCTCCCCCGCCTGCACCGCGAGGGAGCCAGGCGCCGTGTAGTTATACAACGCAAGCACAAGCACCAAGATGAAGGAGGACACCGCCAGCTCCACCACCCACCTCATGGATACCTAAACACCCAGAGGTCCACCACATACGTTATCTCACCTGCGTCCGCCACCGCCGATGCGTGGGACACCGCCAGCGCCTCCGGCCTGCTACTCACCCACCTCCTCCAGGTGGCGAAATGGACCTCATACAGGGGCGGGAGGCCGCCGGCCAGCGGCATCACAATTATGTCGTTCTGCGGTATCCCGCCGCACTTCGGCGGCTGGCCTTGGCTGTTCCTAGACACCGCCGCTATGAGGAACTTGGCTCGTCCGATCTTGTCCCACGGAATAAGGCAACCACCGAAGTCTTTACCACCGCCACCACACACGTCGTTGAGGTCGAGGTTGGAGCTCGGGTTGACAGTGAGGTCGTTGTACAGCGGTGCGGATTGGCCGCCTAGAAACACGCCCAAGTACCTCAAGCCCAGCGCAGTAACGCCGGGGTCGTCGCACCCACAGAGAGAGGGGTGTTGTCCAATGTTTTGTATAAGCTTAGAGTGGATCACGTAGACCCCTGCGTCAGGCTTCGCAATGAACCCGATCAGCGAGACCGTCCCACTGCCCGCGTAGGTGTAGTTGACGCCCTTCAGCATCACACCCCTCACGTATGCATACGCAAATAAGCTCAAGCCGCTGACCGACGCACTGCCTCTGCCGTCCTCCCCCGTCTGGCCAGACGCACAGGCGCTTATCGGCGTGGTCACGTCAGGCGTGTAGCAACCCGACTTGAAAGTGTTGATGGGCTTCCCGAACGTAACTGGTGCCTGCACGGTGTACGTCCCCGTGGCATTTGTGAAGGTGACCTGCGCATAGCAAGTGGCAGAGCCACAGGGGTTATATTTGGATGTGCCCTGTGCCGGCCAGGCAAACGACGTCTTGCAGTAAAAGCCCAACTGCCGGGAGCCTGAGAATATTACCACATTTCCCACCTCCACCTTAGTTACCACGGCAGGACTACCCGTGTTCTCCACGTCTACTCTGGCGTAGTAGTTATTGCCCTGCGTCCAGACGTAGGCGCCGCGTATGTATACGCCCGGCGGCTCCGGGTTAGCCGGCGTGTTGCCCGGCCACGCCACGTAGCAGATGTCCACATCGTAGACGCCGGGCGGATCCACCTTCACAAACACCTGAGAGCCGGCAGGCGTCACGGTTATGTTTAGCGCGGGCCTTATCCTCAGCTCTATGTCGTACTTGCTCCAGTCGTCGCCGAAGAGGCTACGCAGAATCCTCTCGTAGACAGAGGGGTCTACGCTCGGCGTAGGGGCGCCCCAGACGTAGATGCCGTAGCCGACCTTCGTCACAGGGTAGTCCTCCTTCGCCGTGTTTATCTTGCAGACCGCCTCCACATTTACGCCGCTTGAAACAGCCAGCGCCATGAGCTTTCTCGGGTGGAGCATGCCCGGCAGGGCGGGGTCCGCCAGCCCCAGCGAGTTTACCTGGTTTATGTCGGTCCAGCCCGGGGGGTCGCCCGGCGACTGGAGGATCTTCTTGAGGACCTCCTGCGCGTCTAGCTTAGAGGCCGCCGCGGCCTCCGTCTGTTTCGACGACTCCGCAAAGTAGTAAGAGAGGAAGTACACCCCCAACATGAAGAAAGCCGCTAGACTCAACGCGATCAACATGTCTATCGATTCCATGCCTCTCACAGAGAGATTGGAACTTGAAAATAAAATATTTTATGGTGCTTGCTCCAAGAGACAACGCGTCCTCACTCGGCGACTTCGGCCATGAGGCGCTGGAGACGCCTCCTCCTCAAGAACCATATCAAGAAGACTGCGCCGGCCGCGGCGCCTCCGATCGCCGCAAGCGGCAACGGATCCAGGTTCCACACCGCCTCGTAGGTGGCGGGGCCTGTCACCACGGGCATTGCGGGGTAGCTGTACACCACGCCGGTCGCCACGTCGCGCCAGCCAGCGAAAACCCAGTGCAACGGAGGTGGAGACCACACGTCTGTAGGCGTCGGCACCGCGGCGGCTGTGCCGCCTTCGTCAATCCACATTGGGGGCGGCGCAGTGCCGTATCTAGACGTGAATACCACCAAGTACTGCCGCTTGGTCTCATAGGTTATGTTGAGCGGTCTTCTAACAGTCAGCTCAACGGCCGGCGCGTTTAGCGTGGCGTTGGGCACCCCATTTATTACCCAGTTCTTAAACGCCGTCCTCACCCCCGCCTGCTCAGACAACACAGGTGGAATTACAACCCTGATCTTGGAGCCGGCGTCTGCCCAAGTTACATTGCCTACTGCGCCCTCCACCTTAGCGGGCGGCCTCACATATACGACGTATTGCCGCCGGTAGACCGGCGTCAGCCTCATGGGACCCCTCACCTCCGCCCTAACCACCGGCGACCTCTCGCCAGTCTCAGCCCACCCAACGAAGACAAGCCGCGTCCCGTTGCCCAGGTCCACCACCTCCGGCGCCTTGAACTCCACCACGGAGCCCAGCTCCGCCCACACCGCATCGCTTCCGTTTACAGTTGCGCCGACGCCGCCCACCGACACTCTATACGCCGGGATGTAATACACAACGACGTTGACTGGATACACGTCAAACCTCGGCCTCATGCCCGCATCCACCACGTTGCCCTGGAGGTCATATACCACCACGTTCCGCAACTTAATCCCCACGTCTCCCTCGCTCACCAGCTCGGGCGCAGATACTTCGTAGACAGCCCTAACCTCCACAGGCCCCTTCACGTCCACGGCCACCACCGGAAACAGCCCCACCTGTCTGCTGTCTACAATCCACCCCACGAACCGCGCCGCCGTCCGCCCCCCAGCCGCCTCTGCCAGCCTCGCCACCTTCTCGTCGCCCTGCACTACCGCCTGCACCGATATCTTAGGCATCGGCTCGGCTGAGAACCGCACCTGCCCAGACGCCCAGTCCGGCCCCTTCACGAGGTCAGCTGGCTGACGCGCCACCTTAAACTCCTTAACGTAACGAAGCACCAAAGGCTCGGCCAAGTCGCCGAAGATGGTAAGCGTGAAGTTTTGAAGCGGCCTGCACCTAAACTCCCCCACGTATCTGTAAAGAGGATATACCGACACCTGGCCGTACGGCACGTAGAGACTCCCGCTTCTGCCCAGCTGGTAGATATAGGCAACGTCGCCGCTCCTCACCGCGGCCTCAAGCGGGAGGCACTCGTCAGGCGCGTTGACTATATATGGCGCCCTGGCGGTGTATAGAACCTGAAGCGAATTCCACATCTCAAAGGCGGCGGTCTGCCCGTCGAAAGACACGGCGACTGAGGTCACGGGCCTTACTTGTCTTAAAGCCTCGGCTAGGGTGAAGTTCCCCGTCGCGTTGCCGCCCACAGCCCTCAGAAGAAGCAGAGTCGAGATGGGGTCCGTCCTTATGACCGGCGCGCCGTCTCTCAACACGTAGAAGTGCCCCGCCTGCGTGCCCACCGCCACAACTGAGCCGTTCCAAGAGGCCGCCACGGCGCTGGGCTTCGCCGGCAACGTGAAGCGCCACGTGGCCTTGCCGTCTCTAATCGCGATTATGTCGCTCCCGGCGCCGACGAAGAGCCACCGGCCGTCTTGGCTCATTGCCGAGACGAGGCGCGGCGTGTCTATGCCGTAGGTTGCAAGCAACGCGTCTGGGATCCAGATGCCGTAGGGATGCACATAGGCGTAGGGCCTCTCCCTCTTGACGAAGCAGAGGGCCACCGGCTCCCCGCGCGCGTCGACGTAGAGACCGTATACGGCGCCGCCGCAGTTGGCGAGCCTCGTCAGCTGCCAGTCGAAGCGGCCCGACCTAAACTCCTCGTCCGTGGGCAAGATGAAGCGGTATATGTCGCCGGTGGACGTCCCTATATATACAGTTCTGTTGACCACCGCAACGGCCGTGACGGGCGGGTCCAACACGTTGACGCCTGGCGCCCTCCTCACAGCGCCTCGGGTGTCCAGGAGGAAGTTCCCCACAATCCTGCCGTCTCTCACTACATAAACTTCGCCGAAGATCGTGGCGGCAACTACATATTCGCAGTTTGTGCCGATGGCGGTCACGTTGGCCCGCGGCCCCAGATTCACCGCCCAATGCGGATATCCATACGGAGCATGCAGAGACACAATAGTGGTCTTATACACAGAGGCAAGCACCAGAGGCGGAAGCGGAAGAGTGAAATTAAGCCAGACGCGTATCGTCTGCGGAAGCTGGACGCCGTATTGCCTCAGCGCATCCACAAGCTCAGGACCAAGCGTAATGTCGGTAGGCGTCGACATTTCGATGTTCGGCCTCCAGATCTGCATATCGTAGACGTAAGGCCTGTTGGCAATTGCCAGACACCTTCCCGCCCTGTCTGTGGCGATTAGGGGATACATGGCATTTTGCGACCAAAGCGTCCTGCCGTCTAGACCCACCACGCTCACGGCCCCCGGCTGAGCCCAGTAGAACGTGTCTAGAGACTCCGTGGGCAGAACGTAGGCAAGGGCAAAGGCGGCGAGGACGAGGACGAATAACAAGCGCATAGACACAAAAGCATAGGTGTATATATCTATTACGGTGTGGACGCCGACCCCTCACCCAAGCGGCGCCAAGCAGACAAAGACAGGTAGCACGCCCAAGCCCACAGACGCGACATGCAGACCGACGTAGACGTGAAGAGACGGATAAACGGCACGGCCACTAGCACCAGCGGCCGGAAAACGCCGCAAGAGACGAAGAAGCCGCCGCCAAGGAGGTCAGCGATACGCCGCTTCTCAACGCGGCGTAGGTTACCTCAAACACCGCGGCGCGCCACGCGGCCTACCCAAGGCGCCACGGCGATCCAGTGCTCAATCACAAGCCCCCCGGCCTAGAAACCGCCATCACCATCTCAGCCCCTTTTAGAGAAACTCCGTGTAGTAACCACGGCGCCCCGAAAACAGCGCCGTCCACCCCGTAAGGTGGTTTTGCGGCTGTAATAAGACACAAGCCACGCGTTTGAGGTGGGAAACACCCCGTCTGCCTCCACCCCATGCGCCGCCACGAAAGCCAGAGACAAACACACAAACACAGGAACAACGCTTCCCTAAGGAGCAGGTGTCCTAGAAAACCCAAAAAGGGCGTTGAGCTTCCACGCAAACGCCAACCCCCCAACACGCCCGAGAGCCAAGACCTCCAGTGAGGTGCACTAACACCACAAGCACAAACGACACGACAAACACCTCAAACGCGGCGAAGGATGAGCGAAGACAAGGTCCGTGGCGAGACTAAGCGCCACGAGACGCTCGTCGAGACCCAGGCGCCGGACCACACCGCAACAACCGTACCGAGAAAAAAGGGGAGACCACCACAGCCCGATGAAGCATAGCAGGTGACGGATGCTCAGAACCTATGGTTAAGGCTGGCGGCACGCCCCCTAACTGCTCAAGGCCGGCCTCCCGGCATACCACTTCGTCGAGGTAAACAGCAGGAGGAACGCGCGAGGAGAACAGAAATGCGAGAAGAGCCGGCGCCTATGCAGTGCCGAGATGTAACCCAGAGCGACCAGCCGTCAGCCGCATGAAACGGATGAGATGTCTGGCACTGCTATGGGGTAGACCGTGTAGCTACTGCCGCCACCTGTGGTTATTATCAGCGCCGGCGAGGTGCCGGGGGTGAAGGGCTCCCCCAGCGAGCCCCGGACGCCGACGAGCCTCCCCACCGGCGCCACCAGAGACACCTCGACGCTCCGCCCAGACTTCACAGAAAGAACCCACCTCCCATAGAACTCGTGCGGCCCAGCGTTGTATACACACAGAAGGAAGTCCCCATCGGCATCTACATACGCCGAGATGGGATACACCTGGGTAAACTCCTGCCTAGACGCAAGAAAAGTGGAGGAAAGCCACCACCCCACACCCAAAGCCACCACGACGATAATCCCAAGAAGAAAAGCCACCTCAAGAGAAGACATAGGAAAAAAGGGGTTTTACTTCACTTACGGCTTAACCACCGCGTTGAACGGGAAGCTCTGCCCACCGCTCAAAATCACCCTACCAGGCAACATCGTGCCAGGCGTCGCCGAGACGCCTACTTTAACCGTCACAGTAGTCTGGTTGCCTACCTTAATTACATTTGGATTGATATCAGCCTGACTAATAACTTGCCCGGCTATCTCAATGCTACTGATCTGTACGTCGACGGGGCCTGGGTTGACTAATACAAGTTTTAGCTGGCCTGTGCCACTGGACAACTCTGCTGAGACTACGTTTAGTCTTGGCTGGCCGGTGGTGGAGGCTACGAATGTGGTGTATAGGTACCAGCCCACCGCCACTGCTATTATCAGCACTATTGCTACTATTATCGCGATCTCGAGGCTTGTCATTCCTTTTAGTTTGGTTGGCATAAGCGGCTGGACATCTCTCTTTAAATATTTTGTGGTGTCCCAGACGTACGGCAATGCACACTTCACACCTTTAATCCAGTTGCGCGGCTACAGTCCCCCCTCCAGAGGTGCGGCGTCTGCATCGCTAGCGTTGTGCCTCAAGGCAACGTCCGCCTCCCCCTCGGGGGCTCTTCGCGTTTTCTGCATAGCAACGTTACATATTTGCGGCGGCTTTGTACATATCTCCGCCGACCACCCCGCCGCATTCTGTAGCCTCCCCTCCGCCTCTCTACGCAACGGCGTACGCCGCCACCTCCCTACGCCAGCTTCCTCGGGGTTGTCCATCCACGGTGGTGGGGCCCGGCGAGTCAAGTTCACGTAGATGTCGTGAAGGGGCCGCCCCGCGGATCGATAGCACAACCTCTCTCAAGCGCTCCAGCACACTCTAGAGACCTACACAAAACATCGCCAATTCGGAGGAGGTCTCTGGAGGCTGATTTCCACGAGCCCCGCCGACCTCTCCGGGCTTAGCCAACGCGTACAGAGGGTCCCGGCTACTGCTCAAAACATCCTGCCAGCTGGCAACGTGCCGGGCGTTGCCCTGTGTCCTTCGCCTTAACCGACGCAGTTCGGTTGCCTGCGCGAATTGCCCGTTGGATGGAATGGATTGTTGCTGTCTCTTACTTCTGTGCTTGGTCTTGTGTTACAGTATTAGCATACATATGGCGCCGTGGCTACGGGCTGTATGTATTTTCTGCGTGTTTTACGCAGTGGAGTATGTAGTTGCGGCGTGGCGATGCAGTTAGGCGTTGTTGGCGCGGTCCTGGGTAGCCGTGGCGACGTGGTCATTGTGGGGCGTAGCGGCGTCTTGTGGGTAGTTGAGTCGTCGTGGTGGTTCTCTGCGCGTTTTTCCACGGCGGCGGTTGGCTGTGGCGCCGCTCTCCCGCAGGTGCCGCTGTCCTTAGGGTCTTCACGAGACTGGGGCTGCGAATGGACAGAGCCTTTAGGGGGATCCGCCGGCGCACGGGCGGGCGACTGTTGCAAGCCGTCGGCGCTTCTAGCCGGAGGGGGCCCGCGGAGGTAGGGGCCTCGCATCTGCTGAGGCGGTTCCCATTTGCCTCAAGCCGGAGGCGCATTAAAGCCGCGTCCAGCTGACCGCAAGACCCGCCCCACGCCAAAACGGAGCGTCTGAGGCGGGGTGCTGGGTTGCGTCGTTGTGGGTAGAGGCTTGTGCTAGAGTAGTTTCTTGAATCTCTCAACGAACTGTTCAACGTCTTCTACGGCGTATTTCACATCTCCGGGCGGCGTCCAGCCCGTAAAAGTCTTGGCGGGGACGTCGGCGTAGCTCCAGGTCTCCTCAGCTCTCTGTCTTCGCCAGCTGTTTCGCTGACGGGCAGCCGCGGATTTCAGCTCTTTTCCTTTCTTGGCGGCATTGACTATCTGGGCAACGGCGTCCCAAGCCTTCTCGGAGGCTTGGACGTAGTCGCACCTCGCCAGCAACTCCTCGGCCTCCTTCAGAAGCCTCTTGGCGAGGTGGAACTCGGCGCGTTTCGGCAGATCAAGCGACGCCCTCAGCAATAACAACCTTGTCCACGGCAACGCCCCTCTTCTCGGCCTCCTACTTGAGCCTTCGGTAGAGCATAGCCGTGACGTAGATCTGCATGCGTGAGCTTGGCCGCTTTTTTAAAAAGGCCTACGGCGGGGAGGCTGGGAAAGTTCTCCAGCCTGCCTCTGTCCGCGCCGGGCCGCACAACAATTCCGTAACTCGGCACACGCCGCTGGGGTTTTCCGCATGCAGACTGCCGCGAAGACGCTGGGGATCTGCATATGTGCCCCGCGTATCGCTAAATTTTTTACCGTGGGCCGCCTCTAAGCTGGTGAAGAGGATTACGCTTGAGCCCGTCCCCGGCGTAGAGACGGAGTTTGTGAATAGGGACCTCGCCATTGCGCAGGTGGTGGAGTGGGCGGAGAGGAGCACAGGGTTCCCCGTCGTCATATTCGGCCCGGAGGGCTGCGGCAAGACCGCCTTTCTGCGGCAGGCGACGGCTATGCTTAGGGAGCTGGGATACGACGTGTTCTACCTCCACCCTCTTGACAGGGTTTTTGAGGCTGAGGTTTCGCCTCCGGAGGTCAGGCGGGCCTTTCTGGAGTTTGTGGAGCGGGCTGTGGCTGAGGAGGCTGTGGGCCGCGTGGCGTGGGCTGTCTTCGACTTTGTGCGGAAGGTGTTGAAGACGCGGAAGACGAAGATCGCCATAGTCGCCGACGACGTCTTCCAGGCTATCGGCCTGGACAAAGCCGCCGCCTACGTGAAAGGGCTGTTGAACATGATCGAGCACCCGGTGTACAGCTACGAAAAAATAGTCGTCCTCGTCGCCACAGGTGAGGGCGTAACGCGGGTGGAGATTGGACGGCATTTCTGGGCCGAACTACGTCCTATGTGGAACATGCCGAAGGAGGGCTTCCAGCAACTATACGAGAAACTGCCAGGACCGAAGCCGCCGTTTGACGATGTCTGGCGTTGGACCGGCGGCAACCCGAGGATGCTTAGGAGGCTTTACGAGTACGGGTGGGATGTGGAGGGTGTTGTGGGGGGCGTAGCGCTGGAAAAGAGGCTGTCTACGGAGTTCGTCTCTTTGTGGAGGAGGTGGCTTGAGGAGGCTGTGGAGGACCCGGAGACGCTTTGGACAGGCGGCGCGCCGGAGGTGCTGATAAGGGAGCTGGAGGCGAGGAACCTGATCGTATATAACATGTACGACAGGAGGCCCAGCTTCTGGATCGACCAGCCGCCGCCCGAGAAAGACCCAGAACTCGGCATTGGGAAGAACGTCGCCTGGCAGTCTCCCATACACAGGGAAGCCGTCATGAGGGCGTTGAGGGAGGCATAGCCGCCTCTCTCAATTAATGAGTTTTTAAAGAGTCTAGTGGCGATTGTCGTGGTTGTTGAGTTTGTGGAGAGGCCGCTTCCTAAGCCCTCTGACGAGGGCTATATCGAGGCTAGGCTGGATGCAGAGGACGTAAAGGCCTGTGCGCCGGACGTTGAGAGACTCGTCGAAGGAGCCCGGAGGGTCTTAGAGGGCGGGCGCTCTGCCTGAGGCGGTTTGTCTATCCGTGGTCGAGCTCGGTTACATGCGGCGGGTTGATGCTCCTGAGCCACCACCGCCGATATGCAAGGAGTCCCTTCTTCGTTTGCTTAGGCATCTTTCGGCGGTTCCTCAACGCGTCATATACTGGCTCCACAAGAGTTGTGATTGACGTTTCAGCGGCGAGGCGGGCGGTGTGGAGCGTTTGGGCGATGGTTTTTAAAATGGCTCTGGGTGGGTTATGTGGATTGTGTGGAGTTTTCTAGGTGGCTTGTGATGGCTAGGCGCACGCTGGAGTCTGCGAGGCGCGACGCGGAGGGCGGCGATTTTAACTGGGCGTGTTTCAAGGCTCACCAGGCGGCTGTGTTCGCCGCCAAGGGTCTGCTGTATGGAGCGGGGAGACCGGCGAGGGGGCACTCGGTGTATAAGCTTCTGGAGGCGGCCGAGGAGTTGTTGCCTGTGCCTGAGGGGGTTTTGGAGCTCGGCAAGCTCCTCGACAAGTTCTACATCCCGACTAGATACGTCGACGCGTGGAGCGAGGGGGCGCCGTTTGAGTACTTTACGAGGAGCGACGCAGAGGCGGCGCTGGCCGCCGCCGAAAAGATTTTAGCGTTTGTGGAAGAGTTATGGAGGGCGTGTTTAGATTCCGAGAGGCGCTGAGGGCTAGGGCCTTGGCGCTGGCCAAGGCGGCGGCTGAGGCGCTCCCTGGCACGGTCTTCCTCGTGGGTTCCTTCGCCCGGGGCGACTTCTCCGAGGATAGTGATGTGGATCTTCTGGTGGTGGCGGAGTTTTTGGAGCCGCCCCACCGCCGTCTTTTAGACGCCGATATTCCGCCGGGCGTGGAGGTGATCGCATTAACGCCGCGGGAGGCATTGAGGGCCGTGGAGAGGTGCTACCCCATTGCCCGGGATGTGGCGCTGGGTGTTGTGCTTAGGGACGGCCTTGGGATCGCGGAGAGGCTTGTGGAGCTCGCCAGGCGTTGCAAATAAATTTTCATCCGGGCCCGTGGAGGCTCTGTGGATGCTCTGGTTCTGCCTTCTCGCGTGGTGGAGCTTCTAAGGTGGGCCGCCGAGGAGGGCAGGGTCTCTCTAGAGGATTTCCTAATGGACGTGGCCACCGCCCGTCTGGATCCTCCGGAGAGGGCTAGGGCTTACGCCGAGACGGTGCTGGAGCTTCTGCGGGAGGCGGAGGTCGCCAGGGCGATCTGTAGCAGGAGTCGGAGGAGGTCTGGCACATAGCGGCTCTCGCCGTTAGGGCCTTTGCCTATTGGCGCGACGGCATGAGGCTGGCTTCCCACGGCGAGCTGTGGAGGTACGCGAAGAAGGTGGCGGAGGAGTTGGGGGAGTGGGCGCGCGACACGTGGGCCCACGCCAACGCCATGTATGTGAACTTCTACGAGGGGTGGGCCTCCGGCGAGCAGGTGGCCACGGCGTTGAATAGGGTGCGGCGGCTTGTGGAAGCAGTGGCTGGGCGGGTGCTGGGGGTGGGTAGTGTGTAATACTCTTAACTCTTTATTAAGTGGTGGTGGTGTTTGTGGCGTGTCTATTGAGCTGGAGCTTGATCTTGTGAGGGATAAGGTTCGGGAGTTTATTCAGAATAACGAGAAGGTTTCTGACGAGGTGATCAACATCATTATCCAGAGGAAGAGGTCTCTGGAGGTGGATTTCCACGATATTCTCCTGTTTGATAAGGGGTTGGCCGACCTCTTCGTGGAGAGGCCGAGGCTGATCCTGCCGGAGGCTGATAAGGTGGTGCAGGAGGTTGTGGAGGAGAAGGATCCGGAGACGGCGCGGGCGCTTCGGCGGTTTCACTTCAGGGTGCGGGGGTCGCCTCTGGTGGTTCCGCTTAGGAAGCTTAGGTCTGAGTACATCGGCAGGTTGGTCAGGATTGAGGGAATAGTCACGAGGCAGACCCCGCCTAAGCACTTCCTGCATAAGGCGCTTTACCGTTGCACGCAGTGCGGCTACGAGATTGAGCTGATGCAGGAGCTGGAGCGTCACGTGGAGCCTCCTGCGAAGTGTCCGCGGTGCGGCGCTTCGAAGAGCTTCACGTTGGTGACTGAGCTGAGCCAGTATATCGACTGGCAGAAGGTAATCGTGCAGGAGAGGCCTGAGGATCTGCCGCCCGGCCAGCTTCCGAGGAGCGTGGAGGTGGTTCTTCTCGACGACTTGGTGGACGCGGCGAAGCCCGGCGACATAGTTTCGCTTACCGGCGTCGTGGATTTAACGCTGAGCGAGCTCAGGAAAGGCAGACCCCCCATTGTTACCTCCTACGTGCAGGGGGTGCACGTGGAGACGTCTAACAAGGAGTTTGTGGAGGAGATCACCAAGGAGGATGAGCAGAGGATCTTGGAGGTTTCGCGGAGGCCCGACGTGAGGGAGCTCATCGTGCGGTCCATCGGCCCGTCTATCTACGGCTACGAGGAGATCAAGGAGGCGATCGCCTGCCTCCTCTTCGGCGGCAACGAGATGGTGTATCCCGACGGCGTCAGGGTGAGAGGGGACATAAACATCCTGCTGATAGGCGACCCAGGCACGGCGAAGTCCCAGTTGCTTAAATTCGTGGCGAAGATAGCGCCGAGGGCCGTCTACACCACGGGCAAGGGCTCGTCTGCGGCGGGCCTCACCGCGGCTGTAGTCAGGGATAAGCTGACAGGTGAGTTCTACCTGGAGGCCGGCGCGTTGGTGCTTGCGGATAAGGGCGTCGCCGTCATAGACGAGATCGACAAGATGGACGCCAAGGACCGGGTGGCGCTTCACGAGGCCATGGAGCAAAACACAGTCTCTATAAGCAAGGCCGGCATCGTGGCGACCCTCAACGCGAGGGCGGCGGTGCTCGCCGCGGCCAACCCTGCCTTCGGCCGCTACCTGCCGAACCGCACCGTGGCCGAGAACATAGATCTGCCGGTGTCTCTGCTGAGCCGCTTCGACCTCATCTTCGTCATTAAGGACGAGCCAAGGGAGGATTTTGACTCCTCTGTGGCCGGGCACATCTTAGACCTCCACTCTGGCAAGGTGCCGGAGTCTTTTCGAGACGTGCTGAGGCCTGAGTTTCTCCGCAAGTATATAATGTACGCGAGGAGGTATATACGGCCGGTCTTGAGCGAGGAGGCTAAGGAGAGGATTAGGAGGTTCTACCTGGAGATGCGCCGGAAGTACCAGGGGCCGGGCACGGCCATCGCCATCACGGCGCGTCAGCTGGAGGCGCTTATACGCCTCACCGTCGCGGAGGCCAAGATGAGGCTCTCCCCGATAGCCACGGGGGAAGACGCGGAGAGGGCCATCAGGCTGTATCTAGCCTTCCTCAAGTCCGTCGGCATAGATGTGGAGTCCGGCGCCATAGACATCGACGCCATAATCACGGGGGTGCCCGCGTCGAGGAGGGAGGCGTACATAAAGGTGGTGGAGCTGTTGAAGAGGCTTGAGGAGGCGGAGAGGGGGCCCGTGAAGATCGAGGTTCTGAAGGCGGAGGCGGAGAGGGCCGGCATACCTGGCGCAGAGGTGCAGAGGATTGTGGACCTCTTGGTCCGCAACGGCGAGGCCTACATGCCGCGGCCGGGCTACATAAAGCGGGTTGTGTAGTTTTTATTCTGGTCCTGAACAGCCTCTGTGGATGTGGCCGAGCTTCCTCTTGACGCCAGGCTCGTTGCGGTGCTGAAGGAGAGGGGGGTTAGGCGGCTCTTCCCGCCCCAGGCCGAGGCCGTGAAGGCGGGCGTCTTCGACGGGAGAAGCGTGCTTCTCTGCACCGCCACGGCGTCTGGGAAGTCTCTGCTGGCCGAGGCTGCAGCGGTTAAGACGGCTTTGGAGGGGAGGATGGCGCTGTACGCGGTGCCCCTCAAGGCGCTCGCCCACGAGAAGCTCCTCCACTTCTCATACTACGGCAAGCTGGCGAAGGTGGGCATCTCCACGGGGGATTTCGAGTCCGACGACAAGCGGTTGCATGAATACGACGTGGTTGTGGTGACCTATGAGAAGCTAGACAGCTTGCTGAGACATAGGCCGAGCTGGCTGGGGTCTGTTGGGCTGATCGTGGTGGACGAGATCCACTACCTGGGGGACCCCAAGAGGGGGCCCGTCCTCGAGTCCATAATCGCCAAGGTGAGGCACCTGGGCCTCCGGGCCCAGTTCATAGGACTGAGCGCCACCGTGGGCAACGCGGCCGAGGTGGCGCAGTGGATGGGGGCTAGGCTCGTGGCGTCTAGCTGGAGGCCCGTGCCTCTGCGGGAGGGCGTGTACTTCGGCGGGAGTATCCACTTCCCCGACGGGACGCGCCGGCCGGTTAGGGCAGGAGGCGACGCCGAGGTGGCCCTCGCCGTGGACGCGCTGACCGACGGCGGGCAGGCGCTGGTGTTTACCAGCAGCAGATCCTCCACCGTGCGTCTCGCCGGAGCGATCGCCAAGGCTATCGCCGCACATCCCGCGAGACTCATCGACGTGGGGGAGGCGAGGGAGCTGGCGGAGGAGGTGTTGCGGGCGTCGTCTAGTAAGATCATCGGGAGGGAGCTGGCGGAGCTCGTGGCGAGGGGCGTCGCCTTCCACAACGCCGGGCTTGAGCTGGAGGTTAGGAGGCTTGTGGAGGAGGGGTTCAGGCGCGGTGTGATTAGAGTCGTGGTGTCCACAACCACGTTAGCCGCCGGCGTGAACCTCCCGGCGCGGCGCGTGGTCGTGGCGGAGTACGAGCGCTACGACCCGGTGGTGGGGAGGGAGGAGATCCCCGTGCTTGAGTATAAACAGATGGCGGGGCGGGCGGGGAGGCCCGGGCTCGACCCATTCGGCGAGGCGGTGATCGTCGCCCGTGGCAGAAACGAGGTGGGGTACCTCATGGAGAGGTACGTCCTGGGCCAGGTGGAAAACGTGAAGTCGCACATCCTGTCCGGCCCCAGCCTGAGGGCGCATGCGCTGGGCGCAGTGGGCGGGGGATACGCCAAGTCCATAGACGAGCTGGCGGACTTCTTCTCCAACACCCTAGGCTTCCACCAGCTGAGGACCGGGCTTAAATCCGGCTTGCTCCGGTCCAAGGTGGAGGACGCCGTGGACCAGCTGGTGGAGTGGGGCTTCTTGGAGCGAGACGGCGATTACGTATACGCCACCGAGCTGGGTAGGCAGGTGGCTAGGCTGTATCTAGACCCGGAGACCGCCGCCAGGTACATAGCGCTTATTAAGTCGCTAAGGCGGGGCGCGACTGCGGCGTATCTATACATGGTGCTGACCGCGCCGGATTTCCCCAGGGTGAGGCGGGGCAGGGTGGATAAACACCTTGCCGAGGAGGTGCTGTCTGCCCTCGACATGGAGGAAGACGAGGAGTTTGAAGACGTGGTTAAGACCGCGGCGATGCTGAAGGCGTGGATAGAGGAGGTGGATGAGGACGAGATATTTGAGCGGTTTGAGGTGGCGCCGGGCGATCTACGGGTTTACGTGGATCTCTTCGAGTGGCTGGGCAACGCGGCGGCGAAGCTGGCGGGGATCATGGGACGCGGGGAGCACGGGAGGGGGCTTGAGGTGGTCACGGCGAGGGTTGTACACGGCGTGAAGGAGGAGCTCCTGGAGCTGGTCACCGCGTTGAGGGGCGTGGGGAGGGTCAGGGCGAGGGTTCTGTATAACTTCGGCTTCCGGACCCTTAGAGACGTGGCGGGGGCGGCTGGGCGG
>Ga0080004_1101077_pt1 | contig 15327 bp, 13 predicted proteins | sample WasSprMetagenome_FD_69207 | JGI IMG/M metagenome (GOLD analysis project Ga0080004, IMG submission 69207) | Sulfidic aquatic microbial communities from Washburn Spring, Yellowstone National Park, USA - WS (SPADES assembly) (version 2) | ecosystem: Environmental > Aquatic > Thermal springs > Hot... | reverse complement strand
TACCTCCTCCAATAGCTATTGAAAAATCATAATTTTTTAATAAATTTGCAACATTTTTTATATTTTCTATAGAAGATTTATTTATTAATACATAATCTACTATGTAATTATTTTCTTTTAATAATTTTTCAATTCTATCTCCAGCAATCTTTTTTGTATTTTCATCTTCAACTAATAAGCATCTTCTTTTCCCATTAAGAAATTCTTTTATTATTTCAGGTATTTCTTCTAAAGCATCTTTTTTAATTAAAACTTTAGCAATAGATATTTTATGTTCTTTTCCACAATCACAATTCCATTTATCCAATGGCTTAAATTTTAATGTCATTATTCTACACTACCATGAAATCTTTCTATATAATTGCTTCCTTTCTCTGAAAAAATATTCCTATCCCTATTGAAAAAGATTTACGTATTCCTAAAAAAGTTTGATTTAATAAACTATTCTTAATTACTATGTCATAGTCATACAATACAATCATTATTATTTTAATAATGTTAGCAATTATTTAAGTTTCTTTAATTAATTATATATAAAAAATATTAAGAATCTATTATTTTACATTTAAGCCATGGTTTAATAATAGATTCTTCTACTCTAAGTTTTCTTAGAAATTCTATAAATTTATTTCTAAGAAAATTTGCCACATGTTTATTATTTTCTATAATATTTTTTTCTTGCTTTGGGTCTTGATATAAATTATAAAGTTCTGTATCTATTTTACCAAATGGCTTTATTTTCCTTGGATAACCATCTACCCAATAAACTATATGCTCATCCTCTTTCTTTTCTCCAATTTTAGAGGATTCTATTGAAGCGAGTATTAAAGACCATTCTTTAGTAGTAATCGTTACTCTCAAGCCTCCATACGCTCCTCTATATATTGGTGGGGAGGAAATCGCGATATCTCTCCAAGTAACCTCTTTATTGATTAATGGGATAAGAGAATTCCCCTCTATAAAATTTTGTTGCTTTATTCCAGCTAAATCAATTATTGTAGCAGTTATATCTGGAGTTTGAACTAAATCGTCTATAACTTCTCCCTTGCGATTCATATCATCCGGAAGTCTTAAAATTAAAGGGATGTGTACTATTTCTTCATATAAAGGAGCTAAACCATGTTCATTCCCTTTTATAATAGATTTTCCTATCAATCCATGCTCCCCGATATAGAATCCATGATCACTTGTAAATATCACAGCTGTATTTTCAAATAATCCAAGTTCTTCGATTTTTTCTAAGATACGGCCAATCCATTTATCAACGAGTGTAGCTTCTCCAGCATATAAAGCTCTACAATGATTAAGCTCATCAATGTTTAAATAATCACATGGTCCATAAACAGGATAAATGACTTCTTCACCATTATAATTAGGGTCATATTTTTCTACATACCATTTAGGCGGGTCCCATGGTTCATGAGGATCAAAGAAATCGATATATAAAAAGAATTTTCTATTATAATTCCTCTCTAACCAATTTATTGCTTCAATTGCAGTTTTAGCTGTAATCCAATCTTCTTCAAATCTTCTTAAAGCATTATTTCTCATATGTTGAATAAGAGCTTTTGTACTTCTAATCTTTTCAGGGCTGCAAGGAAGTTTTATTTCAATAGGGTCTGTTCTATATCTATCATTTTCTTGCCCTCTTATCCATATCCACGCGTCAAATCCTTTATCAAAATGGAACCCATCTTTAAGAATATGTGGAGTATCTGCAATCAGTACACTTATATACTCTGCATTTCTAAGGATATCTGGCAAAACTATTTCATTTCTAGGAATAGGATCCCAACCATGATAAGTAAAAGTATATCTGCCAGTTAGTATATCATGCCTGTTTGGAACTGTTGGAAAAGAAGCATGATATGCTCTACTAAATGTTATAGCTTCTTTAGAAAATTTATTAAGGTTTTGCGTTCTAGCTTTAATATTATTTTTTATTACAAATTTTTCTCCTAAAAGATCGTACCTAAAAGTATCAGAAATTATTAATATTATATTCATTTGTATCACTTTTTCTTAATTATTTTCTGAATAAATGAAATGCAGGTTTCGTAAAACATCCTGGCAATACTAAAATTTTTGGATCTTTACCAACAAACCTTTTAGCTTCTTTTAAAGCATCTTCAAATGTATTTGTTGGGATGCATCCCATTCCTCTAGCATATTTTGGAGCTCGCGCTCCTGCTATAAATATAGCTCTCGTATGTTTTAAAGCAATAGTTCCACAATAAACCATAGAGAAAGCATGGAAAGGATGATATCCATAAGCAAACCTATATTTATAAATATATTCTGGATTATTAGCAAATTCATCTTCAAACTTTATTACTTCTGTAAAGTCTGAAATCTCTTGTAATTTTTTATAGAGTTTTCGATACGATGGGAACCATTCATCATTAAACCAACCATCGCATAAAGATGCGCAAATAATCACACCATTTTCATTAAAAACATCATAATCTCTTGTTAATTGTGCACCTATGGCTTGTAACATTAAAATTGGATTAGTTCCATGACCAGGACCATAATGGAATGTTCTAGGTTCACCAAATACTAACACATCAAATTTTTCATCTATATCCAAATAAACATTTGTTCTTTTTTCTGCCAATTTCCAACTTTCTTTTTGAACACTTTCTCCATCTCCTGCATAAACACCTAATACTTGATTATCTGTACCAAGCACAGCATCTACAAAAAAGATTTTTTTACCAATATGTTCTTCAATATGTTTGCCAATAGAATCAAATTGCTTTCGCATTTTACTTTTTGTTGCATTAGCAGGTATAAAAGTGGGGGAATGCATAGTATCAGGAGTATGGTGGCAACGAATTGATCTCCAAGTTGTCATTCCTGTAGCCACCATTTTGTATCCACCACTATAACCGCCATAAGGATTGCATAAAACATGACCAATCGAAATTACTAGATCCGCTTCTATGAGATTTTTATTGACTTCAACTACATCTCCCATTTCATCAAAACCGAGATTTACAATATTATTTCGATCTTCAGAATCATGCCAAATTAATCTATCTGGCCAAAAAGCATTTACTATCTCTTTGCCAAGATACCATTCTAATTCTGCCTTAGTGTTATTACGATGCAAACCACTACATAGCATTAGTTTAATGTCCTTTAAACTTACTCCTGCTTTTTTTAACTCTTCAATAATAATAGGTATGCTAACTCTTCGATGTGATAATTCATGTGCTCCACCTTTTACTCTATCAGGAAAACAAATTATGACCTTATAACCTGGTTTTGCTAATTCTTTTAATGGAGGCATTCCTAAAGGATTTTCCAATGCTTCACGGGTTGCTTCATAAGGATTAACTGCAGGAGGATCATGTCTTAAATCTTCAGGTGTTAAAATTGTTGCATCATCAGGTACTTCAATTTTCATCATTCCATCACCATATTCAATAAAAGTTGTTTTCATTCTAGCACCCTCTTTTCCAAATTTTTATTTATTAATTATTATTCTTTCATATTAATCTTTTTCTATTAACATTAGTAAATTCGTCCAGTTATAAGATATAAAATTTACAAAATAAAAATTTAGATAAATTTTTTATTTTTAAGAATATAGTAAAATGGCCTGTTTAATAAATAGTATTTTAAGCCATATTTTTAAAATAACATAACTAAAAATATTTATAAAACTATTAAATTATATAAAAGCAATTTAAAGGTGATTTTATGAAAGTGGGTTTAATAGGAGTAGGAAATATGGGTAGCAGAATGGCTGAGGCTCTTTTGAAAGCGGGATATGAAGTAATTGTTTTTGATATAAGGCCGCAAGCAATAGAAAAAGCAGTAAAAATGGGTGCAAAAAGTGCAAATTCTTCAAAAGAAGTTGCAGAACAATGTTCAATAATACTATTATCCTTACCAACTCCTAAAGATGTCGAAGAAGTTGTTACTGGTAAAAATGGTGTTTTAGAAGGTGCTAAACCAGGAAGTTTAATAATAGATTTAAGCACAGTTGATCCTTTCACAACTCAAAGAAACGCTGAAATTGCTAAAAAGAAAGGAATTGATTATTTAGATGCTCCTGTTTTAGGAAGACCTGATACATGTGGTCAATGGACTTTGCCAATTGGAGGAAGTGAGGAAGCTCTTGAGAAAGGACGTAAAGTTCTAGAGGTTTTAGCAAAGCAAATAAAATATGTTGGAGGACCAGGTTCAGGAAATATAATTAAACTTTTAAATAATATATTATTTGCAGTAAATAATGCAGCAATAGCTGAAATAATGGTTTTAGGAACTAAATTAGGTATAAATCCACGAATTATATATGAAACAATTGCAGAAAGCCCATCTGTTGCAAAACCAAAATTGTTTGATCAAATAGTACCAAGAATTTTGAAAGGAAATTTTGAAACAGTTTTCAGTATAGATTTATTGCATAAAGATTTAGATTTAGCTCTTGAGCTAGGAAGAAAAATAGGTGTTCCTTTAATAGTTTCTAGAAGTGCACAAATAATAAATGAAATAGCTAAAGCTAAAGGTTTAGGACAAGAAGATACTAGTGCAGTCATAAAAATTTTAGAAGAAATTTTAAATATTAAAGTTAGAGAATAAAATTAATATCATTTCTATTTATAATAGGTAATGTTGAACTTGCATATGGCATTATTGCTATAGATGCATCTTTACCAATTTTTTCAAAAGAATATTTGATTGCTTCATTTATAGAAGAAAAACATTTTATAAATCCTATATTTTTTCTAGGAATAGATGAAACTAATAATATTTCTGATTTTTTTGCTATTCTAGCAAATGCATATGCTTTATGCCCTCCTAAAATAAATTTTTCTTTATTGAATTTTTCAATTATTTTATTTGGATCATTTGAATTTGATATCCATTCTTCAAAAATTTTATTTCCTAAACCATCACGACATTCAGCAATTAATATAATTATACCATTATCTTTAACTATATAACTTGCAAATTCTAAACCTTTTTGAGATTGATATAAATTAATATCTTTAGGAAATCCACCAGGAGATGCTATGACTATATCATATTTTTCTTTCACATTCACTTTATACATTTTATCAATAATTTTAGCCCCTTCTCTATGAGCTTTTAAATAATCTCCAGTAAAAATATTTACTATTTCTTTTTTATCATTCAAAACAATATTAATAATAAAATTTAATCCAACAATTTTACCAGCTTCATCTATATCTTTTCTAACAGGATTTTCATCTATGATTCCTGCTTTTGAAAATGGATGAGTTAACATTGAATGATTTTGATTTATTGAAGAATATGCTGATACTCCTGGCAAAATACTTTTAGCACCTCCAGTATATCCAGCAAACCAATGCATATCTATTATACCAAGTGAAATTATAAAACTATTTAATATAACTTCATTAACTTTAAGATCAGTACCTAAACTTGTTTTACCAATATATGTTAGCATATCTTCATTATATGCATCATGATCAATGACTTTTACTTTTTCTAATATTTTTCTTCCTAAAAGGAATTGTTTTTCTTTTAAAGTATGTTTTCTATGAGCTCCTGTAGCTAATAAAATTGTAATATTATCATATGAAATGCCATTATTCTTAAGATATTTTAATAATTGTTGAATAATCTTTGTTTTTGGAATAGGCCTAGTGATATCATTAGTAATTATAGTAATTTTATCTTTATTATTTAAAATTTCTGAAAGTTTAGGAGAAGCTATAGGATTATTTAAAAATTCTTCTAATTCAATTTTTTTATAAGTAAACTTGATTTTATTAGGCTTGATTATTTCTACTTTTTCAAAAGGAAGCTTAAATTTTATTTTATTTAAACCATAGGGCAAAGAAAATGTTTTCTTCATTTAAATTAAAAATAAATAAAAAAGATAAATAAAAAATTTGCTTTACAATCTACTTAAAAAATTTAAATTATGAAAATAAATCTTTTCTCCTAATTTTATTTAGTCGTTTTTAGGAATAATTTACGTATGCCGAAAACACCCTCGATAATTTCATTAGGTTGTAAAATTTTTAATCCTAATTCTGGTATATTGAATGCGTTTGGCGCTCCTGTTATGGGTTCTATAGCTATGCTTTTTCTATGAGATGGTGTGTAAAGTATATTATATTTATAGGTTTCATTTTGCCATAATTCTATTCCAATATTTTCTTCAGGATTATAAAATTTGATAGAAGCTACACCATTTATATATCTTAATTCAGTAAACACATTATCCAAAACGATTTTATTTAACTTCTTTGCAATATTAAAATCGAATTTTGTATTACTTATATTAATTAACTCACCAGTAGGAATTTTTTCCACATTTGTATGCACTAACTTTTTAAAAGAAGCAAGTAAATAACAATCATTTATACTTTTATTCGAAACCCTTAGATAAGGGTGCCAACCAAAAACTATTGGTAATGGAGTATTTCCAGAATTGGTCGCTTTTGTTAAAATCATAAGACCATTAATATTAAAATAGATTTTAACTTCTACATTAAGGTTAAATGGATAACCATTAAAATCATTTTCATGTATGTTGTAAATATATGAAGTTGAGGCTTTTTCTCCATCTTCTATACTTTTTACACTCCAACTTTTATTATATAGAAGACCATGAATAGAATGTCCCTCATTTGTATTTATTGGTAAAGTATATTCTTTACTCTGAAATTTGTATCTTCCTTTATATATGCGACCAACATATGGGATCATTAAAGTACTTGAAAAAGCAAATGGCTTTAATTCTAATTCTTCAGGAGAAGCATGCCCATGTATTACATCGAACAATTTTTCATTATTAAAAAGCATTTTTATACTTTTTATGGTTAATCCATGCGTATATATTACTTCAATAGACTCGCCTGTATTATTATTTAATAGAATATGCCCTTTATATCTTCCAAATGAAGTTTCTTTAATTGAAAAATATTTTTTATCTTCATTCATATTCATAAATTAACAACACCATGTGATATATATTTCTTATTTTTTATTAGAATTTAAGAATTATAAGCATTAATGTAGAAATTAAGGAAGATTAAAAAATTTAGGATTTTATAAAAAATATTTTTAATTATAAGCTATTTTTATTTTATCATAAAAACCTTAATCTTTTTAATTTATTTTAAAATTTTATAAGCACTCTTAAAAAGTTTTTTAGATAATTTAATACTTTATATTTATTATTTTTAGAAGATTTTCTAAATAACAATGTAGTGATAGAACATATAAAAATTACTAGGTTTATGTTATCACTTAATTTGATGAGCTTTTTTACATATATTCTATATTCATATTTCTTATTTTGAAAAATTATAAATAATAGCAATTATAAATAAAAAATGGATATTTTAGGTGAAGCAAATATGGAAATATGGATAGATACAGCAAATATCGAAGAAATTAAAGAAGCTAAAAGTTGGGGAATTATAAGTGGTGTTACAACAAATACTACAAAAATAGCTCAAGAAAAACAAAGTTTTAGAGAATTAATTGATGAAATTTGTAAAATAATGGAAAATAGACCAGTATCTGTTATGGCTGTTCAACATGAATATAAGAGTGCGGAAGAAATTGTTAAAGATGCTCACGAATTAGTTGAATGGCATTCAAATATTGTTGTTAAAATACCTCCAACTATAGAAGGGTTTAAAGCAATAAAAATTTTAAGTGAAGAAGGGATAAAAACAAATGTAACTTTGGTATATTCTCCTTCACAAGCTTTACTTGCAGCAAAAGTAGGTGCAACATACGTTAGCCCTTTTGTTGGTAGACTGGACTATGTAAGTCATGAGGGAATGAAATTGGTTAGAGATATTAAAACAATATATGATAATTATGGATTTAAAACTAAGATAGTGGTTGCAGCTGCTAGACATCCACTTCATGTAGTAGAAGCTGCTTTAATTGGAGCTCATGTTGCTACAGCTGCTTTTGATATTCTTAAAATGCTTTATAACCATCCATTAACTGATGTTGGATTAAAAACATTTTTAGAAGATTGGAAAAAAGTAAAGTTTTGAAAATGATAATATACTCTATTGAAAGAAAAGAAGAAGTAAGAAAGCTTCTTACCTTATCTCCAGAAGAAATGGTGGAGAAAAGTAAAGGGCATCTAATACTTTTAGAAAATTTACAAGCACTTTATGAACATTTTGCAAGATCTATTGCAGATGAAATAAAAAAGAATAATAAGGAAAATAAGGTCACGAGATTAATACTCCCTGTAGGTCCTACTGGCCAATACCCTATCCTTAAAGATATAATTAATGATGAAAAAATAAGCTTAAAAAATTGCTGGTTTTTCTTTATGGATGAATATTGTGATGATAATGGTATAGAATTACCTGAAAGCCATCCTCTAAGCTTTAAAGGAATCATGAAGAAAATATTTTTTAATCATATTAAGCCAGAGCTAAACATTCCATCAACTCAAATTGTTTTTCCAGATCATAAAAACTTGTATTCCTTAAAAGAACTTCTTTCGAAAAACAATATTGATACATGCTATGGTGGAGTGGGTATTCATGGACATGTAGCATTTAATGAACCTGAAACAAATGTGAAAGAAACAGATCCTAGAATGGTATATCTAAATGAATATACTATAACTATGAATGCCATTAGAGCTAATGTTGGTGGAAATATTGTGAATTTTCCTAAAAAAGCATTGACTTTAGGTATGAAACAAATATTAAATGCAAATAAAATTAGACTTTATTGTAGAAATGACAGCCCTTATGATTGGGCTAATACAGTTTTACGTATAGCTTTATTCGGTAAAATTGGAGATGATTTTCCAGTTACTTATATAAGAACGCATAAAGATTGGATTATAATATCGGATTATGAAACTGCAAAAAAACCGAAGTATATCATTTGAGCGTAATTGAATAAAATTAAAAATTAAGGAAAGATAAGTAATTGATAGCAGAAATATGTGCTTTATTTGCAGCAATCACATGGAGTTTAGAACCTTTATTAATGAAAAGAGGTTTAAGTACAGTTTCCGAGGCAGTATATTTATTTCTTAAACTTTTATTCGCATCATTTTTAATGCTTCCTTTAATTTTGATTACATATGCACCTTTAACTTTTAATTCTTTAATAATATTGTTATTTATTTCTTTAAATGCAACTTTAGCTTATCTTTCATATGTTCATGCAAATAAATATTTGGAAGCCTCTGTGGTAGTTCCAGTAGCCTTTACTTATCCATTCTTTGCATCATTTTTTGCAATTGTATTTTATCAAGAAATTTTCTCTCTATATAAGATTCTTGCAACAATTTTTATAGTTATAGGTATATGGTTAATTTTCTTTACTAAAAGAATTTCTAGAAAAGTAATATTTCCACTCTTGACATCTGCATTTTGGGGTTTAAATCAATATCTTTTTAAGCTAATATTAGTAAATGAGAGTTTTTTCTTAGTCGTATGGTTTAGAAACATTTTCTCTATTATATTTCTGCTTCCATTTCTTTTAAAGGGAAATAAAAAAATAAGTAAAGTGGGCATTAAATACTCTTTTATAAATAGTATCTTAGTAGACTTTATTGGAATATCTTCCCATTTATATGCTTTAAAAAATGGTTCCATTATTCAAATATCTTCATTAGTATCTATTAGTCCAGTGTTCAATTTTATTTTTGACATAATTTTATTAAAAGAATCTATATCAAATAGAAAAATTTTAGGAATAATAAGTTGTTTAACTGGTACGATAATTGCTTTACTTTTTTAAGTAGCTATCTTTTGACAGCCCCTAAAGTTAATCCTTTAACAAAATATTTTGTTAAAGGAGCAAAAACTATTAAAGCTGGAAGTCCGTAAAGAAAACAAGCTGCTGAAACTAATCCCCAATCAATATCATAAACTGCTACATAACTTGCTAATCCAAGTGGGAGGGTCCAATTTTCCAGACCTGCTATGAAAGCAAGGGCTAGAATATACTCATTCCAAGCTGTAACAAATGACCAAATTCCTGCTGTAAATATTCCAGGTGCTGCTAAAGGTAAAACTATTTTTGTTAATACATGTAAGCGATTTGCACCATCTACAAGAGCTGCTTCCTCTATTTCAATTGGAATAGATACGAAAAATTCTCGTAACATCCATATACAAAAAGGTATGGTGATTATCGGATAAGTTAATATTAATCCGAGTAAATTATTATATAAACCAAAAAGCAGTATTATGAAGAAAAGTGGAACAACTAGCATTGAGGGTTCTGTTAAATAGGATAAAAGTACAGCATTAGAGAATGCTCTTTTTCCTTTTATTCTTCCTCTTGCTAATCCATACGCAGCTAATGTTGAAATGAATATAGAAATTATCGTAACTGGTATAGAAACTATTAAACTATTTAAAGCATAATGATGAAATTTATAGGTTAATCCAAATAAGTCCTCATAATGTTTTAGTGTGAATGTTCTTGGAATAAGTCGAGGTTCTTCAGTGGCTATTTCAATTGTCGATTTAAAGGAGGATATGAATACCCAGTAATATGGAAAAATCAAAATAACTAAGGTTAAGATTACTAAAAAATATATTATAACTATTTTAAATAAATTAGCAATTTTCATTGTTCACTCCTCTGAGCCATTCTTACATAGAGAATCATGAAAATAGTACTCATTAAAGTCATTAATACACTTATTGCACTTCCTTCATTAAATCTCCCAAGTAAAAATGTTGTTGTATACATGTGAATTGGAAGGAGGAGGGTTGCTTCACCAGGACCTCCACCAGTCAGAATCCAGACAATTTCGAATCCATTAAAAGTTCTTATAAAAGTTATAAGAGCCCAAACAGCAATTATTGGTTTTAAAAGCGGTAAAGTTATTTTTAAAAATCTCTGAAAAACAGATGCTCCATCTATTAAAGCTGATTCATAAAGATGTTGCGGAATAACTTGTAAACCAGCTAAAAATACTAAAGCTGTAAAGGGGGTCCACCTCCAAACATTAACGATTATGCAACTAAGTAATGCTACATTAGGTGCAAAAAAACTTATTGGGCTGCTCGTTATTCCAAGATCCATAAGAAGCTTAGTTGCAATACCACAAGTACCATGGAATATCCATTTCCACTGTAAAGCTACAATAACATTTGAAGAAAGCCATGGTATTAGCATAAGAGATCTAACAGCGGATACACCTTTAAAATTTTGATTTAATAATATGGCTAAACCTAAACCTAATCCAAGTTGGAAAATTACATTCCCGATGGTCCATAAAAATGTTCTATAAAGAGAAGAATAAAATCTAGGAGTTTGAAAAACAGTTATATAATTATTAAGAGTTACATTATTTTTATATATAAAACTATTAATAATAACATAAAAAAAAGGGAAAATAAGAAAGATCGCAATCCATAGTATTGCTGGCATAATTAATAAGTAATCATAGTTTATTTTTGTCATTCTCAAACACCATTAATGTTTTAGCATTTCAAGTCTAAATTGTTCAGCAGCCCATTTAATTGCCTGTTCTGGAGTCATTTCTCCTGTTGCTGCTTTAGCTACTGCCTCTGCAAGATAATGAGTTGACTCTATAAGATACACCATTTTTGAAGTTTCTTTTCCCATAAATCCCCATAATCCTGCATGTTCACGAGTTTCATTTATACATAGTTCTACTATTGGTCTAAACTTCATAACTACTGGATCAGCCCAGAATGAAGGTGATTTTTCACCTTCTTCAGTAATAGGTAGAAATAGTCCAGGCTGTCTATTTAGCCAATATCCATAGTTTGCCGGGTCCATTATATATCTTATAAATGTTTTTACAGCATCAACTGTACCTCTTTCTTCAGCTTTTTTAAGGATTCCCATACCATACCCAAAACTTAATGCCACTCGTCTGCCACCTTTTGGAATTGGAACTGGACATCCTTTAACGTATTTAGCTAATTCCCCATATTCAGCTATTGTTGCTAATGCTCCTCCAAAGTTAAAATTAAAAGCTATTTTACCTGAAGCAAATGCCAAGTTTTGCTCAGCCCATCCCCAATTTTCGCTTCCTGGAGGACAATATTTTCTAAGCTCAAGATAGAATTTTAAAGCTTCTACTGCTTGTGGGCTATCTAAAACTACTTGAGTGTCTAAAAATACTTCTCCATTGTTCACGGCCAACTGTTGCCAGAACCACTCATCTGTAGCCAAAGATCTAGTAATGGGTACATTAATTCCCCAAATATCTATTTTTCCATCTCCATCTATATCTCTTGTACATTTTTTAACCATATCAAGTAATTCATCCCAAGTTTTTGGAGGTCTATCATAACCAGCATATTCTTTTATATAGTTTTCCCTATAGGATAAGAATAGAGTAATCGCTTCGGTAGGAACAGACCAATAATGTCCATCCCAATAGTGCATTTTTAATTGTTCTTTTGCATAATGGTATTTTCCATCAATTTCCTTAACCAAATCATCGACTTCTAACAATTGCTCAGCATGATATAAATATAAAGCTAGAGCAGGTATGGTCTGTATAACATCTGGTTGAGTACCAGTCTTAATAGCCTCATCTAATTTGCTATATATTGCATCCCATCCTATGGGTACTTGTTTAATTTTTATCCATGGGTATTCTCTTTCAAAACTTCGAATAACAGCTTCAACTCTCTGAACTCTTAAAGGAGGAGTTTCACAATGCCAGAATATTATCTCCTTTTTCTCTGGTGTAGGTGTCATTGGAGTAACAGCTACGGTGGTAACTGTAGTGGGTATTGTTATTACCGTAGTTGATGGGACAGCAGTAGTCACTATTGTTGTTGGTATTGCAACAGTAGTAGGAACAACTTCAACTTTAGGTGGGAGAGTTGCATAATATACTAAAGCTGCTAAAAGCACTATAATAACAACAACGGCAACAATAAGAGAGGAACTTATTTTTCCCTTGGGTTTTTCTCCTGACATTTTTAATCGATAATTTAAATGGTACTCTGCTATATAAATTTTTCGTAAATCTGGGAGAGACTGTCAACTTAAGACTTAAAGACTAATATTTATCTTAAATAAATTTGGTGATAAAATTGGGGTAAGCATAGATCAACTTTATTTAATATTTTCTAATAGAAGAATATTTCCTAGAAGAAGAGTTGACCCTTATATAAAAGCAATAGCAGTTAAAGCATATACTCTAGGATTAAGCTTAGCACAAGTAAAAGAATTCTTAAAAGAAAAAGGTTATAACATAAGTAGAGAAGCAATTAGAAAATGGTTTTTAAAAGCTGGAGAAATAATTTCAAATATTAAGAAAATAAAGAAGAAAAGAGGATTTATTGCTGCGGATGAAACAGTAGTCTTTAATCTAAAGAAAAAAGCTTATTTATGGGCAGCTAGAGAAATAAAGACTAAAGAAATAATTGCTTTACATGTTAGTAAAGGAAGAGGAATTGGAGAATGTTTAACTTTCTTAGAGAAAGTAAAAGAAGCTTGTACTAATAATCCTACAATTTATACTGATAAAGGACCATGGTACATTTGGCCAATGAAATTTTTAAAATTAAGACACAGAAGGAAAACATTTGGAATAAGAAATTCAATAGAATCTTGGTTTAGCAAATTAAAAAGAAGAATAAAACAATTTAATGCTTGCTTTCCTAGTTATAAGCTGAAAGTTTCAGAAAAATGGATAACATCATGGGTAGCCTTAAGTTGACAGTCTCTAAGGGGAATAATGTAGATATAAGACTTAGAAAATGATAGATAGACTATAAATTATGGTTGCAAATTTAAAGTTTTTGAATACAAAGAAAATAAAATCGAAAAACCAAAAGAATTAATTAAGCCAAAGTAGCAAATTTTATCCCCTTTCTATATATTTATTATACATCCTTATTAAAACCTAAATCAACATTCTGTTTTATAAGGCTTTCTTGAAGCAAAGAAATCGGCAACATTCGTGGTTTTATGTTATTGAATACAGAAAGAGCTGCTGCTGAGCCAGCTGCTTGGCCCGTAGATATACATGCAGGAATAGTTCTGAGTGGAGGAAGAGCATCGGAAGTAACAGAAATGCATCGACCAGCTACAAGAAGATTTTCTATCTTTTTTGGAACTAAGCAACGATATGGTACGGCAATAGTACTATGAAGATAAGGTTTTGCTACGATATCTTTAAAACTTTTTTTGTTTTTTATGTCTTCTATTGTCAAAGTATATTCACCTACGATCCTTCGTGTTTCCCTTATTCCAACTTGGGTAGCAGTATACTCTATTCTTGCAGATTCAAAGCCTGGGACCTCCTTCTTTAAAAACGTAACTAGTTTCCAAGCTTCCTCTCTTGTAATAATTTCTGCTTTTGTAAGATCTTCAACATTTGTGCCATCTATACCCTTTAGACTACCTCCCCATACGTTTATTTCTCCTTCATGAATAGTAGCCTCAGCATAAACACCAGGAGCGTTTTTTGTTGGCTTAGTCTCGAGTTTAAAATCAAGTTTTCCAGTTTTCATACCTTCTTCTATAATTTCTCTAATTTTGCCTAAATTAAATCCAGCATTATAAAATTCTTTTAGATTAACACCTATTATATTAAACATTAGTGTAACCGGAAGTATGTTTTCAAATTTCTCTTTTTCAAAAGGAGCATTTGCAAATGCAGCTACATCAGCATCACCAGTAGCGTCAACAATGACTTTTGCTCGGATAGCTTGCCTTCCAGACTTGTTTTCGATTATAACCCCGTAAATGGTATCATCTTTAACACAAGCTCCCACTATTAATGAATGCATAAGCAAATGCACTCCACTTTCCTTTAACATTTTTACAGAAACAAGCTTAAGAGCTTCTGGATCAAAGGCATGAGTATATGCACTCACGTCGCCTTTAGAATAATATTCGCTTAAACTTTTTAGTGATGCATAGGCACCCATTTCCTGTAACCTTTGAGCTATTTCAAGCTGAAGACCATTGTTCATTGGTGGAACTGTAATAACTAACCCTGCTGTGGCCATTCCACCCAAAAAACCATATCTCTCTACCAAGAGAACCTTCACACCCAACCTTGCAGCCGCAAGAGCTGCGGCGATTCCTGCAACTCCTCCACCTGCAACAAGCACATCAACATTAGCTATAACAGGGATTCTTCTTTCTTCTTCTTTAATCCATTCCATAATAAAAGAGATAGGTAAAGAGTTATTTAAACTTTATAAGTTAAGTCCTTTATTTTTGCCACAAATTATTAATCTTTTATAATATTTTGTTTTTAGTAAACTTAATTTAAATTACCTATAAAATACATAGAATGGATTTTGTTAGAGTATACTATTAGTCAATGGCTTAAAAAAAAGAAAAATAACCTTAGTTGGCTAA
>Ga0080004_1165395_pt1 | contig 15329 bp, 9 predicted proteins | sample WasSprMetagenome_FD_69207 | JGI IMG/M metagenome (GOLD analysis project Ga0080004, IMG submission 69207) | Sulfidic aquatic microbial communities from Washburn Spring, Yellowstone National Park, USA - WS (SPADES assembly) (version 2) | ecosystem: Environmental > Aquatic > Thermal springs > Hot... | reverse complement strand
GGGGCGGCAACCCCCAACATCTTATCCTTCTACCCAGCCCAAATCTACGCCTGGACAAAAAGAGTCCCAGTAGCCCTAAACGTCGACGACCTATGGCCAGAAGACATCTACAGCCTCAACCTCCTCAAGCCCAACAGCCTCCTCGCGAAGGTCGCGGAAACGCTCGCGAGGATCGCCTACCACAAGGCGAGGGTGATCACGCCGATCAGCCCCTACTACAAGCTCGTCATCTGCAGCAGGTACCGGGCCGACCCCTCCAAAGTGAAAACCGTAAGAGCCGGCGTCGACACGAGCAAGTTCAAACCCTGCCCACCCCGCCAGCGCGGCGACAAGTTCACCGTGCTCTACAGCGGGGCCTTCTCCGTAGCCTACGACTTCGAGCAGGTGCTGCAAGCCGCCAAGCTCCTCCAGGGCGAGAACGTGGAGTTCGTGCTCCAAGGCGGCGGCGAGGTGGCGCCCCTCGTGAAGAAGAGGGTCAAAGAGCTCGGCCTCACCAACGTGAAGGTCATAGACAAGATACTGCCGAGAGAGGAGGTCGCCAAGCTCCTCTGCCAGGCCGACGCCCTCCTGCTGCCGCTGAAAGACTTCGGCAGACCCTACCTCGGCATCTCCTCCAAGCTCTACGAGTACCAGGCAGCGGGGAAGCCGATACTCTGCGCGGCGAGAGGCGCGCCCGCGCTCCACGTCCTCGAAACCCGCTCCGGCCTCGTGTCAAGGCCCGGCGACCACGAAGCGCTCGCGAAGAACACGCTCGAGCTCGCCCGCAACCCCCGGAAAGCAGAGGAGATGGGCGCCAACGGCAAGAGCTTCGTAGAGCGCGAAGCCAGCCTAAACAAGATCGGTGCAGAGCTGCTGAACGCGCTCACCGAGGCCGGAAGGAAGTGAGGATACTGCACGTAATACCCTACTTCCCACCCGCCTCCGCTTTCGGAGGCTCCCCGAAGGCAACGTACTTGGTAGCGAGGGAGCTCGCCAGAAGAGGGCACGAAGTCACGGTGTACACGACGGACGCCAAGGACCTGCGCACGAGGATCTGGGATGGGAAGGCGCCGTGGGTCGAGAGGGAAGTGGACGGCGTCAGAGCCGTCTACTTCAGGAACCTGACCATGCTCACCGTGAAGATGTTCAAGCTCTTCGTGACGCCCGCGCTGCCCGCCCGCGCTCAAAAAGAAGTGAAGGAGTTCGACATCGTGCACCTCCACGAGTTCAGGACGCTCCAGAACGCTGTTGTTGCGCGGGCGGCGCGGGAGCACGGCGTACCCTACGTGCTGCAGGCGCACGGCTCTGTACCCAGAGTGGGGTCCTGGAAGACGCTGAAGCTGCTCTACGACGCGGTGTACGGCTACGAGCTCCTGCGAGGCGCCTCGCGCGCCATAGCGCTCACGAAGGCCGAGGCGAGACAGTACAAGCGGATGGGCGTGCCCGAGGAGAAAATAACGATCATCCCGAACGGGATAGGCCTCTCGGAGTACTCCAACCTACCGCCCAAAGGTACATTTAAGAAGAAGTTCAACATACCCGAAGACAAAAAAATCATACTTTACCTAGGCAGGATTCATAAGACTAAAGGCATAGACTTACTCATTAAAGCATATTTGTATCTTAAAAATGAGATGAAGGATAGAGATACCATTTTAGTTATAGCAGGTCCCGATGATGGATACCTAAGTGAAGCTAGAAATTTAGCAAATTCACTAGGACTTTACAATTCAGTGATGTTTACTGGCTTCATAAGCAGAGAAGACAAGATTAGAGCTTTAGTAGATGCAGATGTGTTCATAACCCCTTCATTTTATGGTTTTCCAATGACATTTCTCGAAGCCTGCGCCGTAGGAACACCGATAGTAACGACGAGCTTGGGGGATAAGCTGGAATGGATAGATGGAAACATAGGCTTTATAGCTCAACCTATAGCTAGGGATATTGCTGAAGCAATTTATAGGATTATTTCTGATGATGAACTTCGTAGAAGGTTTTCCAGAAATTGTTTAGAAATTGTAAAGTCAGAGTTTTCAATAGAGAAAGTTGTGGAAAGATTGGAGAAAGTCTATGAAGAAGTAGTTGAAATATAGAACGCTATGAAGTCTATAGTTACTGATAAATTAAGGTTCTATGCTTGCGCGGTTTTATGGGTTCATTTTTCTCAAATATTAAGCGTTATAAATAGTAAAAGCATAAAATTGACAAATGATGCAATTATTTTCTTTAAAATGCTATTCAAGTAGAAGTAAGATCAGGGTAATGTGAATTTGAATATCCTACATATTTCGGATCACTTTTATCCAAAGCTTGGTTATCAAGAAACTTTTCTAGCTAAAGAGCATAGCTATCAATACAATACTTTAGTTATAACATCAAATAAATTTGAGAATCACATTTTCGAACCTAACAAAGCTCTTTTGAAAAGGAGAGTTTTGAAACCTGGTTTCTACAACGAAGAAGGTATTAAGGTTTTAAGACTACCTGCTTTATTTGATAATCCTCCATTTCACAAGCCGTGGCTTATCGGTTTAGAGCATGCTGTAATAAATTTTAAGCCAGACATACTCATAATTCATGGGGTAGTGAACTTTTCATCTATAAGAATTGCAAAACTTAAGAAAAAACTTTATAAAACAAAACTAATTGTGGATGATCACATGACTTTTAATGCTACGCGTGGCGACTTAGTTCTTCCATTATATAGCCTGTTTAAGAGAATGTTTACACCTTTATTATTAAATTCGGTGGACTGCTTTGTGGCAGTTACTTACGAGACAAAGAAGTTTATGCAAGAAATCTATGGAATACCTGGCGAAAGAATAGTAGTGATCCCCCTCGGTGTTGATACAAACAGATTCCATTATGATCCTAGTGCTCGCAAAGATATTAGGGGAAAATATCGAATTCCAGAAACTTCTGTAGTTTTTATTTATGCTGGCAAAGTGGTCCCGGAAAAAGGCGTACACTTTCTTGTAAAGGCAGGTATCAGTTTATGTAAAAAGAATGATAATGTCGTCTTCTTAATTATAGGTGGAAAAGATAAACAATACTTTAATAACTTACTAAAAATAATCGATAAGGCTGGCATGCATAATCGATTTATATTTGTTGATGCAGTCCCTAATTCAGAACTTTATCAATACTATAGTGCGGCAGATGTGGGAGTGTGGCCGTTACAATGTTCCATTAGCATGCTTGAAGCTGCATCTTGTGGTTTGCCAATTATTATTTCTGATAAAAGTGGGGCCCTAGAGCGCATAAGTAAAGGTAACGGTATAGTATATAAAGAAGGCGATGTAACTGATCTAGAAAGGAAGATGTCTCTACTGCTGGATAATGAGTTAAGGAATAGTATGCGTCAACGAGCATACGCATATGCTAAAGAGAATGATTGGAAAGTTATAGCTCAGCAATTTCTGCATGCATGTGGGTGACTTCAAGCTAATGGTAGTGTTTATGCCGTTGGTATTTAGTTTTGCTATGATACGCGGTTGCCACGCTTTGCAGTAAAAGCGTGGCAAAAGCTTTTACTATGACCAAAATTGTTTACTTTAATGAGGGTTCGTCTCTTTACGACTACTTCTTTCTAAAACACCTAAGTAAACAATTTGACATAGTCTTCGTATCTTTTAATTCGAATTCAAAATACCTGCCTAAGAGAATCTCATTTGTTAAACTTCCCACACTTATAAAACATCTACCTATTCATGATAGTCCAAGAATATACTTAATGACTCCCTTTAATGTTCTTTTGTTGAAGCGAGCATTGTCGAGTATTAAACCTCATTTCTTAATTGGTTGTAATGGATTATATTACGGCTTTTATGCAGCCCTTTCCAAATTTAAACCTTTTATTTTATTTATTTGGGGATCCGAAGTTTTAGTATGGCCTAAGTTTTTCTTTTTACGAGCACTCGTGAAGCATTCAATAAAGAAGGCCGATCTTGTTTTAGTGGACAGTTTTATACAGTATAAGGCCTGTGTAGCACTTGGTTGTAATCCAGATAAAATTGTCGTCATTCCCTGGCTTGACTCGAAGGAAATGGAAGAAAATGTAAAGAAGGCTCGTGAAGAAAAGGATGTTTTCAGGAAAATATTTGGTTGGAAACCTAATGATATTGTAGTCATATCAACTAGATGGCATGAAAAAATTTATAATATAGAAACATTAATTAAATCCATACCAATAGTTATACAGAATGTTCCTAACATTCGGTTTTTATTATTGGGAAAGGGTAGTCTCACATCTAAACTGATAGGCATGGTACGGGAAATGGGTCTAGATGAAGTAGTTCGATTCATTGGAACCGTTCCGCACGACAAGATTTTTTATTACTTGAGAAATTCAGATATATATGTCTCAACATCTCTATCCGATGGGACGTCTGCTAGCCTTCTGGAAGCAATGATCACCGGTCTTGCATGCGTAGTTTCAGATATACCTGGAAATAGGGAATGGATTATAGACGGCGTAAATGGTTTATTATTTCCAGCAAAAAATCATATTAAATTAGCCCAAAAAATAATTTTTCTAGCAAAAGATAATGAACTTAGGAAAAAATTAGGAGAAAATGCGATTACAACTGTAAGAAAGAGAGCCGATTGGGAGAACAACTCTAAAACGCTTTACGAGAAGTTGGTCAACCTATTGCGAATATATGGGAAAGCTTAATATATCCTTAACCAATATAAAATAGCGTGGCAAAAGAAAATAAAAATATAACGCCAGCTAAACCATTTTTCTCAGAGGATGATATAGAAGAGATAAAGCTTTATGTCGAAAGAATTTTGAAGAGTGGAATGCTAACAATGGGAGAATATACAAAAAAGTTTGAAGAAATGTTCTCGCAACTCAGCAATACCAGATATAGTATAGCCGTCAACTCGGGAACAGCGGCATTAGATATAATTTTAAGAAGCATGAAGCTGAAACCTGGTGACGAGGTTTTAGTGCCTACCAACACGTTTAGCGCCACGGCGGCTGCGGTGATATTCGCGGGTGGTAAACCCGTCTTCACAGATATAAATCCTGAAACTTTATGTATGGGTGTTGAAGATTTAGAAAATAAAATCACAGCCAAGACAAAAGGTGTGATAGTAGTGCACATAGGCGGGCTGATCTGCCCCGAAATAAACGAAATTAGGGAGGTATGCGAAGACAGAAAATTATTCCTCGTAGAAGATGCAGCGCACGCTCATGGGTCCAAAATAGATGGAAAACCTGCGGGGTCCCTAGCTGATGCTGCAGCGTTCAGCTTCTATCCCACGAAAGTCATAACCACGGGGGAAGGCGGAATGATAACTACGAACAACGAAGAAATCGCGAAGAAAGCCGCCATTTTAAGGGATCAAGGTAAAGAGAACTTCGCTAGCAACATAATAGTGGAGTTAGGTTATAACTGGAGAATGAGCGAAATAAACGCGGCTATAGGGATTGTCCAGTTAAAAAGATTGAATGAATTTATAGAAAAAAGAAATATTATAGCTAAAATTTACGATAAAGCATTCGATAGTATGAGTGGGATTAAACCTTTAAAGACACCATCAAACATTCTAAACAACTATTACAAGTACGTGGCAATCTTGGATGAAGATATTGATAGAGAGAAACTCAAAGCGAAGCTGAGGGAGAAAGGTGTAAGATGCGGAGGCGAAGTGTACTGGCCGCCACTCCATATGCAACCCGTTTACCAGAAACTTCTTGGCACAAAGCCTGGAGACTTCCCGAAAGCCGAAGACGTATGCAAAAGAATGATATGCCCGCCGATACACGCCGGCATGAGCATCGAAGATGCTAACTATGTTACAGAGAAATTTAAAGAAGCTTTAGGTGAAATTTAATGGTTATTCTAGTAACAGGCGGCTCAGGATTTATAGGGAGCCATATAGTTGATAAATTATTAGAGAAAGGATTCGATGTGCGAGTATTTGATTTAGCTAAACCTCATAGAGATGATGTTGAATGGTTTAAGAGTGATTTGTTAAACAAAGAAGATTTGCTAAAAGCTTTTAGAGATGTTACTCATGTTTTTCACTTAGGTGCCATAGCAGATGTTAATGTAGCGTTATCCAACCCTGAACTTTGCGTCAAAGTAAACGAGATAGGAACGCTAAATGTACTACAAGCAGCACAATCTTTTGAAGTTGAAAGAATAATTTTAGCTTCCACAACGTGGGTTTACGGTAGAACAGAGGGAATAGTAACAGAAGAAACCCCAATACCTCCACCAGATCATATTTATACGGCTTCGAAGATAGCACAAGAGCATTTACTTATCTCGTGGAATAAGCATTATGGACTTCCTTATACAATTTTAAGATACGATATACCGTATGGTCCTAGAATGAGATCAAATATGGCAATAGCAACATTTGTAAGAAAAGCCATGAAGAAAGAACCTATAACTGTATTTGGAGATGGGAAACAAGGAAGGTGCTTTATCTATGTTGAGGATTTAGCTGAAGGTAATGTTTCTGCTTTACGCGACCAGGCAAAGAATCAAGTCATAAATCTTGCTGGAAAGGAATTTATAACAATAATTCAAGTGATAGAAGAACTGAAGAGTATTTTTGGCGATATAGAAATAAAATATGAGCCACCAAGACCTGGTGACTTTAAGGGTGCAATAATCAATATAGAAAAAGCAAAAAGATTGTTAGGCTGGGAACCAAAGTTGACATTTCGCGAAGGTTTAATGAAATATATAGAGTATTTGAATAGTCATAGTATCAAACATTAAAATTATCGCTATCTACTTCTGATAAATAAAGAATATGAATAATATCTCATTAATATGCCGAAGTATGTTAAAGTTTTTACTTTCAAGTATGAAACTAGAAGCCAAGTTCATATAGATGATCACGAGTTCTAGCAACATCAGTTTAAACATTCATCGGTCTTGTTAAGTGGAATGTTAGAAAATAAACTTCATTATTATTCTATTGTAGATTAAGACTGACACTTAAAGCATGAAGGTCTTATTCTTTCTTGGATCTCCAAATCCTTCTCCAAGTGCTGACTGGACTAGAATCGGTTTTTTTGCAAAGTATTTTAAAGATAGAGGATATTATGTGGCTGTTGTTGGAATATTCTCTCCGAAAAGTCTGGACGCTGCTGGGTTCAAGAGCTGGAAGGAGATACCAATATATAATGTTGTTCCAAATTTCATGATTAAAAATATGTTTTCCTTGACGTTTAACGTTCTTTCATCGATAATTTTGTTGCCTATAATGTTCCTAGTCCTGAAGCCTAGAATCGTCGTCATATCTTTGCCTCCTGGTGAGCCTGCTGTAGGCGCATACTTAGCATCGAGGTTTGTTCATGCTAAGATCGTATTTGACGTGAGGGATGAATGGGAGGACTATATCATCGGTAAGGTCTCATCGAAAACCTCCAGAGGAGCATACAGGTTGCTTAAGGCTTTAATGACAAGACTCTACAATAAGGGCGATCTGGTTGTTACAGTTACTCCCCCTGTTGCTCGTAGCCTCAAGCTAAGGGGAGTGAGAAAAGTGGAGATCGTACCGAACGGCGCTGACGCGAATATCTTTAGACCTTACGAGAAGAATGTTGCTAGAAGAAGACTCGAACTTAAGGAGGACGAATTTATTATTGTTTATGAAGGGGGTATTGGAGGATACTATCGGCTTGACGTAGTTGTTAGAGCACTCGCAAGGCTTGATAGTGCAGTTCGTAGCAAAATGAGATTGTTGATAATCGGCCCCGGGGATGCACCTAAGTTACTGAGTCTAGCTGAAAGGTTGGGATTAAAAGATAATGTTATCTATTTGGGTGTTAAGAATGATAAGACTGAGCTTGCTCAAATAATCTCAGCAGGCGACGTAGGTATAGTCCCTTACGATGATAATCCCTTATGGAAAAATTCTGTTCCGGCAAAGTTCTATGAGTATTGCGCATGCGGCATCCCGGTCATAGCCACCGTTTATGACAACTCTTTGTTAGCTAGCATAATAAAAGAACATGAAATAGGTTTGACGATACCACCTATAGACGATGAGAAACTTTCAGAAGCAATTCTATGGATTTATCAAAATGCACAGTTGAGGGAGGTTATGGGAAGGAGGGCTAGAATGCTTGTAAAGGATAAGTTCGATAGGAATAAGATTGCTGACGAATTCTTTAAGCTAGTGGAAGGACTTGTAAGCAATGAGTAAGCAATTTCCTTTAATGAGAAATTTAATAATAGTTACAGCATTAGCTGTTGCCTTCTCGCTATTCACATTGTGGTTGATAGACATATGGATAAAGTATCCTCTTTTCATATTTGAAATGCTTATGATAATCGTCCTATATTTGGTCGTCAGCGACTACGACGTAAAGATTGTAATGAGGTTTTCGCGAAACATAAATCTTAGCCTGATAATCGACTTTTTCTTTATAATTTCAGCGGTAGGCCTTTTATTATTTAACCTATTCCATTTAAATGGAGGTTTAGTGCAGCCGTTTTTAGCAATTCTCCTCACATCCCTTCTCCCGGGTTACGCTATACTGAGCATATTTGAAATAAATCGATACTTCTCTAGGCTTGAAAATCTAGTTCTATCATACTTGCTCAGCTACACTTTCACAGGTCTTGTAACACTTGTTTTTCTTCCGGTAAGCCAAGACATCAGATCCTTGGTGATACCAGTGAGCTTTATTTTTATAGGGCTGTTTTTAGCCTTCAAGCATAGGAAGATAGAACCTTCTCCTATGGTAAAATCGTTTTCAAAAAGTATCGATTTTATAGTTCTACTACTCTGCCTAACATTTTATGCACTCTCCTACACCTTCCTGTATCCAGGTTACGCTCTTCTTCCAGGTGCGGATATATCAAGACACTACGCTGATAGCATAATTTTGTGGCGTACGCCAGAACTATATTCTAGTTTCCAGTATTTTTTAGCGCATCTACATGAGTCAGCGTTCATTAACCTCTCGAACGCTTCCGTAATGGTTGTTCAGACGGTGCTTGTACTACTAAATCTCATGTTACCAGTAGCATTCTATTCCATGGCTAAGAATTATATGGAAAGTATTGATACTCGTCTTCCAGCAATATCTACAATTTTTTACTCTACATTTTCAGGCTTCGCCTGGATTTACCTGGCCAAGCTAAAGTTGGAAGACGTTCAAGGATCCACTCTGAGTCTACTTAGGATAGTTAACGATAAGGCCTATAATGGGACCATGTATCTTGCTCAACCATTCTTATGGTTTGTACCGTTATCTGTATCATTTACAATCTTAATTGTGCAACTAATGCTTCTTAAAAAATCAAACGTAGGTGAAAAAAGTTTCATGTTGCTCTTTTCGTTGCTTACCATAGCTAGCTATATGGTACACATAACAGAAGTAGTAATATTCTCGCTTTTCCTAAGCTTTTATGCATTCTTTTCAAAGAGTAGAGAGCTTAGGATCGATGATGCTCTCAAGGCATCCATTATAGGTTTTTCTTTCCTACTCATATTTTACATAGTACTTCCGTATGGGTTTGCTGTAAATAATCGTCTCTTCCTGACTGAAACACTCCTTCTTCCGATAGCAGTCCTAGCGTTCACATATCTTTTTAGAAGGTTAGCTATTCGAGACAAATTAATTCAATCGTTATCCAAACTAGTTGTTAAGCCACTTATCACCGCAACCTTTTACGTGATCTCCTTGATATACATACTTGGTCTCCTGGTATGGATCGCCGGGGTGCCGTCCTTTCATACTTGGATGGTTAACGATGTGGGGTCTATACCGTGGTTCATCTATCCAGTCTTTTTGGGAGTAATAGGCTTACTGATGCTTATCAGCCTATACTCTTTAATTCAAGATTCTGAAAAAAGAGCTTTGCTGATGCCGTTCATAGTCCTCCTAATATTCTCATTGGTCTTTGGCAAGGCGTTGACATTTGTTAATATTAACTTTTTTGATACCGGCTACTGGGAGAAACGTCTTACATCATACTTTTATTTGGCGACTGCTGTTATTGCTCCAATATCTATGGTCAAGTTTTTTGAAAGCATAAGACTACATTGGGCTGGCATCAAGAAAACTTTAGTTGCAGCATCAATTGTTTGTTTTATTGTGATCTATGGGCTTCAATCCATGTTTATTGTAGTAGAATATTGGAATACTGTTTCAGCCTACAGACCGAATCAAGAAGAGATGGACGCAGTAGCCTTTTTAGCCAGCACTCTAAAAAACGACAAGTACGCTTATACAATAACGTTGACTGGATACTCATATGAGGTTTTAGCTTTTTCAGCACCGCCATACAAATTAACTGGGATGCAGGTCATGTATACTGCAGTAAATCCTGAGATGCCGCTCTTAAGCATGAAGGCTCACAACTTGTCTCACGCTTACCTCTATATGCATAAGAGAGATTATGATGTCCTAAACAGGTACTCGGGAAGCTGGCTCGCCAGACACCTAATTCCTATGTTGCCAACAGTCTACAGGAATAGTGAAGTGACAATATACAACGTTTCCAGCGTCTCATTTCCTCAGTCGAACTCAACTACAGCTTTGGTGGTGCCGTTAGATGGTAGCGTAGACTCTGAGGAGAGATGGCTTTACTCGTACGATGTGCTCTCTCTGGGAGGGTATAACTATACTGTAGTATATGATCTAGACCAGAACGTATTCTCGTATAATACGTTGGTCCTTTCATTCGACCCCCCGCAGGAAAACATAGTTCGAGATAAATTCTACGACAATTTCACTCAGAAGAGGGGTTGGCGTGAAGTTTCTGGAACCTGGCAATACACTGGCAATGGACTTGTTGCAGGAGAGAGGGGCACGTACCAAGATGCCATAATATTGAGCCCGCTCAGTGGAAAAAACTTCACAGTAAGCATAAGCTTTATGCCTGCGGACGGCGACTTGAAGGTTGCAAACTATGTTTCAATCGTCTACGACTGGAAGGATGAACGGAACTTCAAGTACGCAGGTCTAATGTTCGATGGAAGCGGAATAGTATACGCCTACTTCTCCTCTTATGTGGATGGGAATATAGTAGTTTATCCTCCATGGCCAGGCTTGAAAACCGGCCTAAGATGGAGGTTTGGAGACTCATTCAACCTAACTTTATCGGTTCAAGGTGATACGTTAGGCTTATTCGTTAATGGCACACTATGCCTATCCAAGGTAGAGCAGACGAGTGGCGGAAGACTTGGTGTCCGCATGCAACGTTTTTACAAAGTCTTCTTCTCCAGTTTCAAGGCTGAGGCAAGTAGACTGGTTCGGTTTAGGAGTGGTGATGAATACTTAGAGTACGTAAGAAGTGGTGGAAAGCTTATCGTGCTCAACACGAACGGCTACGGATACTTTGCAAGTAGGGCGTTAGATTATCGTAGCAACGAGATGGAAGCTAACGTGATAGATGGGTCTAAGGGTATCAGGTTGCCATTGAAGGTATCTGTACCCAACTTGTATCCAAAAGAAGGCACGAAAATAATCTGTTACTACACATCACAGCAGGGCTCATCCGTGTATGCATTTAAGGAGGATGTGGGTTCAGGCGAGATAGTGTACGTGAACCTATATCCTATCATCGAGGCTATGAGGAACTCTCAAGAAAAGTCAGTCTTCTACAGCCTTCTCGGAAAGCTACTGGAACCGACGGAGATCCAGCTTGAATACTTCAGGTACACTCCTCCACCACTAAAAGCCACGTTTAAGGAAGTTGAAATGTCAGGAAATGTCGAGGTTAGCACTTCAAGCTCACTCTTCCCAATTAGTGTAGACTTTAGAAAGGTGGAAGTAATAGATAAAGACGGAAGAGTTTTACTACTGGCTAATGTTACAGGATTGCAGCTGTCCAATTACAATAATATGTCAGTAACATCATCAAAATTAACGCTATCCGAGGGGAAAGGATTTTACTCAAATCTGAAGTTTGAGGATGATGTTACGATGAAGTTTGATGGCGATTTTGCTTCAGCAGTCTTAACAACTAAAGATGGGAAAACTCTTAAACTCGATCGTGTGAAGATGATCGCAATAAAATCTAGTAATATAAGCTTATATGCATTTGAACCGGCTGTAACTCTTCAAGGAACAGCCTACTTCAAGGAGCTATACCCGCCAGGTGCCGTCCGTTCGAAGACGAGAGTCTATGGGCATGACCTGAAAGTGAATGGAACTGTCGCTTTGAAAATGTACTTGTCTGATACTTACAGTTGGGCCAGCTCATTTGACGTATCGGGCAAATTTGAAAGAGTCCCTCCACTTCTTTTGTATGATGAACTGACGAGCCTACCTCAAGCAACATTTTGGAGCATGATACTAGCACCAATCTTCATAGTAATGTTGCTTACTACATGTCGTGAGAAGAAAAGTTAAGTCTCAATATAATAAAAGATTGTCGGTTGCAGTAATATTTGGTCTATAAGTAGAGGCTCAGGTGACATCATGCGACTAAAACTTAAGGCTTATTTTACAACAATATAATAACTAACTACCCGAAATGTCGAAAATAAGAATTTCAATTCATGGAAACCCTTATCACGTGGAAGTCGTTAAGCAACTACTAGAAAACATAGAAATTGTAGAGATTGTGGACAGGTCTTTTTCTAATTTAAGTGATATTGATGTTTTTTACTGGATTTCTGGTTTTCCCTCTTTTCTATTAAAAAGACTTTCTTTTTGGACAAACGATAAACCCTTGCTCCTAGTTCACTGGATAGGATCAGATGTAATATCACTAACGTTACCGCGTGGTACCTTCCAAATTCTTGATAAGTTTATAATTAAATTTATTGAAAAAATTAAATTTGGAAAAATAATAAATCTTGCAGGAAGCCCTTGGCTTAAAGCCGAGCTTAAATCTCAGGGAATTAATGCTTATTATTTTCCATTAACAACCTTAGATATCAAAAAGTTAAGGAGACCAAATATTATACAAAAAGACATAGACGTTCTTACCTATCTTCCGAAGAGTAAATTCTCCTTTTATGGTGGAGATTACATTCTGAAACTTGCCAGGGAGCTACCCCAATTTACCTTTGCTGCCGTTATGCCTGATATTACCAATACAAGAGAGTTACCCAAGTCTTCATTTAACCTAAAATTTTATCCTAGAGTATCTTTTGATGAAATGCAACTTATGTATTTACGATCAAAATGTTTTATTAGATTTACAGAGCATGATGGCTTATCCCTTTCCGTGCTTGAAGCCCTTTACTATAAACTTCAAGTTATATGGAGCTATGCTTTCCCATATGTAATTAACGTTAAATATGGTAACTTTGATGAATTAAAGAACGTTTTAATTCATGTACTAAGCGATTATCACTTAAACGAAGAGGGTCACAAATATGTTGTTAGCAACTTCTCTATGGATAAAATGAAAGAGCGCTATCGTAAATTATTTCTACTCTTGTTATCTGAATAGAGTGAAGTATATGATAGAGCATGGTAATTTAATAATTGGTGCTGGTATCTCAGGTTTAAGCGTAGCTTATCATTTAAGAAAACTCGGCGAAGAATACTTAATAATCGAACAAGAAGAACCGGGAGGTCTGGCTCGCACAGTTACACATAATGGTTTCTTCTTTGATCTTTCTGGTCATGTAATTCATTTTAGTAATGAAGATTACAAGAATTTTATTAAAGAAGTTTTAAAAGATAATTTACTTTATTTAAAAAGAAAAGCTTTATTTTTCTTCCAAGGATATTATGCGCCATATCCTTTTCAAATGTATTTCTATAAAATACCTAACAAGAAAATAGTTGATGAATGCATCACCGGTTTAAAAGACGCTGCTCGTATTACTTATAAAAAAGCGCCTAATAATTTTAAGGAATGGATTTTTGCTAATTTTGGTGCAGGTATTGCAAAATATTTTATGATACCCTACAATGAAAAATTGTGGTGCTTCCCCCTAGAACAGATCTCCTTAGAGTGGGTAACGAAGTATGTTCCAAAGCTAGATACAAATTACCTACTAAACATTGTAGAAAACAAAGCATTGAGTAAACAAGAGGTTGGTTATAATACTTACTTCTTTTATCCTAAGAAAGGCGGTATCGGAGCTTTACCAAAATCAATAGTAGCAAAAATAGGAGACAATAAGTTTTTAAAAGCAAGGTTAGTTGGTGTAAATCTTGCAAAAAAGGAGGCTACCTTAAGTAATGGTAAAAGAATGAGGTGGAAAAGGTTAATATCAACAATACCATTGCCAGATTTTATAAATCTTACTGAAGATTCCCCCGAGATAATTAGATACTATGCCTCGAATTTGCGCTACACTTCTTTGATTTCAATTAATTTAGGCATCAAAGGAAAAATTGAAAATGATGCACATTGGATATACTTCCCAGAATATGAAGCGCCATTTCATAGAGTAGTAATTCAATCAAATTTATCTCCATATGTATCACCTGACTCGACATACTCATTAATAATTGAAAAAAGTGTTCGTCATATACAGAACATAAACATGCAAGAGGTATACCAGCGAATAATTAGCTATCTTTTAAAAATACATTTATTAAAAGAAAAAGATGATATTATAACATCAAAAATAAATATAATGAAATATGCGTATCCAATCTACGATATTCATTATTATAGTAAAAGAGAAATAATCTTAAATTTTCTTGAAGAACACGGGATTTACAGCATTGGGCGTTTTGGATCATGGGAATATATGTCTATGGAGGATTCCTTCATTCAAGCAAAAAAAGTGATTTGTAAAGTAATTCATGAAAGTACGTGCTAACATGTCAATATTTAAAAGATATAAAAGTTAAGAATTCTTTAATATAAGTTAATTAAGCGCGCGCTTTGCCGATGCATGGGAAGATAGTTTTTTGTTTTGAGGCATGCATGAGGGCGCGGAGAGGTTCTCAACGGAGCTTTAAGCGTGCTTCGCAGGACGCTCAGCGCGCGCTGTGGTTCTCGAGCTGTAGCGCAACGCTTGCGAGTTTTGAGGGAGCTTTTGGACGCAAAGTTTGTGTGCAAGCAAGCGCGCTTCATCACATACATTTTATGTGAACAGTGTGGGCGTGCATGAAGGTTCTTTCCGTTATTGGTGCACGTCCCAATTACATAAAATTAGCTGCGGTTCACGATGTTTTTTCAAAGTTTTTTGATCACCTTGTTGTGGATACTGGTCAGCATTATGATTACGAGATGAATAAGGTGTTTTTTGAGCAGTTGGAGGTTCCGGAGCCGGACTATTTCCTTGGTGTGGGGAGCGGCTCTCACGGGTACCAGGTTGGCGAGGTTGTCAAGCGGGTGGAGGAGGTTCTGTTGAAGGAGCGGCCTGACCTCGTGGTTGTGTACGGCGATACGAACTCGACGCTGGGTGGGGCGCTCGCGGCTGTTAAAGCCGGTTTTAGGGTCGCG
>Ga0080004_1115980_pt1 | contig 15330 bp, 13 predicted proteins | sample WasSprMetagenome_FD_69207 | JGI IMG/M metagenome (GOLD analysis project Ga0080004, IMG submission 69207) | Sulfidic aquatic microbial communities from Washburn Spring, Yellowstone National Park, USA - WS (SPADES assembly) (version 2) | ecosystem: Environmental > Aquatic > Thermal springs > Hot... | reverse complement strand
GAGTCAGGATAGGTCTCCTCCTAGACCCATTCACACACCTATTCCTCGCGATACAGAGCGGGTTCGCGGGCAACCTTACATCCGCGATCACATCGATAATGGTGATGCTGGGGTTCGCAGCACTACTCCTCTTGCTAAGTTCATGGCTCTTCATGGGGGGAGAGGCTCATAACAGCGAAGATAACAATTGGGAGGAGAAGGGCTTTGTGGAAGTGACCTTATAAGCACCGCCTTGGCCATGAACCTCCCGTTCCTCCCCAGCAGGGATGCATTGTTAAAGCCTTCAGGCTCCTGAGCATAATACTCCAGAAACCATCTTGAAGATCTTGTAAGGCACTGGCATGAAGGCGGCTATTCTAACAGTCCGAGTGTTATGCCCGTTAAAAAGAACTCCTCAATTTCTTATGGACTTCTCGCCGATGAGCTTGAGGAGTATGAGCCCCCACCTTAAGGCTGATTCAGTAGCCGAGGAGGGCTTCAACCATTGAGTTAACTGTGGTTATGAGGCCGTAGAGCACGGCTTTTCTCGGGATCCAGAGAACGAGGAGGAAGTTAAGAAGATCGCTCAAAAGGTTCCACTAGGAAAAGTTGATCAAAGGCCCTATTTTACATTTCGACCCTCTGAAGATACATCCGAGTAACTGCATTATGCATGCACTCACGAGTATAGAGTCCTGTTCAAGATACTGAAGATAAAGCCTAAAGACTGGCACCAAATAGAATACGATAGGCTCCCATAAAAATTGATGATGGGGAATCATGATGGCCATATGAGAAGGATCCTGATTTAGTAATTATGTATATTAGTTACTGCTATGTTTTTGCGAAAACTGCAGGATTGGCACAATATAGGGGCTTTTCACCCTTCAATATTCTTACAATATCTTCACTCAACATTCTTGCTGCCCGATATACTGTTTCTTTAGATGCTCCAGCTATATGTGGTGTTAGGATGACATTATCCAGCTCTAGTAATGGATGATCAGGATTTAAGGGTTCTGATTCAAATACGTCCAATGCAGCCCCCATTATCCATTTTTCCTTCAGCGCTTTAATCAGAGCGCTCTCATCCACTACTTCCCCTCTAGCTGTATTTATTAATAAGGCCGTGTTTTTCATCATCTTTAATTCACGCTCCCCAATCATGTGAAATGTTTCAGGAGTAAGTCTTGTATGGATTGAGATCACGTCCGCCTCCTTTAAAAGCTCTTCTAACGACTCTTTCTTCTCTACACCTGCTCTCTTCATAACCTCATGAGGTACATAAGGATCATAAGCCACTACTCTCATATTGAATGCCTGAGCCCTCTTAGCTACCTCCAATCCAACCCTTCCAAGCCCTATAAGTCCTAAGGTCAGGGCGGATAATTCATGTCCGCACGCATCATAACTATAAAACTCATCACTCCAAACGCCCCTTTTAAGAAGTTGGTGCGCATTAATTATATTCCGCATATAAGCAATAATCAGGCCAATCGTATACTCTGCTACTGCCTCGGCATTTCTTCCAGGTGTATATATCACAGGTATCCCTCTCATCGTAGCTGCATCAATGTCTACGTTCACGGGACCTCCACGTGCACATCCTATAATTTTCAGCTTCTCGCTTGCCTCAATCACCTCCTTGGTAACAGGAGCAACATGAACGATAATAACCTCAACATCCCTAACAAGTTTGGCAAATTCCTCAGGATCACCAGCAAATTCTCTTAACTCCCTTTTAACCCCCATTCGTCTTCCTAGCTGATATCCTCTAAATTGCCACTCAACTTGAACCATCTCCGCGGTTAATCCTGCCTTTTCAAGAGTATCTTTAATGATTTCTGCAACTACTGAAGTTTTTAGAAACATGTCCCCAGCGACTAATACCTTAACCAAATTTTACACCTCCATGGAATAGATGAAAACAAAACCACGTGATAAACTTAACTTAGTTAAGCAAATATTAAAAGTTTCTAGAGCTCAGAAAATGTTTTAGAAGCTTCCTTGTAAATCTCCCATAAAGCCTCGTATAACTTCCTGTAAATTCTAAAGATTTTCTCGTATTTCTCAGTTTTAGCCAGATCCGGAGTATACACTCTCTCTATGTCTACCATTATCCTAACAGCATCAGAAAAGTCATTGAATATTCCGGCGACAATGCTTGCCTCAATAGCGGAACCAAGAGCTCCAGAATCCTTAACCTTTGGGACGGCTATCTTGACTCCTAAGACGTCGGCCAAAATTTGGGCCCAGAGACTACTTTTTGCCCCTCCTCCAGTTAGCCTAACCTCCTTTATGGGAAGATTCTTTCGCTGAAATAACTCAATATTATCTTTAGCGGCAAAAGCAACTCCCTCAAGTATAGCCCTTATAAAGTCTTTTTTCTTCGTCCAAAGCCCGAAACCAAAGAATATACCGCGTGCATCAGGATTTACGAAAGGTGAACGCTCTCCTTGAAGGAATGGATGAAAGATCACGCCACCAGAACCTAAGGGGCTTTCCAAAGCCTCTTGATCTAGTATCATATAGGAACTCACGTTTTCTTCCTTAGCCCGCATCTTTTCCTCATTACAGAATTCATCTCTAAACCATCTAAGAGCCGCTCCCGCAACCATCTGCACCGCCTCTAAAAGCCATGATCCGGGTATAGCGGCATATGCAACCGAGTATCTCCTCTCATCATCTAGGATTAGATCTTTCACAGTCAACTCATATATTCCTGCTGTTCCTATGATTGCTGTAAGCTGGCCATGATCTAATGCACCAGCACCTAAAGCTGTTGAACAAATATCGCCAGCTCCAACTGCCACAGGCACCCCCTCCTTCAAGCCTGTCAATTTTGCTACCTCAGCAGTCACCGATCCAGCATATTCCCAAGAGCCTCTAATCTCGGGGAAAATATCTGAGGGTACACCAATTAATTCAATAATCTCATTAGACCATTTTCCCGCTCTTATATCCATAAGTCCGCTGACTGAAGCATCTGTATAATCTGTTAACGGTATATTAGTTAACTTATATCTGATATAGTCCTTACATGTCAAGAAGGTTTTTGTATTTTTTAAGGTCTCGGGCTCATGATCTTTTAACCAGCATAAATGCGCAAGTTGCATACTCGGTATAAGCCTCCACCCGGAAATATCGTAGATAACCTCTGACAAGCCATCTCTATAGAATTTTTCAACAATATCTTTACTTCGGGAATCCAACCAAATTATAGCCTGCTTCCTGGCGAGCTTCCCCTCCTTATCCAACAAGAATGTCCCATGCATCTGTCCGGTTAGTGATAATGCTGCTATTTCGGAAATTCTATCTTTACATCTTTCTAAAACTTCCTTAATAACGAGGACCGTAGCATTCCATAAAACTTCCGGATCCTGCTCAGCCCACCCTGGTTTAGGGTATATGACCTCTACCTCTCTTTCACTTGACGCTATTATTCTACCATTTGTATCAAAAATAACTGCTTTAATTAAAGTAGTGCCAAGGTCCAAACCCAATAGTAGTTGGCCTGTCAAGTTACGCCTCACTATAAAATCATAATCATACAACATTTTTATATAATTTTTCACCTATTGATCCGCAAATACTTATATTATGAAACGCAAACTTACTCGGTTGATGAAAAATAATGAAACTATTCTTAGGAGGAAACTGACTCTTATAGCAAAGAAAGCATATGAGCATCATTTAATGACGGGAACATGGGGGAACCTGAGTGCCAGGGTGGATAAGGATAAGATACTAATTACGCCAAGCGGTTTTGAAAAAGATTTACTAAAAGCTAATGATTTATTGCTCATAAATCTAAATGGAAAGATATTAAGAGGCAAATGGAATCCATCAATAGAAACTCCTATACATACTTATATCTACCATGTTAGAGATGATGTTCATGGTATCGTTCACACGCATTCCCATTATGCTACTGTTTTTGCGGTCATGGGAGAATCGATCCCTCCATTAACAGTGGAGTTTGCCGCAGTTATAGGACACGAAATACCAGTTACTAAGTATGTCAGATCTGGAACAAGGGAAGCCGCAGAAGAGATAGTAAAAACCCTAAGAGACGGAAAGGCGGTCCTTCTAAAAAATCATGGAGTGGTAGCTGTAGGTGAATCTATTGAGGAAGCATACCATGTTGCTCTATTGGTTGAAGAAGAGGCTCGAACATATTATCTCATGAAATTATTAGGAGGTCCGATTGATACAATAAATTCTGAAGAAATAAAAATACTTCATGACTTTTACATAAAGAAGTATGGACAGTGGGGTAAAAAAATATTGCTAAGAGATTAGGGGGGAGCCATAGTAATTTTTATGCCCTCTCGTTTCTCAGCTGTTTCGATGGCCTTTCTCCAATCTCTTAAGGGAAACACGTGTGTAACTATTTTATCATATCTGATGAGTTTCTGGGACAGCAACCTTATAGCAACCGGATATACGTATGGAGCCAGATGTCCCCCTACTATTTCAAGTTCTTTAATGTCGCTTATTATACTCCAATCTATAGCGGCTTTCTCTCCATAAACGCCGAAGACTAGCATTCTCCCCCTCTTTCTGAGCATATTAATTGCCTGTACGACTGCTGATTCGGTTCCTGCTGCTTCTAACACAACATCCGCGCCGATGTTATTGGTTTCCTTCATTATGATCTCGACAGGATCATCCTTTTTAGAATTCACTATTATGTCTGCACCTATTTCTTTTGCCACCTCCAACCTTTTATCATGATGGCCAATTACGATCACAAGATTAGGATTTTTCAACTTAACCACATGAAGCATTAATTGAGCTATTGGGCCATCACCAATTATTGCTACAGTGTCTTCCAAATTCACTCCTACCCTTTCAACTCCATGAATCGCGCAGGCTAATGGCTCTATTAAAACAGCAGCATCCCATGGAAGCTCCCTTGGAACTTTATGAATTATCGCCTCCCTTGGATAGAGCATATACTCAGCCCATCCTCCATTTACACCTTTAACCCCTGGGACATAGTGGACCTCACAGAGATTATACAGCCCCCTTTGGCAGTAATAGCATTTTCCACAGGGCACAATGTTTTCCATGATTGCTTTATCACCTTCTTCCAAGCCCCATTTCGTTTTGGCATTAGGACCCAGCTCAACGACCTCGCCAATAAATTCATGTCCTGCAATAATAGGGGCATTTTGATACACAATGGGGCTAAAATATCCTCTCCCACGAAAGATTTTTGGATCCGCTGCGCATATCCCACATCTACCTATTTTTACCAATACTTCCTCGCTTTTTGGCTTGGGTTTCGGTACTTCTTCATATCTGAAATCCTCCTTGCCATATATAACTACTGCGTACATCTTCTCTTGGGACATGACCGAAGCACATTGATATCTTTAACATGATAATATTTAAAAATTTTCATTAGATAACTATGATGCTTTACTAGCCCTCATAACATGATATCCATTTGACTCTGTTTTGGAAGAGCCTATATCTTCACCGTACAGTACTTAGTTTACTTACTTATCATGATACGTTTGGATATTCCATATTGTGGTCAATTTGACCGAAAATTTTAATGAATTATGGTGACAACGAAAATGTTTCGATAACTTATTTCTTTTTATCGAAAACATGTAGGTTGCAAAGATTTATAATCATGAATATATTAATTTCCATGTAAGCATGAAGGCTGTTTTTGTTAAAAAGGAGGGTGGGATCGAGATTAGGGATGTTGATGTTCCTAAGATCCATGAAGGTGAATTGTTAGTTAAGATGAGAGCCTGTGGTATAGATGGGACAGATTTGGAGAAGGCCTTTGGAAAACCTGTTACACCGCCCATGCTAGGGCACGAAGTCGTTGGTGAAGTTGTCGAATCCAAGTCTCCTGAGTTTGAAGTTGGCGATAGAGTCTTCGTACACCATCATGTTTTCTGCGGTAAATGTTATTACTGTTATCGAGGCTCCTATACAATGTGTCCACTATTTCTAAAGACTACAATAGATCCATGTGGATTAGCAGAATACTTTAGAGTGCCTAGGATTAATGTGCAGCGGGGAGGGGTTTTAAAATTACCTCCTAACTTGAACTGGGATGAGGCAACCTTTATAGAACCTGCTGCATGTGTTCTTAGGTCGTTAAGGAGAGTTGGCTTTAAAGCTGGTGATACTGTATCTCTTATAGGAGTAGGGCCTACGGGCTCTTTATTCATAAAGCTATTGAAATACTTTGGAGCAGCATTAATCTCCGTTTCAGATTTATCAGATTTCAGGCTAGAGATCGCTAAGAGAATAGGGGCCGATATAGCAATTAATCCAAGTCGGGCTGATTTCGTGGAAGCATGTAGAAAAGCTACAGATGGGATAGGTGTGGATATAGGTGTGCTTGGAACCCCGACTGTAAAGCCCATCAATATTCTCCTGCAGACTGTTAGAAAAGGTGGGAAAATATGCATTTTTGGAGCACCTGAAAAAGGTGAGAAATCAGAGTTGGATTTTTCATCTCTCTTCATTAATGAGATCAGCATCATAACAAGTTATTCTACAAGCGAAGTTGAGACTACAGCTATTCTAGAGTTGATGAAGAAAAAGAAGATCTCATTCAATGATATGATAACTCACAAGTATAAACTTTCAAATGTGGAGGAGGCCTTTGAAGTTGCGAGGGATGCGTCAAGGAGCTTAAAAGTTATAGTAGAGAATGAATAATTGAGCATTTAGAATGTTATAGCAACTTTTATTTCTTTTCCTTCCTTTAATCTTTCAAAGATGTTTACGATATCTTCGATTCTCGCTTTGCTTGTAATCAAGTCTTTAAGAGGTAATTTGCCCGAACAAATAATTTTAAATGCTCTTAGGACATCTTCAGGGGTGAGGTGAAAAGATCCTTGAATAGTTACCTCTTCATAGTGAACACGATATGTATCAAGGGGTACTGTTGTTCCTTTAGGTGGGCCTCCGAAGAGTAGGACCTTCCCGCCTTTCCGAGGCAGCTTCATGGCGATTTCCCAAGTACTTGGACTTCCAACAGCCTCTATGACTACGTCTGCTCCCAGCCCCCTAGTTTCTTCTCTTACTCTTGAAAAGATGTCTTCTTCATTAGGATTGATAACTATATCCGCTCCAAACCTCTCAGCATATCTTAATCGATCCCAACTTATATCGCTAACTATTACTTTACCAGGGTTCGAATTTCTTACAAGCATTAGATGCATTAAACCGATTGGGCCCGCTCCGAGTATTACCACCGTATCCCCTGTATCGATGTGAATAACTCTATGACCTCGAACCACGCATGAGAAGGGCTCTAATAATGCGGCCACCTCATGTTCCAGATTGTCTGGAATGCGATACACGTTATATTTGACTATCCTTGAGGGAATTCTGACATATTCCGCATAAGCTCCATCAATGGAAAATCCAATAATGTATTCATGCAGTCTTTCACATAAATTAAATCTTCCAAGCTTACAGTATATACATGTACCGCAAGGTGCTGAGTTAACAGAGGCTATCCGATCACCGGGCTTAAATGTTAAAACATCTTCTCCAACTTCCTCAACTACGCCTGAAAATTCATGCCCCATTATTATTGGCGGCTTAACATAGGGATGCCCTCTTAGATACATTTTCAAGTCCGTCCCACATGTTAAAGCAACAACATTTTTAACTACAATCTCACCGGGCCTAGGGGTTGGTTTTTCAACCTCCTCAACTCTTACATCGCCAGGCTTATAAAAAACTACAGCCCTCATATCATTGTTCGTAAATTAATCATCTTCTTAAATCTTTATCTTTAATTTGGTTACTTTTAGCATGAACTTAAGATTTATATTTAACCGCAGTATTTTTTAGTTAAGATTAGGGGTGAAAACTTGGCGGAGAAGAAAGTAAGTAGGAGAGCACTTCTAGGAACTGTTGGAGGGTTAATTGGGGGATTGGCGATTGGATCTGCTGTTGGATGGTTGGCAAAGCCTGTAGAAAAGGTTCCTGCCGCTACGGTCACTGTTACAAAAACTGAAACTAAAACAGTTGGAACTGGGATGGGAACTGTAACTGAAACTAAAACTGTAAGGGAAACGGTTACAGTTGGAACGGGAGTTACGGGCGTCCCAACCATACCCAAGATACCCCTTCTTCCGCCTGGAGTCAGAAATCCATGGCTATATGACGAGTTAAAGGGTGTTACTATCAAGTCTGTGCATGATGCTTTTGCTGGTAGGATCTTAGAGTGGTATGCTGATTTGCTGAAGGAGGAGGTTGGCGTCGAAATTGGCGTCACAAAACTGGTTGATATACCACTGTTGAAGGATGAGGGATTCAGCCTCCTTGAGGCAAAATCTACCGAGTATCCATTAATCCAGATATGTCCATCATTTATCGCGGACTTCGTTCTGACGGGGAAAGTTGAGCCGCTAGACAAATATTATGATGCATTCTATGGCTCAGAAGAGTACTTCCAGCAGATCATGCCGCCCTATCGAGAATTCTACATGAAATATGCTGGACATATCTGGACTATTCCATTTGATGGAGATGTGCATCTGTTCAACTATTTATGGCCCTTCTATGAGAAAGAGGAGTTCAAATCAGCATATAAGGAGTGGCATCCCGACAGGAAGCCTCTAACGACCCCTGAAACTTGGGACGACTATATCATGCAATGCAAATTCTTCAAGGAGAAGGTCCTACCAGATGATAAAACCATTCCAGGAGCCGAGGTCCTCTGGCCCACGATGGTCTGGGCTACTGCTCCTTGGGGTTGGGCATTCTACTTTAATGCGGCTGCCAGCTGTGGGGTGAATTATTTTGACAAGGACATGACAACAGCGCTTTATCCGAGAGATCGCGCGATTGAAGCTATGAGGATATGGGTTAAGCTTCGTGAATATATGCCTGAGGGTGTGGAAAACTTTGGTGGCGCGGAGACAGTAGAATATTGGCTGGCAGGTAAAGTTGTTTGCCAAGTATGGTTTATAGATATAAATGAGTGGGGGCAGGTGCCGCCAGTAAAAGGATACTTGAGAAATGCCCTTATGCCAGGATATCCGGACCCCAAGAAGGGAACAGTAGTACATAGAGCCATGATGCCCTACAATAGAGTGTGGATTATTCCAAATTACTTGGATGAGAAAACTAAGAAGGCCGCGTTTTATGTGGGCTATCATGTCTCCCACTGGCATTACAGCATATGGAACTGTGCCGATTATGACTGCGGCATGGACCCATACATGTACATACACTTGAGCCCCATAGAAGCAGAAGCTATGACGAAGTCCAATCCATACAAGAAACCAAGCCCTGAGTGGCCGCATACAGAGCCACTATTCCCCGACTTCGACACCGCCATGAAACATCTCCTAGGCGGATTGTACAATCTCCGTGTAGGATTCCCCCAGCCAACCTTCCCAGGGACCGTTGAATATCAAGAGATCCTCTCCAGAGAATTTCAACTGGCATTAGCTGGCAGTAAAAGCCCCGAACAAGCTGTCAATGATGCCGCGGCAGCATGGGAAGACGTGAGAGATAAATACTTTGGTCTGCTTGGAAAAGAACAATATCTTGCAATTTGGAAAGACTTCTACAATAAGATGGTCGCGCTAGGATACATATAAACAGGTGGTGTGAATGCCGAAAAAAACCTTCTCCCCTATTTTTTTACAAATACCTGTAACGGCAATTATCTGGTCCTTAGTAGGATTTGTTTTAGTCTGGTTAATCTACTCCTTCCTCTATTCAACGTCGCCGGGTGGACAGCCTACATTTGCTGCCCTAAATAACCTCATCACAATGTTCTCAGATAGCAGGCTTTTTAATGCTGTTCTGAGGACAATATACTACGCAGGGGTTGGAACAGTTATAGAGGTCCTATTGGGCATGCTTGTAGCACTAGCTTTAGTGAACTTTATATCCAACACTACAGTGCGTTTCGTAGTCTTAATGATCTTCCTTACACCAATGGCCCTTTCTGAGGCAATTGCATCACATACTTGGCTAATGCTCCTAACACCCCAAGGATACCTAAATTCAATATTACGATCCCTCGGGCTGCCGCCCGTTGGATGGCTATCGGAGAGCATGGCGCTCACCTCGCTCATATTAGCCGATGTATGGCAATGGACATCACTACCCCTATTACTGATCTACGCTGCACGAGTATCAGTCCCCCAAGAATTATATGAAATGGCAAGCCTTGAAAGACTATCCGCATTTAAAACTTTCCGGGTCGTAACATGGCCATACATAAGAAATGCTGTCGTCGTAGCTGCATTGCTGAGATTTATCTTCATGTATATCACAATTGATAAGATACTTTTGATAACATTTGGAGGTCCAGGATTTGCAACCGAGACTCTGGGATATTATATATGGATGCAAAGCTTCAGCTACCGAAATATAAGCTACGCTGCAACCCTTTCATTAGCAACACTAATAGGGGCAACAATTGTAGCCTATATATTCTGGCGCGTGATGACGAGGAGGTGAGAAAAATGAGGTCATCCCATATACTTGGTTTAATAGGCTTGGCTATATTCGGCGTATTCATACTGGGTCCGCTCTATATAACAATCATAACCGCGATAAAGAACATCAACGATGTATTCACAATCCCTCCAAAGCTTATCCCTTACGCAGATTTCCAACCAAGCTCTGAGGCCTTTGACTTTATTTTCAACACTAGAGGAAAATACACTTTTGTAACAAGCCTAATCGTCGCATCCACAGCGACAGCAATAGCATTAATACCATCACTTCTCGCTGCCTATGGTTTCTCAAGATACCCGAAAGCAGCAATGAATGATGAGAGGTCATTCTTTACGATGTTAACGCTCAGGATGGTTCCACCTTTTGCCGTAGTGCTACCAATCTTCCTCTACTGGAACCAGCTTGGACTATTCGACACATATCCCTCACTCATATGGACTTATACGGTATTCTCAATACCTTTAGCGGTTTGGCTTCTGAAAGGATTTGTAGATGATGTTTCCCCAAGTATTGAAGATGCAGCTAAAGTTGATGGATATGGCTTTCTGGATAGACTGAGGAGGTATATAATTCCTATACTGGGACCAGCTCTAGCAGCAACCATAGCATTAGTATGGTTATTCTTATGGAATGAATTCTTATTTGCTCTAAAACTCGGAGGAAGCCGGATAGTAACATACACCGCTTATCTACCACAACTAAGGGTTGGTCAAAGAGTACAGTGGAATGTTTTAGGAGCAATCGGTGTCTTGGGAGCAATTCCGCCGCTCATAATATTAATACTATTCAGGAAATATCTTATTAGAGTCTACCTCGGAAGGTGAGGCAATTTGCCCACGATAAAGCTTATTAACATTTGTAAGAGGAGTAACGGCTCACTAATTCTGAAGAACATAAACTTGGAGATCCCGAATAAGTCATTATACGTTGTATTAGGTCCGCCGAGATCTGGAAAATCTGCGCTAGGAAGAATAATAGCGGGATTGGACACTCCCGATGCCGGAAGAATATTATTTGACGATAAAGATGTTACCGATCTTGGCCCGGTTGAAAGAAATGTCTCTATGGTCTTCCAAGATTTCGCGCTTTATCCGCATCTTACAGCTTTCGATAATATTGCAAGCCCATTAAGAAAGCTTAAACTACCCAAAGAGGAAATAAGAAAACGTGTTCTCGAGGTTGCGGAATACCTCAAGATATCCCAAAGATTGACACATTATCCCTCAGAATTAAGTGGAGGGGAAAAGCAAAGAGTCGCAATAGCTAGAGCGCTAGTCAAAGGGGCCCAAATAATAATCCTTGATGAGCCATTTCTAAGACTGGACCTCAAAGTTAGAGAGGATATGAGGGCGGAATTGCATCGCCTCCAGAAAGATGTAGGTGTAAACGTAATACTGTTATCGAGCGATCCGATGGATGCTATGGCTTTTCCAGAAAATATTGCCTTCATGCAAGGCGGAGAATTAGTCCAAGTAGGAAACCTGATTGAGTTATATGAGAACCCTAAGAATATATCTGTTGCCAGATATGTAGGGATGATAGAGATGAACGTTATACAGGCAAAGATAGCTCGAAAAAACGATAAAAGAATTCTGGATACCGGGATTGGGGAGATCACGTTGCCCATTACTCCACAACTATCAGGAAGTGAAATCTTAGTCGGAATAAGACCTGAGCATATACACATAGGGGAAGAAGGTGGCCACCCTTATGCTGGCAATATTTTCACCTTTGAAGGTAGGGTAAAGATATCTGAGGTTATAGGATCTGAGACAATAATTCATCTAGATGTAGGCTTGGCTGAGCCCATAAGAATACTAATCCCAACAATTTATAAAAAGAATCCCGGCGAGGTTTTAAGAGCAACATTTAATATAAAGGATGTATACCTCTTTAATGCAAATGGGCAATTTATATGCAGGGGTGGTAGCATTCTTGGTTAGAATATTTCTCGATAAAATTACTAAGATTTTCAAGAAAGGTAAGACGTCCATTGTGGCCGTGAAAGATGTTACCTTAGAAATACCAGAAAAAACTTTCGTAGGCTTATTAGGCCCATCAGGCTGCGGAAAAACCACCACATTGAGAATCATCGCAGGATTGGAGAAACCGAGCTCGGGTAGAGTTTATTTCAATGACGTTGATGTTACTGATTGGGATGCATCTAAAAGAAATGTTGCTATGGTTTTCCAGTTCCCAGCATTATATCCCACGCTCTCAGTATATGACAATATTGCCACACCATTAAGGGCTAGTAAGATTTCTGAGCAAGAGATTAGGAAGCAAGTGCTTGAAGTCTCTGAGTTTCTTGGAATAAAAGATTATTTGAGCGAGAAAGCATCAAAACTTGACATTAACTTGAGGCAGAAGGTGGCAATAGCCAAGGTCATGGTACGTGATCCTACAGTCTTCATATTAGATGAGCCTCTAACGGTTGTTGAGCCTAAAGCAAGGATTGAATTGAGAGCAAAGCTGAAGGAAATACAATTAAAACTTGGTAAATCCATGATATATGTATCACATGACCAATCTGAGGTTATGACTCTCTCTGACAAGATCGCAGTGATGAATAATGGCGAGGTATTACAGTATGATACTCCGGAGAATTTATATAACAAACCACGAAATACCTTCGTGGGATGGTTCATAGGAAGTCCGGGTATGAACTTTATAGATTGTGAATTGATAGAGGAATCTGGCAAAGTTTATCTTACGACAGTTGAAGGGCTCAGATATGATATATCCTTCCTTCCTAATATACATGATATAGCTAGTTCGTACAGAAAGGTGATTTTCGGGATACGCCCAGAGCACATTGCTCTCAGCTCAAGAGGTGTAAAAGCTAAATGTCTTCATATGGAAAGACTTGGGAATATGATGATTCTACATATGGAAGCTTACGGTAGAAAGATTAGAGCTAAGATACCGCAAATTTCTCAGATAAGAGTGGGAAACGAGGTTTACATAGACTTTAATAAGGAGAAAATAATATTGTTTGACCCAAAGACTGGAAAAGCTATAATATGAGGTCCTACTCACAATTGTTAATTAACCTGAAATTAAGGTTCTGATCTTATGTTAAGATTTGTATAGCTGAACCCCCATCGCTTATTCAGCACAAATGCTTTCATGCTTATTCATAAAATAATAATGAAATAATAATGATATAGAAAAGAATATAAGGAACGTTAAAACCTTAATTATTATGGCTTTTAGATATGGTGTCGGCTTATGGCTTTTTGGGGAATTATCAGATAGGTTTACTACCTATCATCCGGCTAAGGGTTTGGAGGAAAAATTTGCCGAGGCATCAAAAGTTAAGAATGTTCAGGGGCTAGAGATTATTTATCCGGCAGAATTCAATTATGATCAGATAGATGTGGTTAAATCCCTCTTACGGCAATATGGATTACAGGTTGCTGGATTACTGGTGGATCTATTTGCCAATCCAAAATGGATTAATGGTTCATTAACATCAAAGGATGAGAAGGTTAGGAGGGATGCATTGAAGCTCTCGATTGAGGCTATCGATGTGGCTAAGGAGTTAGATTGTAATGTTGTAACCCTATGGTTAGGGCATGATGGTTATGACTATCCCTTCCAAGTGAACTATAACGAGAAGTGGAGCATGCTTGTAGATGGTGTGAGGGATATCGCTTCCCATGATATTAACGTAAAAGTGGCTATTGAGTATAAGTTAAAGGAGCCTAGGACACATATATTCGTTGGAACCGTGGGTAAAGCTCTATTATTGGTTAACGAGGTCAACATGAAGAATGTGGGTGTTACATTTGATATAGGGCATGCACTTTACTCCTATGAGAACCCAGCGGAATCTATATGTCTGCTTGATAGATATGGTAAACTCTTTCACGTTCATTTTAATGACAACTATAGAGATTGGGATCATGATATGATTGTGGGTAGTGTCAACTTATGGGATACCCTAGAAGCTATCTACTGGCTGAGGAGGATAGGTTATAATGGATGGCTGTCGCTCGATATCTACCCTTATAGGGAGGATGTTAGAAAAGCATGTGAGAGATCAATAGAGAACATTGAATTAATGAATAAGCTAATAGATAAAATAGGGCTAGACAATTTATATAAGTGTATAACCTCTGAGGACGCAACTGAGATTATGGTCACACTGAGAAAAATATTTGAATGAAGAACCGGCTTTACACATATCCATTGGAATAGGAGCGGACCCAAGGCATTTATGAGGTCTATCCTCTCCTATTTTTTGAATATTAGCTTTTTAGGAGTGAAGGATAGAAAAGGAGTTTACTCTGTCTCGCCTTGAGTTCATCCCATTCTTGGAGAATCTTGACAGCCTCGACCGCGACTCTCGCTGCATCCTTCTCGCCGGCGACCTTGAATTCATCTCTAGCTCTGTTGGCGAAAACCGCGCAGACAGATCCAGCCCTAAGCCCGTAAACAGATGCTATAGTATATATCACAGATGTTTCCATGTCGAAGTTAAGGACACCCATTTTCCTCAGATCCTCGAGAATATTCTCGGGCCTGCTCCATGAGTAGCCCCGGAATCCCTTCCTCCCCTGACCGAGGTAGAAGCTATCAGTTGTCGCAGTGACGCCGACATGATATGTGATGTTAAGGGACTCAGCCGCCTCGATTAATGCGAGGAGGACCTCGTAGCTCGCGGTGGCTGGATACTCCGCTGGTGCATAATCCATGCTCGCGCCCTCGAACCTGATGGCCGCGGATGATATCACGAGGTCTCCGAGCCTTATATGGGGCTGGATCGCGCCTGTGCTCCCAACCCTGATGAATGTGTCCGCGCCCGCCCTAGCGAGCTCTTCGACAGCTATCGAGGCTGAGGCTGAACCTATGCCCGTAGAGCACGCGGAGATC
>Ga0080004_1162679_pt1 | contig 15334 bp, 13 predicted proteins | sample WasSprMetagenome_FD_69207 | JGI IMG/M metagenome (GOLD analysis project Ga0080004, IMG submission 69207) | Sulfidic aquatic microbial communities from Washburn Spring, Yellowstone National Park, USA - WS (SPADES assembly) (version 2) | ecosystem: Environmental > Aquatic > Thermal springs > Hot... | reverse complement strand
ACTCTAACAGCGAAAATCTATAATAGAATTGAAAGTTAAGTAGAACTATTTTTCCTACCATATAGACCCCGAAAAACAAAGAAAATCTATAATAGAATTGAAAGATAAGAGGCATTGAGGTAATAACAGGGTTCCAAGTAGTTAGTGAAAATCTATAATAGAATTGAAAGCAACTACCACAAATCACTACCCTAGCGTAGTGATTATGTGAATATCTTTAATAGAATTGAAAGGAAGACATCTACGCTTGACTCAACATCATGTGATATGACTAAGAATATCTTTAATAGAATTGAAAGCTTGAAGTGTTGACATGTCAAACTCTAAACACTCTCCAAGTAGAATATCTTTAATAGAATTGAAAGTTCACCATAAATACCGTCACTCTAACGGAGGAGGAGTTACAGGGGAATATCTTTAATAGAATTGAAAGCAGGTAGTGGTCTTGTCGTGAATTCTGGGTTGGTTATCCTGCCCTGAATATCTTTAATAGAATTGAAAGACATGCATTATAATTATTGTTATCTTTATTTATTTTATGAGTTTTAGTGGGTATTTTAGTAGGGTAAGGTGATTGAGGTGGTTTATGTTATGTTAGGTTTTGGATGCTGTAATAAGTTTAAAAAGTTTTGTGAAGGTTATGTTTGGAGTTTGTGGTTTTGAGCGGTAAGTTTAAATTTTATATTAACTTCATTTTATGGGGTTCCCCCTTTGGATATTATAATATCTGTTATGGGTATGCCTTGGAAGGTATACCCAAACAATTTTTATTGGAATGATGTTGTTTATATCTTAGGTGAGGTTTCACGTAGGGCTCGTACTACCTTACCAGTGCTTTATGATTATGTTTCAACGAATTTTAATGTTCCTAAGAAGGTTATTGTGATTGTTCAGGAAACAACTGTAGTTAGGGATCTAGACTTTAGGGAAGATTATGATGCTTTAGAAAATGTTATTAGGGATACGTATATGGAGTTTATAAAAGCTTCAGGTATTGAGAATGTCGAAGTTATCGTAGCTCCTGGGTGTGGTAAGTTCTTAAATAAAGGTAGTACACTCAACGTATTAATTAATGTATGTGGATCTCCATCAGACTTCTATTACTACATCTTCATGAAGTTATCATCAACTCTATTAACCCTCATTAAGAAAGGAGGGGTTAAGGACTTAGCAATACATTTAGATATTAGCCACGGTATTAACTACATGCCTACACTAACTAGGGCTATTATTACTGAGCTCATACCCATAGTAGCTACTTATGCAAATCTTCAGAGAACGAAGTTAGTGATATACAATAGCGAACCTGTAACAGGGAAACCTTCGGAGGTGTTGAAAGAGGACTACGCTATTCATATAATAGAGGATATTATTGTTAGGAGTGGTGGTAGCTATGGATTAGTACCTGTATTTGAAGGTATTAGAGATAATTTAAGGATTTTCAACGTAAATAATGCTCCATGTATTAGTAAGCTCATTGATTTAAGTGAGGTTGGTATGGAGGCAAGCAGAGAATCTAATGAGTTAATCCGAGAGTTAGGACTTAATGACCTTGATAAATTGAATGCTTTCGTAGGTTCATTAATTAATGGCTTACCGTTACTAGCGTTAACGACCTTACCTACAACAGACCTTAACTCATTTGTTGAAAAGGTTATAGAGAGGTATAAGAAATTCATATTCATGAAGGTGTTGAGAGAGAGTAATAAATTAACTATTAATTTAGTTAAGAAAGTTAGAATGACCACACATGTAAAGGTATTAACCAAGATATTACTTGCTAAAGAGTTGATAAGAGATGGTATAGGTGTTTACGATGTTGAGGAAGGTATTACATTAGATGAATTAAGAAATATCATAAATATTCTCTATTCTTGGAATGAGAGGCTTAGGACGGTAGTAAGTTTCGACCTCTATAGCTTAACACAAACTGTAAACACTCTTAAGGATATCGATAAGGTAGTGTGGACCCCTCTTACACAAATATCTAAACTAGGTAAGTTCTCTAAAATGGTGTCTGAAGAGGAATGTAGAGAAGAGTTTAATGCTTTAGGTAGGTTTGAGAGGAACTTCCTACAACACTCAGGTCTACATAGGTGTTTAACTGAGATTAGGATTAATGATATGAGGATCCGATACAGCAAGGCTCTCCCAGAAGATTTGCTTAAGAAAGTTTATGAGATAGCTACGAAAGGCTTAAATAAAATTTAAGGATTAGTGATTAAGGAATATATTTTAAACTCACGATCATTATCAGGTGTGAATTACTTATGAGTGAGGATGGAGTTCAAGGTAGTGTATTGCCAATAAACTTTAAGTGGGTTGGTGGTATTGTAGATGTTTCTATAGGTCTTGAAGCTTTCAGACCAATAGTATTCATAGGATTTAACAATACTTTAAAGTCTATTACAGCTAGAGTTATATGTGCAACACTCTCTAAATATAAGATTATAGAATCAACAATACCTGAACGGCTCTGGGAAAGATATTTGGAAAGAGTAACTAAGGATTTAAGCGGTAATGTGTATCCTGAAATAGAATTAACTAATGAAATCAGGGAGAAGATAAAAGACATGCTCGGCATAATTATCGAGGATAGTAGAGTATCTATGAGGAAGTATCTCGAAATAGGAAGTAGTTTGAAAGTAGAAGTCAAGAATTTTAAGGAAGCTATCCGGAAACTTGTTGAGGAGGCCTACAGGGAAGATTTAATTCAAAAGTTCGATAATATCGTGAATGATATGATTTACAGTATAATGTTAAACATAGCATATGTCTATCAGAAACTAAAAATGAGAATTTCGTTAATGAGATTTGCAGAATATGGAGGATTATTAAAGACTATAATTAGTGAGGTTATTAATGAGTTTAAGGATATTGAAGGTGATGAGATATTTAATGAAAATATGATTCCCCTAGATGTTGAGGTAGAATCTGAAGACCCGTTAATTAAGGTTAAGGACTTAAGAACTCGTGAGGAAATACCTGAGGAATTAGTATCAACTAGTGTATCGTCAATGCTCTTATTTAAACTACTTCCGGTCGCTGCGGCTGTAGAGAAACCTAAGATAATCGTCATTGAAGAGCCTGAATACGCATTATCACCACTTCAGCAAGTATTACTTGCTAGATTAGTGGAGAATCTCTTAATTAAATCTCATAAAAATAACGATCCACCAACTTATATGATACTTATAACACACTCACCATATATAGCTGTAGGATTTAATAATCCTAAAATCTATTACTTCAGGTATTCTAAGCAATTAAGGAAGTTCATTTCTGAAGAAGCATGGCCAGCAAAACAATTTGCGCTAGCAACAGCACTACTCTTTAAGATATCTAGGGAAACCTCCTAGAGGTACTGGTAATGATCATTATAATATTAGACCTTAATACATTTGTTTTCTGCGATCATGTAGAACTTAAACATTTTGAGGAGGGGAAAATCAAACCTACTATTATGACTCAGTTCTTGAAATTCCTTAGTCAGATAAAACCAAAAACTATAAAATTATACCTCCCAAATAAACAATATGAATTAGTGAATAAATTTTCTAAATTAGCACATCAACATTATATCTCCGGTATTCCTGAGCACTACTTACTTTTCTTTACATCAACTAAGTTTAAAGAATATGGAAATATCAAAGATGAATGTGGGAACCTTTCAGGTAGTTGCAAGGATGATTATAAGAGGATATGTAGTGCTATAGTTAACTACTTAAAGCAACAATTAATTGCAATTACATGTCTAGATGAGACCTTCTCAAAAGAACATTTAATGGATTTACTCAATGAAAAACGTTGTAGAGATAAGTGTGACTTAGAACTAGTAAGGAATGAGAGCTCAAGTAATGTTTACTTATTAGTATGTAATTTAGATGATAGAGAAAGTATTAGTGAGAACCTTAGGAAGACATTTATAGATGATTAAAAGTTAAAATAAATTTAATTTTTAAGTTGAAGTAAAACTTTTAAAGTGTATTACGGAGTAGTTTAAGGGGGACCTACTTAAGTGATGCATCAACAATTTCCTCAGTTCTTATCGCAGTTGGCTGTAGCAGCTTTAACAGCAAGACGGGAAGGGGTTGATAAGTCTCAGGTCAATAAATTATTAGAAGTGCTCGATGCTTACGATATTGATACATTACTCGTATTTATTGTTAGGCAGACCGCACGTAAGGAGCTTGGTAGGTGTATGAGTAGACATCTCATAACGATTATAGAGGATATCATTAAGAGTGGTAGTAAGGATGTTAAGAGTGAGGTGAGGAAGGCTTTAGGTTATTTTAAGTGGTTTTTCGAGATATTCTCGGAGTTGGGATCTCCAGCGCTTCAAAGAATTATTAGGGAGAAATATAATGATTTCACGACTTGTAGAGAGAGTATTACGAATGTTAAGCCTGATGCATACGTAGAGTTGTTAGAAAGTACTATATAACATCATGTTAGTTATGATGAGGCTTGAGTATGACTGATGAGCACATACGATTACTTAATTTAAAGAGATTTCTCGGCTTAGATCTTGATTACTTAACCGAATATGTAGAGATTAAGGCTGTAACGATGAATGAGGAACCTCTTAGAGTCGGTGTTGGTAGAGGTGAGGGTTTTGAAGGCTCAGACTTACCGGTTGTTAAGGATGGTAATAACATCCCCTACATCCCTGGCTCAAGTCTTAAAGGTGTTTTTAGGAGTTGGCTTGAATCAACTTACGACCCATTAAACACCTGCTTAGCTAGTGATGGTAGTTTAGATTGTTGTTCGTTGAAAGCTGAAGTCATCTATAAACTTATTGATTGTATTAAAAGGAATCTATATAGAGGCTTTGAAATCCCGGTTAGGGAGTTGAGAATTATTACTGATAGGCAGGCCTTAAACAGATTAACTCAGAAATATAGAGGTTGTCCTCATGGGGATGAAGTAATTACTAATGTCGTGAAAGTTGTAGATAATATCCTAGAGAGTGGTGTGGAAAGTATTAGATTAGGAAAGTTGGTTGATTATTTGGGAGAACAAATTGATATATTTAGATTAAGGCCATGTATTATCTGTAGAGTTTTTGGGAATAAGGCACTAGCATCACATATCAATATCTCTGACGCCAAACCTAAAGGTAATGATGTTAGAACCTCTATCCGTACAAGGATTGCTATAGATAGATTTACACAAGCTGCTTTACATGGGGCATTATTTGATTACGAGTTCATACCTCCTGGATATAAGTGGGAGTTTAAGATTACTGGGTGGAATATTAATATACTTGATTCATCGGATGATAAGTCAAAACTACTTCAAACATTACTTAAACATCTTACATTGTACGGTCTCTTCATAGGAGGGATGAAGAGTGTTGGTCATGGCTTAATGAAGTTAGTTCCGGAAGAATCCGTAGTGAGATTATGTAAAGTTGAGAAAGGAGATCTAATATGTGAGTCTAGGCTAGTTAAGGAAATTATCTAGGTGTAAGATATGACTCGAATCCTTGATTGGATAGGTCATCACGTATTAAGGAGAGTCGTAGTATTAGAAGGTATAGTTGAGAATGTTGAGCCGTTAAGAATCGGTGTTGGTAAGGGGGTAGCGTTAGAGTCTGTTACTGAGTTAGAGGTTCTTAAAATCTATAATCCTAAACTTAATCAGTACATTCCAACCATACCTGGATCTAGTTGGAAAGGTTTATTTAGGTCTGCGGCTACGGCGATTCTTAGAACATTCAATATAAATGTATGTGATGGCTTACCTAGAACTTCATGTAGGTTAGATAGCAAGGTGTTAAAGGGTCTTAGTACTGATGAGAAGTTAAAGATCATCTTAAGCGGTGATCAACCTCTATGTCTGCTCTGTCTAGTTTTTGGATCTGCAACATTTACGTCGCATGTGATATTTGGTGATAGTGTAGTGGTATCAGATTATAGATTAGGTTATAGGAGTGGTATAACTATTGATAGGAGGACTGGTAGTGTTAGGAGGGGCGCCCTCTATACTGTCGAATATGTTGAACCTGGTACGAAGCTTACCTTTAGATTAGATGCTAAGAACTTACCTAATTACGTACTTGGACTTCTAGCACAGGTAATTACCGATATTGATAATGGTTTTATCAAGGTAGGTGGTTTTAAGTCTAGAGGTTTTGGGACTATTAAATTTGTAGATCTTAAGATAAGGGTATTCTCATCACGAGGTGTTGTGGTTGGGAAGGGTATTTTAGAACCTTTAGACCCTATAGATAGTGAGGTTGAACTTACTGGTGAGTTGAGAAAAGACTTGGAACTCCTAAGACAGGTATTTCTAAATTCGTTGGATAAGATACGTAAGATCTCTGAGAATGGGTGGAAGTGGGATGTCCTTCTCTCAGAGATTAAATAAGGTTCCACTCACTAGTAGGGATAACCTGAGTCAGATTACGGGGAAGTTAGAGGTTAATCTAAGATTAATTGATAGAGTTCATGTTGGTTCAGGAGGACTTAAACTTAAGTCTAAAGACCCTATACTAATTAAGAGATTAGCTAAGGAGATAATTAGTGGTAAGGATATAAGTAGGATTGGGGTTGAAGCAGTTAATCTAGTGTTTATTGAGCAAGACTTTGTTAGAGTAGGTAATAAGGTCTGCATACCGGGGTCTACTATTAAGGGTCTTATAAGGTCTAGGTTAGAGCTCATGGCCGGTAAGAGAGGTAATGACATAGTAGCTAGTGCATGCTTAAGCATTCCATCACGTCCATTAACCCAACCCCCACCCATAGGTGCTCCAGGCTGGAGACATGTAAGGATATGGGGTAAGGCTGTCTCAGTATTGAGGGAAGGTGAGAGTTTCCTTGAAGAGGAATTGGTCTCGGAGCTATGTCCAATCTGTAACCTCTTCGGCGCACCACACATATCATCTAGAGTTTTCTTTAATGATTTCTACTGTGAGGATAGATGCGAAGTTACTACCTGTGTCTTTAAAGATTATGGAATGCAATTAGAGGTCTTAGAACCTAACTCGGTGTTTAGAGGTGGTGTTATTTTAAGGGGGGTTACATTAGAGGAATTAGGATTATTACTTATAGGTATGGGATTTGATGGAAATCAATTTAAACCTGTCCTCATCGGTAGGATGAAGTACGCTGCAGAAGGATTTGGAAAGGTTAGGTTTGAAGTTATTAAGCTCATAGTATCTGAATACACTATTAAATACTTAGAGGAAGTTGGTATAAGTCTAAGACGTATTGCCTTTAACTATATTATTGATGGAGATGAATTGAGGAAGTTATTAAACTTAGCATTTAATGAGGCTAGAAAGAAATTCCCAGATATAGAACCATTTAGTGAGTCTGAAGAGAAAGATAGACTTAATGTAAATTTAAATCTTACAAGGTGTTCGGTATGAGAGTTCTAGGACTAGTGTATAATTCAGCATTAGCATTAATTGATATTAAGTGTGGTGAGGCTGATGAAGTTGAGGAAAGTATCAAAAGTATATTACAGAGTATTAAAGGTATAGGTGTGAAGGTCGTATGTGAGGGCAGTAAGTTATGTAAGGCTGAAGTAATTACATCAATTAATTCTGATGTACTTAGGGTTAAGGAGTATGTTATTGATGGAGATGAAATTCTGTATGACAGTATTACGAAGTGTATAGACGGGAGGGTTAAATTAATGGAATTACTTCAGGATGTGTATAGAGGGGGTAGTGATTCAAAGACGTTAAAATCTCTGTACGAATTCCTTGTAAGAGTATAGTCTCTTGGGTGAGTATTATGAGGAATATCTACATAACAAGTCCTGTACCCATAGTAAATCTTACAGATGGAGTTGTAGACCATGTAATTGAGGTTAACCCTGAGATTATGTATAGATTATGGAGTAAATTCCTTAATGACTTAAATAAAATCGCTGTAAGTATTTACTTAGCATTAATTAACAGTAATTCTAAATGTTTAGAAAGTCGCACATGTAGAGCTAGACTTTTAACTGATGTGATAGTTGCATTCATGAAACACCTCATCACAGTACCTTTAGTACCACCATTAGAGCAGAAATCAATAATTAGGCATGAATACATACTTCATCCTCAAGAAATGTCTATATTCTACGCCATACTTAGAGGTTATTGCACATACACTTCAGATGATATATGTAGGCTCTTTACGTTAATCGAGAATTTACTTACTTCTACTCAAAGCGGTGACCTACCTGGTGTTGAAGACCTTCCACTACACTATGATAGATTATCAGAAGCTGTTGTTATTTTAAAGAAAGTTATTGGTGAGGAGGCTTATAACTTAATATTTAATGTATTAGATGTTCTTGAAGAGAATCATACAGAGGTTTGTCGTAATGAAGAAGTCTATAGACTTGGATTACTTAGGTGTGTGCCTGCTGATACTAGGCCTGGGTTAAATACATCATCATTAATAACTCATATGTTATTAACTTCAGCTATAGCATACTTAATCAAGATACAGAGTGAAACTTCTCATGACTTAGGAGATGTTATCATTAGATTAGCAGGTATCTTACATGATATTGGAAAGCCTATCGCATGGTATAAAACCTTTACTAAAGGTCATTACGTTAGTCATGTAAATGAGGAAGTATTGGATGAAGTATGGACAAAACTTGGAGACTTTAAGAAATTACTAGATGCTGAGGTATGGAGTTATGTAAGAGCTATAGTGAGGTGTCATCACGAGAATGAATCAGGTAAATGTATAGAGGGAGAACTTAAGAGATTTGGAGTTAATGTGGCGGCGGAGACCATAGGAATGCTTACTAAGCTTAGCAATTATATTATCCAAGCTGATAGAATTTCATCTAATACTGATAGGATTGAATCATTAATATTGAGCGTTTTGAAAGACATTGAAAGTAGGAGTGGTGTTAGTGAGGAAGAACTCAAAGAGGGTTATAAAGAAAGTCCTAATGCTTGGTATTGGTGGCTTAGGAGGAGTGATGAGGATGTGAGGAAGATTGCGAAAGCTATTACTGAAGTAGTGATTTCAGAGGATGCTCAAATGAGGTTAAGCGATCATGTTAAGGAATTAAGCGTAGTTAAACATGTTAATATAGGTATAATTGATATTAGGGGCATTCAAGAATATATTAATAGAGAAACTTTTAGAGCGTTAATTGGAGGTAGTATAGCTGTTGATATTACTACATTAGCTATAATTCCTTCTGTCCTAATTAAAGTCTTAGGTCTTAACTTGGAACATATACTGTATGCTGGAGGTGGTACTGTAGAGGTACTAATACCTCAAGATGGGAGGTTAGAGAATGTGTTTAAGAAATACTATAGTAATTTGATGAAGAGGGCACTGTGGTTGCCTGCTATTTCCTGTGCTGAAGTATCTCTCAAAAATGATTGGAGAGTTACGAGTAGGGAACTCATAAGTACGTTAGCTGCAGTGAAACTAGTACCAGCTAGGACTGATAGGGATAATATTAAGTTAACGGAACTTAGGGTAGGTATGGTATGCGAGGTATGCGGTAGGGAGCCTGCGAAAAAGTTAGAAGGTAAGGAGGTGTATAGTGATTATCTAATGTGCGATGTATGTAATGCCTTATGGAACTTTGGTGAAAACTTCTATGTAAGATCAAAACTCGAGTTATTAAGGTCTGTAGGATATGGAGAGGCTGATAAACTCTTGGAAGAGGTTAAGAGCGGGAAGCTTATGAAGTACTTAATGGAGTGGTTAAGCGGCTCTACTGAGTGGTTTAGGGGTGAGGGAACAAACATAGCCACTATAAAGGCTGATATGAACTTAGGCGGTTTATTCATGGCCAACTCACTCAGTATTAGTGAGGCATTTACGAAGAGTGTTTTAATAGATTACGCCTTAAAGAAGTCACTTTACATAGCTCTTGAAGCTATAAAGGATGTCTACGGTAGAGATAAACTCATAAGAACATTTGTCGGTATCATGTATGCTGGAGGTGATGACTTACTAATGATAGCACCAGCAGGTATTTCCCCCTTACTCACTCTATACGCTACGACTGTTTTCTGGAGTATTATTGGTTCAAGACAACTCTCTATAGCTATAGGAGTTGCTAAGCCTAAGCAAAATGTATGGAATGTCATTGATACCACCACAGAGTTTCTGAAGATAAGTAAGGATTATATAAGGAGTAAAGTGAGGAAATTAAGTGATTTAATTAATATCGTAGGTATCTTAAGTATTGCTTACAGTGATAAACAGTTGCTACCAGCTTATGCCGATGTTTTAGAGAGATATGAAGTTCAAGGACTTACAACACAACCGTTAATACTTAAGGTTAGTAATGGTAATGGATTTCAATTTGCTAGGGGCATGAATGTATTTACACAACTTCTCACACTATTTACTGATGATAGAATTAATAGTGTTAAGGATTTAATAGGGAGTGTGTATCAGGGTTCTAATATACCTTGTCTTGATAGGAGTTATGTTGGTGAAGTAATTGACTACGTTAGGGAAGTATACACTGCATCTAGGTCTAAGTCTAGGAGTAGGGATGAATTACTCCTCACAATAGCTGTATACTCAGTTAATTATGATGTTAAATTAAGGAAAAGCGAATATGAAGTTAGTAGGATATTTAGTGAGAAATTAGGTGAGTTCTTGCAGTCTATATTTAGTGAATTAGAGAGGGAGAGGAAGTTACCGTTGTACGATCTCTATCTCTTAGCTAAACTCTTGGAAGAGGAAGAATGTGTAAATAGGGGTAGTAAGGTGTAGGTATGGTTAAGGTGAAGGTATTAGCTAAGTTGAGGTCTCCTGCTTTGTGGGGTTCGTGGGATCGCGGATTTGAAGCTCATATGACAACAACTAAGTGTTTTGAAGGTGGGGTTAGCTACCCATGCATATTTCCAACGTATTTAAAGGGTTTGTTAAGAAGAAACGCATATGCATTACTCTACCACTTAGAGAGACTTAATATTATTAAGAAAGATGCTTACATAAGGTTATTCGGCCCATCAGCTTTTGAGGAGGTAGGATCTACTGTAGTGGATGAGCCTAGCTGTATAGATGTTAGTTTTGGTAAGGTGGTTAGTGCTGAGGAGGTAAAAAAGATTATTAGGAATTGGCCTTCAGTAAGAGATGTTACTCCTGCGAAGTTTGAGGAATCACTTATTATCGAACCTCATATAAGGTTAAGAGATGAGAGTACAGCTGTAGTTGAGGGTTCGCTCTTTACTGAGGAACGTATTAACAATGACTTCTACCTATATTTTGAAGTTGGGGTAAGGTGTCCTGATAGTGTTTCGGACTTACTTAAGCTAATGCTTTTCTCATTAACCCTACTACCATATGAACCTATCGCTAGGGGATCTACAGCTGAGATATGTATTAACGTTGAAGGTCCTCTAGATGAGTTATCATCAATTACTGTAAAATCGATTAATAGTAGGAGTACATGGTGTTCTCAATGAATAATATTAAATTATTTAAAGTTGATTTAATGACTTTAACCCCAGTTATAGTTGGTGTTAGAGGTTCTGAGAGGGGTGTCCTATATACCTCACCTAAACGAGTAATACCTGGTGTAACATTTCATGGAGCGTTCATGAAAGCACTATCAGATTTAGGTGCTAAGGTGGTTAATGAGGAAACCGCTTTAAAAATCTATACAACACCCTTATACCCAACTTTAGACTCATCTAAGTACTTATTTAAGGATGTCTCTGTAGCTCATGCATTAAGTTTGTATGGGAAGGGATCTAAGCAGAAACGTATCACCCCTTACGATGGTGAGATTAAGCAGAGATACGTCATCTCATGTGGTTTAAGGCGTCTATTAGAAGATTTTAGCGTGAAGAAATACGATTTACTTACATGTGTTTCTAGTACTATAAAGAACTTCATATCTGAACTTGAGAGTAAGGCTGTTAAATATGGGGTGGAGTTACTCTTTAACGCAGCTGATATGAAATCAGCCCAGGGTTCACCGATTATGAGAGAGGGTAATTTATGGTATATTACTCCTGTTAAGAAGGGTATGTACATTGAAAATGTTGTTGATAATGTTAGGAGGTCTGTACATGTCGGTGTTCTCTACGGTTATGAATTTATCATGCATGGGACTTTATTTACTGGTTATATAGCATGTTATGAAGGTAATAATCTCTACGATGAGATTAAGGATTTAGCTAAGACTTCGAGGAGTATTGAAGTTTTCATAGGTAAAGGTCAGGGTAGGGGGTTCGGAAAATCTGAGGTTAGAATATCTGAACTCAGTATTACTGTGTTAAGGGATTTACTCCCGATTAAGGAGGAGTTGTTTATTGCGAATACCTTAGCGCCTACCTTCGTAATGAATATCTTACCAAGACCTATAGCCTCAGGTGATGTTATTGAGACTTTATCAGGTTTTAGATTTAGAGTCTTAGGTGTTATTGGTAGTAATACTGAGGTCTATTCTGGATGGTCTAGACTGCACCACACACCTAAAGTATCTATTAGATGTAATACCCCAGGAACACTCCTTATAATGAAGTCTGAGGATGGTGTAATTAGTGAGGAGGTATGTATTGAACTCCTGCTAGGGTTGGTAAAGGGTGGTCTACCAGGTTTTAACATTATACAACCTATCGTATGGAGTGTACGTGAGGATCCTCTCTACGTTAATTTAGATGATTTTTTGAGGATGTGGTGTTGAGGATGGTTAGTTCCGTACTTCAACATTATTTAAACTTTGTTAACTCGGTCTTAAGTCCTACCTTAAAATCATTAATTACTGGAAGACTTGTCTTTGTTAAGGATGACCATTCTAGAGGGTTTTCAATAGCTACTGGTAAGAGGGGTGAGGTAACTATTGAGGTTATGAGGGTTGGTAATAGAGTTTACATACCTATCTCTAGTGTGAAGGGTGTATTAAGGAGGTTTGGGGAGGTCGTAGCTAAGAGTATGGTTAGCATGAATATGGATAGTATCGAAGCTAGTATTACCTTAGCTCACTGTGAATTAGAAGGTGAGGGTCTAAGACATGTTTGCTATAACGTAACTAAGGTAGTAAGTGATTTACAATCTCTTAGTACTAGGGACTTAGAAGTACTTGCTTTAAAGGGGTTTATACCGCGTGATAAGGTGGTAGAGGTTAGTGAGTTGTTGAAGGGAGATGTAGTAGTTGGTTTGAGGCATTTAGAATCATTCATAAGTCAATTCTGTATAATCTGCAGACTTTTTGGAGGTCCCGGCATAGCCGGTAAGTTAAGGATAGTTAATATCACTCTCGATAATGCTAAGGTAGGTGGGTTAACACATATAGCTATTGATAGAGATAGGAGAGTAGTTAGTGAGGGTGCTCTGTATATGGAGGAATTCGTTGAGCCTGGGAAGATTGCAGTAGAGTTCATAGCTAGAAATGTCGAGCTTAACATGCCTGAATATACATTACTACTTAAAACAGTAGGACTATTAAAGGAAGTCGGTATAGCTATAGGTCATTCAAAAAGTAGAGGCTTAGGTTGGTTAAATCTTGACGAAAGAGAAACTAAACTTATATACATAGACTTTAATCAAGCAACTACACCTAAACAATTAATAGAAATACTTACAAAACCTGAACTATACGGTAAAGAAATAATAATATAGTTCTTCAAAAACTTGATACATACCACTATACTAAACTAACAGAACAAAAAGTTAAGTAGTTTAGAAAAGTTAAGCGAGGATTTAAAGGCTCTCCAAAATTACCGATCTCTAGAGATACTTAGAAAACATTAATGAAGTTTAATCATTAACAAAAAGCAAGAAAAGGGAACCTGATAAACATATATTAGCAACACATGCAGGCCTCTAAGACGAGTTCATCCAAATATTAATAGATGATGAACTTAAGTTAAAGAATATATCAGACCCTAGAAAAACTATATTACCAAATAAAATATAATTACTTTATTACCCAGCTATTCGTACTAACAACTTAAGAGAATCTCTTATACTTCAAAAACTTTGCTTAATCTAATTACCTCTAAAATATATCCCTTCTAACCATCTTTCAATTCTATTATAGATATTCACAAATCATCATGATTTTTCCTCGGGGTGGTCGTATGTCTCTTTCAATTCTATTATAGATATTCTGATATCATGGTCGGATTAAGAGATTACATAAAATCTCCTTTCAATTCTATTATAGATATTCAAAAAACTATACGGTTTCTTAACGGATTTAAGCCATGCTTTATTCTTTCAATTCTATTATAGATATTCTGTGCTGATTGAGCGTAAGTTTCCACGTTCGGCATATATCTTTCAATTCTATTATAGATATTCCAAAAAAGTGTATGTTTATGCTAACTCTTTCTGTCTTTCCCTTACTTTCAATTCTATTATAGATATTCCAGACCTAGTAAAGAACTAATTGAGTACTTCAAGCATAGGATGCTCTTTCAATTCTATTATAGATATTCGAAGACCACAACCCTCATCTAAACCCTCCTCATAATCCTCTTTCAATTCTATTATAGATATTCATCAAGTCAAAGACAGATAACTTAGATGTAGCACTATCTACTACTTTCAATTCTATTATAGATATTCTTAGTTGATGTGCGTACTAATTAAATCCCTCTTAGATTTGATCTTTCAATTCTATTATAGATATTCGCATTACGTCTAACCAAGTCAGACATAGACAGAAAGAATACTTTCAATTCTATTATAGATATTCTGAATAGCCTTCCTAACCCTATCCAGCCTAGCCTCAACATCCTTTCAATTCTATTATAGATATTCTTAAGCTATGAACGGGAAGTTCGTAATCAACACCATGCTTGTCCTTTCAATTCTATTATAGATATTCACCTGAATGCTGTGGTTTGAGGGATTCCTAAATTCCTCAAGTATTTACTTTCAATTCTATTATAGATATTCAAAGTTAGAAAAACTAACATTATCCAATCGGAAAATCTAACTAAATTCTTTCAATTCTATTATAGATATTCGTACAGAAGGTATTTACGGACTCACAGCTGTGAACACTTTCAATTCTATTATAGATATTCTATCCCACATCTTCACATTCTCATATGAGAACATTACCATATAAGCTTACTTTCAATTCTATTATAGATATTCAACAGGTCTGTAACTACAAGTCTATCTAAGCTAATCGGTGTTGATCTTTCAATTCTATTATAGATATTCTCCACAGCTGTGTATGTGATTTCAGCACCAACCCTAGTCACTTTCAATTCTATTATAGATATTCACTAAAATAACCAAAGAAGTACTCGGTAAAGAACTAACACCACATCTTTCAATTCTATTATAGATATTCCCTGACATGGCTCGTGGTTGAGCCTCAGCTAGTCGGTGTTTACCTTTCAATTCTATTATAGATATTCTAAAGATAGATA
>Ga0080004_1110287_pt1 | contig 15339 bp, 17 predicted proteins | sample WasSprMetagenome_FD_69207 | JGI IMG/M metagenome (GOLD analysis project Ga0080004, IMG submission 69207) | Sulfidic aquatic microbial communities from Washburn Spring, Yellowstone National Park, USA - WS (SPADES assembly) (version 2) | ecosystem: Environmental > Aquatic > Thermal springs > Hot... | reverse complement strand
ATCAATTTCGAGACAGCGGTTCGCTTGTATGTAAGCGAGCGGTTACAGAAATCAAGAAACAGCCTTCCCATTCGTGCTAGACAAGATGATGATGTGATAAAAAGATACTCTGGCATTGATGGGAAGGATAGACTTATAGAAGATGTATTATCAATGTTAGGGAGGTAATAGAGAGAGATGGCAACAGTAAACATTCCGTTCTTGACAGGTGGGGTTTTTCAAGATTCTTCACAGCTTAAACGTTTTCTGGATACAACCAGGAGAAACTTTATTGCCTATGCAGTGGCTCAGAATCTTCCTAAAATCTCACCAATGGTGAGGCTTATTCTTGAAAGAGCGGATCAGAGACCATTCCAGGCTGCTTTTATTGTTCAGCCGGTCTATCCTGACCTCAGCTCTCCTAGCCCGCAGTATCTTGATACTAGTGGAAACTTCACAATTAACGATTTCAATGCGGCTACGATAAACGCTATCTTTGAGCCGTCCATAATGGGTAACACAATTAGACTGAATGAATTTGAGATCGCCCAAGCAGATTCTCCGAATAAAGTTGTGAATGAGTTGGCAATCAAAGTAAGTGATATTGGGCTCCAGACCTTTGCAAAGCTTACAAACGATCTTATTAGATCCAGAGTAGACGATAAAGAGTTTTATGGGGTTCTCGATGTGGTTGGAATCTCCGGCGTGTTTGGAGAATTGGACAGAACGACTTATCCTTGGTGGGTTGGAACTCAGTATTCTTATGCTACCGATCTTGGCAATGCCTCTAATGTTTACCAGGGCATCGAGAGAGGCGTGAACAAATACATGAAAAATGTCGGAAGCGTATTCGGTCTGCCTTCTTGTGGTTTTACTGACTATGCCACATTCCAGAAGATTATCGAGTCCTTTACTCCGCTTGAGAGATACAATGTTGGACATGTAGCGGAGATCACCGAGGTAAGAGAACATACTGTGAAGGGTGTTATTGTTGGTGGTGTTCCGGTATTTCCAGATCCTTACCTTAGCCCATATGATGCTGGTGGTGGTAATTATGTTGGTGATATCATTTATCTTAACCTGAATAACATTCACTTCACCTTTGCTAGTCCGTTCAGTTTCTATACAACCGAATGGCAGCCTGAGTATATCAATGCCAAGCTCTCTTGGTTAAGTGTATTCCTAATTGGTGGTCAGTTGTGGTCTGAGCGTCCAAAGGCGCATCTGGTAATTAAAGGTGTTCCCAGTATGAACCTCTAGCAAATAATTAGGGGGATTTAGGATGATTGTTAAGAATCAGGATAAGAGGCTTATCCTTTTGGATAGGACAGACGGGACAATATACGAGTTGGATCCTAACGCAGATACGGTAGTCCCAGATGCCCTTTGTGTGGAATTTTTGGGCTACGGGGCTACCGATGATTTCACGTATGATGTATGTAGAAAGAGGCTTGAGTTTCTGAGATTTGATCCTCTTGTGATAAAACAACTTAAGGATGATCCAGATGCGGATAAGGTGAATATTGTGACTATTGATTATCTGAAAAGTTTGAAGTTCGAAACGGGAAAGGTAATAGAAAGACGGACTAGGAAAGTATGAGCCTAACGGCGGCTGATTATTTCCGTAGGTTGTTTGATTTCTATCCTGTCGCTTACGATGAGTCACCTTTTTTGTATAGAATTCTCAACAAAGCAAGGCAGGATGTAGCGGATAATTTTTGTCTTAAGAAGAGCACACACTCTTCTGTTAACAAATATGCTAGGTGGTTTGATCGTCCTACGTGGTATCTTTATACTACTTGGTATATTTTGGGTAATGCTCCTTTTACAAATGTCTCTAGGGTATGGCGTGTGTATTATGTGAATCCAGATAAGAGCTATGTTAAGAGACTAGATCAGGTTACTTACGATGATATTATTAAGGATGTGGAGCCTATCGGGTATATATATGATCAGGTTGAGAAGACGGTATCCATTGTTCCGGCCACTTGGAATCACCAGAAGAACGAGTATATCGACATACTCTATACGCCTTTAGTTAGCCAGATGCATAATCTCTATGACCAGGAGGATCTTATCCCAGACGAGTTGTTAGATTGTGTTGCTCTTCGTATGGCCTACATGCTTGCTATGAATGACATGCAGTTTGTGCTAGCAGAGTTCTTTAATAACCAATGGAAGATGGAGCTTTTCAGAAGTGTTCGAGCGAGAGGCTAGGACATGGCTAAGCGAAGGAAGCAGAGCGAGATTGTTCAGAACATTGAACAAGATTTTCATATCCTGGGGTTGGCTACCAATGTTGGGGATGCCACAACCAAGCCTGGGATGTGCCAGAAACTTACAGCCATGCCAGACCTTAAGCTCGGGTGGAAGAAAGTTCCTAAGAGCACCGCCTTTTTCACTTCTTCTTTTGGTGCTTTAGATGGCTTCAACAATGATGGTAGATATGCTTACCTTTGGCTTGGTAAATCTTGTGAAGTTGTAGATACAGTCAATAAGACGTCAATCAAAGTGACATTAGACGATGACGTTCAGTGGGCAGGTGGGTATGATGACCTGCTCTTTTTTGTTACAACCAATAGCAAAGTCTACAGGTTCAAACGGGATGGAACTCTTATTTCAACATACAATACCGCAAATGGCAATAGAGCTTGCGTTTATCGAGGCCGTCTCTTTGTGGCTAATGGTAAGACGCTTTACTTCTCTTCAGTAGATTTTCAGGATGTAAGTAAGACAAATTTTGCTACTAATACCACAGTTCCTCAGAATCCCAAGGTAAATTATGCTTCTGGAGGCAACCTGACAGGAACCTATTATTATAAGATTTCTGCTAGTGCTGGCGATGGAGGATGGACAGGACTTAGCGTAGAGGTCAAGGCTACAATTTACGCTGCGCCTAAAAATCTAACTATATTAGCTTCTGCTGGCGGGAATCTTACAGCAGGGACATATTATTATCGGGTTTCTTCCTTAGATGATGCAAATAATGTTCATAGAGCTACGAGTGAAGTATCCGCTACGGCCGATAATACAAATAAAACCATAACTCTCTCTTGGTCTACTGTTGAAGGGGTGTCCAGGTATAGGGTATGGAGAGGAACATCAGCCGGGCAGGAGAATCAGTATGTAGACGTCACAGGAACGTCCCTTGTAGATAATGGAACTCTCACTTGGGTAAACGCTAATTTTGTAGAGAATGGGACAGTTGTTTTAACCTGGGATGCTTCACCTGGCGCTGTTAAATATCGTATCTGGAGAGGAACATCAGCCGGGCAGGAGAATCAGTATGTAGAGACTACATACACTACATTTGCTGATACTGGAGAACTTACCTGGACTTCTGGAATACCACCAAAAGATGTTTTTCTTTCTACTGAAGGTGGTGGATATATACTCATCACACATCCAACGGTTTCTTGGATAAGCTGGCTCTATGTTATCAATGATATGCTCTATGTGTTCACGGACGGTAATCTATTTATTCTCTCTGCTAGTGTAGCGTCAAATATTCCTTCCAGTTTCTATCTTTTGGATACGGGTATTCTGATGCCGTTTTCTAATTCGACTTTAATGGTGATACGAGACCTGATCTTTCTTGTGGATAAGACTGGAATATACAAGCTTAGGACGAACACCCTAGAGAGAATAGATAATCTTGTTGCAGATCAAGTTCCGCTATTAGATCACTTCAAAGCCGGAACGTTCATGTTCGAGGACAAGAATTGTCTAGCTATTCCGTATAGATACAACGACCTCACGCTCTGCTATTGCATAGAATATGACGTATGGTTTCAACTTCCTTTTCGGGCAATACGAAGTTTTACAAATCCCAGCGGTGAGAATTGTTCTCTAGTCGGATATCCATATCCTGGTCAGACAGGGACTGTGGCGTTACATATAATGTTCAACCAAACTACGTATTATCCGATGACGGTCAGGTTGTGTCAGTTTGATCTAGGTATCAAGAGATACAAATACATACGAGAGATGCTTATAAAAACCAATGTGGCATGTCCAGTAAAGGTCGGATTCGACGATCAGTATGTTATAGAAAGGCTTGTTCAATACTATACCGATCTAGTCGGATATAAACCAACACTGCTAAAGAAAGGTGTTTACCTCTGGTTGGAAATCTCGGAGGATTCTGAGGCGTTCATGTATGTTCATTTTATCAAGATGAAGCTTACATTACTCGGAGAGATCAATTATTTTTATGGGCAGACTCCAGCATGGTTAGGGTCAAGATAGAAGATGACGAGCTTAAGTTTATTGAAAATGCCATGCAAGATCATATTAGCTTTGTCGAAGCTACGAATGCAATCATTCGTTCTTTGAATTTAAGTGTTCCAACAATTCTTCCCTTTGAGCTTATACTGAGAGAAGCAAGAGATCAGAGAGAGTTTATACAGATCAACCTTCAGTTTCATCAGTTCTTGAATGATACGTTGCATTCTGTTTTAGCGTCTCTTCCTGTTCCTGTTATCTTTATACCAAAGATTTTACTTGCTAGTTCCTTTGATCAGTTAAAGATGGTAGAATATATAATGCATCAGGATATAGACGCAGTATTTCAACAGTTATCGGAGGAATACAATGTCAGTTAAGCTTGGTGATTATTTGAGATGTATTAGGGTATTTATCGAACCACGAGAACTGGGCATAGATGAACTTAGATTAGTAGAGGCAATCAACTCTGCCAGGTTGTTGGTATCTAACGATATGGAATTGTATGATGGTTGTTCCTTTGTGATTAATGGTTGGGGTGTGGACGGCTTTGTAGGTATTCCAAAAAGAGTCTATTTTACGTCTTATCAATTTCCTGACATAAGGGTTAAGTTGCTTGATACTCCTGGGATGCAAGTGGAAGTGCGCGAGGGCTTGTTTGATAGAGAGATATATCCGTGTGGGTATAGAGTAGAAGGTGACAAGATTGTTCTACTTCCTGCGGGGAGTTACAAAGGTATTCTGGATGTTGTTTACTTACCGTGGTTTAAGAGATTTGTTAAAGAAAGCGATGATGAAGAGAGAGATGATCTTATTCCAGAAGTTTATAAAATGTTGGTAGTTTACAGAGCTTGTTCTTTCCTAACTAGTGGTGATATTCAGAGGTTTTTTATGTTGCAGTATGATTGCTTGGTTGAACAATTTAGGAGGTTAAAAGGTGGAAAGGTATCTATATCATTTAGAACAGAACAAGATAATCTTCGAGTTAATTGATGCTATGCTCAAAAACGGTCTTTACTTCGCCCATAGGGATTTTCTTGTTGTTTATTGCAGGACGGATCTAGAAACCGCAAAAAGGATAGTTGAAACGCAGGACTTCTATCTAGATGACTTAAAACTTGAAGGCGAGGTAGGATTAGTATATCATTTCTGGGGAAGCATAAAAGATATAAAGGACGTGCTGTCCCTTCTTAGACTAGGGAAAGAAATGTTTACTCATTTGCTCTATTGGGACAGCAAAGCTAAAAAATGGATTCTAAGGAGGATGAGAAATGGGAGCGAGAAAGCCGAGCGTGCCACAATGGCAGAAAGAATATCAAGAGTTCATGCAGAGAATTTCCTCCTCTAGTCCAGCTCCTAATGTTGCTTCTGATCTGTATACTACAGTAATGAGCGCTCTAATGAAACAGTATAGCGATAAGGTAAGTCCTGCCTTCCAGAAGGCGTTGACATACGGGGAGAGAACACAAACTACGGGAGCAATCGGAGATTATAGTAATCTTAGGGATTTCTTACAGTCTTCTTTGCAAAAGAACATACAATCATATCAACAAAAGACAGCTCCTGTTGCGCAAGAGATTGCTTCTACGGTCGGTTCGCCAGAAGCCTTTCAGACTTTCAAACTTGCGACGGAAGGAGCTAGGAGATTTGGTTCTCATATCGACTTTAGTAATATACAGAAGTCGTGGCAGGAATGGAAAGAAGGTATCAATAGGTCTATGGCCGAACTCGGAATACAAGGGTTTGACATAGAAGAACAATTTAAGAGATGGTATGGAGGATAAAATATGGCGGCAGTAGCACCGATAATTACAGCAATAGCTGGACTAACGACAATAGGGACATCTCTTTATGGGCTTATAAATACTCCAAAGCCTCCCAGTCCAAGGATCCCAAGAGATATCTTTAATCAGATTCGAGCTAGACTTCCGTCTATTAGCGGTCTATCTGAGCAAGCTAGACAGAACATAGCTCAGGCTCTAGAACAGTATCGGGCTGGGCAGTTGTTGCCTCAGTATAAGAACATGCTGGACGAAGCATACAGGCAGAAGTATGAACAGGTCATGTCCAACCTTAGTGCTAGAGGGTTGGCTAATTCTTCCGTAGCTCTACAGGCGAAGGCCGAGTTAGACAGGTGGTATCAGAACACTTATTATGATCTTCTAAATCAGCAGCTAAAGACAGCTCTTAGTCAACAAGGGCTAGCACAAGCAGATATTGACACTCTAACCAGAGAACTGCAAGCCTATGGGACAGCTACTCAGGGATATCTTGCTGGAACTCAGGCAGCGGCTGTAGCTACATCTGGGGCTATGCAAGGGCTATCTAGCGGATTTTCTAGTCTAAGTAAGGCTTGGGAAGATTGGCAAAGAACAGCTTGGGGTGCATAGGAGGGTATAATGCCTTTGGAAGGAATTATCGGAGATGCGGTAGTAGAGAGGGCAGTTCCCAAAGACAATGATTGGAAGACGGTGGTAACAGGGAAAATTCCCAAACCTGGTGCACAGGATACTTACGGAACAGTAGCAGAAATCATTAAGAAATCTCTGTCTTTTGTAGACGATAGCCTACAGAAACTGTTCGGTAAATCTGCTCAGCCTCCTAGTGAAACCAAGCAGCAGGAGCAAAAGCAGGAGCTACAGGAAGAGGTAGATATAAACGCCGTAATGTCTAAGCTTGATCAAGTGAATATGAAAAGAGCGCTCGAGATAATCAAATACAGTGGTAAACCATACACTATGGGATCCTTTGTAGAAGCTTACAGCATGGCTGTTGAAGCAGCGGGAGGTAAACTGTCTGATGCAGAAAAGGAAGCCTTGGCAAAACTGGAGAAGCTTGTCGGAAAGGACACTCCTATTGTAGATGAGACTGAAGGACCTTTTCCGAGAGTAAGTAAGGGGAAAAGTGTGGTGACAGGTAAGATTCCTAAGCCTGGTCCTGAGCCTAAGTTATCTACTTCTCCTTTGTCTAGCACACATGAAAAACTTGCAACCGTCCTCGGGGGTGAGAGCCCTTCCATTATCGAGCAGTCTACGGTTAACGCAATTAACGAATTGTTTAAGGGGAATATAGAAGAATACAAGAAAAAAGCAGAAGATACAGATGCGAAATTGGCGGATCTAATGAGCAAGTATGTTGAGATGTCCAATAAGATATATGACAAGCTGTTGGAGGTATATAAGCCGATTATAAACTATGAAATCAAAGACGAAAGTAAGAAAAATGAACTTTTCAGGAATCTTGCAATTGCTATTACAGGTCTTGCTGCAGTTGGTATGGGTGGGTCTGCTGTTCTTGGGTTTACTAGCGCTTTACCAGGCGTTATGAAACAATGGAAAGAGATGGACGAAGAAGAATACAGACGTCAGCTAGAGCGATTCAAATTTGAATTAGAAAAGGCAAAATTGCATGGAGATATACTCCTGGAGAAGCTGAGAAACGATCGAGATGTAATACTGAGAGATATGACCCTATCTCAGCAAGAGAAGATGATGTATCTAAAGATGCTGGAACAAAACAAGTTGGAGTGGCTTAAATTCAATACGAGGATGTTACATGACGCTATGATGGCCGCTAGGAAGGTTGTAGCAGGAAGCGGAGATGCTTGGGAAAGACATACGGCTGTGAAGGCTAGAGCGGCGGAAGAGATAGATCAGCTGTATAGACAAGCAGAAGAAGTTGAGAAGACTGACAAAGAGAAAGCGGAAGAAATTAGAAGACAAGCCGCTTTACTAAGCTCTGTGTATGGCATCAAGGTTCCTAGTATGTCTAAGAGAGAAAAGAAAGTCGATGTAGGATACTACAAGTCCTTCTTAGGGCTGAAGAGACAATTAGAAGAGCAGATTACTAAGAAGGACTATACGGAAGCTAAGAAGACCATGGAGCAACTACAAGAGATAGCCACTAGGGCTATGGAAGATACAGGCGATAAGACCTTATGGGGCGCTCTTAACAAGATGCTAGAGGATCCTAGATATATGATTTTGGAGCAGGGAAGATAGTATGGATGCTCTGTTCATAAAAGATCATGCTACAGAAAAATTTACTCCATCCTTTGTGGATACAGTGAAAGCCGTTGGAATGGGTGGGGTAGCTGTTGCTGCTACTGCTCTTGCTGCTCCTGCTGGTGCTATCTTAGGAGGGGTTGCTGGAGAACTAGCACTTCCCATTTTGGTTGGTGGCTATTCGATAAAGACTGTGCTTCCAGAGGTTAAAAAGAAGAGCGAACCGGTAGGGAAGCTTACCGAAATAGGGCTAGAGCTTGCTGGTGGACTCAAGCCTGGAGTTATAGCAGAAAAGGCTGTTCAGAGCGCTGCCTCTGCTTTTAGACTTTCTCTCAAACGTGCTCTTGCTGGGGGTGTTGTTAGTGGAGCTGCTACAGGAACCATGCGAGAAATTGGAGGGGAGAGTGAGAGTTTACCAAAGGAGATTGCTGGCGGTGGGCTTAGTGCTGTTGCTGTTACACTTCCTGTCCATGGGCTTCGGGGATCTTTTCATCTAGCTGGAGATATTCTAAGCAAGACCAAGACATACAACAGGGTCAAAGAGATTGCGGGGAAAGTAGTTGATAAAGTGTTCTTTGATGATGTTCCCAAAGAGGTAAGGAGATTGCTCAGCGGGTTTGCTTCGCTAGAGGCGATAGGTGAAGCGGTTCTAAACAACCAATCAGAAAGAGTTTCTAGGTTTATTGCGTCTAAGGAGTTTACAGATTATTATGTAAAGTATCTGAAGAAGTTTTTCAAAGATGAGGAAATAGATTTTATACTCAACTATGAGTCTAAGTTTCATCCAAATAAGAGAACATCTGTAGCCGCTGCACTAGAACTTATGCCCCGGGATCTTCTGGAGAAGTTTTACAACGAAGTGTATAAACCACTGGGAAGATATGGCTATGAGGCCTATGATGCCTTTCGCAAGAACTGGTATGCCATAGCCACTAGGGATCTTATAAGCGAGTTCAGAAAGATACATGCCCGATATAAGGATGAATATCTAAATGCCCTGAAAGACTATAACGATATTGTATCTCCGCATAAGAATGTTATTACGAGGTTGCAAAGTGTTAGAGCTATCCTGGAATTGCCGGAGGACGTTAAGAAAGTAAGCGATCTCTGGAGACTGGGAGAGGATGTAGATCCGAGAGTATTCGAGGAAATAAACAAGTTATATCTCAGGGCGCTCGCAGCTACGGGTAGGGCATCCGATGCTAAGTATGTTGTGAGAAATCTATTGGCTAACAGAGAATTGGATGCGTATTCCATCTTTGTTTTATCTCAGAATCTGGAACGACAGAAGTTCTTCTTAGCGGCAGTCAAAAGCGCAATGAAGTATATCAGCGAGAAGACCAGATCGGATGACGAAGTAAGAGAATTCCTAAAAACAGAGTTTGCTAAGATACTTGTTCCGAAGATCAAACCCAAAGAAGTTGCGACAAAGGCGGAGAAAGCATTTAGAAAAGATGTAGGGATTTCGTTTGAATCAAATATCATCGTGTCCTTTTTCAAAATGGGCGATAAGATGCTGAAAAACAATCTCATTTCTAGCAAGGAACTAAAAGCATTAGAGGAAGCGTTTAACTTCAAGAAGACTACTATTAAGAGAGGATTTAGACGTTCTCTCGCATTTATAGATAAACTGAAAGGGATTGGAATAGAACCAGCGACAACAATACGAGAGACGGAAGATAATATTGCCAGTGGTTTACTAAAGTATATAAAAAGAGAGCCGTCATTAGATCATCCTCTTTTTGTTCAATTTCTTACTTACATGCCAAGGGAGAACTTCTACCCGCTCAGATTCAGAACCGAAGATGTTGCTGAGATCTCTCAGGTTATAAACCAGTATGTAGGAGCCAATGCTGCTTCCTGGCGGAATGCTCTGAAACGAAGGAAAGTTGCGACTTTGACAGAGCATATCAAACATGCGTTGAGAAGCAACACTCCCGAAGCGTTGTATCCAGAGTTCAAGCAGAGTTCTGATCTGGTCAAAGCCTGGGTAATGGGAAGGCAACTCCCGCAAGCGATAGAGGAATATAGGAGGTTTGTTAACAAGTCTATAGAAAAGGGAGTATGGGGAGTATATACAGAACCGAAGATCCAAAAACTTGGTCTTTTGAAGACAGAGCGTTGGAACTGGGAGAAGATTCCACCTATTTGGGGTGTGACTACACAAACGATCTATATGCATCGGGGCCTCAAGCAGATGCTCGATAATCTCATGTCTTATGCAAGATTGAGACCAGACATCCCTTGGGTGAGGCAAGGAAGCAATGCTCTTGTATGGGTAAACAGTATGATTAAGCATATGGTGCTCAAGTTCTCTCTGTTTCATGCGGTTACTCTAACTAAGTCTGCATTATCGGCAGATGTTCCTATGGAAGTTACGACTACAGCGCTTAGGAATGCTCTGTGGAGCGTTTTTCAAGGTAAGAGTGTTTATGATGTTGCTAGTGCATACGATGAGGTTATAGATTTTCTGATGCTTGCTAGAAGAGCGGATTTGGCACCGTTTCTTAGCGTTGGCATGTCAGATGCGGACAAAGCACTTAGGAGTAAGTTTTTACAAAGCTTTTATGATAAGCTTAGCTCTAGTCCTTATATTGGCAAATATTCGGACAAAGTGTGGAAGACGTTTAATTTAGATGAGCATCTTACCTGGGATTTACTTTATCGAGACTACAAGATCCTCATCGCAAAGCACTATATCGATATGTTCAAAAGAGGCGAACTATCACTAGACGATGCTGTTCGGAACATAGAAGAGATTAACAATATTTTTGGCGGAGCGAAAGATTGGTTCTTTATTTCTCCAAAAAAGCAGATGGTGTTGAGACTTCTGATATTTGCTCCAGACTGGTATCTCTCACTCTGGCGTAACTTCTCTAGATGGGCTGCTAAGGACGCTACGTCTCTGGTTGTTGATTTCTATCCAGCTATGCTCAGATTGCACTTGTATATAGCAAACATTATCCATTCTGCAGTTAACAAGCAGAGCGTATTCGAGAAGGTTTCAGATGATCCGATAGAGGCACTAAACAATTGGAGAGATCTGTTCAGAATAACCATTCCTCTTGTTGATAAAACAGGAAGAAGGAAGTTGTTAACACTAGACATTGCTAGCGTAGAGCTTGAACCGCTCGAAATGTTCTTCGGAAGTGCTTTTCTGCTGGAGAATATCGGGAAGGTGCTTACCAGGAATGATATGACAGTGTTAGAGAAGCTCATGTTTTTGCTTGGCGGAATGAGTAAAGAATTCGGGAAATATCTGACAACAAAGATGTCTTCCTTAGCACGACTAACAGGAGAGCTCACATCTAATAGAGATCTTCCGATCTCGGAAAGGCTCATAGCTGGGGTAAAGTCCGTTGTTCCTATCGGACTAATAGGTGCTGTTGGTCTAAGATATAGGAACTATGCTACTCTCCCGAATGACAGATGGTTCATGGATTTTGCCCAGTTCATGGAAGCATTATCATTTAAAGTCAGGATTATGGATGATTTCGAGAGTTATGTTGTTCAGAATATGCATAATGAATTTGTGCAGAAAGACATAGATAGGTTCTTCGACGAGTATATGAGATTAGCAACAGATCTCAAAAGGATGGATCTCATTCCAGCTAAGAGCAGGAGCAACTTCTATGAGAGTGTCGGCGCAGGAGTTGTTAGGAAGCTAATGAAGGAGCTCTATATCATTGATCAGATAGATACAGCGATCAAGTATGGTGATAGGGAAGCGCTGGAGGAGATCAGGAGAACCGCTATTCCTAGAATATACCAATCGATAAGGCAATCTAAGTTGGATCCTAAAATAAAGGCGGTTGCTTTGAAAGAGGTTAACAGAGTATTTAATGTGGTCTTAAGAGAGAGAATGAGACAAGGCAGGGTAAGAGCATACAAGGAGGACTAACATGCCCAAGAAGTTGGATGACTGTGTGAGGAAAGTCCAAAAGAAAGGATACACAAAAGATCAAGCTTATGCTATTTGTTCTAAATCCACCGGTTATGTTAAAAAGAAAGGCGGCGGTTGGAAGAAAAAGAAAAAGAGCAAGAAATAGGAGGCATGTATGTGGAACGAACTTATCGAGAAACTTAAGAATGTGTCTGCTAAGCTTATGGACGAAGTGGAAAGCCGGGTTGATAGCGGAGAAACCAACCAGGAAACCCTGGCTTTGTTGAAGGAAGTTAGACAAACTATCGCTTTAGCATATAAGATGCAGCTCATCTCAAAAGGGGAAGTAGAGGATTTTCAGGAAGAAGGAACGGAAGATGAGTTTGAAGATCTCAAGAAAGACATATCTATAACCGAAATTCCGGAGGAAGATGAAACGGATATTACCGAAAAAAGGGACGAGGAAGAAGAAGATGATATTGAGAAAATACTAAGAGATTTATAGAATAGGAGGAAAACGATGGAAGTGCTTAAGCTTGTGCTCGGCATATTGGTTAACATGCGTTACTTCGCTTACTTCATATCAACAGCTCTTGGTTTTGTCTTGTTCATACTCTCGCTTGAGAAGATCCAATGTTTACCATATGTTCTTGCATTCTTATTTATATCATACATTCCTTTGTTGTTTGGGAGGAAGGAATATGGAGTTAGACGAGAGAACACTAGTTTTGGAGGTCAAAATGCAGAACTTGGAGAAGACACTTTCTGAGCTAGATGAGAAAGTATGTAAGATATCGGCTCAATTAACTGAACTGCGTATTCTCATGGAGAAGTCAGAAAAGAAGTTAGCCATTGCTGTTCTTAGCTTTATTGCTGCTCTGATCATACAGTTTATTGTGAGGAAATTATGAATCTAGATAAAAGGCTTCTCTTTGAATATCTACAGCAGATTAGGGCTGAATTGCAAGGAGACAAACGGCTGATGTTAGAAATCTTTAAGTATCTCAAAGAGAAGGGTTTTGTTACTCCAGAGGATAATTTTGATAAGCAATTCTGGAAAGCCATGGCTAGGTTTGTGGATAAACACGGTTATTTAGCCAGAGATTACGTTTTGATGTTTGCGGAAGCATACAGAAGAGGTGTTCGGTATGGCAAAGCTAGATCCTGTATTTGCTAACTTCCTTAAGTATTCTAGACATATTGTAATAATCTCGAAAGACAAGGGATTTTTGCATCTTTCAAAGGGAAACTGGTATGGTAGTCAGAAATATCTAATCTACAAAATGTGGGAAGCTGTGAAAGAAAACGATGAGTGCAGGACGTTTGTGATCTTAAAGGGTAGACAAATGGGCATCACAACCATTCTCCTTGGCCTGGATCTCTTTTATGCCTATACCGTCCGAGGCGCTCGACTGGCAATAATGATGAACGATTACATAAACGCAAACTTAGCCAGAAAGGCAATTATAAGCGATTATCATATGAACATTCCGCCTAAGCAGAGAAGGGCGGATTTGGTGACTAACACAAGGGACTTTACTAGGTTCGACAATTTCTCGGAGATTCATTACCTGTATACTTCGGACAGATCAAACAAGAAGGGAACCGTAGGTCGATCTCGAGGCTTCAATTACATACACGCTTCCGAGGTTGCCTACTTTAAGAACATGGAAGACCTCTTTGCTGTGAGAGCATCTCTCTCTAACTCGCATCCATACCGGATGTTTGTCTACGAATCCACGGCCAATGGTTACAACGACTTCTATGATATGTGGGAAACGGCAAAGAAATCTCCCGTGCAAAAGGCGATCTTTTTAGGATGGTGGCTAAAAGAAGACTATAGGATTGACCCCAACAAAGAGCCAACAGCTTATAAGTTCTATTCATACTCTCCTAGCTCGGAGGAAGCGGCATGGATAAGACAGGTCAAAAAACTCTACGGCGTGGAAATATCGATGGCTCAGCTTGCTTGGTGGAGAAAGCAGCTGGCGGAACAATACATGAACGATGAAAACTTCTGTTTGCAGGAATTCCCCTTTACGGAGTATCAAGCCTTTCAGCTGTCCGGCATGCGCTTCTTCAACACGAATATCATCAACACTCAGCTAGATTACGTGAAGGAAGCCAAGCCAGAGAGGTATCGAATTTACTATAACAGAAATTTTATTATCGAGAAAGACTCTTCTGCAACCAATCTTACCATCTTTGAAAAACCAGAACAAGGCGGAGTATATGCTGTCGGTGTGGATCCGACTATGGGTGCCAATATGGATTCTGATAATGCTGTTATACAGGTGTTTAGATGTTACAGGGACAGAATCGAGCAAGTAGCGGAATTTGCTGACAACCAAGTGGATCCTCAGGCGTTAGCTAGATATGTTCTTCTCCTGGCATCAATCTATAACAGTGCAATGGTAATCTTAGAGGTTACTGGGGTAGGACATTCTACCCTAGCAGAAATAGACAAGCTCAAAAAGGAAGGCTGGATTCCAGAGGTTAAGAATCTTCCAGAAGAGCTAAAAGAAGTGTTTAACACTAATATCAGAAAATCCAGAGAATATCTCTATAGCAGACAGGATGCTCTTAGAAAGAGCTTTGTAAGGCATTGGAAGACTACAGCTGAGACAAAGGTGTCTTTGCTTGGTGCATTCCGTGGCGCACTTACGGAAGGGAAAATTATTCTCAGATCTAAGGAACTAGTAGAAGAAATGACCAGAGTTGTGAAAGACGGGTCGGTGATAGAAGCTCAGAGTGGATGGCATGATGATAGAGTGATTGCCGCTGCTCTGTGCTGGGAGTGTTATGACAAATTTCTAAGAAGAATATCGCCAGATCAATACGAGGAAGAGGAGACTAAGCTTAACAAGAAGGCAACGAATATTATCAAGATAGGTGACTTGACACTCAGATTGACAGCATAGCCATGAGTCATGCGAAAACACTAGTTGCTATAGAGAGAATCAGGAATAACCAATATAAACTAGATGACTTAGACTATTACAAGAGTCCGGAATTTAGAAGTAAGATCTTTTCTAGAATCAGAGCAGGTAGCTCAGAATACACCATCTTGCATCTCTTGTATGCCCTGTCGGTTTTTATGAATTACGACTACCAGAAAGTGTTGCTCCTGGTTTATGCTACCATGCGGGATAAACTCGAGGAGAAGCTAGGACAGATTTGGGGCGACAAGTGGTTAGATGTCGTTCTTGTATTGTTAGATCTGGTTAGAGAGAATGTGAGATTCGAGAA
>Ga0080004_1155427_pt1 | contig 15340 bp, 11 predicted proteins | sample WasSprMetagenome_FD_69207 | JGI IMG/M metagenome (GOLD analysis project Ga0080004, IMG submission 69207) | Sulfidic aquatic microbial communities from Washburn Spring, Yellowstone National Park, USA - WS (SPADES assembly) (version 2) | ecosystem: Environmental > Aquatic > Thermal springs > Hot... | reverse complement strand
AAGAGGGCGGGAGGGCAGGGAGGGCAGTGAAACCAGCGCTTGTTTTTACCTACGCTGCTTTCGGAAACTCCCATGACCAGTATTTCTTCCGCCGCAAAGAGGAAATGGTGGCAGGTCGTGTCCGACCGCCTCGTTTGGATTTGACCAATGAGGATTTGATAGCGACCCACATCCACGCTATCTGGCTTGCAAAGACGGGAGTCTCTTTGGGGCAAAGTGTGGACAGCGTGTTGGAGTTGAACGAAGAAGCGAATTTCCCTATGAAGCCTGAGGTTCGCCAGCAAATCAACTTATCCGAACCGAACTTGAAAGCTTGCCTTGATGAATGCTGGCGAGTCCTTCAGGACTTATTGCCAGATTTAGAGAAAACGGATTGGTTTTCGGAAGACTGGCTGGAACGACAGTTGAAAGAAGCGCCAGAGAAATTTGACAGAGCCTTTGACCGTTGGAGGGAATTGTATCGCATCGCAGAGCAAGAACTCAGGTCAGCCAATGAAGAACTGCGGCAGGCAATCAGGGATAGGGAGAGGCAAAGAAGGGCTGAAAGAAGACAAAGGGAAGCGATCAGACAAAGGAACTTGCTTTTGCAGGTTGAAACCCGACCAGAGGAATCTGACTTCTATCCTTACCGTTACCTTGCCAGCGAGGGATTTTTGCCGGGTTACAATTTCCCTCGCTTGCCTTTGAGAGCTTTTGTCCCTTACGGTGAAGGCGAATTTATCTCCCGCCCTCGCTTCCTGGCACTCACTGAGTTTGGACCGAGAAACATCCTTTACCATGAGGGTGCAAAGTATCGTGTTGTCCGTTCCTACCTTCCACCCGGCGGAATTGAGATGAGGTTGAGACGAGCAAAGTGGTGCTTGGAATGCGGGTATTTCCATGAAGGCTCGGAAGCCGATGCAAGTGTGTGCTCAAATTGCGGGTCCGTTTTGGATGGAAGCAACAGTATCGCAACTGACAGGTTGTTTGAGATGACCAATATTGAGGCTTGGCGGGTTGAGCGAATTTTCTGCGATGAAGAGGAGAGGCTCCGCTACGGTTTTAAAGTGACGACCCATTTCCGTTTCGCTCCGGGTCACGACGGCAAGAAACGATGCGTCTCTGCAACAGTTTTTGGGCAAGGGAACGAGATACTGGCGACGATGGCTTACGGTGCCGCTGCCTCCCTGGTTCGCATCAATCATGGTTGGAGGACTGCGAGGGCAGAAGGGTTTGGAATTGACCAAGCAACTGGCTATTGGGCGAAATCTCAAGAGACGGAGGAGAGCGATGTCCCAGACCCAGAAATTCACATGCCACCGACAATGGTTGTCCGCATTTTCGTTCAAGACACTCATGACATCATGCTGTTTGGTTTACCTGAGGCTGAAGAAAGGGATGAAGAGTTTTGGGCGTCACTTCAGTATGCGCTCCTTAGAGGAATGCAAGTGGCGTTTGAATTGGAAGAGAACGAATTGGCAGCGGAAAGAATTGGGCAGGGTAAAAATAGGCGGATCTTGTTCTGGGAAGCAGCGGAAGGAAGCATGGGAGTCTTGAAGAGGTTGGTTTCATCTCAGGATGCCCTCGCTCAAGTTGCACGGGCAGCACTTGAGGTTTGTCATTTTGACCCACAAACGGGCGAAGATAAGCGACCTGAGTGTGTCAGAGCCTGCTACGATTGCCTGCTGTCTTACAACAACCAATTGGACCACATCAAGTTAAACCGCCACGCGGTAAGGGATTATCTGTTGTTCCTAAGTCAAAGCCAAACTCAACCTTCAAGCCCTCTCCGTTCCTACGATGAACAATACGAGTATTTGCGCAGCAGAACTGACCCAGAATCGGAGTTAGAGCGGCGCTTCTTGGATCACCTGTATCGGACGCGCCGAAGACTGCCCGACGATGTCCGCCGTTACATCCGAGAAATCCCTTGTGAGGCAGATTTCTTCTACGAGCCAAATATCTGCGTTTTCTGCGACGGTGCCGTTCATGACCGACCGGAGCAGCGGGCAAAAGATAGGGAGATCCGCACCCGACTGAAAGAGAGGGGCTATCGCGTCATCGTCATCCGATATGACCGCGATCTTGAAGAACAAATAGACGAGCACAAAGATGTGTTTGGCGTTTCAAAGTGAGTGGTAGAATGGTAGTGCCCTAAAATGGTGACGGGTCATGGAATCAATCAAGGAATTGACTTTGGTTTCCTTTGCCGGTCTGCGACCGAGGTTGAGGGAAGAAATTGAGAAGGAGATGGTGGTCGTCTATGAAGCGGCGGAGTGACAAATTCCTCTCGTTTGGGACACCGCGCAAGTTGATTTGCCAAAGTTGAAGTTAAGGTTGCAGGAAATCTTGGAGAGGGGTGAAGGGTGATGCCTCAATTTCAACCCGGAGCGCTGGTTTGTGTGAGGGACAGAATTTGGGTCGTGCTCCCTTCAGATAACGAAGACCTTTTGCTTTTGCGCCCGTTGAGTGGCACGGACGAAGAGATTACTGGAATCTACTTGCCGTTGGAAGGAAAAGAACTGCAAGAAGCAAAGTTCCCAGAGATAGACCCTAAAACAACTGCAGGTTTTGCCGACATCGTTTCAACGCGCCTTCTTTGGAACGCTGCAAGGCTGCTCCTGCGGGATGGTGCTGGTCCGTTCCGTTGCCTTGGTAAGTTGTCCTTTCGCCCTCGCCCTTACCAGTTCGTCCCACTGATGATGGCGCTAAGGCTCAACCCGATTCGGTTGTTCATTGCTGATGATGTCGGTATCGGAAAGACTATTGAAGCGGCGTTGATTGCCCGCGAGATGTTGGACCGAGGCGAAATTAAGCGCCTTTGTGTCCTCTGTCCACCTTACCTTTGTGAGCAGTGGCGGAAAGAGCTCTGGGAGAAGTTCCACATTCCCGCTGTCGTCATTCGTTCAGGAACAGTCGCTCGGTTGGAAAGGGAAGTCCCTCCGGGCGAGTCTATCTTCGGCTACTTCCCCGCCATCGTCGTGAGCATTGATTACGCAAAGATGGAGCGGCACAGGGACAATTTCCTGCTTCACTGTCCAGAGTTCGTCATCGTGGACGAAGTTCACGGTGCCGCTCAACCGCCGGGTCAAAACCGAGCACAACAACAGCGTCACGAGTTGCTCAAAGAAGTTGCGAAAGACCCAAACCGCCATCTCGTTCTTTTGACCGCAACACCTCACAGCGGTGTTGAAGAATCTTTCCGCTCACTTTTGGCTCTACTTGACCCAGAATTTGGCGAATACAATCTGGCTGAATTGACGCAGGAGCAAAAGGACAAATTAGCTCGCCATTTTATTCAGCGCCGCCGAGGAGATGTCCGTCGCTGGCTCGGAGAAGAGACGAAGTTTCCAGAGCGAGAACTTTTGGAAGTGACTTACACTCTATCGCCTCCCTACAAGCAACTTTTCACCGAAGTTTTCCAGTTCGCTCAAAGGTTAGTTCGGCGCGGGATGGAGGAGAAAGGTTGGAGGCAAAAGTTGTGCTACTGGAACGCTTTAGCAATCCTTCGTTGCGTTATGTCCAGTCCAGAAGCAGCAGAACGGACATTGATGGCTCACGGTGGTCGCGTCGTGGAAGAGAGTGACGAAACTGGATATGACCCGACCATCTTTGACCCAACAGAGCGAGAGACCGTTGTGGACACTGAACCGAGCCATAGGATAGGAGAATTGGCACAAGCGGCAGAACTTTTGTCCGAAAGCGAAAAGCGCAAACTTAGGGAGTTTGCTAAAAGGGTAGCAGCATTAAAGCACACTAACGCGGACACGAAACTCATCAAGTTGGTTGAGGTTATCCGCAACCTTTTGAGGGAAGGTTTCCATCCCATCGTTTGGTGCCGCTACATAGCGACAGCAGATTATGTGGCGGAAGGGTTAAGAAAGCACCTGCCAGAGGATGTAACTGTTTACTCGGTGACAGGCACTTTGCCCGAAGACGAAAGGAATCGCCGAGTTGAGGAGTTAGCAAAACACAGGAAGCGGGTTTTGGTCGCTACCGATTGCCTTAGCGAGGGCATCAACCTGCAGGAACACTTCACAGCGGTCGTCCACTATGACTTGCCATGGAACCCAAACAGGCTTGAGCAAAGAGACGGTCGTGTTGACCGTTTCGGGCAACCGGCAGAGAAAGTCAAGAGCGTTTTGCTTTACGGTCGCGATAACCCAGTTGATGGAATCGTTTTGAGGGTTTTGCTGAACAAAGCGAGGGAGATTTACCGAGCAACCGGAGTTTCTGTCCCTGTTCCCGGAGACAGCGAAAGCGTCACTGAAGCCATAGTCCGAGCCCTTTTGCTCCGATACGCTTCTCTCCCTACCTTTGAGCAACTTCCGCTTTTTGAAGCGGAACTGTCGGAAGTCAGGGAACTGCATCGTAGGTGGGATTGGGTGGCGCAAAAGGAGAGGGAAAGTCGAGCAAAATTCGCTCAAGGATCATTGAAGCCGGAAGAAATTGAGCGTGAAATCAGGGAAATGGACAATGTCCTCGGTGACCCTGACGCTGTCAGGCGATTTGTCTTGGACGCCTGCCAGCGCTTGGGCGTGACAGTTTACCGCCTTAACGACGATGTTTGGGAACTTCATTTTGAAAGGTTGCCTTCCGTCGTCCGTGACCGAATCAACTTACCGCCAGAGCAAATTCCAACTGACGGGAGTTGGAGAATCACTTTTACCTCTCCACCGCCGGAAGGTGCCATTTACATTGGTCGTAATCACCCACTTGTCGTTGCCCTCGCAACTCACATCCTTGAAAGCGCCATTGACAACGCACCTAACGCACCTGCCAGAAGGTGCGGTGCTTTCTTCACCGATGCTGTTGAGAAACTGACAAGCATCTTCATCTTGCACCTTCGCTTCTTGTTGCAGGAGGAGGGCAAGCAACCCATGCTTGCTGAAGAAGGGTTGGTCATAGGTGCGGAAGGTCTCTCCGAAGTTCGCTGGCTTGAGACTGAACAAGCCCTCAATTTGCTGGACACCGCCAAACCGACGAGGAACATGTCGGCGGAGGAACAAGCTGAATGGGTTCAAGAGGCGCTGAACTTGTGGCAAGAAAGGAAGGCAGATGTTCAACGCATCGTTGACCAAAGGGCGAAAGCCCTTCAAGAGGCTCACAGGCGAGTTCGCAAGTTGCTCAAAGAGGCACCCGTTACTGTCAAACCTCACCCGCCAGAACTTTTGGCAGTCTATGTCCTCGTGCCAGGGAGGTGATGAGGGGTGAGCGTCAAAAATCGCTTGAAGTCACTTAGCCAGCATATTCAAGCCACGCCTCAAAATCTCCCTCGCCAACGCTTGATAACTGATTCCTCTTTGCTTGGCAGCCTCTTTCAACTGACCAAGCAACTCCTCATCCAAATTCAAAGTGACCTTCTTTTTCCTACCCGCTTGCCATCTACTGCTCACGATCCGCTTCCTTCTTCGCCGTTTCAGTTCCAAAACAATATCGTCGGCAGGACCTTCCAAAAACTCATCAACATCAACCTGCTCCCAAAAGGCTCTCTCTTCTTCTTCGCTGCTGAACTTTGGTATGACAGGTCGCTTTCGCTTCGCCATCTCAATTCACCTTTCCTTTCTCCTGAATCGACGCAGTTGCTTTTTGCCTTTCGGTTCGTAGGCAGTTATGACGCGAAAGGTGTCAGGTTTTTCCAGAGCCAGAACAATCACCAAAGGTCTTCCCGCTTCGGTGCGACCGAAAGCAATATAGCGCCTTTCTCCGCTTTCGGAAGGATAAGTGCGGTAAATTGCCGGTTTGGCTTCAAGAGCCTCAAGGACTTCCTCCCAAGTCACCTGATGCTTCTTAGCCATGTGCTCTTTCGCCCTTTTAGTCGCATAGACCCTCCTGACACGGTTGGACACTCTTCCCCCACCTTACCTTTTTCCATCATCACCTTCCACTGCTCGCCGCTTACCATTCTGAACCATTCAAGCCAATTTGTCAAACAAAGACCTATGGTTGTTCGGTTTATCCAGAACGGAGGTGAGAGGCAGTGCCTCGTTTCCCGAGTTTGAAGGTGGAAGGTGGATTGTTGGGCGGTGATTTGATAGAGCAAATCTTTGCTGGTGAGGCTGAAGGGCAGCGACCGCAAGACTTCGGTCTCCCCTCCGATGTGGCTTTTAGCGACCATTTAGCCTTCCTTTGGAACCGAAGCAGGGAACTTTGGGAAAGTTTCCAAAGTCGGTTGGAAGCGTTGCCTCAAGATGACCCTGCGACATCCCTAACCCGTGACCGCTTCGTCATCCCTTTGCTTGAATTGCTTGGCTACCAACCGACTTACCAACGGGAAGCCATTGAGGTTGACGGTCGTCGCTACCACCTTTCCCACCGCGCTGAACCTTCCGACGAAGCACCCTTCATTCACATCGTCGGCATCCGCCAAAGCCTTGACCGATTACCGCCTTTTGGTCCTCGCATGTCTCCTCACGCTTATGTCCAAGACTTCCTCAACCGAACCGAACACCTTTGGGCGATTGTGACCAATGGTGCAATCTTGAGGTTGCTCCGTGACAGCCAATACCTTGCCCGTCAAGCCTTCATTGAGTTCAACCTGCAGGAAATGTTCGCCAACGAACTCTTCGCCGATTTTCAACTTTTTGTCCGCCTCGTTCACCGTTCCCGTCTTCCCAAGTCCTTAGCTGATGCCGATCAGTGCCTTTTGGAGCGCTATTATCGCCAGACAATTGAGCAAGGAAACAGGGTTCGCGACAAGTTGCGGGATGGAGTAGAAAAAGCCCTCAACATCCTCGGAACTGCCCTCTTGCAGCATCCGAAAAACCAAAAACTGAGAGAAGAGGTCAGAAACGGTGCATTGAAGCCCGAAAAGTTTTACCAGCAACTTTTGCGGCTCATCTATCGTTTGCTCTTCCTTCTAGTCGCAGAGGAACGGAACTTGATTGGTGGCAGTTCGGTTTACCGAGACCACTACTCCGTATCAAGGTTGCGAAGGCTAACCGAGGTCAAAAGCGCTTGGGTTGAGCATCACGATGACTTGTGGCTCGGTCTGCAAAAGACCTTTGAAATTTTCTCCGACGAACAAAAAGCCCAGTTGCTCGGCGTGGCGCCGCTTAACGGTGACCTTTTCAATCGCTCAGGAACCGATGCTCTCAACGAAGCCCGAGTCAGCAACGCTGATTTGCTTAAGGCTCTTTGGTATCTTTGCTGGTTCAAGCCCGATGAAAGGTCACCGTGGCAGCGCGTCAATTACGCCCAGTTGGATGTTGAGGAGTTGGGAAGCATTTACGAGAGCCTTTTAGACTTCCACCCGACTTTCAGGGAGGAAGGAGGCAAGTTGGTCTTTGAACTTGTCCCTGCAGGGATGGAGCGGAAATCCACAGGCAGTTACTACACCCCTCGCGAACTTGTCGGCGAACTCATCAAAAGCGCCCTTGAACCTGTATTGCAGGAACGGTTGGAAGAAGCGAAACGAATAGCCCAATCTGCACCTTATCACGGCTTTGATGCTCTCGGACGCCCAATTTTGAGGTTGCCAGACGATATTCGCCACCTATGTCGTGAACTTCGGAAAAGTATGACGCCTGCCGAACAATTGCTTTGGGAATGCTTGCGTGACCGAAGGTTGGCTGGGTTGAAATTCCGACGCCAACATGCCATAGGTCGCTACATCGTTGACTTCTACTGCCACGAACATCGTCTCATCATTGAACTGGAAGGTTCAGTCCATGACCGTCCTGAACAAGCAGAACACGACAAGGTTCAGAAACGGGAACTTGAAGCACAAGGTTTCCGAGTTTTGACCTTCCGCAACGAAGAAGTCCTTAACGACCCTGAGGGCGTTTTGCAGCGAATCTTGGAAGCCATCACCCCAATTAGCCCCTCTCACACTGGGAGAGGGAAAGGGGGTGAGGGAAAACTCGCCGAACAAGCCATCCTATCAATCAAGGTCCTTGACCCTGCTTGCGGTTCAGGACACTTCCTTTTGGCGGCAGCGAGACGACTTGCAACCGAGTTGGCAAAAATCAGGACAAGTGAAGAGCAACCGAACCCAGAAGCCTACCGAATTGCTTTAAGGGATGTCGTCCGGCATTGCATTTACGGCGTGGACAAAAACCCGCTTGCCGTTGAACTCTGCAAAGTCGCCCTTTGGATTGAAAGCCACGCCGAAGGTAAGCCTTTAGCCTTCCTTGACCACCGCATCAAATGTGGTGATAGCCTCGTCGGTGTCCTTTCCCTTGACGCCCTTGAAGAGGGCATCCCTGACGAAGCCTTTGACCCTGTCGCAGGAGATGACAAAAAGATTGCCAGCCAACTGAAAAAGCAAAATCGCACCCAAAGAGCGAACAAAAGCCAGTTGGCTTTGGAGTTTGACGAAGGGCTAAAGCAGATTGCCGAAACTTTAAGCCAATTCAGTGAGATGCCTGACGATGTGCCAGAGCAAATCCGAGAAAAGGAACGGCGTTATCGGGAGTTGCAGAAAGACCCAAGTTGGTGGAGACTGCAAACTCTTTGCCACCTTTGGACGGCAGCCTTCTTTGCTGAATTCACCCGAGAAAACTTGCAACGCATCCCGACAAGCGCAACCGTTTTCAACTTCATGCGCTCACAGGGTGCTGTCCGAGGCGATATTGTCGGCTACGCTTGGGAACTTGCCCAGAAACATCGCTTCTTCCACTGGGAACTTGAGTTCCCAGAAGTTTTCAAGCAAGGCGGCTTTGATGTGGTGTTGGGCAACCCACCATTTATGGGTGGACTGAAAATCAGCGGAACTTTGGGCGACAAATACCGCCAATACCTTGAAGTCGCTTTCGCACCTTTCAAGGGAACTGCTGACCTTTGCTCCGCATTTTACCGTCGTGCCTTTAGTCTCCTCAAGCCCGGTGGGCGGATGGGCATGGTGGCAACCAATACTATTGGGCAAGGCGATACAAGGGAAAGTGGCTTGGCTGTGATCGTTAGGGAAGGCGGAAAGATTACCTTCGCCAAACGCTTCATCAAGTGGCCAGGCGCCGCCAATGTGGAAGTCAACCTCATCGCCATCCATAAACCTGACCGTTCGCCAATCGCTACTCACTATTCGCCCATCCTTGACGGTCAGCCCGTCAAATTCATCTCATCCCGCTTGGACGATGAACCCGAAGCAGAACCTAAACGATTGCCTCAAAACGAAGGGAGGGCATTTCAAGGTGACATTGTGCGTGGCATTGGCTTCGTGTTAGAACCAGAGGAAGCCGAAGAGTTACTGACTAAAAACCCACGCAACGCCGACTGCCTTTTCCCTTACCTCAACGGCGAAGACCTTAACAGCCACCCAGAGCAAAAACCAAGCCGTTATGTCATCTGCTTCCATGATTGGGACTTAGAACGGGCAAAACAATATCCTGACCTTTTGCGGATTGTGGAGGAACGAGTAAAACCTGAGCGCGAACGGCTACATGGTCCGGGTGACAAGCGCAATCGCGAATATTGGTGGCAATTTGGTGCCTACAGACATGAACTGCGCCGTGCCATCGCCCACCTGAAACGGGTGCTGGTGCGGGCATTAACGAGTGAGTTTCACATGATGGCTTTTGTGCCGAAAGACTACATCTTCTCTCATGCACTGGGTGTCTTTGCTTTTGATGACGACTATCACTTCGCACTATTGCAATCTAATGTGCACGAAGTATGGGTATGGCGACAAGCATCAAGCCTTGAGTCGCGCAACCGCTACACGCCCACCGATTGCTTTGATACCTTCCCATTTCCACCGTTGGAGTATGAGCGAATGGCGATTGGCGAATGGCGAATAGAAACGATGCCAGAAGCCTTTCAGTGGGCAGCGATAGTTGGTGAGGAGTATCACGAACATCGCCGACAAATCATGCTAAACCGCTGGATTGGCTTGACCAAGACTTACAATCTCTTCCACAATCCCAACTGCAACGATCCCGATATCGTCAAGTTGAGGGAACTTCACGCCGAGATGGACAAAGCGATCCTCGCCTGTTACGGCTGGGACGACATTGACCCACAACACGACTTTTACCAAAACGACCGTGGTCAAACCCGCTTTACAGTCTTACCTCAAGTGAGAAGGGAAATATTGGAACGCTTGCTTGACCTGAATAACACTTTGGCAAAGGAGGTGCTGTGATGAATCCTCAAAAGTCGCTCCGGCGAATAAGCACTGAAAAGGTGGAAGTAAGCACCGAAAAGGTGGCTTACTGGTTTTTCAGGTTGAACGGTTGCCTAACAATCGTAAATTTCATCGTGCATCCTGACTTAGTTCGGCGAGATGAACCACACAGCCAACGCACTGATGTAGACATTCTTGCCGTGCGTTTCCCTCACCGATGCGAATTGTTTACCTCAGGACAACCCATGCGAGACCATGAAGTGTTTGATTCTGTTGGCTTGATTGACATCGTAATTGCCGAAGTGAAACGCGGGCGCTGCAACTTAAACGGTCCTTGGACCAGACGCCCAGACCAAAACATGCATCGTGTTCTCTACGCCATAGGTGCATTTAGTGAGTGCCGTGTGCCTGAGGTAGCCGAGTCCCTTTACAGTGACGGATATTACGCTGATGACATGTTTCGCGTCCGCCTGTTCGCCATAGGCTCCGAAAGGAATGACAGACTTTTACCGAAAGTTGTTCAACTCACTTGGGATGAGATTTTGGAGTTTATCTATGTTCGGTTGACCAAATACAGGGAACACAAAGCCCAACATGAGCAATGGGATAGTGTTGGTAAGTATTTGTATTGCCTCAGCGAGAAATCTTCGTCAGCCAACGAGTTCGTGGAGACTGTGAAGGCTTCAATGTGGATTATGCGTGAGCAGGATAGAATTCCGACTGACCAGCCGTGATTGTTCAGTGCCTATGCGTTAGGTTATCCAAGTTTTCGGCGAAACCTTCTGAGTGCTGAAAGAGAAAGAAATCCGCCAATTCGGCGAATATCGCACCCGCAGACTCATCCTTGAGGCTTAGGAAAGGCTAAAAAATGAGGTGGTCTGAAATGGATGCCCAGATGGTTACTGCCATCTTCACAGCCCTTGCAGCCTTCGCAGCATTAGGAACTGCAATTGCAGCTTTTCTCCAAATTAGAATGTCACGCCAATCCACCAGCGTTGATGTTCTGTTGCGCTTAGACGCTCACTTCAACAGCCCTGACATGAAAGCCGTCCGTCGCAAGGCTGCTTCATTTTTGCTGCAACGATTTCAATCGCATGTGCTTCTGCCTGACACCGAAAACAAGTGCCGTGTTGCCCTTGATGACCTCTTGGACTTCTTTGAAGGCATCGCCTTCCTTTCCTTGAGGAAAGGCACACCCGACCCAGAAAGCGTCTGGTGCTTTTTCTTTGGCTACATTGACTACTACTTGCATGCAGCAAAGGAACACATTCAACAAGCGAAAAAGGATGACCCAATGCAGTGGCAAGAACTTATTCGCTTTCACGACCAACTTATTTCTATTGAGCGAAAGCATCATAAGAAAGGCTATGAACCTCCCGACGAAGACCAACTTCGCCGCTTCCTTGAAGATGAGATGCAATTGAGCGTATGACAAGATACGCGAAAAGGGGGTGGCAAGCATGCCTGACCGAGTAGGAAAGATGTTCTACTACAAGGAGCGACCCTGGCACGGCAAGGGCATCGCATTAGACCACCCTGCCACTGCGGAAGAAGCCATCAAGCATGGCGGTTTGGATTGGGAAGTAGAGAAAGTCCCTATCGTCACCGCTGACGGAACACCCATCAAACGCCGAGTTGCCATCGTCCGAAAAGACCTACCTCACAGTGACCCAAACAGGGTCTTAGGCATCGTTTATCCCGGCTTTAAACCACTTCAGAACAAAGAAGCCGTTGCACTCTTTGACTGTTTAGTTGGCAAGGGTAAACCTGTTTACCACACAGGTGGCTATTTGGGAAATGGCGAGGTCATTTGGCTTCTGGCAGAACTTCCCGACAAATTCAAGATTCTCGCCCGCGACGACGATGAGGTTCGTCTTTTCATGCTTTTCACCAACAGCCATGACGGAACAATCGCTGTTGACATTCGAATAACGGCTGTTCGGGTTGTTTGCTGGAACACGCTCAAGATGGCTTTAAGTGACCGCTCAAGGTTTGTTTACAAGCGATGGCATCGTGGAGACTATGAGACCATCCCGCAAGAAATTGAGGCTCTGCTTGAAAGAGAAAGGGCAGCGATTCAAGAGCAATTTAGGAGGATGGCACAAAGGGTTCTCACTGAGGATGAATTTCGCCAAGTCTTGGAAAGACTTTTGCCCGACCCGAAACCGCCGCAGAAGCAGGATGAACGGAGTCGCAGGAAATATGAGAGGCGGTTGGAACAGATAAGGAAGGAACGAGAAGCCATACTTCGGATTTTCGTTGAAGGCGCAACCTTGAATGGTCAAAGGATTGAGCCAGAGGAGAATGCTTGGGGAGCCTTGAATGCGGTGACCGCCTATGTTGACCATTTTCGGGATGTCAAAAATGGTGACCGATATGCGCACATCCACTTCGGTTATGGCGCAAGGCTGAAGGAACAGGCTTATAAACTGCTCTCATCTCTATCCCAAGTTTCCTCATAGCAGGTTTGTTGAAAGACCAATATCTTGACAATTGCAGCAGTGACAAGATTACTGATAGTGAAAGCGCAGGGAATCGGGAGGGAAAGGAAGTGAAGGGCAATGATAGATGCTGAGACGATTAAAGCGCTTATTCTTATCGTCTTGATTGCTGTCATAGCAACCATTTTGCGCCGCAGGGCAGGGTTCATGGTTGTCCTGTGGGCTTTTGCTCTCGGTTTCCTTATCGCAGCGAAGATAATCAAGATGCAAGCGATGAGGCATCTAAACGAGGCAATGATGCAAACGACCTTAATGCAAGATGAGATGAACCAAGAGTTGCAAACCGAAATACCGCTAAAACCTGATTGGGACGAGTTTATAAACGACGAATTGACCCAACCCTTGGATAAGGAAATGGCTCAAAGGGAATTTGAGGATTGGGCTGCACAAGAAGGGATAGAAGACGAACCAATCGATGAATGGGACGATTACGGTGGCGAGGAGTGAGAGAAGTTGACTATTGCTTTTATCGCTTTGAGCACATTGCTTTCAAAGAGTTGGGGGTAGATTGCCTTGTCCACCTGTTCATTGCCATGATAGAACAATGGGGACAAATTCTGTTGATCCAAATATTCGCCGCAAAGCACTATGCACTAAATGCTTGTCAAGAGTGCGAATCTAACTTTTCGGCAAATCGTGAAGTCGGCAAATCGGGAAGGTGGCGAACACGACAGAACTCACAATCTGATGCTGCAAGCCAAAAAGCAACGAACAGGTTTACGCATTACGCTTTACGCATTACGCCCTTGAGACCTTCTCTCATAGCACCACGCACCTAAAATTTAGGCTTACCTGCAAGGTTTTTTGGAACACACTTATGCCCCCTTGACGGCGACTTTTTTGCTACAATAGCAGCGAGCATCCCACCTGACGGCGAGGTGGGCGGGCATGGAGGAATTGTCACCGAAGGTGCAAAAAGCCGTTCAAGTAGCCTTGCATCAAGCAAGGCAATGGCGTTGTCCGATCCATTGGGATGGCAAAGAATGGCAAAAAGAACTTGACGATATCGCCCAAGCCGCTGCCTTTGAGGCTTGCTTTTATTTTGACGAGCAACGAGGCATGACTTTAGAAACCTTCGTTTTCTGGCAGGTGCTGACAGCCCTTCGGGATTTCCACCGGCGGGAGTGGGCTTACTTCGCTTTTCACTGCGGGCATCTTACAAAGGCTTCCGATGAGGGAGAGGTAGGGGAGGGCAACGAAAGCGCGGAAGTTTGCGAGGAAGTAGCCACAAAGGGCTTGGAGCAGGAGTGGCGGCGCTACTTGATTTTCTGGGCGTTAGAACGATTGAGCGAACGGGAACGACACAAAAATAGACCAACGGCGCATCTTTTCATCCCCTTTACCACTCCGGCGGCTTAGGAGGCTTGTCCGACGGCTCAGAAGGCTTGGTGGGGGGTGAACCTCCCCCACCAATAGGTTCAGGAAGAATAGTGACTTGCTTTTCATAACCAGTGTGAATGCGATTCGCAAACACTTTTATAGGCTCTCCAATAACCCCTATTCGTTCCCCATCCACCCAAAACTCACCGCAAAACTCCATGACGGCAAGAGCAGCATTCTCTGGCGGAAGAATTTGTCCTGTCTTTTCGTCTCTTAAATCCCAAAAGAACTCAAGGACTTTGTAGCCACGATTGGGTTCAATGGTCACATGAATTTCTTCCCTTCTCTCCCTCATCACCACTAAAGGTCTTGATTTGGGTGGATACAAGGGCCAAATAGGACCGAAGATACGAATTCGGACGGTCGGATAGTTAGATATCGGTTTGATGGTGACTGTCCGACTTACTTTACTTGTGTTGATAATGCCTGCCAAGACGGGAACAGGTCTATCGCGGTCTAAGACATCATAAGCAACCCCCGAAAGGAAAATCCCTCGTTCCATCAACGCTTCTATAACTGGATGAGTAATGCGAATCCGATGGGTGTCGTAGGGAAGCGAACCATATCCGTCTATTGGTAAATCAGGGTTGAGTGGGTCAAGTTTACCTATTGGTCCATACCCTGCATTGAAGGGAGGCGGTTCCTTTCCGTCAAATCTCGTCAGATGAAGACCCGCAGCAATCCCATAACTTCCGACACCGACGAGTTCGTTGGGGTCATTCAACTCATCGCTGTCCTGCCGCCATACAGCCTTCAATATCTCCACCTCACTCTTCGGTTCTATCGTTACTTCTATACTCTGTCCATTTGTGTCTATATCTAAACCTTTCATAAAATATCCTAAAAATGATACCAACCAACACTATTCCTGCTTAATTCAGCGACATCTTTTTTCAATCCTTTCAGTTCGGGATTAATCTTGCCAAGAGGATCAAAAGTGAGAGAGTGGGGGACAGAATCATCGTTTTTGACCTTGATAGCGACAATGATCGGCTCACCGACCATGTAGACCTTTTTATCCGTCACGATAGTAAGATCCAACTTATGTTGGGGAAACTCCACGATAGGTAGTTTAATCTCTGGCGGTTTAGGAACAGGGATCTCACCACTGCCGCAACCCCAAAGGATTAAGGCAGTCATAACAACTAACCCCCAAAGAAGTTTTCGTGCCATCAATTATCGCCTCCTTGAAGACACGGGATGGAAGCGGAATAGGACGAGGAACCCGGGAGGGACGACGAAGAGAACTGAACAAAGTCCCTCGCAAGTGATTTGCCGTCCGAACTTATTCCGAGACACGGGAAGTGGGCTTGGGATGGATAGCCTTTCCTCTCCCAAGGCGGCGGAAACGATTTGTAGCCCGGATACTTTGGCGCTTCGTTTGGCTTTGGTGCAAGCCGTTCAAAAGGAAACGAAG
>Ga0080004_1131595_pt1 | contig 15346 bp, 15 predicted proteins | sample WasSprMetagenome_FD_69207 | JGI IMG/M metagenome (GOLD analysis project Ga0080004, IMG submission 69207) | Sulfidic aquatic microbial communities from Washburn Spring, Yellowstone National Park, USA - WS (SPADES assembly) (version 2) | ecosystem: Environmental > Aquatic > Thermal springs > Hot... | reverse complement strand
GTTTACAATAAATAAGAGGAGGGTGATCGAATTCTGCAGAAGCTACAGGGAGAGAGGTCTCGACATAAGCTGGAGTTGCAACGCAAGGGTTGACACCCTTGACTTGGAAACAATGAAGGAGATGAAGAGGGCGAACTGTAGGTTCCTGATAGTTGGCTTTGAATCAGCCGACGATGGAATACTGAAGAGCATCAAGAAGGGGTTCACGGTTGAAAAGGCGAGGGAGTTCGTGAAAAACGTTAAGAAGGCAGGACTACTCTTACATGCAGACTTCATAATAGGGTTACCTGGAGAAACGAAGGAAACCATAGAGAAGACGAGGAGGTTTATCAAGGAGATCAAGCCTGAGCAGTTGCAGGTTTCCGTAGCCTCACCTTTCCCCGGAACAGAACTCTATGAATGGTACAGGAAAAACGGCTATTTGACCACCGAGGATCCAAATGAGTACCTCGATGGGCAAGGTCATCAAAAATCAATTGTTTTCTATCCATGGCTATCAGCAGAGGAGATCGTAAAAGCGGTGGATGAGATTCTCGAAGAGTACTATTTATCTATTGGTTATATTCCGGTTGCGTTTAAGCAAGTTTTTAGAAGGTGTGGATTGGATGAGGCTAGAAGGCTGTGGCGTTCAGCGAGAATTTTCATAAGGTATGTTCTCAGGAGATAATATGCAAACTGTTGCCAACTTCAATATACATGACAAAGTGCGAATGAAAGTAAGGGCGGAAAAAGGCTATTACCGCATACTTAAAAGGCTCAGAGTGGAGTACGGCTTTTTCGAGACAGATGATTGTTTAGATGAAGCGGACATAATTGTGACAATAGGGTCAGTAAATAAGTTTCCAAGCGATTATGTGAAGATAAACGGCAGATATCTAATTGGTAATTATTGGATTTGCATTTCCGATTCATACAAAGTGGCTAAATGGAAAGTTTATGTGGAATTTGAATCGCATTGCATCAACTTGTACATTGAACCGAACTTCTTTGCATGCGACCTAATTCCTCCAACTATCATTACACCATTGATTGGTTTTCAACTATGTAGAAATGGACTTTCTCTCGTTCATGCAGCAGGCATTAGCATTAGGGATAATGCTGTTCTACTTACTGGGTTCGGCGGTTCTGGCAAGACTTCACTTGCGCTTAGAGCCCTTGAAAAAGGACTAAAACTTCTTGGGGACGACCACGCAATTCTAGACAGAGGCAAAGTTTTGCCATTTCCGACGGCTATAAGTCTTTTTAAGTACAATGTTCCCAGCGGAAGTAACTGGATTAAACACCGGAAACTAGAGATTGAATTAAAGAGTCTCGTCCGCAAGTTTACTTTAGGGTATATCTATCCGGTTACAAAGGCTCAAATACAAGATCGCAATTTGATTGCGGGAGTCTCAAAATTAAGGAAGGTAATCTTGATTGAACCGCGGGTAGGTGGAGACTATATGGTGGAGGAAATTGGAAAACAAGAATTGGTTGATAGCTGGATGCGGAACATTCTCGGCGATAGCATATACTTCTACAAGTATTTATGTGCTTTTTCCTATGTAAACCAAAAGCTCTTTAATTATTTAAGCGACTTTAAAGAGACATTATCGAGGAACTTAGTTGGGTGCCAGCGATTTATAAGAGTAAATTTTCCACAAAATAGCATTGAAAAAATATTCGAAACGATTTACGATATTTTGGAGAATGATTAGCGCAAACTTCGATATTCACGGGATACTAAAAATAAAGTTTAGATGGAAAAAATATAGAGCCATGCTGAGAGATTTAGATTTAAAGCTTAATTACTTCTTTGTCGAAGACTTGAATGACCCCGACATTATCGTCGAAATAGGTCCCTTCAAGCCCAACCTTGTAGAATGCCGCGTTTATGAAAGGAGGTTCTTTGTAAAAGAAGGCTTTGTTTACGGCATAGGAGGAAGCTGGCGGACAAAATGGTCCGTTCAGATTGACGGACTAGACAAGGACAGATTGTTTATGAATATTGACGGTAAGTTGAGAAGTATCCGCGGGCTTCTTGCTCCAAACATGCTGATAAGCCCTCTGGTTTTACCCCTTTTAGAGTTAAAGTCCTTTAATAAGGGTTATTTGCTCTTACATTCTGGCGCTGTCAGTAAAGATGGAAGGGGCTACCTTATAGTTGGACGGGGTGGCTCAGCTAAAACGTCGATTGTTATGGATCTTATCAGAAAGTATGGATACGAGTATATTGGAGATGATAGAGTGCTTGTTGGGTCAGGTATTGTACTCAGTTTTCCGACGCACATCCAGACATTTGAATACTTATTGAATAACGCAGAAAATGAGTTCATGAACTTCTATGAAAAGCTTCGCTTAATTGCTTATCTTCTTAAGGATAGGCAGGTAAAATTGAAAATTGCTGAGAAAAGCCTCCTCGCTGGGGTTCTTTTTATAATTCCCTCCAACAAGCCGTATACTGTAAAATGCTTGAATACGGAAGATGCCGCTAAAAAGATGGTAGCCAATATGTTGATGGAATATTTCGAAACGTTAAAGATTGTTGGATTAGATATCTCTCCTACTTTTGAATGCTTTACCGCATATTCTGCAGCTTACCCAAACTCTTCAGTGGCTAAGTTTCAAGAAAATTTATTGTTACAGTTGGAATCTCTACTTTCTGAACTGCCCATTTATGAGATTTCCATTCCACTGAAATATGATGAGGGAATAGCTCGCATTATTGATGCGTTCATAGAGAGGGAGATCGGATGAAAATAGCTGTTTTAGTGCCAAATTTCGTTGAATTTGATGGCGCGGCACGCGTTGCTGAAGTTCAAGTAAAAGAATTGGTAAAGCAAGGTCATCAAGTGGATGTCTTCGCTTTCGCCGCGGACATATCAGCTGACGGCTTTAAAATTTACGTAATGGGGATGCCCAAAAGCTTATTTTGGCAAAGGACATATAGGCTCCTTTTCCCCTTAGACTTGCTCAAAACGCTCAAATGGTTGCCGAAACTAGAGAAGTACGATGAGATAATAGTTCATCTGTACCCTATGACTTGGTTGGGCTATTTAGCTAAAAAGCTTTACGGGGTAAAGTATACGTTTTGGTATCATGGCATCGCACCACCACATCTTTTCCCCCACCTTCACGAGCGACTCTACATGAGGTTACAAATACTATTCACTAAGATTACCGTAAGGAACGTGGATAGGGCAGTTGCAGTAAGTAAATATGGCCAGAAAGAGCTAAAGAAGTATACGGGCTTAAGTAGTGAGGTAATTTATAACAAGGTTGATTTAACCATATTTCATCCCAAAATTGACGATTCAAAAGTTCGTGAGAAATACAATCTTGGAAATGCTCCAGTAATACTTTTTGTGGGGACATTAAGACCTACAAAGGGGGTGCATTTGCTTATTCAGGCCTTTAAACTTATTAAGCAGAAGATACCTCAAGCAAAACTCATTATCGTAGGTCGGCCGGATTATCCATATTACTTCGAGCAACTTAAGAAGATGAGCGATGAATCCGTTATATTTGCTGGTTTTGTCACACGTGAAGAGCTTCCATACTACTATGCGGCGTGTGACGTATACGCAAGTTGCTCATTATGGGAGACCTTCCACCTTCCAGCACTTGAAGCACAGGCTTGTGGTAAACCAGTTATTGTATGGCATGATGCCATTAAAGAGGTAATTAGTGAAAATGGGATTTCAGTCGAGATGGGTAACATAGAAAAATTTGCTAAAGCTTGCATAGAAAAGCTATTGCAAGTTAAGACGCAAAAAAGTTCGAGAGGTTATGCTGAAACTATTAATAATTCAAATATACAGGGTTACGATAGTTCAACCACGAACACCTATCTAAACATGGAGACAATATGATTATACTGCCCCTAGAGGAAAAAGATCTGCCTCTTATTTCAACGTAAATAAGAGGGTTGAGAAAAGTACTTACATATTCTGATATTAATGTACGCTCGCGATAACCAGAAGAACCAATCCACATTCATCCCTAAAAGCCCATTCACAATATTATACTTATCAAAGTTTGATGCGCGATTTAGAATGCTAGAATTGCAAATAGAGTTTCAATAAGATTAGAATATGAACTTAGATAAACTAATAGCGCGTACATACAATGCTTTAACTTTTACTTTTCTTCATTATTTAAGTTACGTAAAAGTTGGTGCAAAAACAATATTAAAAGGTGATGGAATTATTAATAAATTAAGATTATTCATTTGGGTAATTCTAGCTTTAATGCGCAAAGTCTCCGCATACTATTTACCATTTCTAGGAGCTTCAATAGAGTCTATTAGAAATCAATTAGCAAGGAAAATAATAATCTTTCAGAACGGAAGTCGTTTCTACTGTGTAGATTCTGCAAGCATTTTAATACTTTCAGATGAATATGAAAATTGGATGTGGGCGTATCTTAATTTAAAAAAAAGTGGGGTGTTTGTGGATATTGGTGCTCATATAGGTAAATACACGATTCCAATAGCAAGGATTGTCGGTGAAAACGGCTTAGTGGTAGCGGTTGAACCCTATCCAGAAAACTATAAAACATTAGTGAAGAATATTAAATTGAATAATTTGAAAAATGTAATAGCCTTAAACATAGCTGCCTATAGCGAAGAGTGTAGACTGAAATTGTTTATTGGGCCTTCACAGGACCTTCATAGTATCAAAAAGGACTATGGAAGAGGCTATATCATTGTTCAAGCTAAGGCTTTGGATGATATTTTAAGTTACTTGAAAATTGAAAGAGTTGATTATATAAAGATAGATGTTGAAGGGGGCGAATTAGAAGTGCTTAAAGGATCGTTGAAAACTTTGAAAAAGGCCCCGACTTTAGTAGTAGAAATTTGGAAAGATTTGACTGAAGTTAAGGAATTCATGTCAAAACAAGGGTATAGTATGGAACAGATCTCCTCTGGAGATTATCTCTTTAAACCTATTGCTTTACAGAGAGTCGATAAGGGATAATAAAATGCATAATAGAATCTCCGTTGTTATAGTTACAAAGAACGAGGAAAAAAATATTCGCAAATGTATTGAAAGCGTGTATGATTGGGTGGATGAAATCATAGTTGTAGATTCTTACAGTACAGATAAAACTGTGGAGATATGCAAAGAATATGGTGCTAAAATATTCCAACATGCGTTTAACGGTTTTGGAGAACTTAAAAATTTTGCAATTAGTAAGGCGACAGGAGACTGGATACTATGTATAGATGCTGATGAAAGAGTGACCCCCTCCTTACGTGAGGAAATTAAATATTGCTTATCTTGTAGTAAAAGAAATGGATATATTGCTTATCTGATTCCGAGAAAAACAATAGCTTGGGGAAAATGGATTAAAATGCTGTATCCACTTTACCAAATAAGATTATTCAAGAAGGGATATGCCTCTTTTTCTAATAAGAAAGTTCATGAAACTATAATTGCTTCGGGGCATGTTGGGAAACTTAAGAATCCACTCATACATGTTACCTATAAAACAATGTCAGATTATTTTGAGAAGTTTAATAGATATACAGATCTTCAGGCACAAGAATTGCTTGCTCAAGGAGAAAAAAGTCTTTGCTACGGCTTTATTCAAGGTTTAAAGGTATTCTTTTGGTACTTTTTTATTAAAAGAGGTTTTATGGATGGTTATCACGGTTTTCTACTTTCAATATTAGCCTTCCTATATCAAATTGTCAGTTATTGGAAGCTAAATGAGCTTAAATATTCCACAAGAAACGATAAGGACGGATCTCGGAAAGAAAAATATTAGATTAGGGCACACAAGAGAGTGATTATGACTTCCATTATATGTGCACGGATATGATTGAAGGAAGACTACAAAATGCTCAGTAATCAACATTAAACAGGAAAAAACAAAAAATAACAGCTAGAGCTAAATATTTATGTTGCGAAAAATAAGCAAATTCATTGGTGATGTGTGGATGGATGCAATGCAAGTTTCTAGACTTATAAGTGTTAAAGGTGGTTTAAAACAGATTATTGCAACATCATCTTATATTCTCGTTCAAAGAATAGGTCAGCCTCGGCGAAAAGATTATCAGATTATCACTAGGAATGGTTATAAAATGTTCCTGATCCCCAAAGATAGAGGCATATCGGCAGAGTTGAGGGTATTCAAAATTCATGAACCCTTAACAACAAGTCTGTTGATAAATGAATTGAAAAGCGGCATGGTTTGTGTTGATATAGGAAGCAATATAGGGTATTACACGATTTTAGCTTCAAAGCTTGTAGGAGAAAAAGGGAAGGTTGTTTCAGTAGAGCCAATTCGTTTGAATTTCGATACTCTTATGAAGAATATCAAAATTAATAATCTCAGGAATGTTATACCTATTAATGCTGCTATATCGGATGTAAAGGGCACTGTAGAAATGATCGTTGGAAGTAGTTCCAATTGGTGTAGGGTTTCTAAGGAAAATAGAAGAATCTTTTTGTCTAGCTCATTACTCAGATATGAGGAGGTTCCTGCAATCACATGTGATAACTTACTAAAATATGTTAAAAACGTTGATTTCATTAGAATGGATGTTGAAGGTTTTGAGTATAATATAATTAATAGTCGTGGTTGCAAAAAAATTATAGAAAGATATTCACCAACATTTTTAGTAGAATTTCATCCTCTTCTGATGGGTAAGTCACATTATCGAGAACTATTAGATGTAATGTATTTATGCGTTACCGTTATTACATAGCGAAAGCAATAGTATCAGATCATTGGTTAGCCGATAAAAATAATGTACTCGAGCATATCACTACTGACGAAGTAATTTGTAGTATGTCTGAACGTAGGGCTATCACACTTTTATTAAAGCACGAAGAGAAGTGATGATTATGTATATTCGCGATGTGTTACTGCATATACAACTACTTGCTTTGTAGTGTTAAGTAAGTAGTTGATCATGAAGATAGTTCAATTAGCACCATCAGTCTATCCTGTTGATATTGGGGGAATTGAGAATCACGTATACAATTTAAGTCATGAATTAGTTAAAAAAGGCTGCGAACTTGAAATTTTGACTAATAAGGGAAGATATGATATTTGTATTTCCGGGGATCTTGTTTTGAAAGAAAAAATGTCAATGCATAGATTTTTGAAATACTTATTAACCCAAAAGTTTGATATAATTCATATTCACGGTCTAGGAACGAGTTTTAAAATTATAAGAACTATAAGTGCACTTTTAATATCAAGATTGCGAATGAAAAGAGTTGTTTTTACCCCTCATGGATCAATAGACATGATTGTCAGCTCATCTAGAAGAGATATCAAATCAAGGTTGTTTGTTAAGTTTTTAAAATGTTTCTTTAAATCGGCCAAATTCATATGTGTGAACCCTTGGCAAAAGTTTTTGCTTTACGGCATTATACCAAAAGAGAATGTTTTATTTATTCCAAATGGGATTCCAGATTCGGCTTTCAGTAATACGTCTAATAATTATTCATCTTTCATTGAAAAGTATGGTTTACATAATAAAAGAATAATATGTTACGTTGGCCGATTGATTCCTAGCAAAAGGGTATCTGACATGATTTACGTAATGGATAAGATTCGGAACCAATATGGAATGAAGAATGTACATTTTATAATTGCAGGGCCAGCCGAAAGTGGCTACGTCTTCGCACTAAGAAATATGGTCAATAAGCATGAATGTAAGGATTGTGTAACCTTCTTGGGAAAAATAAGCGAAAACGAAAAGTATCAACTGTTGGGTTGTACAGAAATATTTGTTAGTCCCTCGTCATGGGAAGCGTTTGGGATATCACTATGTGAAGCTATGGCTAAGGGTATCCCTGTAGTAAGTGCAGACAATATAGGTGCGAGATACTTGCTGGGTAGAGGAAAATATGGATTGTTATATGACATTGGAAACGTTAACCAACTTTTAGAGAAAATTCTTTATCTTTTGGATAATCCCAGAGAAGCAAAAAGAATAGGAAATGAGGGTAGGAAAAGGGCTACATTGTTTAAGTGGAGTAGAGTGGTGAATGAAGTTGAAAGAGTCTATGCAGAACTTGTTCAAAAGTAGACCAGGTATGTTTAAACGACGCATCACAATTATTACATTCCCGTTCAGTAATAAGGCAGGGCAAATTCACTTGGACAAATTTTTAACAATATTAACACCTTTTTCTTCTAGAATACATGTAATAACGGGCTATTTTCAAAAACACTCAAACGATCAAAACATTAGTATCACAAAAATAAATTTTGCAATTTCTAAAAAAGAACCGTTAGCTTTAAAAATTCTAAAATCTGCTGTAATGCTGATAAAGATCAGCTTTCATACTTTAAGGAGGGTGGGTGATACTGATCTTTTTATTTTCTTTTTAGGTGCAGTGCAATTCTTTTTCCCTCTGCTAATCGTGAAAATATCAAGGAAAAGGGTCATTGGGATTCTGACGCAGGCGCCATCTAAGATTGAAAGAAGCATCTGTCTCCCACTCTTAAATTTGATTGTCATAGATGTAAATATTGGATCGGAAAATTTACTTCAGCGATTTGGATTGTTAAAATACAAGGGTAAGATCTCTTTTGGCGGCTCACTCTATATAGATACAAAGCGTTTTATCTGTGTGAAAGAATTGAGAAAGAGAGAAAATGTAATAGGATACGTGGGTCGTCTTTCTACGGAAAAGGGAGTAATGAATTTCGTTAAAAGTATCCCTTTATTGTTGAGAGAGAGACCTGATTTAAAATTTTTGATAATCGGTGAAGGCCCCCTCTTCCATGAAATCGAAAGTTATCTTAATGAAAGTGGATTGCGGGAGAAAGTAACTCTTACAGGATGGATTCCAAACGAAAAAATTCCGGATTTTCTGAACGAGATGAAAATTATTGTTGTTCCATCATATACAGAGACTCTTCCGGTAATAATTCTTGAGTCAATGGCGTGTGGTACCCCAGTCATTGCCACGTCTGTTGGTGCAATACCTGAGTTAGTAGTAGATGGAGAGACAGGTTTTCAGCTTAAAGACAATTCTCCCGAACTTATAGCAAGGAAATGCTTACAAGTCTTAAATTATCCAAATCTGGACAAAATTGTAACAAATGCACTTAGAGTTATAGAGAAATATGAGTGCAAAACTGTGATCAAAAATTATAAAAAAATAATTGAGAATTGAGATAGTATTTGAAAGGAATGTAAAAAAATGTTAAAGAAAAACATACCGATTAGTAATTAGTTGAGGCTGCTCCCATGGAAGAAAGTAAAAATCTTAAAAGGATAAAATATGTGAATATGTTATCTGCAACCTTAACTATCTTTCTTACGAGCCTTGTGATTCTCCTTAACATTCCTTTTTTGAGACAGATATTCGGTTTCTTTTTCCTAACGGTTTTTCCAGGACTATTGATTCTACGAATACTAAAACTAGATGAAATAGATCTATTAGAGAAGTTTATCCTATGTTGGGGAATAAGTGTTTCTTTTACGATTTTCTCTGGATTGTTAGTAAATTACTTATTACTGAGTTTTGGTTACGAGAAGCCTTTGGCAACCTTTCCGTTATTGCTCGCATTTGATGGTATTCTTATTATGTTGTCTATTGTTGGTAGCATACTTAACAAAAACTTAACTTTCCCATTGCCAAACTTAAACACGAGCTCGCTGGAAATAACATATCTAGTTGTTCCCTTTCTCTTTCCTATCATAAGCATACTTGGGGAATATATCTTAAATACGACAAATTCCAACATAGTCTTAATACTTTTTTTGATCTTAATTTCAATGTACGTCGCTTTTATCTGTTTTATTGCTGAAAAATTTCCAAAAAGGCTATATCCAGCTGTCATATTCCTAATAAGCATATCGCTTTTGCTCTTAGAGCCCTTAAGGTCGAATCATATTATAGGATCAGATACACATCTTGAATATTATTTCTTTCGAACCACATTAAGTAACCTATATTATGGTGCTCAAGATAACGTGTACGATTCATGTCTTAGCATAACTTTATTGCCAACGATTTACCAATCGCTTCTAGGGGGAGAGCCCGAATTTCTATTTAAACTTCTTCATTCACTAATATATTCTGTTTCTCCACTAATCATTTATATCTTGTCAAGAAAATATGTTGGAGAATTACATGGATTTCTTGCTTCATGCTTTTTTATGTTTCAAGAGAATTTCTTATATACTGCATCTAATGCTCGTTCAAATATTGCGATTTTATTTTTTGCTTATGCATTAATGGTATTTTTCAATAATAATGTTAGTCCTGCAAAAAGTAGATTTTTGTTTATTCTTTTTCTGGCATCCGTTGTGATTTCTCACTATTCAACGGCATATGTCTCTTTTTTTATTATGTTCACGACTTTTGTGTTAACTAAAATTGTGCCTAAAAAATTTACTGAGAAGAAAGATAGAAGAAATATAAATCTAACGATTATCCTTCTATTTTTTGCGTTAATCTTCCTCTGGTTCTCTCAAGTGACAGAGGCTCCGTTTAACCTTAGCATAAACTTTATCGAAAGCGTTTTTATTAATTTACACAAACTCTTTTTAAAGGAAGTGAGAAGCACTGGGACTCGTGCTTTTCTTGGAGAAAGCTTGGCGCAAAGAAGTCCACCTGCCTTGATGGAGTTTGTATTCACTTGGTTAAGCGTTCTATTCATCGCAATCGGACTAGTAACATCAATTAGAAGATATACTATCACGAATTCTAGAGCTGAAAAGGGGAACATTGATACAGAATTTCTCATACTTTCACTTGTGTGTGCTGGACTACTAGTTATTGTGGTTGTAACTCCTTACCTAACAATAGGTTATAGTTTACAGAGAACCTATACCCTTGCAATCACGGTTTTATCGACGTTTTTTGTAATTGGCGGGATAACGTTATCGAAATATATAAAAAATTTTCTGCTAAAGAATTTTACAAAGATTCGAGCGTGCTTAATTATTTTGATTGTACTGATACCCTACCTCCTTTGCACTACGGGTGCTATGTACAGCATACTAGGTATCCCAAAACGGATCATCCTCAACTCAGAGGGGTGGGAATATGATTATGGATATGTCCATGACCAAGAGGTTTACTGTGTAAGATGGTTGAAAGATAATTTTCCCATGAATGGAAGAATATATGCAGACTACGCTGGGGCTGAAAGATTAATCAGTTCAGGACATATTCTCTCTCCCAACTATATATGGACTCTCGAGAAGGGAGATAAAAGAATATCAGAAGAATATATTTACCTAACATATTTTAATGTGGTTAAAGATAAAATTATCGTCTATAGGGTGGGTTATGGTTGTATAGCATATAATATCACGGAGTATTCAGAAATATTTAAGTGGAGAAATAAAATTTATGATTCCGGTGGCTCAGCGATATGGAAGTAAAAGGTTTAAAAACTCAGAGTATAGTAGGTATAAAGACGCCTTTGAAAGATTGGGGTTGGAGTATAGGCACGATTCCTCAACATCAGATGATGTTATGATAGGTTGTGTGTGAGCACCCAGTTGTAGATCGCTGTGAATGAGCCTATGTATCTGGTTATGGATTTGAGGGATGAGTTGTGGGGGAAACCTCCTAGTAGGCATCTGAGCTTCGCCTTGAGTATTCCGAACCACCTCTCTATCCTGTTCCTCATCTTGAAGGTTTCACGCCCCCTCTGGGGTTTCATGCCTATACTCTAGGCCTAGCCTTTCAAAAGCCTCCCTATACCAGGGCCCCTTGTCTACGAGGAACGTCGGCTTATTCTCACAGCATTCGAGCACCTGCTTCAGGAATATTTCAGCGTCCAGTGAAGATCTTGTGAAGCTTGCCCTGAACGCTAGAACCTCCTTCGTGTCCACGTCCCTTGCAGCCCATAGGAATAGGTATATCGGCTCACCCTTACGCTCAACCTTCAGCTTCGTCTCGTCTACGGTGATGCACCTACGACACCTCCTCTCAGGCTTCGGAAGCCCGTCCCTAAGGGCTGTGAAAGCCCTATACACCAGCCCATAGGATATACCCCCAACAGCCTTCGCCACACCCCTATAAGATAGGCCCGCAAAACACAGCATGGCTGCAAGAACCTTCACCTCCAAAGGCGTCTTATTTCTCTTGAGGACCTCAGCCTTCTCCACAACATCCACAAGAGGCTGAAGACCGGGCATAAGACAACCATAGAGACATCAAAATACAAGCCCAAAAGACAAAAACATTAGACAACTTACTCAAATCTTATCATAACATCATCATCTACCACCAGCTTTATATAAGCCAGTATAGTGTAATAAGTTGAGGTGGAAAACTTATGGTTAGGAGAATTCCTTTTTCACGACCTTGCTTTAGTGATAAGGATCTAGAGGAAATAACTTTGAAGGTTTGTAATGTTTTGCGTTCTGGTTGGCTTACCTCAGGTCCCTTAGTAAGTAAATTTGAAGAACAATTTGCAGATTTTGTAGGAACTAAGTACGCTGTGGCTTTGAATTCTTGCACAGCCGCTCTTCATTCCATCCTCTTGGCTTTAGGAATAACGAAGGGAGATGAAGTCATCGTTCCCACTAACACATTTGTAGCAACGGCTAACGCGGTTCTCTACACTGGTGCTAAACCTATTTTTGCTGATAGCGATCCTGAAACCTTTAACATTTCTCCAGAAGATGTCAAAGATAAGATTTCTAACAAGACAAGAGCTATTATAGTTGTGCATTTGTGTGGAAATCCTTGTGAAATGGATGCGCTCTGTAGGATAGCCGAGGAAAATAACTTGATACTTATTGAAGATTGTGCTCACGCTCATGGTGCGAAGTATAGAGGTCGGAATTGTGGTACGTTTGGAACTGCTTCCGCCTTTAGTTTTTACCCCAATAAAGTCATGACAACAGGAGAGGGGGGCATGGTAGTGACTAATGATCAAAAGTTGGCGGAGAAAATAAAGATCATTCGAAATCATGGAAGAGCATCCTATGGGCCTGCAGAAATTACTGACCTAGGGTTTAATTATCGAATGCCTGAAATTAATGCAATATTAGGTCTCTCTCAACTAGCGCATATTAGCGAATACGTGGCAAATAGAAACATGCTCGCTAAATTATATAACGAAGAGTTGTCTGAAATAAAATGGATAACTCCTCAAAAAGTTAGGGAAGGGAATATTTCTTCCTATTATGCTTATAACGTTAAGCTTGAAGATGTTGCACCATTAACACGAGACGAACTTATGTCAAAGTTGAATGAAAAAGGCATCGAAACTAGCATTTTATATCGGCCAGTTCATTTGCAACCGTTTTATTCAAAGCTCTTTGGGTTTACGAAAGGACGTCTTCCTGTTGCTGAATTGTTGGGTGAAAAAACGTTGGCTTTACCTCTCTATAGTTGTATGCCAGCTGAAGACATAAAATATGTTGTAGATATGTTGAGACAAGTTTAAGAATGATTGGGCTGAAGAGGATTCTAGGCTTTCGAGCATTGTCGAGAAAGGAAACCTATCTGAAGACAGGCTTAAAGAGTGAGAAAACAATAGGATAATCGGATGGCCGGGGCTCCGTTCCAAGTGTAGGGATGTCCGGTGACCCGTGCCAATAACGGCGAGAATCGTTATAATCTTCTAAGGCTCTGGCTGACAGTTTCAGAGGCATGAACCAGCTTCAAAAGGTCCAAGCTCATAGTAAAGGTTAAAAATCACCAACAACATATAAGTGGAAATGAAAAAGATGAGAATCTTGATAACTGGCGGTGCAGGATTTATTGGAAGTCATTTATGTAATAAATACATTAAAGAGGGTCATACTGTAATCTGCCTAGATAACTTTATGAATGGCAACCTAACTAATATTAGGCATTTATTAGCTTATCGAAACTTCAAATTAGTTAACGGAGACATCAGAGATTTTGATTTACTAGAGAAAGTTATACGGGATGTCGATATTGTGTTTCATCTGGCAGCTCAAATTCATGTCGATAGATCCATTGTAGAACCAAAAATGACCTACGAAATAAATGTAATGGGGACCCTTAATATTCTTGAGGCAGCAAGAAGGTACGATGTTAAAAAGGTGATTCATACATCAACAAGTGAAGTTTACGGTTCTGCTCAATATGTTCCTATGGATGAGAATCACCCCTTAAATGCTCCCCATCCTTATGGCGCTAGTAAAATTGCGTCTGATAGACTTGCCTACTCATATGCTAGAACTTTTAACATGAATATATCAATTATAAGACCCTTTAACACCTTTGGGCCTCGACAGAAGGACACAGGTTACGGTGGTGCTATTTCTATCTTTGTAAAAAGAGTTCTCAAAAATATGTCGCCAATAATTTATGGAGATGGGGAGCAAACAAGAGACTACATGCATATAAGCGACCTAATCGAAGCATATGACCTAATCTTGAAATATGATGGATCACTTGACGAACCACTAAATATTGGAACAGGAAAAGAAATTAGGATTATAGATTTAGCAAATAAAATTATCGAGATATGTGGTAAGAAGGGAGAAATAGAGCCAGTTCACGTTGAGCCGAGGCCAGGAGAAGTTAAAAGATTAGTTGCAGATAGCTCAAGAGCGCGAAAAATCCTTAATTGGAAGCCAAAATGTCCTCTTGAGGAAGGACTAAAAGAACTCATAAACTGGTATAAAAAATATAAATTTGAAGAATGGGAGAAGCCGGGGTAACAAAACATTAAGCTGATAAATGTCGTTACAAAAGAAATTTTTTACTTTCCCTTATAAGGCTTTGCTCAACTTAGCAAGGGCATGGCGCGCTAGGATGTTGCTAAATTGGTTAAAAACGGTTTTTATTCTTCTCTTAGGATTTGGGGCAGTTTTGGGCTTCGCATTTTCGTTTAGCTTTCTTGCAGTATCCTTGACAATAAAGCTCTGCTTTTCCAAGCTGGCTAAATGCGTTCTCAGAGTGTTATGTGAAAAGCCAGCATCCCTTAAAAGCTGCCGGAAATCCCTAGGTCGCCCATCTCTAAGGACGCTTAATATCCGCTTATCAAAGGAGTCCGTACCAAGCCTAAAATTGAAAAAGAGGAATAAAAACCAGTTTACACCAAATTAGCAACAAGCTAGCGCGCGAAACTAATAACAAAAATCCTCATACATAAATGATGGAATAACATTATTACAGTTGACGCGGGAAGAAAATTTCAACACCGTTTCCTACCTACTGCATAAAGGCATTCCAATAGGATTGTTCCAATCATATGCGCGTCACGGTGCGTTAAAGATGTCTGTGTAGTAGTAGCCAAAACTGAAGGGAGAACGGATATTGGAAGAGATAACAAGCGTGGGCGTTGCTGAAGTGAGGCTTAAGTTTATAGAGAAGGCGGCTTTATCAGTTGGAATAATACTGGCCGTTACGCCTTTAATTGGGTTGACGCTTAACTACTCGCCTTTTGG
>Ga0080004_1110297_pt1 | contig 15348 bp, 30 predicted proteins | sample WasSprMetagenome_FD_69207 | JGI IMG/M metagenome (GOLD analysis project Ga0080004, IMG submission 69207) | Sulfidic aquatic microbial communities from Washburn Spring, Yellowstone National Park, USA - WS (SPADES assembly) (version 2) | ecosystem: Environmental > Aquatic > Thermal springs > Hot... | reverse complement strand
GTACCATCGGAGGGGGACGCCGTTTTCGTCCACCTGTTCGCAGTAAGAAGGCGCGAATGACAAAACCCCATTGGGATTTTCTTCCTCAGTAAACATCTGTATCTGCGGGGAGGCGCTTCCTGCGAACACTTTTTCAGTTTTGGGGTTTTGTCGGGACAAAACTCCGGGCCGTCCTCTGAAAGCCTTGGCGCTCAAGGATTTTCACCCCCCGAGTTTTGTTTCGTCACCGCCGATATATATATATTCCATCGCATTTGGGAAACGCTGGAAAGAACCTAGAAGTAGGAGTGACAAAAGTGACAGTGACAAAACTCTACCGACGAAGAAGAATGCTTGCGGTACAAGGATATAGGGATTAGTTTTTTCAATCGCACTGATGTTCAGTAGGGCCAATTCCCCCACCCCGCCGCGATTTGCCATAAAGTGGCAAGAGTTTCGGTACTGGGCCCCTCCGCTCAGCGACAAAACTCCTTGTTGATGATCCAGACGGTGCTGGGCCTCCCCCCGCCCTCGGGCTTGCGCTCCGTAACGCTGATCTCCCCGCGGTCAACTAGGGTCACCTCGATCTCATCCAGCTCCTTTGCGCTGAGCTTTACGGCCCGGGCCACTGTGCGCCGCGTGACGACATCGTGCCCCTTGATCACCTGCTTGACCCGCTGGAGCTTCGCCTCGAATTCCGTGTCTCCTATGCGGAGCGCGAAGGTGTGCATGAAGCCCTGCCACCTGCGCGCCACCGCCACCGCCAGCGAAGCGTCCCTTTCGCTGACCACGACCATCTCGTTTTTGGTCGCATCGGGCCAGCCAATAGCCGTGAGCATGGCGAGCTTTACCGCCATCGCTGGCAGCCGCTGCAGCATGGTCTTGACGGTTTCCGGGGTGTCTGTCTGCTCCAGCCCCTCTATTTCCGCGGCGTACTGGTCCAGAAGCGAGAGAGCTGGTTCCGTGAACCCGACAGCGCCGAACTCCTCGGCCCACGAACGTATCTTGTGCAGTTGCATGATGAGTCGGTTTTGATCGCGCAGCTGCGCCTCGGGCGTCTCGTAGAACGGCTTGCGGTCTGGCTTCTTCGTGGGCATGATGACGGCAAAGCGGGGCCAGAGGCCCGACGTCAGATCCTCGTATGTAGTGAACCGGAAGATGGGTTCTGGTGTGGTGGCACCAGCTATGATCAGGTGCGGGTTTTCAACGTAGTCCTCGTCGGCCGTCTTCTGGCCGCCGCTGATCCGCTTAGACTTCCGCTTGTAGCGGTATGACTTGCCGCCGTAGACCGTGAGCAGGAGCCCGCGGAAGCCGGCCATGTAGTTGGCGTGGTGGATCTTGTCCAGCATCTCGCCGAACTCATCTACCAGCCACACGGATGTCTGGTTTGATCGGTCGGCCAGCTGCTCGATAAAGCTCTCGGGCGAAAATTGCTCGGAGATACGGCACCCGGGTAGCGCCGCGTCCAGCAGCAGCTCGGCGATATCCAGACAGGTGCTCTTGCGGAAGCTCGTGGGCGGGCCCACCAGTAGGATGTACAGGTTTGTGGGCAAGCCAGCAGGGTAGACGTGGAGCCTAGCACGCACTTTTGGCGTGGCTGCGGCGAGCAGGGCGAAGCCGAGCGCCTCATGGTACTCCCAGGGCGCATCGGTGTGGCGGCTGGCGTATCGTATATAGCTGCCCACGAAGTGCTCATCAGGCAGTATCTGGTCGAACTGATAGGCCATCTCCCGCTACCTCGTTCCAGGTGCTCTTCAGGATCTGCTTGGCCCTCTGGTACGTGCACCGCTTGCATTTCTGAACGAGGGCGAGGGCGTCGCCAGTACCGCATGCCGCGCATGTCCAGCGGCCCGTCTTGATGTTGACGCGCATGTCGCCCGCGCACATGGGGCATTTCGTTGCCCGCCATATGCCTGTGCCCTGTGGCGGGTCGGTCCATATGGCGTACCACCGTACCCACGGTGTTTCTTCGCTTTGCTTTGTGCTCTCGGCGCGGGCTATGTCTCGCACGATGCGGGCGAGTTCATCATCTTCGAGGGGCGGCGAGTTCCGCATTTCGTTCCAAGCCCGCAGGAGTTCCAGGGCGACAGCCTCGGATACGTTGCGGCACAGGAGGTAGCCAGCCAGCCGGGTAGCGCTGTCGTGCCGGAACCCCTGCCGCACTCCTTGCAGCAGTTCCTTCACCCAGGTGTCGTCCGCGGGGCCCTGTTCCTGCCGTTCCCGCTTGAGGACGGCAAAAAGCCAAGCTGGGCATGGGGCCGGTTCAACGTCGTCGGGCGATAGCGTGTCGGCCCACCGATACCTGCGTCCAGAGGGATGCAGGCTGGGCGGGGCGAGGACGTACCCGCCGTCTCCGCGGAAGTCCAGCCCAGGCAGCCTGCGGGCGAAGTTGCGCACGGGATAGCCCGGGTGCTTGAAGTACCAGTGGGTTCCCTTGCCCGTGTAGGCGCAGGGCGTAGGTGGCAGGTGCTTGTCCCGCAGGAACGGCCGCGCTTCGTCGGAGTCTTGGTCAAGCACGACGATGCCCGATACGGCTCCCGTCACGACCCCTATGTTCGCCTGGGGCCAGCGGGTCCACCACTCCCGCACCTGGGCTTCGCTGGGGCGCTGCTTCTGGTACGGCTCCCAGGACACGAGCGGCCGCTTGTCGCGCCCTATGGGGATCACGGACCACCGATGCTTATTGAGGTACGACAAGGCTGCTTCCAGCATGTTCACGTCTGACCACCACCCAACGGCAGCGCGCTGGTGTTTCGAGACTGTACTGTCGGCCCTGATCCTTGCCGCTGCCAGTCGTGTTTGCGTAGAATACGCCGTTCTTGCGTAGCACGGCTCCCCCGAACTGCCAGAGCACGGCATCGAGGGTATCGGTCATTACGCGCCATCCCGCGCGGCGGGCCTCTTCGCTGCTGAAGTAAGCACCGGGTTGGCTGAGGTCGGCGTTGCGGTGCCACAGGTAGATCCAGCCAGTGTTCCAGGAATCCGAAGTACACAGCAGGAAGAGAGCAGGGGGCGGGACTTCTTTGCCGTCGATGAAGTAGCGGGCCCGTTCGCGGTCCTCGGCGTAGCGGCGTATCTGGTTCACAATGGCTTCGACAACATCGCCGCGAGTCCGCGGTACCTTCGTCTCTATGGCGATTACGGGGAATGTCTTGCGGTGGGGCCAGCGCGGGTTTGGCAGGAGCAGGAGGTCAACGTACCTGCGCACCCCCCGAACCGAGAAGCGGTGGGGCCAGTCGTCCTCCTTGGCGTGGTGGCTGTATACGCGGTGGTAGTAGCCGAATCCCGACAGGATGGAGCAGAGCTTCCGCCGGAACTCGGATTCCGAGTCGCCGAGCGTCTGTATCCTCCGGTACACTGTTCCGCCCGCCGTGTTCTCCTGCATGTTAACCCGCCTCAGTTTACTCCCCTTCGCATTGAACCCTCGTACAGGCCCTGGACGAAGCTGGCGACTGTTGCGGAAAGCGCTTGATCCAATCTGCCTGGCCTCGCGTGCTCGCGTAGGAATTCCCCGATTCCCGCCCCGAGCGCGCGGGCCATTTCCGTCAGGCCCAAGCCGTCTTCGGGCTGCACGAAGACATCGACAACCTTTACGCCCTCGGTCTTAGTGGCCCTCATAGCTGCCGCAATGAAGTTGTCCGATTTCACCACACAGCGACCATCAACCGTCACTTGGATGGATCCGCACTGGCCCTCCAGCACCTTGCGGGTCTCGGCAATCACTTTGTGCTCCACGTCCTTCACCCCCTGGGGTGGATTCCCTCACGTGGACTTTGCCGCGCCACGCGTCCGCTTGTCTTGGCATGCGTAGCACAGCGGCTGGCCGTACCGGGCCATCGCATAGTCGTGAATCTGCTGGCTCCGTATGGCCTTGCGACAGTCGGCACAGTAGGCAATGATGCCCCGGCCAGCCCTGCGCGGCTGGGCGGAGCTTGGCTCTGCGAAGAACTTGGGCTGCTCTGGCGCTGGCTGGGCTGGGGGCTCTGGGGCGGCTTCGTTGCCCTGCCCTGCTGGGGCTGGCTCCTCCTCCGCGTCTTCTGGTTGGTAGCCGCCCTCCATGATCGTGTTGGGATAGAGATCTTCCGGGGGCCGATCGTCGGGTTTGGGTAGCTCGATCACTTCGGCAAGCGCGGCCCGGGGGCGTTCGGCCTCAGCCAGCGCGGCCATCCGCATGAGATCGCTGAACGTGATGTCGGGCTGCACTATGTTGAGGACCCAGACCTTCTTCTTGCTCTTGCGGTCCGGAGCCACTTGCCGCTGCTCAAGCTGGAGCTTCAGGGGTATCCAGCTGATGCGGCCACACACGGCCTGAATCATGTCTAGGGCAGAGTTGATGTTGACGATGGAGTGAAACGAGCCGGTGTCCAGCTGCCAGACCCCCAGGCCCCGCACCTTGGGCAGGATGAAGAAGAGGGTGGCGGTGCGGCGGCAGTGTTGCGTCTGGTACATCTCGCAGGTCTCGGGGTTGCAGTCGATCTCCATGAGCTCGCCCGTCTCGGGGTTCACCCGGTTTGCGCGTTCCCCGTCGCCCTTGCAGATGAGGATGCCTCCCGTGCCGTAGCCGCGGAGGAACTGGCTGAACACCTTGTCCCTGTCCTCGGTCGGCAGGATGATGTCCAGCAGCCGCGGCTTGTCGCCGTAAACCTCGCGGAACGCCTCCACCGCCCACTTGGGGGTCAGCTCGTCCTCGCGCACCACGAAGTAGTCGGCGGCCTTGGCGTACTCCTTGCCGCTCTTTGGGTTAACGAGCCTCTCGCCCAGCCGCACCTTACCGATGCGCGGCAGCCTCCTCACTTCGCTCACGCCCTTGATGGGCACCGTCCTCACCCCCTTCGTCACGCCACGGGAGCTGGCGCAGCATCGTGCCGCGCCAGTGCGGCCGCAGGTTGTCCTTCATGAACACGGGGATACCCAGCCGCATGGCCTCGTCAGTTATCTCCTCAATCCACTCGGGCCTGGGTGGCCTCGCTCCCGGGCCCGTTTGCGCCCCTATCACCAGCCAATCGCAAACCGCTATGGCGTCGGGCGAGATCGGCCCGAGCACGGGTTCGTAGCTTATCCACGTGTGCTTCGCGTCGGCCGCGTGGTAGAGGTCCCATGCGCGCTCCCAGTCGTCGGGCCCGGTCACGGTAGTCCCAGCCCAAGCGTTGTCGGGGAGCACGTAGGGCGCGTAGCCCCAGGGTCGCTTCGTCAGCAGGAGGAAGGTGTGCCATGGAGCCCGCCTTATCGCGTCCAGCACGGCTTCCTGCCACTCCCGGGGCACCCACTTGCCCCACAGGTCGCCCATTGAGCAGACGAGGATCACACTGGGCTTCTTCAGTTTCTCAGGCTCTTGCAACCGCTCAGGGAAGAATCTCGGTTGGAACCGATGGCCCTTCTTGTGCTTGCCGTACTCTCCCATGCCGCGCTCGGCGAACCGCCGTGCGTAGCAGTAGGGGCACCTGTGCAGGCAGCCCACAACGGGGTTCCAGGTGTAGTCGGCGTACTCGATCTTCGTCCGGTTCACACTACTGCCCCCATCTCGCCAGTGACATCGCGCCAGCCACCACACGGCGGACCGCCCGCATCTGGGTGTCTAGGAACTTGTCAAGAGCCGCTTGGTCTTTCAGGCATTGACCGCAGAGCCATGCACCGTTGAGCCCCAGCGCCTCGCGCCTCGGTGCTGGCTGCCTGCAGCCCCAGCAAACCACCGTATCGCTCATCCCATCCTCATCTCCCCCACAGCCATCCGATGATGATGACCAGCAGGCACAGCCCCAGCACTACCCACGTCTCCCACCAGGGTGGCTTATGGCGGCCGTAGCCCGGCAGCGGGTTGGAGCCGGGGTCATATTCCAGAGTCATGTCTGGGCCCCCTCCGCTATCTCCCGCAACCACTGCTCTGGCGGCGGCTGTATCTCAATCGCCATTGGGACCTCCTCATAGGCAGCGCCAGTACCCAGGACTTGGCAAAATGCGCCGCACTCCTCGGGCCGCATCCTCAGCTCGCCACACAGCGCCAAGTGGTCACGGTCGGGGCCCGCGAATACTCGGACGTGGTAGTGGGCCCCCCGCAGGTCGGCGCGCACTTTGAACATCATGGCTCACTAGCCTCCTCCTTTGCCCGTATCTCAGCTGCCGCGGCCAGGGCATCAGCTATACGCCGATGCTCTTCAGCCGCTTGGCGCAAAGCCTGGGCGGTATGGGGACACGGCCTGCCCTTAAGACGCGCCAATACCGCGGACGTATGCTGGCACAGGTCTACGTCCGCCCAGTAGTCGAACGCGGGGCACTCGTCCTCATTGCACCGCAGCCGCATCGGTCATATCTCCCCTCCGTTGTGTGCTCTCGGCCGGCGGGGTTTTTGTGGCCTTTGCCACCATCCAGAGGATGTCTAGCATCTTTTCTGCCCACCCAGCGAACTCCACGAGCAATTCTGCTGGAACCTCCAGATGAAGCAGGCCGCGCTCAACGTCGATCACCAGTTTGCACTGCATGTGTCGATCCCTCCTCCCTCTCCCGCATCTCCGCCGCCTTGTCCAAGGCATCGGCCACAGATCGCAGCCAGTCAGCGTCGCGGCGGAGATCGGCAGAGGTCCGGTCGCACGTCTGCCAGGGCGACCGTAAGGTGATCCTCCTGCGGCACATCACCCACCTGTCCTGTGTGTCGGGCCAGTGATCCCAACTCCACCGCCACACCGCGCACTCACCGCACCGCACGTTCCTCGGCCTCCCGCCTCCTGGCCGCTTCGTCCAGCGCGTCTGCGATGCACCGCAGGCGCGTAGCCTCGCGGCGGATGTGCATAGGACTGCGCCAGCACTCCCGCTCTGGGTGGAGACGTGGGTGCTCTGGCACTCTCCAGCATTCAGTCATCTCGTGCCAAATCCACACAGGGCACTCATGGCACCGCATTGGCCTCAGCCTCCTTCCGACCGTACACCCTGCTCACAGGCAGGGACCGAATCTCCTCCCGCCTCCAGCCGCAGGCAGGGCACCACTCTTCGTCGCGCCACTCATAGCGGTCACCACGCTGGCCCATGCCGCCGCTACGGTACAGGGTCGCGCCGCAGTAGGGACAGGCGTTGCTGTCCGACCACGTTGCAATGGTCTGGCTGGTCGCAACGGGGCCGAAAAGGCCGCCGGGGTCGATCGTCAACGCCATCGGTCACCCCTCCTCCCCGCCCGTAGGAGGCAATCCCAAGCGGTCTTCACGGCACCGTAGTGCGCAATCTGGTATACTGTGCACGCGGGCCAGGCCAGGGCATCGTCAACCACGTTGGTCACCCTCTCCTTGGCGGATAGTGGGGGCACCAGAACCCGCAGCCAGCCTTATCGCGGTACCTAGCCTCCTCCACGCAGCCGCGCCAGAAACCCACCCAGTAGGCCAGCCAAGCGACTGGGACCAAGATCACGAGCAGGCCCAGGAGCTTAGACAGGACCACGGCGGTCACGCTCCTCTGGCTCCTCCTCCAGCCGCTTGCCGCAATGCGGGCACGTCATCGCCCGCAGTTCTTCCTGTAGCTTGCTTGCCGTGCTGTTGGGATCCGCCAAGTCCCGGGCCAGCCTCTCCAGGGCCAGTTCCCGGTTCTTTTGCAGCACAGCGCGCGCGACAGTGTCCCATACCCCGTGCAGGTCATCAGGCATCCCGGCCCACAAGACCTCAGCCGTTTGCCGATCCAGCCCTATCGCGGGGTGCACGGAACGTGCGATATATGCCGCATGCGCCATTGCTCTAATCTCCTGCGGCGTCCAGCCACACTGGTCGCTCATCCCCATTCCCCCCGTGTCCTCAGCCACGGTAGTCCCCCTCCCTCCTCACCAGCTGGCCTACCGCAGCGTCGTACCACTCCTGCAACGCTTCCCACCGGCCGCGGGCGGTGCCGTCGCGGTAGCCGTTCACGTAGCCCACGCGGTAGGCAACTATGACGAGCAGGAAGTACGCTACCCCCCACACCACGTCAATCCAAGCCACGGCCGGCCCTCCCCCTAGCAACTTCAGAGGCCGCGGGGCGAAGGCGGCGTGCCGCCCTCGCCCCTTCGCTCACGCCACGTGCTGGACGCCCTGCTGGAACCTCGCAATGCACTGCGGGCACAGCGAGAGACCTTCGACCGTCACGAGCCCTTCCATCTCCCCGCAGATCCTGCAGCCGCGCGCGTAGGCGCGCAGCGTGACCGCTCGGGCCTCTTCGTCCACAAAGATTTCCAATGGCGTCTTTTGTACCCAGCCGAGCTTGCGCCGGATCTCAATGGGGATGACGAGCCGCCCGACTCTGTCGATCTGTAGCACGACCCCCGCCGCGCGCATCCTGATCCCTCCTCTTCTGCTGCCATCTCCCGCCACTTCCCGAGGCCCATCAGCATGTCCCGGGAAGCCAGCGCCCCCAGGGCCAAAAACAGCCCGAATCCCAGTGCCGCGCCCGCGAACTCGCCCGGCGCGGCCATCAGGAGTACCCCCAAGATGCCTTTGCGGCCCCCCACGCCGCAACGGGCACCTCGCCCCTGGCGACCTTGGCGACCTTCTCGGCTAGGGCCAGGGCGCCCTCCGCGTCCATCAGCACTCGGGATTCCTCACCGGGCGCCCCGAGCATGACCAGCTCGATGTACTGGCTCCTTGCGGTCGCCACGCTCCTCACGATGAACTGCTCCATCAGCACCCTGCCGCTCACACCTATCCCTCCTTTCCTCCTCGGCCACCGCCTCCGCCGTCGCCAGCACGTCCCTCCACTCCAGGCACTCGCCAGAGAGGGCAAGCAGCCTGACGAGGGCGCGCAGGGTCCGGCGGGCCTCCTCCTCGGTGCTGTGCCGTGAGATGACCCACGGCTCGGTGCGCGGGCCGTTGAACACGTCCGCGCAGATGGCGTACCTGTTGCCGTAGCGCCGCACGTCCATGCACAGCAGGTGGCCCAGGTTGACGGGCAGGCCGTCCTGCCGCTCCAGGAACATGCTTGCACCCCCCAGTAGGAGGCAGAGCCGGGACCGCGGGAAGCCACCGGCCCTGCCCCTATTCGGTTTAGCGCTCAACCCGCGCGTAGCTCACGACCTGCTGGATCTCACCCTCGCCCCCGGTCTCCACTGGCACCGCGCTGGCGTAGAACTGCCCGCGCACCGCCACCATGCCGCGCCCGTTGGGGTTGCACAGCTCCTCCTCCACCGCCTCGCAGAAGGCGCGCCAGTCGAAAGCCCGGAATCCCTGCCGGTGGGGCACGTCGCGCAGGACCACGCGCGCCCGCACCACAAACGGCGGGCCGTCCTTGCTCCACCGGCAGTGCAGGCGCGGCGCGGCGGGCTCCCTGAGCAGGTCGAAGGTGAGCGGGCGGTACGGGCCGCTCACCATGAGGGGCCCTGTGTACCCCTTTTCCTCGATCACGGAAGCGACATCGGCGACCGAGGCCGACACCACGAAGCAGGGACCCGTATAGTAGGAGCCGCACTCGCGCTCGACGAACGCGCCGCCAGCGTCGATGAGCCAGCCTCCGTAGCGCTTTAGGACTTCGTCTCTGACTTCAGCCCCGAGCCCGGATATGCGGGTGATGGTGAACTGGCCGAACGCCACGGCCTTCCCCTGCCACTGCGCGAGCACCACGCGGTCGTCCCAGGCCATCCGCTTCAGGTCGCGCAGGGACACCCTGCGCGAGACTCCGTACTTGCGGGCCTCGCGCTCGAACTTGGGTATGTCCTTCCAGTACGACCGACCCACGAAGTGCAGCCAGGTGGTCGGCACCTGCATCGCCTCCCCCGCAAAAAACAAGCCTGACCGAAAGGTCAGGCCCCTGTTCTGGAAGCACGCAGCCGGGAGCGCGCCGATGCGTTCTCGGGCACGAGGTCGGCCTTGCGCACGCGCAGGACCCGGCACAGCTTGGTGAGCATGGGCGGGGAGGGGAGGCTGTGGCCGCTCTCCCACAGGGACACCAGCTGCCGGGAGCAGCCCAGCCGCCGCGCGAGGTCCTCCTGCCGCATGCCGCGCAGGACCCGGTAGGCTTTCAGGGTGCTGGCGAAGGAGTTGGGCATGGGCACCACCCATGCCGATATTAGCACCGCGCGCGCAAGTTGTCAACCATGCCTAACAGGCGGTCACGCGCAGTTCACGCGGCTCTGTGCCGTGTCACCCAAGGATTTTGCCCCCGGTCTATTGACGCCGTGCTAACGCCGTGCTATGATTGCCCCGAGGTGATGCGCGTGTCTTTTGTGCCCATCGAATCGCTGGATGACGCTGAAGCGACGGGGAGGACGCCCGCACAGGAGTCGGTGTCCCAGGAGCAGCTGGAGAAGTTCGGCCAGCTCCTGCGCTGGCTGCGGGAGGCCCGCGGCTGGAGCCTGCGCGACGCAGGAGAGCGGTGCGGGGTCAGCTACCAGACCATCCGCAACATGGAGGAAGGCGTGGAAATCGACGGCAGGCGGCGCTTCAACGTGCCGTCCATCTGGGTGCTCATGCGCCTCTCCGAGGGCTACGGCGTGGCCCTGCCGATCATCACGAAGGCCGCCTACGGCATAGCCCTGGACGTGGTGGGCGCGCCCGACGTACTCCCGCAGGTCTACCAGAAGATCCACGAGGCGGCCGAGATCCTGGCCCAGCACATCGCGGGCGGGCAGTGGCAGCCCCCCACGCTGCGCCGGCACCGCGGCCGCCCGAAGCGCAGCGAAAAGCAAAACGAAATGAAACTACCATACTTGCGACCGTTCATCCAGCCCAGTCAAGTCGGCCAGCGGCCGTCCGATATATTTAGTGCCCTACCCAGCTGACCGACGGAGGTGGACGCGCCATGGCAGCGGATTCCCTTGAGCTGTACCGCAGGTGGCTGCAGGCCAGGGGCTACGCCCCCACCACCGCCCAGCTCTACGTCAACACCGCCCGCAGGCTGAAGCTCCACCTGCCCCCGGAAGAGGCCCTGGCCGCGCTGCAAGCGGAGCTCACCGAGTCGGGCCTCGCGCCCTCCACGGTGAAGAGTTACCTTGCCGCCGCGCGCCTATACTACCGTTCCCGGGGCTGGAAGCCCGAGTATGCCCGCCCCGGGGCCGACCCGGTGTGGGACGACTTCCGGGCCTACCTGGTCTACGAGGTGGGGCTGGCGTCCAGCACGGTGCCGGGGTACATCAGGGCCGCCCGGGCAGCGGAAGGCATACTGCGCGGAGCGGGCACCACGGCCGCCCGCGCCTCCCGGGAGCAGATCCTGCGGGTGCTGGACGTGATACGGTCCTCGGGGGTCAGCCAGTCGGGACTGCGGGTCTACGTGATCGGCATCCGCCACTACTTCGAGTTCCTCCAGCAGCGCGGCGTGCGGCCGGACAACCCCGCGCGGTCCATCAGGACCCCGCCGCAGATCCGCCCGCTCCCGCGGGCGCTTTCTGCGGAACAGGTGCTCTCGCTGCTGGACTCGGTGCCCCCGGGGCCGCGGCCCCTGGACCTGCGCGACCGCGCCCTCCTGGAGCTCCTGGCCTCCTCCGGGCTGCGGGCGTCGGAGGCGGCTTCGCTGCGGGTGCACGACATGGACTTCCACAGGATGGAGATCAGGCTGGTGGGCAAGGGCGGCCGCGCGCGGCTCGCCTTCTTCACCGAGCGGTGCGCGCACTACGTCAGGCTCTATCTGGTTGAGGCGAGGCCGCTGCTGGCCGACCCAAGCCAGGATCTCCTCTTCGTGACGCGGCGGGGAGGGCGTCTCTCCGGGCCCCAGATGTGGAGCATAGTGGCGAAGTGGGCGAAGAAGGCGGGGCTGGAATGCTCCCCCCACGTCCTGCGGCACAGCCTCGCCACCGCGCTGCTCGAACGCGGGGTGAACCTGCGCTACATCCAGGAGATCCTGGGGCACGCCCGCCTAGCCACCACGGAGATTTACACCAGGGTGAGGCCAGACAAGCTGTCCTCGGTTTACCGGGAGACCGTCCCGTTCAAATGACGGAAAAGTGACGTGGGGTTGGGGCGCACCCAACCCCACGGCTTAAATTGTGCCGCGCGGCGGCTGATTCCGCAAGTCCCATTGTCTCACGTATCGGTCCGCGCGTCAACCGCCGCTGCTTGTCCGTACCGCCGGAGCAACCGCTCCACCTTGCGTGCGGCTCTGGGCAACACCCGTCTGCCCCTCCTCCGTGGGGGGAGAAAGGCGAGGAGGCCGGGGGCGCAGCCCGCGAGGTACAGGTCGGCGCAGGCGTCGATGAGCCGCCGGGCCTCGCGTTCCCTGCCCTGATCGATGAGGGCGCGGGCCACCCGCTCAGCCCGTTTGAACAGCGCTTCCAGGTTCTTCATGGCTCTTTTCCTCCTCCCACCAGCCCCCTTCCGGGTGCTCCGGGTCGGGCACGAAGACGCGGCCCCCGTACCGGAGCGCGGGCCTGCCTTTGTGGTACGTGTGGCGCAGGGCGAGCTCCTCGCGGGGGATGCCAGCGCAGCGGCACGCGGCGCTCAGGCCGTACTCCGCCCAGAACCGCAAGGTGGAGCCGTCCAGCGCGGCGTAGCGGTGGACGGGGACGCCGAGCTTCTGTAGCACGCGGTAGCACTCCGCAGTAATGGGGAGCGAGTGCTGTTCCTTGTACGAGTAGTTGCCGTACCTTGCCCTGACCACTTCTTCCCACCATGCGGTGTACGCTTCCAGCCCCTGGCGGATGTCCTCGCGGACGTGTACGGCGGTGATGGCCCGGACTGGTACGACCGCCCGTTCGCCATCTGGGCTGGTCAGCCTCACCTTGTCCGCTGGCTCGACGAGCACGCGCCCTAGGAAGTCGTACCGCAGGTCGGTCTCACTCGTGATGATCACGGTGCGCGTCACCTCCTTTCGCGTCAGGGCCGCCCTGGCATCTCGCGCACGAGCGTGCGCTTGGGCATGAGTTGCAGGCGCTTCGGCCCGCGGCCAGCCAGCACCAGGGTCCTGCTTCCGAAGTGGAACAGGACGCGCAGGCGGGCGTTGTCCCACCCGTAGCAGGTGGCACCCCGGGGCAACGTTCCCAGCCTCCTCATGGCGATCCCTCCTGGAAAGAGCCCCCGCCCCCGGATCCTGGGGGCGGGGGACTCCGCGTGTTCCTCCTGCGTCACCGCAGCCGCCTCAGCACCCCTGGCCGCAGGTCGGAGCGGCGGACGGGTATATCGAGTTCACCCAGGATAACCGGGTCGCGTTTGGGGTCAAAGCGCCTGCCATCCTGACCGATGACCGGTTTGAAGAGGAGCCAGGCGGGGTCGCCAGTTGTAAACACCGCGAACCAGCCGTGCTCACCCTCCACCAGCCCCAGCCACTGCTTCACCTGATGCTCTGGTTTCACGGTTTTCACCTCTCCCGCGCGATTGCGAGGAAAAAAGAGAGCCGTGTCTGAAGAACCCAGACACGGCTTGCCTGCTGGTTTTTGGGGGTGACCTGGGGCTAGGCCCCGTTTTCGCGGTAGATATCCCTCATGTACTCCTGCACGAGTTTGCGCACTGCAGCCCACCCCTCGGCCAGGTTCGAGGGATAGTACCCGACGTGCGGCGCCAGCCGACCGAGCTTGACGACCAACGCCCGGGCGGGCGGGTCAGAGGGATACTCTTCCGCTTCGACCTCGATGTATTCCGGTTCGTTGTAAAGCACCTGGATCAGTGCCTCCGGTGTTTGGATGTCCGTGTCGTCGTCAAGGTGGTCGTAAGCATTGATCCAAGTGAACCACCGCGGGCTATCAGCTGTCCCGAGGCCACCGTGCTCAAGCCCGAGCACCAGCAGCTCGGGCTCCCCCTCGATCACGTACTGCGCGTGGGCCCTATCGTACACCAGCCTCTTCACTGGGATCACCCCCTTCCTGTCTAACTGGGGCCACGCTATGTACGCGGGCGCGCTAAGCACCCGCTGATTCCTCAAGGGCCTTTTCCAGATCCTCACGCCAAGCTGCCACGTCAAGGACGACTTCCTCGAAAGAGCTCATAGTTCGCGGGTACGCACGACCCAGCACACCCAGCGCCCGATCCTGCGCAGACCTTTCCGCCTCGTCCCAGATTTCCAGTGCCTCTGCCATTGCCTGCTCAATGATCCTCACCATCCGCGTGAATCGGCGGATGGTATCCCGCTCTGTGGCGAGAAGCATCCTGACCTCCCCCCTGATTGTCTACCCGGACAGACCATTGCTTCGCCCTCCCGCCCTGATACCCTTTTCCGCCCAAGCCACCCCCTTCTGTTACCCCCACGTCCTGCTGGACGCTGGGGCCGCTATGTAAGAGCGGGGTTTTCCCCGCTCACGTCTCCTTGGTGCAGGCCCGACACACGGCTGCTGCGAACAATGCCTGCTTAGCTAGCTCGCGTAGCTTTTCCTCGGCCGCCCGGATGATGGCTGGGCACTCTTCGGGCCTAGCTGACACCCTAACCTCAAATCCGCTACGGGTAGCCTCCAGGTGGAGGACGTAACAGTGCTCGCTCACTTGGATCATGAGCGGGTTGTAGACCTCCGTGATGGCCTGAGCCAGCTCATCGGGCAGCCACCTTCCGGTTTCGTCATGCGCTGGCACGATGAAGGTAGCCCGCCGGGGCTCCAAGGTCCCCTCCTCCTCCACGTACTCCACCGTCACGCGCATCTTTTCTCCTCCTTTCCGCCTTGGCTTCCCGCAGCAAGGCGCGGAGGCGATTTTCCTCCGCGCCCAGCTGCATGATTGCCGCATCCAGATACTCTGGCGCGGCCCAGTTGAACCCGCTCTCTGCGGCCCTGAGCCGCGCCAGCAACTGCTTCAACTCCTCGCGTTTTCCGATTTCCGCCTCAGCCACTTTTCCACCTCCTCCAAGCGGTGCTTCAGGAAGGCAATGCACCGCTCTGCGTGGGCGATGCTGGCGTGGCAGGCCGCGAGGATCATTTGCGTTTCCTTGGTGAGGCTCATGCCGGCAAACTGGGGCAGGTTGCAGAATGCGAGAGGAGGCAGGTAGCCCATGCGGATGTAGGCGTGGCAGATCTGCCACGAGAGATCCATCCCGCCTCCCGTTAGGGCCATCCCCCACTCCCGCGGTTCCCCGTCGCAGTCAATCAGCGCTACTAGGCACAGCGGTAGCCCCTTGAGCTTCTTCGCTGCCTCCTGCGGGTCGTCGGGGTCGAACCCCGGCAGGGGGTAGAAGTAACTCATCAGCGGGCCCTCGAAGTCCTCATCCTCCTCGCCCTCTGGCGAGTATGCGTCCCACCCCCACCTGGCGTCGTACAGCTCGGGATCCCAGCTCATTTCCCGGGCGCGGACAAAGACCGCCTCGCGGCTCAGGTCGTCTAGGCGCACTTTCCTCACCTCCTTTCGGTGGCTATGTACGAAGCGGGGCTACTGCCCCGCCACTTCTCTGAGCTTGGCCTTGATCTCTTTAGCCCTCTGCCCCCGCCAGTGCTGCAGGTTGGCGAGGATATAGAGGGCCTGCAGCCGCGCCCCGTCATCACTCTGGCACTCTTCGGCCTCTAGGCCGGCCAGGGCGTACTCC
>Ga0080004_1129090_pt1 | contig 15362 bp, 12 predicted proteins | sample WasSprMetagenome_FD_69207 | JGI IMG/M metagenome (GOLD analysis project Ga0080004, IMG submission 69207) | Sulfidic aquatic microbial communities from Washburn Spring, Yellowstone National Park, USA - WS (SPADES assembly) (version 2) | ecosystem: Environmental > Aquatic > Thermal springs > Hot... | reverse complement strand
CCGACTCTCCTACTACACCTAGGGTCTTACCCTTTATAATCTTGAAGCTTATCCCATCTAGAGCCTTGACTGTACCCTCATCGTAGAAGAAATATGTCTTGAGGTTTTTGACTTCTAATAAGATATTAGTATTCGTCATTGGCTTCCTTTTACTATATTAGGACAAAAAGTTTTGACTTCTTCTATAATTTCTTTTAGCATCATCTCTTGGGCTAAAGAGATTGTTTCTAAAGGAGGTCTTGGATTTCCTACTTCTATCCCCCTATATCTTAACAATGTTTTAAGTGCAGATATAGAAGGCATCTGTTTTGTAACTGCTCTTACTTTATGTAGAAGTAGTTGTTTAGACTTAGCTTCTTCCCACTTACCTGCTAGAAAATCGTTATATATACCTACACAGAGTTCAGGTAGAGGATTAGCTAATGCGGATATTGCTCCTTTAACTCCTAATGTAAGGGCTGGAAATATAAAGCTATCTGTCCCAACTAGAATCACCGCATTAGAAGGTAAAATAGTTATAAAATCTTCTAGTATTTGAAAATCTTTACTGCTCTCTTTTATCCCTCTTACATTGTTACTTCTTTCCATTATGTCCTTAGCTACTTCAGGTTTTATTCTATTCCCGGTATTATCTGGAAGATTATAGAGGTATACTGAAATAGGAGCTAAGGCATTAGCTACCCTTATAAAATGAGACTTAAGAGCTTCATCACTTAGTTTATAGTAGTAGGGACTTACTATAGCTACTGCATCTACCCCGGAATCTATAGCCTCTTTACCTAGGTAGATAGCATCACTTGTGGTAATTTCTCCTATCTGAGCTATTACCGGAATCCTTTTGTTCACTATCTTAACTGTAGCTCTAAAAAGGTTTACTCTTTCTTCTCTTGAAAGAAGAGGTCCTTCTCCATTTGTTCCTGAAACGAAAATTCCATGAATTCCTTTTTCTATAAGGAATTCAAGCAGTTCCTCTAACACAGAGTAATTAATCTCTACCCTATTATCAAAAGGGGTTATTAATGCAGGAATAATACCGTTTATCATTTTCCCTCCCTTCAATCACATTAAATTTCTTGGACGCCGCATCTCCCACCCGTCTTCGAAAAGAAGAAGAAAATTTTCAGGTCCATAAGGATACTTCTCTATTTCTTTCTCATTTAACTCCACTCCCCAACCCGGAGTATCAGGAACTCTGATGTATCCTTTTTCTACTCGTGGCACACCAGTTAATACTTCCCATGTCCACGGTTCAAGAAAGTCATCAAAATTCTCCTGAATTAAAAAGTTTGGAATCGATGAATGTAGATGGGCATTGACCGCGGTGCATAAAGGGCTCTGAGCCTGATGACAGGCTATTAAAGCTCCATACGCTTCAGCCATCCCACATATCTTTTTTGCATTTGCTAACCCAAGGTTGAGTACTTCTGGTTGAATAATATTAATTACTCGTTCACTTAAAACCTCTGTAAATTGTTCTAGTCTACTGAATCTTTCTCCAAGAGCTACAGGGATGTTAATATTCCTTGCAACTTCGATACTTGCTTTTATGTCTGTAGATTTTACAGGTGTTTCAAACCATAAAGGATGAAATTCCTCAAGATATTTTCCAATACGGATAGCTGTGGAAAGAGTAAAGCGATCATGTCCCTCTATTAGTATATCTACGTCAGGTCCAACTGCTTCCCTTACTGCTCGAACAATTTCTATAGCCTTTTTTTCATTTTCTCTATCGATTTGAAGATATGCACTACCAAAAGGGTCAAACTTAAGAGCAGTATATCCCTTTTCAGCTAATTCCTTTGCTTTTTCGGCAAAGAATTTAGGGTCTCGAGGGCCTCGATACCAGCCATTTGCATAAACTCTCAGATATTCCCTATGTTTCCCTCCGAGAAGTTGCCATACTGGTACTCCTAGAGTTTTACCTAGAATATCCCAGCAGGCTAACTCAATACCACTCATAGCCGGTGATGTCCCCAGATAACGTCCCTTATACATCTTATACCATATTACTTCTGGATGTCGGGGGTCTTCCCCAATTATAAAACGCTTCAATTCTTCAAGATCCCCTAAGATAGATTTAGTTGCTAACCCTCCAGTCGCTTCCCCTAAACCTGTAATACCTTCATCAGTATAGAGTTTTACAAATATCCAGTTTTTCCATGGATTGCCGATAACGAAGGTTTTGAGGTCAATTATCTTCATTTTTATTTCCTCCAGGTCATCAAAGGTTCGAGTGCCTTGAGAATCTCATCCAAATATTTTGATGATATCTCGTCTAAAGGCATCCTACCGTTTCTCTTAATTGGACAATCTATTACCCCTCTACGATATAGGACCTCCTTATAACATCCAGGTAGCTGGTGCTCAAAAAAGAAGAGAGGTGCCATCTCTTTGTATATGTACATTGCCTTCTCTTCGTTTCCTTCCTCTAACGCATTCCACAAAGCTACTACCACATCTGTTACATGACATCCTGGCATGTTACCACTGCATCCGCGTCTATATTCCTCGATTAGATATCGGCCTCCAGACCCTCCGAAGACTCCTTTACACGATCCGTCATTATTCTTTATAATAGCTGTCATTTTGACAGTACTAGGTATGGTTTCTTCTTTAATGTACTCCACATACTCTATCTCCCTGCAAAGTTTCATGAGAAACTCTGGAGACATCTCCGTTCCCACTGGAGCTACATAATTCTGAATAAAAACAGGCAGCTGAGCTTCTTCTGCAATTGCGGCATAATACTCAAATATAACATTTTCTGAAAGATCCCCTTTTTGGGAGTAGTGTATATAAGGTGGCATTGCAATAACGCCATCAGCTCCTATCTCTCTTGCGTGTTTTGCAAACTTTTTTGCTACCTCCTTACTTACTCCTGCTACACCAATAATTACAGGCAGACGTCCATTATTTTGTTCAACTAAAACTTCACTCAACTGAAATCTCTCATTATCACTTAATACAGTAAATTCACTTGCATTTACGGGAAAGACAAGACCATGGGCTCCACATTCGATGCAGAAATCGACTATACGTCTAAAACTTGGAATATCAATTTCTCCATCTTCCCTGAAAGGAGTTGATGGAATTGTAAATATTCCTCTAAAAGGCTTATTATTTTTCATCAGACAATTTCCCTCCTCACTTAGAATTTACCCAACTGTATGATAAAAGCCTGTCCTTCCTCGACCCTTATCGGACGTTCACCGCGGCCAACCTCTCTTGTTACTTTCGCATGACAAATCCACTTATTTCCTTCAAAGTGTCCCCTCTCAATTTTAATTACAGGTACAGGTTCTACGTCAGGTGCTGGAGTAAAGGGTTGAATCATAAAGTTTGTACCAAGTAGAATAAATCTTCCCTCTCCTTCATCTATAAGCATTCCACGTCCACCATCTGCAAGTGGATATATGACTCTCCATTCATAACCTCCAAGACTGAAAGAATCTCCCCGATCCCCTTCTTCCTGAACAAATGTAACAAGTCTTGAAGTACCAGCTGCTAACGCGACCTGCTTAAGCACTGAGCCTATTGCTATATAAGAATCTCTTAAAGCCAGAGCTCTTGGTGCCCAATGTAGATCATATCTACGTACCAAAGGGGGATCAAACCAACTGGGGAAGGAACGATCAATAGCCCATGGATCAAATCCAATAGCTCCATGAAGCCCTATAGCATAAAATACATTCTTCTCTGTACGACCATATAGATCTGTAGAGGTTTCGGCTATGTATAGAGGGTTCCCTTCTATCTTAAATTCGGAACAAATCCTATTAAAAGCAGGATATGAAGACATATATATGTCTGGAGATATAAAGTCTATATTTGGAGCAAACTTTTGCCATATAGATAACCATCTTGTAATTGGACCTCCAGAGAAGTAATCTCTACCGGGCCTTTGAGCAGGATATCCACCAAGAGCTGCATTTACATACATAGGTAATGGATATTCTTCCTTACCTGCTAAAGCAACTCGATCTACATATCGTGCCAGACTCCATGCGGCAAAAGCTTCATCAGTTCTTGTGCCATACTCCTTCAACCACTCCTGTTGAGCAAAGATTTCATTACACTTAGTGCAGTAACATCTTGGAGTATCAATAATGCCAGTTTCATTCTCTACCTGAATTAAAATCACTGTTCGTTCTTCATCCACCTCCCTTAAATGTCTACACAACTGCTTAAATGCTAATCGATCCCTCTCCAATGCAGCTTCTCCATTTGGACAAAGAGTCTTATCTTGCATAGAACCATCTGGTCGTATAACTTTCTGGTATGTTTTGTGGTCATTCCTAATATATGGGGGAGCATAACAGCATTCTGCGTTTTTATACCCTCCAAACCAAAGAAGTACCAACCTTAGTCCTAACTTTCTACAGACTTCTATTCGCCTATCGACTGTAGTAAAATCATATTGTCCAAATTCTGGCTCAATAGATTCCCAGTATAATGGGGTTACAGCAGTATTACATCCGAGTTTTTTAGCTTCTTCAAATAGAGGCATCATTTCAATCTCAGAATAGCAACTATTACAATCCCACTGAAGTCCTAATATTAAAAATGGTTCACCATCTACAAGTAATTGTGACTTTGGAGATTTTACAATTTGAGGCAGTGGTTTCATTATTTATCCTCCTCTATTGAATATATCCAAAGTACTTGGCAATTTCACGATTAAATTCATATGAGAATAGGTCTTCTAATAATTCTTCTGCCTGCTCTACGGTTTTAGTTCTTGGATCATCAAGCATCATAGCCAAAAGCATCCCTTTATCCCCAGTCTTAAATGCATAGAATTCACACTCCATCTTTATCATCCTAGGCATCAAGACAGTTAGAACTATCTTTGGAGGTAGTTGAATAATCTCTCCTACATGGATTCCGTCCTTGTCTATTGTTGCCGGTACTTCTACTACAACATTATTAGGTATATCTTTCAGATAACCCTTATTAGGTATATTTATCTGAAAATCTCCTCTAACATTATTGACCAGAGCGTTTATAATAGGAACATGCTGTTCTCTACTCATCTTCGGAGGAAATATCTCAGTTACACGAACAGTAGGATCATTGGCAACTTTAAAGATTCTATCTACTGCATTTTTCAAATCTTCTAGATATTGTCCCCAGCCTATTTCAGAGTCAAATCCTCCTAATGGACCATACCACTTCTTCTTTGCTTCTAAACTAAGATGGAATTGCCAATAACCCATTCTAACCGTATCTCCTATAGGAAAAAGTCCCAGTATTTGGTATTGTTTGACCGCTGCTCGAGACATCTGATTTTCACTATATCGTGGTTTATAAGTTCTCCAGTATTCTTCTGCTTTATTCTCTATCCATTCGTCAATAAGAGGATAGGCATTCTTTCCATCATATTCAAACTTAGTAAGATAAATAAGATGATTGAAGCCTGTCATTTGGACATCAACTTTATCTGGATCAAGCCCTAATACTCTAGCAATTTCGAGGTATCCATAATGTCCGTGACATATCCCTATAACTTTGATGCTAGTCTCTCTCGTCATTAAAGTGCAACCTTCAAATACCGGATTACTAGCTTGAAGTAGCCATGCATTAGGACAGAATTTCTCCATATCTCTGGCTATATCTAACATAAGTTTATACTGGTGGAATCCATGAGGATAAGGGATCTTTGTCCCCCCCCAATGGCCAGTATTTCCATGTCCCCTATAGTATCCATGTCTTTCAGCTATCTCTCTTAGGTCTTCTTCTACCTTATGTCCTCCCGCAAAGGCAGTGTTTATAACAAAGTCCGAATCTTTCAAGGCTACTTCTCTGTCCAGCGTCTTTTCAAATCTAAGATCTATCCCCAACTCATTTACATATCTCGCTGCCAAACGATGAATACTGTTTAGTCGTTCCTCATCGACATCCATAAAACAAATAGTACTACCAGGAAATGCATTACTAGCACATAGGTCACGAACTAAGGTCAAGGAAAACGTCGCGCTTCCTGCACCTATAATTGCTATCTTTATCGGTCTTGACATAATTTATAGTCCTCCTTTTTATTCATCTTTTTGAAATTATTCTGCTCAAAATTACATCTTATAAGGATCGGCTGCATCTCTAAGTCCATCTCCTACAAAATTTAGACATAAAACTGTGATAAAGACAAATACAGCTGGTACTAACTGCCATGGATAAAGAGCAACTTTCTGAAGGTCCTGAGCGTCCTTTAATAAAACGCCCCAACTTACTACAGGGGGTTGAAGCCCGATACCTAGAAAGCTTAAAGCTGTTTCTCCAAGGATCATACCAGGGACAGAAAGTGTAATATTGACTATAAGGTAACTAGTAAGCGATGGAATAAGATGTTTCCTTATTATCCATGCCTCACTTGCCCCTGCTACTTTTGCTGCCATCACAAAATCTTCTTCTCTAACTGCTAAAAGCCTACCTCTTACTACTCTTGCTAAATAAACCCAGTTTATTAGAGATAGAATGAGTAATATAAAAAAGTAAGTCTTAAGCGGTGGCCACTTTGGTGGTAAAGCTGCAGCTAGCCCCATCCATAGAGGTATAGTCGGTATAGACTGGAGAAATTCTATACTTCTCTGGATAATCATATCGACCGTTCCTCCATAATATCCAGAGATTCCTCCGAGAATGCAACCTAATACAAAAGTTAATGCAATTCCTACTAGCCCTACAGAAAGTGATATACGTGTTGCATAAACAAGTCTAGAAAAAAGATCTCTACCAAGATCATCAGCCCCAAGAATATATATAACTCCTTCTTTTACTCCAAAGAGTTTTATATTCATAGGTATTATCTTCCAGAGCTTATATGTTTCAGTCCTTATAAAGAAGTAAATAGGATATATCTTAGTTTCATCAGGAGTATATATTCTACGACCGGTCTCAAAATCTCGCTCCATTTTCCATCCATAGACAAATGGACGGAGATGAAATCCAGTTTTCTTATCATAAAAATGAATCTTCTGAGGAGGGGCATTTCTATAGCTTGCCATTCGAAATTCAGTATCATAAGGAGCGATAAATTCACAAAATATACCCATAAAAGCAAATATAGCCAATACGCACACTCCAACCAGAGCTAATCTATGATGTCTAAACTTTCTCATTATAAGTTGCCATTGAGAGGCTAAATAAATTTCCTCCTCAATATTATTATTCTTTCTCATAGACTTATCCTCCTATGTGTACCTGATCCTTGGGTCTGCAAGAGCTAAGAGAATATCAGAGAGAAATGTACCTATTAATACCAGAGAAGATAAAATTAAAATAATAGAACCTGCCAGATACATATCCTGACTTATCAATGCCCGAAAAAGTACTGGACCCATTGTTGGTAAGCCAAGAACTATAGATGTAATGGTTTCCCCTGATACTATAGAAGGGAGAATCCAACCAAAACTACTTAGTATAGGGTTAATAGCTATCCTTAAAGGATATTTATATAGAAGAACCCTCTCTGGCAAACCTTTAGCTCGAGCAGTTATAACATAAGGCTTCTGAAGCTCATCTAGCATACAGGCTCTCATAACACGAATTAGTCCGGCTGTACCAGAAGTTCCAATAACTATCATCGGAATTGGAAGATGCTTAAGAAAATCTATAAATTTTCCAAAACTCCAGGGAGCTTCTGCATATTGAGGGGAAAAAAGTCCTCCTACACTCCAGCCTAAATATGAATGAAAGATGTACATAAGAACTAAGGCAAAGAGAAAATTAGGGATAGCAACACCTAGAAATCCTATAGTTGTAAAAAGATAATCACTAAAGCTATATTGATGTGTTGCAGAATAAATTCCTATAGGTATACTTACAACATATGTAAATATGAGAGTAGCTAATGATATACTCATTGTTAAAGGCAAGCGGATAGAAATTATTGCTTTCACTGGCATATGCCATAAAAAAGATTCTCCCATATCTCCTCTTGTAATGATCCCTAATATCCACCTAAAATATTGAGTATATATTGGTTGATCAAGTCCATAACGTACCCTTAACGACGCTATGATCTCTTCTTGGACTGGAGCTCCTGAGGCAGATAGTTGAGCTATATAAGAGGTTAGAAAATCCCCTGGTGGTAATTGGATAACAACGAAACTAATTACAGATATTAAAAGAAGAGATAATACCATATACGTTACTCGCCTTAAAATGTATGAATACATCCGCATCCTCCTTATATAAATACGGGGAGAGATTAACTCCCCCCGTATTTATTACATCATTTTTTTATAAAGAACTGCTGCGGCTGATCCCATCTAGGCATCCAGTCACTGATGAATTTTTCAGGCACATTCCGGAAATTATTCTTTGCTATTACTAAGTAGGGCATTCTAGCTACAGTACCAATCAAGAAGATATTCTCTTTATGAAGTTTAACGATTTCTCTTGCTGCTCTATCTCTCTCTTTTGGATCAGGAGTTGTTCTTGCTATATCCCAGAGTTCCTGAAGCCTACGGAATTCTTCTGGTGGCTTTTCACCTTGTTTACCACCTGTAGCATACCACCTAGCATACTCTGTAAATGGCACATCGGAACCTATAGTATATGGAACTACACGACGAGGGTCAAGGATAAAGTTAGGGAATTGCCTATCAAAGTTATCCCAGGTCTTTATCTGAACTAGATTTGCTGCGTCTCTTTGTTCATATAAGCTTCTTTCCCAAGACTTTAGAGAGGCATCTATACCTATAGCACGCCAATAGCCTACAACTAATTCTAATGGCTTTGTCCTTCTAGGATCTGCTACACATTCTATGACCAGTGATAACTTTTTTCCATCTGGACGCAATCTAATTCCATCTGGCCCCTTTTTGAGACCCATTTCATCAAGTAATGCCTCTGCTTTCTTAGGATTATATTCTACATATGCTTTACTCCATTCTTCATCATAGTATGGAACTCCAGGAACGAAAGAGGCTTGCCATGGTTGTCCAAGTCCATCATAGACAAGTTCATTCATTTCTTCTCTATTTATAGCAAGAGAAAGTGCAAATCTAAATCGTTTATCATGGAAAAGCTTTTTCAATACAGGGTCTTCCGCATAATTGTAGTTTGGCATAATTAAGCAAGCTGCACCATCAGCATGTGTATAATGAAGGATTCTATAGCCCCCCTTTTCTCTGTTTGCCATTAAAAGCTGGTATTTATACCATGCGGTCCCTATTCTCCATGTCTGATAATCAATTTCTCCAGCTATAGCCTTCATTAGAACCATTTCTGGATCTCCTACTTCAGTCCAGATCATCCTATCTATATAGGGTAATTGGTTTCCTTCTGGATCAACCTTCCAATAATAAGGATTTCTCTCAAAGATTGTGTTAGTAACTCCTGGCTTAGTAGTAACTTTCCATGCCTTTATAGTAGGCTGGTCAGGATTAGTTACCAGATTATTCTTAGAAAGGAAAAGCTGTGCCCAGTTTGCAAATCCTTCCTTCTTAGCAAGTTCATCTAACTTCTCTTTTGGAGTATATTTAGGATGAAATTGTTTGAAATAATGCTTTGGAAGCCCATCTAGTGCACCCCAATCTGCTATCTTCATCGGAAAAGTAGCATAAGGGCCAGAAAAAGTAAATTGTATCGCATAATCGTTTAATTTCTTAACCTTAACAGGCTTTCCCTTAACTACCAACCAAGAGGGATAAACAGGAGTAAGGTCTTTATTCCCATATACATCTTCAATAAGGAATAATATATCATCGGCAGTATAAGGCTCACCATCAGACCATTTTAAACCCTCTCTCAAATAAAAAGTAAAGACCTTACCGTCCTTCGACATAGTCCACTTATAAGCAAGATTAGGAACAAGTTTTGTACCATTCCAATTAAACTGTACTAATCCTTCTATAGTGGTTCTATCGAATCCCCATGGTTCTACAACTCCTAACCATGCCAAATGCCAGTCTCCTCCATACTGTCCTATCTCTTCTACCACATCTATAACTTTAGGTTGCTTAGGAAGCCTCTTATCTACAGGTGGAAGTTTACCCTGTTTAACTAACTCTGCCAACATTGGAGCTTCCTTAAACCTAGCGATCTTCTTACCTGTCTCTTTCTGATACTCGGTTAAAGTAGCCCATCCCCCTGTATCCCAATACTTATCTCCAGCAAAAACTAAGCTCGTGCTCAATAAGTATACCAATCCGACCAAAATTATCCCTATAACTCTACGAAACATCTCTTCAATACACCTCCTAACAAATATCCAAAATTTTTAAAGACACTCTCACCACATAATCCTTTCAAAACATCTTCTCAGGATAACTAGACTGGTTTACTATAGCCTGAAGCTTATCATACATCACTACACATTCTCACCTCCTTTTATCTCTGTAGATTCTCGGAAACTCTAAAGCCTCTTGTAATCTCACTTCTAGTTGTAGCCTTACTACACTTCACCCCCCACAGCCCAACCCCTTGATTTTTACCTTTTGCCTCCTTATCCCGAGTATATTTAAATATCTTACCAGTTGGGCTGAAGAGGCAGCTTAGACTTAAGATTATCGAAAGCTGGATATTCAAAGTATAAGAGAGACTACAAGAAGGTCTCTTAGTAGCTAATTGTACTTTTTATCCCAATATTCACTTTTCAAGGTGCGTACCCCTTATTTATAGGCTCTTATAGCCCGGGGTTATTTAACTTTCACTCTAACTTTACCTATATTTTACTCCCCCCACATTTGTCAAGGGGAGTTTCCGAGAGGCTACTCTCTCTGCTTCTTTACCCTATTATTATTTATAAGTTAGAGACATCCCTGTCTCCAACTTGCTAGATATCTCTAATAGATATTTTGCTACAGATTCATCTGTAACTAAATGAGTAATATATCCCCATCTCAATGCGCCTAGTACCGCTTCTTTCTTATCCTCACCTCCACTCAAAGCAATAACCCTTTTGGCCTGTTTAAGCTGTTCTAGAGATATAGTAACTATATTCTCCCTTATAGAGATAGGGGATAAATTACCATTTATATCAAAATAATTTAGGGCTATATTCCCTACACTTCCATATAAAACCAACTCCTCTTTTAATATCTCTGCAGCTTCTTGAGAAAGAGCTATTAGTGAGGAACGCTCTTCCCATAATGAGGCAATATTTCCAATCCCTACCACTGCTATCGACAATCTATCCCATAAATCTATAACTTTCCTCACTTTAGGTTCATTAAATAAGGCATATTTAGTATTTTTATTTTCCACAAATATGGGAATATCCAAAGGATACCATTTGGCTTTGAACTTATTCGCTATCTTTCTAGTAATTTCGTTTACCTGGAAATTAGGATCAACTTGTCCGTTACCTCCTCCCAAAGGAATTGCTATTACGTTTTTCTTTTCGCTAGAATTTAAATTTCTAGCACATTCAAACATAGTTGTTCCCCAGCCTATTCCTAGAATATCTCCAGCCTGAACCGTCTCTTGAAGTAATAATGACCCCCACCTTCCTAATTCTCTCAGAATTAGAGGCTTAGGAAGGTGATCGCTATATACTACTATTGCCTTCTCTAACCCAAATTCTCTCTCTAATTCTTTTTCTAATTCTTTATTAGTAGACAATAGATCAACAACTTTTATTGAAACTATCCCTTCTTCTCTGGCTTTATTGAGAAGACGTAATACTGAGATACGGGAAATTCCCAACATATCTCCTATCTCTTCCTGAGTCTTTCCTTCTTCATAATACAACCTAGCTATTTCAGTTATTAACTTAATTCTTCCTTTATCCATACAACATTCCATTCCTTTGCCTATTTTTATATACTTTTGTTCTGTACTATTGTAACAAAATAAATTATATCTTTCAATTAAAATGATGTCAAGTAAGATTCGACTCTTCAACTTTTTGCGTGGGGTGGATTTTAAAAATATCCTCTTCTTAGCTTATAGATCTGCTATTTGGAAATCATCCTTTAAAGGACAAAAACTTCAGGGTATCAGAGGTGTATCTAAAGAAAGAGGAGAGGATAGCAGCGCTACTTATGGTGATGGTATTGACGCTATTAGTATACACGATAGCAGAACGGAAGATAAGGAGGGAATTAGCCAGGTGAAGTTTCTTTCATTGATGGAGGTAAAAATATCATAATTGAGAATGACACGTGCGGAATGTGTCTGGGATACTAACTTTTACAAGGTTTCATAATAAAATTAACCCTTTCTTGGAGGTAACAAAAAATATATCCTCCAGAAGGGGTTAATTTTAACTGAGTAATTTCTGTTTTCTCTTCTTTATGAAGTCAATACTGAAGCCCCTATCCTCTCTATCCCTTCACGCCATCCGTCCCTTGCGTTATAGTAGATTATTGTTTTACCCTGATAATCGAAGACTACATCAAGCTGGTAGACTAAAGCTTTCTTCCATCCTTCAGTAGGAGAGATTATTGGATTAAAAGGTGCATCTTCCCAATTTATTCCATCGTTTGATACTGCTATGCTTATAGCAGACCTACTCCTTCCTTCTTGGTCCTTATAGATACCGTTGTAGAAACCTAAAAATTTATCTTCCCATTTAAATACCTTTATAGCTCCAGCTCCAAAATTTCTGTATACAATTTTTGGGTTAGGAGTTAATATAGGTTCACCATACTTTTTGTACGGACCTGTAATATTGATTGATTCGGCAAAGCTTATGTACTTTGGTTCTTCGTATCCGCAGTCATCAAGCCATATGGTACCTCCTGAATAGTAAAGCCTGTAAGTATTATCAACTTTTATTAAGCATGGATTTCTTACTTGACTTTTAGGACCTTCTAGTTCCCAAGAAAGATCAGGAACAATAAGTGTTGTCTCTTCTGACCAGTTTATCAGGTCCTTACTCTCTCTAACACATATTATTGTGTAAGACATATATTTAGTATAAAGCATATACCATGTTCCTTCTTCTTTATAAAGATATACAAGTCCGCAGGATTTGCTAAAGGAAGTGATAGTTTCAATAAGCCGCCAATTTATTCCGTCTCTTGAATCATAATGATATATACAGCCCCCCCCTCTAGGTCTATCTCCCCATACATACATATGCCAAAAATCGTCGTATTCACCTGGAGTTAATATCTGAGGATCTCCAATTACTCTTCCAACCGGAGATACTAGAGGATTTTCTGGTAGATCTTTCCATCTTTCAGGATTCCAGTCTGGTATCATCCTTAATCTCTCCTCCTTCTCTAAAATTATATAGAGGGAGGCTTTTTGCCCCCCTATATTACAACTCACTCCTTATAGAATTGTTCGAATCTAGCGCAGCCTGGACCATGTGGCCACTCAGATGCAGCTTTTAGAGGAACATTTCTCAAATTATTCTTACAATAAGCCATAACCCATGTATGTGCTACTGTTCCGATTACCCACACATTATTAGCATGAAGAGCTGATGCTTCTTTTATAAGGGAGGCTCTTTCCTGTTCATTAGGGGTAGCTATAGCCTTATCATAGATAGAGTATAGTTTTTTTACTTCTTCGATAGGTTCTTCTCCAGCTTTCCCTCCACTTGAATACCATAGGCCATATAAGGGAGCAAATGTCCCGCCCCAATTACCTGTTGCAAAAAACCATATACCCTCCGTCAGAGGATTCATACCTGGACCCCAGTCCCCTATTACAAGTTCGTAGTCTCCAGCCAGAAGACGAGTAGTAAGAAGCGATCTCTCGAGGGGCTGAACTGCTAACTTTATTCCTAACTTAGCCCAGTAGTTTTTTATGAGTTCAGCAACGTCAATTACTTCGATAAGGTCATTTCTAACGATCATTGTAAGTTGTAAGGGTTTCCCGTCTGGTCTAACCCGATATCCATCTGACCCTACCTTTAATCCTAGTCTATCTAGAAGTCCATTGGCTTCTTTAAGATTATATTTAGCGTATTTATTAGCTATAGCTTTTACATAAAAAGGAGAGGAAGGATTTAAAGGAACCTGTGAAGGATTAGCTAGCCCCAGATAAACAAGCTTACTAATCTCTTCTCTATCTATTCCTAATGATAAAGCTATTCTAAACTCACGCTTATGGAAGATAGACTTTAGAATGGAGTCTTTACAGTTTAAGTTAATGCCTATGGTAGCAGCATTTCCAGAGTAAGGAAGCCACTTTAAAATACGATAATTACCCTTTTCTCTATTCTCCATAAGTAAGGAATACGATGGAAATTGATTCATAAAAGCTTCTTGCTGGAAGTCAATTTCACCTGCTAAAGCCTTCGTAATAACCATCTCAGTAGATTGAACTAATGTAGAGACAAAACGATCAATATAAGGTAGTTGATTTCCTGCCGTGTCTACCTTCCAGTAGTAAGGATTACGTACAGCAATCCATCTTTCAGCTGACCAGTCAGTAACTGGTACCCAAGCATTCAACATGGGTCTTCCAAGTGCACCAAACTGAGCTTTATTTTGAAAGAGTTGGTACCAATATTGGAAACCAGCATCTTTAACCTTTTTATCTAACTCTTCCTTAGGCGTATATTTAGGATGAAACTGTTTCAGATAATGTTTTGGCAAGCAGATATAATCACCATAACCAGCAAATAGAGTAAGGAAGAAGCCAAATGGTTCTGGAAACTCTATCTGAATAGTATAGTCATCTATCTTTTTTATTCTTCCTGGCTGTCCTTTAATAGAAAACCAAAAAGGAGGAACAGGGGTAAGTTCTTTATTTAGAAGTACATCTTCATACCAAAACATTATATCGTCCGCAGTAAAAGGTTCCCCATCTGACCACTTAACTCCTTTACGTAGATAAAAAGTAAAAACTTTACCATCATTTGAAACTTCCCACTTTTTTGCTAAGTTAGGGACAATTTTTTTCCCTTCTGCATCAAAATAGATAAGAGGCTCATGGGTAGTTCTCCAAATATTATATTGTATCATCCCAGGATAGACATGGACTTCGTTTAGGTCTCCTCCATATTTACCAATCTTCTCTACCGGTTTTACCACTAATGGTTCTTCAGGTAATCGTTTTTCCACTGGGGGAAGTTTCCCAGCCTTTACCAGTTCGGCGAGCATCGGAGCTTCCTTATACTTCTTCTGGGCAAAAGAGATAGAATTAAAATCTATAAAAACACTAAATAATAAACTCAATACTATTAAAACTACTAAATACTTCTTCATAACTTTAAAACCTCCTCATCTTTAGAGTTTTAGAAACCTTATATTTCCATCAGTTTTCTTAAATCCTACCCCTTTCGGGTCAACTTGACTGAATTGCCCCTCAAACATTTATGATTGCTTTATTCTTTTTCCCACTCTCATCTCCCTTTATTCCCTATCTTCTAAATGAAATTATAGCTCATTTATTTAGGCTGTCAATAATACTTGAAAAGATAAAGTATACAATTTTTATCGGTAATAAAGCCACAGGGA